>Ga0302324_100026833_pt1 | contig 10994 bp, 13 predicted proteins | sample Palsa_T0_1_FD_201949 | JGI IMG/M metagenome (GOLD analysis project Ga0302324, IMG submission 201949) | Peat permafrost microbial communities from Stordalen Mire near Abisko, Sweden - Palsa_T0_1 | ecosystem: Environmental > Terrestrial > Soil > Palsa > Peat permafrost | place: Sweden: Abisko...
CCGAACGCGACCATTGGCGGTTTGTTGTTGGTGAGCTTGAACACGCCGCCCAGAAGCACCGGCACATATTCGAATTTCGCGCCCGTGCGCGCCTCGATTTCCGGAATTACCTTGTGCGACAGATAGGCGTTGGGGCTGCCGAAATCGAACAGGAATTGGACGCGCATCATCACCAGGTCTCCCGATAGGGCCGCAGATCGAGTTCGAAGGTCCAGCCGTCGCGTGTCTGCGTGTGCAGGTTCCAATAGGCATTGGCGACGGACTCCGGGTCCATCAATTGGTCGGGCTGGAGCTTGGCCAACGCCTCGTCGCCGCCACGAGCCTTGATACGCTCGCGCACGAAGGCCGTGTCGACGCCGGCATCGATGATCAGGTGCGCGACATGGATGTTCTTCGGCCCCAGTTCGCGGGCCATGCTCTGGGCTACCGCACGCAGCCCGAATTTGGCGCTCGCAAAGGCCGCATAGCCAATGCCGCCGCGCAGGCTGGCCGTGGCGCCTGTAAACAGGATCGTGCCCTTGCCATGCGGCAGCATCAGCCGGGCCGCCTCGCGGCCTGCCAGAAATCCGCCATAACATGCCATCTCCCAAACCTTGCGGAACACCCGCTCGGTGGTCTCGAGAATGGGAAAATTCACATTCGCGCCCGGATTGAATATGCATACTTCGAGTGGCGCCATGTCGTCGGCCGACTTCAGAAATTGGGCGACATCGTCTTCCTTACGCGCATCGAGCGCACGTCCGACGCAGCGTCCAGCTTCCGCCTCGATGGCCTGGACCAGCGGCACCAGTTTGTGGGCCGTGCGGCGGCCCGCGAACACGATATAGCCTTCGCGGGCAAATTTCTTGGCGATCGCCGACCCGATAAAATCGCCCGCACCGATAATTGCTGCCGTGGCGTTGCGTTGCTGCATGGCGATGTCCCTCCGAGGGAGCGTGCGCAATTTAGCACGCTCTCACAATGCGTGCGCAACTATTCCCTTAACCCATACCCGATCGAGAACAGCCGCCAGACGGTGACGGCCATCACGGCCGCCAGGGCCAGCGTGACACCCACGCCCAGCCATTCGTTCGCTTCGTTGAAGCCGATCATTGCGTGGCGCAATCCGTTGATGAAATAGAAAAACGGGTTGGCATAGGCCACCCATTGCATCCATTTGGGCAGCATGTTGACGGTGTTGAACACCCCGCCGACGAAGGAGAGCGGCGTGATGAAGAAGACGTTGAGGATGGTAAGCTGTTCGAAATTGTTGGCCCAAAGCCCGATGATGATCCCCAGCAGGCCGAAGACGACTGAAACTGAAACCACCCAGTAGAGGAATTCCCACACGCTCTGAATATGGGTGACGCCGAACAGCGATGCGATGACCAGAATGCCGATGGCGGTGATGACGGACCTCACGATCACCACCGACAGAACTCCTGCGATCATCTCGGCATAAGAGAGCGGCGAGACCAGCGATTCCTCCACATAGCGCAGGAAACGCGAGAAATAGATCTGCGACGAGGATTGCAGGAAGGCGGCATTGACGACATTCAGCATCAAGATGCCGGGCAGCACGAATTCGAGATAATGGTGGCCGCCGATCAGCGCGATGCGGCCGCCAACGACAAAGCCGAAGATGAAAATGAACAGGAGCGCCGAAATCCAGGGTGCAATGAACGCCTGGACGGGGACGCGCATCAACCGCGACCATTCGCGGCGCACGATCGTCCACAAGCCGATCCAGTTGAACACCGGCCCCACGTCGCTCACGGCGCTGCCGTCTTTCATGACGCGGGCACCACTGCGTGATCGGGCTCGGCGCCGGTCGCGCGCAGATAGGCCGCTTCGAGGCCGCCAGGCTCGTCGACGAATTCCTTCTTCGGTCCGTGGCGCACGATCTTGCCGTCATAGATGATGGCAATCGTCTGGCAAAGCCGCTCGATCTCTTCGAGATAATGGGAGGTGAGGAAGATCGTCTTGCCCTCCTTGTTCAGCTCCTGGAGATAGCGCCACAGATCGCGGCGCAATTCGACGTCGACGCCCGCGGTGGGCTCGTCCAGGATCAGGAGCTGGGGATCGTGCACAAGCGAGCGCGCGAGAATGACCCGTCGCTTGAGACCGCCCGACAGATCGCGGAACTGCTTCTTCCCATGCGCCACCAGATCGAACTTTTCGATCAGCATGTCGACGCGCGCGTGCCGCTCTGCCGCACGCATGCCGAAATAGCCGCCCATCCAGTCGATGATGTCGTAAACCTTGGCGAAGGTGTCGACATTGAATTCCTGCGGCGACATGCCGATCAGCCGGCGTGCATCGCGATAGCGTTTCACGGTATCGACGCCGAAAACTTCGATCGTGCCGGATGTCGGCGACGCGATCCCGGTGATGCAGTTGATCGTGGTCGATTTGCCCGCGCCGTTGGGACCCAGGAAGCCGAAGAAGTCCCCCGGCTCGACTTCGAGCGACAGATCGTCCACCGCGAGCGTGCCGCGGCGATAAAGCTTGGTCAGATGGGAAATCTTTAAGGCGGGCGTCATTTCAAATCATCTAGAGGTGGGCGCACTATACAGACCGGACCGGATTACGAAAGGATTCTGCTAGGCCTTTCGCGTGCGCATCTTGGGTGCGCCCCAATTGTGCGGTGGGGGAACTTCGTCGGCGCCGCCGCCCGGCCGGATCGGGCGCGCGGGATAGCCGCCGAGGCTCACAAGCCTGTCATACATCACGATGGCGCCTGCCATGCCCACATTGATCGAGAACTTGGTGGGGATTTTCACCACGAACTCGCAACGCGCGAGCGTGGCCGACGAGAGCGACATCCGCTCTGAGCCGAACACATAGGCCGCCCGCAGCGGATGGCGGAACCGAGGCAGGTCGACCGCATCGTCCGTGATCTCCACGCCCACGATCCGGCAGTCCTGGGGCAGCCGGAAATCCCCCGCAGAGGCGAAATCGTAGATGGGCAGATGACCCTCAGCTTGAGAGGTGTCGGACTGGGCGTCGGACAGCCTGACCTTGCCGTCGATCGTGAAGAAGAAGCTTGCGCCGAACGCATGGGATATGCGCAGAAGATTGCCGAGATTCATCGGCTTGGAAATCCCATCAACTCCGACTGCGAAATAGCCGCGCATGACCCCTCTGCTTTGCGCTATGAGTGACGGGTCTTAGACCCCGGAGCCCGGCTTGGCCAACCCTGTTCTTGTCGAAGTCACCCGCGGCGACCTCGTGGAGAGCGTCCATCGCGGCTCGATCGCCATCGCCGAGGCGGATGGCGCGATCGCTTTTGCGCTGGGCGATGTCGAGACGCCCGTCTACCCGCGCTCGTCGCTCAAGCCGATCCAGGCGTTGCCCCTCCTCGAATCGGGCGCGGCCGAAGCGTTCGGGTTGAGCGATGAAGACGTGGCGCTCGCCTGTGCATCGCATTCGGGCGAACCAATGCACACGACGAGGGTGGCGGCATGGCTCGAGCGCATCGGCTGCACGGTGGACGATCTCGCCTGCGGTGCGCATCCCGTGCGCTACGAACCGGTGTGGGAGGCGATGGTGAAGCGCGGCGAAGCACCGACCCGCATCCACAACAATTGCTCGGGCAAGCACACGGGGTTCCTCACCGTCGCGCGGCACTGGGACATCGCGACCGCGGGTTACGAAAAGCACAATCATCCGGTGCAGCGTGCAGTCGCCAAAGCGTTGGGCGACTTGTCCGGCATTGGCGGCGAACTACCCTGGGGCGTCGACGGATGCGCCGCGCCAAATTTCGCATTGCCGCTTTCCGGGTTTGCGCGCGCACTGGCGAAACTCGCGGCACCTGCCGGGTTGGCTGCGCCGCGCGCAAAGGCTGCGCACCGAATCGTGCATGCAATGACGGCGCATCCCGAACTTGTCTCCGGCACTGGACGCGCCTGCGCCGTCCTGATGCGCGCCGGTAAGGGCCGTGCGGCCGTGAAGACAGGTGCGGAGGGGTTTTTTGCCGCGATGATTCCGGAGCTGGGATTCGGAATCGCACTCAAGATCGACGACGGCGCGGGGCGTGCATCGGAAACGACGATGGCTGCAATACTCGACAGGTTCGGATTGCTCGGCAACGACAAGGCGGCGCATGACATGATCCGCGCGCCGGTCACGAACACGCGCAATGTGGTTGTCGGCGAGCGCCGCCCTGCAGCAGCACTTCGGGATGCGGCGATTGGCTAATGGCTGTTCGCCTTCGCGGCAGCCTGATCGGCCTGTTGCATCGCCGGCGTGTAGGGTTCGACCGATTTGATCGGGCAGACATTGCCCAACCCCACCCCGTTGTGGACGATCTGGTCGCCACGCCGCAGACAATCCAGATCGGAATTCGAGAACGACCTAAACGTGGCGCCGAGATTATATTCGATATGCGGGCACGGACCGTACAAGCTCACCTTGAACTTGTTGTGCGCAACATTCTCGACGATCAACGTCTGCGGGTCGGCGACATCCCAGTTGTAGACCTGCCGGATCACCAGGCATGTGGGTCGATCTGCCATCGCCGGCGCCGATATGAGGCAGGCGAGCAACGCGGGTACAGCCATCTTGATCTTCATCGGAGCACCTTTCACTTGGAGCCTTCGGATTCCTGCTGCACTTTGGCTGCTGCTGCGGCCTTGTCGGCCGCCTCCATCGCGGGCGTGTACGGCACGACGCTCGAGATCGGACAGCGATCGGGAATTGCGACCTCATGCGCCAGCACATAATCGCCCGTACCTAAGCAGCTGAGTTCCATGCCGCCGACGGATTTGAACGCAATCCGCTCCTTGAACGCGAGGTCGGGGCAATAACCCATCAAGCTCATTTTAAACTTCTGGTGCATGTCGTCCTCGACGATCAGCGTTTTGTTGTCGAGCACCTTCCAGTTCCAGATGCGCCCCAACTCCAGACATGCAGGAGCAGCCAACGCCGGGCCGGAACCCAAGGCGATCGACATCGCTGCCGCAGCCAACGAAAGCGTTTTCATCGTTCAGTCCCTTCGAAATGAGGCGCCTCTCACTTGGCAATCATAACCGCTTCGCAGCCCGGCTGGTTCACAGAAAATCGTGAGCCGGTAGGGCGCGCGCGGCTTGGCGTGGGCGGCCGGCCTCTCTAAGGTCCGCCCGATCGTCATCGTCAGCCTCGGGAGAATCCCATGAAAGCCGCCCTTTGCACCCATTACGGCCCGCCGGAAGAAATGGTCGTCCAGGATGTGCCGAGCCCCTCACCCCGCAAGGGTCAGGTTGTCATCTCCGTGAAAGCTTGCGGCGTGAACTTCCCGGACGTGCTGATGATCCAGGACAAATACCAGTTCAAGCCGGCCCTGCCCTTTTCGCCGGGCGGCGAGATCGCGGGCATTGTAAAAGAGGCGGCCGAAGGCGTAACCGCGTTCAAGCCGGGCGACCGCGTGATCGTATCGATCGGCTCCGGCGGATTCGCAGAAGAGGCCGTGGCCGATGCGGCGCGTTGCGTGCCCATGCCGGCCAATCTCGATTTCGACGTCGCGTCGTCGTTCTTCGTCACCTACGGCACCTCCTATCACGCGCTCAAGGATCGCGCCCATATCAAGCCGGGCGAGTCTTTGGTGGTGCTGGGTGCAGCCGGCGGTGTCGGCCTTTCGGCCGTCGAGCTGGGCCACGCGATGGGTGCGCGCGTGATTGCAGCCGCATCGAGTCAGGAGAAAGTCGACCTCGCGAAGAAGCATGGCGCGGATGACGGCTTCGTCTATCCGACGGGCGCGTTGTCGCGCGACCAGCAGAAAGCGCTTTCCGAAGACATCAAGCGTTTGACCGGCGGCAACGGCGCGGACGTGCTCTACGATCCCGTGGGCGGCGATTACGCCGAGCCGGCGCTGCGCGCGATGAATTGGGAAGGGCGTTATCTCGTGATCGGTTTTGCGGCCGGAGAGATTCCCCGCGTTCCGCTCAATCTCACGCTGCTCAAAGGTTGCGATATCGTGGGCGTTTTCTGGGGCGCTTCGATGGCGCGCGATCCCAAGACGGGCCTCGCCAATCTCACCGAGATCACCAAATGGATCGCGGAAGGCAAGCTCAAGCCGCATGTATCGGAACGCATTCCGCTGGCCCGCGCCGGCGAAGCGATCCGCCTGCTGATGGACCGCAAGGCGCAGGGCAAGGTGGTCGTGGTGACGTGAGGGATTCGTGATTGCTCGGCTGGGGCTCGCGCTTCTTCTCACGCTGGGTCTGTCGGCGTCCGGCCCCTATATGGGTGTGCTGTCGCCGCCGGACCTCGCGCGCATTCGCACCGTCGCGATCATTTCGGCGGTGGGCGAGAGTTTTGCGTTCGAATACGTTCGACCTTCGAGCTTCGAATGGTTCTCACCGCCTGATACGCGCTATCTCGAAATCTCCGACTGGAAGATCGACGACGACGTCACGCGCGAGGTAACGGAGCTCCTGTCAAAGCGCATAGCGATCAAGAAAGTCTTTTTCGAGCGAGCGGATTTCGGAACCTGGAATTACGCGATCCTCCGGCAGAACATCTTCAAGCTGAACGGCGATCCCGGCATCGACGCCTATATCCTGATCCTGCGCGACTGGCATTACGACGCCATCGGCAACAGCGTGCATGACTTGCAGGGCTTCGGCCTCTATAGGCGCGATACTGCATCGGGCAAAAGCACCGAAGGCATCTATGCCAGCTATCGCATCGTCGTCATCGACGCGAACACGGGCGCAATCTTTGCCTCGCGGGAAGCCGCGATGGCGGACGGATCGCTGCCCTGGATGCAGACACCCCCATCGCTCTGGCCCAAAACGCCGAACGATCTCACCGTCGCGCAACAGAAATCGCTATCGGCCGACCTCGCGGTGCTCATCGAGAAAACCCTGCCGCGGACATTGGCGGGAATGAGGCTCACGAATTGAAGCACCTTGCACCATTGCGAATCTCTCACCATCTTGGAACTGGGTGCGACCGCGGGAGCGATGAATGTCCATATTGGGCTGGATATTTCTAGGGCTGATCAGCGGCTTCATCGCGAGCAGGGTCGTGAACAGGCAGGGCGAAGGTTGCTTCCTGAATGTCGCGCTGGGGCTGGTGGGCGCGATGGTGGGCGGGTTCATTTTCTCGGCCATCGGCGGCTCGAGCATCACCGGGTTCAATCTTTACTCAATGTTCGTGGCGATCATCGGCGCGATCGTGGTTCTGCTGCTTTATCACGCCCTCACCGGCAGGCGGACGCTGCGGTGAAACTCGCTCACCACCTACCCAAATATGTCATGGCCCGCAACTGCGGGCCACCCAGGTGACGTATCTCCGATTTCGAAGAGCAAGTTTGAGATGGACCCCCGCCATTGACCAGATTTCAACTGGCTGGCCCGCAGTCGCGGGCCATGACAACGAGGAGGAGTGAAGAGTAGCGATCTACTCGTGCCTTAACGCCTCTATCGGGTCCAGCCGCGCCGCGCGCCGTGCCGGGAAGAATCCGAACGCGACGCCGACGATTGCCGAAAAGGCTACCGCGATGAACACAATTGCGGGTTCAAATACGAACGGAATCTTCAGCGCGGCCGCGATGGCCGCCGAACCACCCAGCCCGATCAGCACGCCCAGCACGCCGCCCAGTGCGCTCATCACCACGGCTTCGATGAGGAACTGCAGCAGCACGTCGCGTTCGCGCGCGCCGATCGCCAGGCGGATGCCGATCTCGCGCGTGCGTTCCGTCACGGAGACCAGCATGATGTTCATGATGCCGATGCCGCCCACCAGCAGGCTCACGGCCGCGACCGCCGAGAGAAACGCTGTCAAGATGAGCGTCGCGCTCTGCACGATCTGCGTCACCTCCTGAAGATCCTCCACGTCGAAATCGTCGACCTGACCCGGAATGATGTGCCGGATCTCGCGCATCAGGCGCTGGATCATGTCCTTGGCATGCGGGATGTCTTCCTGATTGTCCACCGAAATACGGATCACGTTGATTTCGGTGTTGCCCGCGATCTTACGCTGCACGGCTTTGAGCGGCATCAGTACGAGTTCGTCCATGTCCTGGCCGAATGTGCTCACGCCTTTGGGCTCGAGAATGCCGATCACTTCGCAGCTGATCTTGTTGATGCGGATGCGCGCGCCGATGGGGACCTGGTCGCCGAACAATTCGCGCCGGTCGGTCTCGCCCAATATGCATACCGATTTTCCCGCGAGCATTTCCGCCGGCGAGAATTCGCGTCCCGTGACGAGCGCCCAGTTGCGGCTGTGCATATAGGCATTCGTCGTGCCGTCGATCTGGGTATTGTGGTTGCGATTACCGTTGACGATGACACCCTGGACGGCCACTTCTGGGATCACGTCCGCGAGATTGGGAATCTCGCGCTGAATTTTCTCCACAACAGAAATATCGAACGGAACGGTGGCCGTTGGCGGACCATTCGGCTGCCCGGGCAGCAGCACCAGAAGATTATTGCCCAGCGACGCGAACTCGCCGGTGACTTTCTGGTTCGCGCCTGCGCCCAGGGTCACCATCAGGATGACGGCGCTGACGCCGATCACGATGCCGAGCGTGGTCAGCCCGGCCCGCAGCAGATTGTTGCGGATTTCGCGCAGCGCCAGCAGCAACGCGTTCCAGATCATCGCTGCACTCCGCTGTCGGATGCAATCAGCCCGTCAAGGAAACGGACCTGACGCCCTGCATAGGACGCAACTTCCTCTTCATGCGTCACCAGTACGATCGTGAGCCCCCGTTCGGTATTGAGCGATTTGAGCAATTGCATGATCTCGTGGCTCTTGGCCGAATCCAGATTGCCCGTCGGTTCGTCGGCGAAGACGACGGAGGGCGAACTGACGAGCGCGCGTGCGATGGCGACGCGCTGCTGCTGGCCGCCCGACAATTCGGCCGCGGTGTGATGCCAGCGATCTGCCAAGCCCACCTGCGCGAGAGTTTCCATACCCAAGCGCCGCCGCTCGGCCCGCGGCACGCCGCGATAGATGAGCGGAAGCTCAAGATTCTCGAGCGCCGTCGTACGCTTGAGCAGATTGAAGCCCTGAAACACGAAGCCGATGTAATGACGGCGCAGCAACGCCCGCTGCTCGCGCGTCATAACGCCCACATCCGCGCCGCGAAAATAGTAGTGCCCCGCCGTTGGCGCATCGAGGCAGCCCAATATGTTCATGCAGGTCGACTTGCCCGAGCCGGATGGTCCCATCACCGCGACGAATTCGCCGTCCTGCACGGCAAGATCGATGCCCGCGAGTGCGGCGACTTCGGCGTCGCCCGATCCATAGATCTTCTTGACGCCCCGCAGTTCGATGAGAGGTTGATCGGCCGGCACTAGGAGCCCGGCGTTTTGGTCGGCTTGTCCGCAAGATCGGTCACGACCTCGTCGCCCGGCTTCAAATCGCCGGACAGGATTTCCGTCGAGCGGCCGTCGGTCGCACCCAGCTTCAGATCGTGCGGCTTGAGCGTCTTGCCGTTTTGCGTCCACACGCGCGCCGCATTGACGCCGTTGAGCGCAGGCGGTGCCGGCGGCGCGCCTTTCTTGACATCGTCGGGCGGCACGAAACGCAGCGCGGCATTCGGCACAAGCAGCGCATTCCTGATGCTGGCCGCTTCGATTTCGGCGGTGGCCGTCATGCCGGGTTTCAGCAATCCGTCCTTGTTCTTTTCCAGCAACACGCCTTGATAAGTGACGACGCCTTGCACCGTCTTGGGCGCGTTGTGCACGGAGACCAATGTCGCCGCGAATTTGCGCGACGGATAGGCGTCCACCGTGAAGGTCGCCTTCGCACCGGCGCGCACCTGGCCGACATCGGCCTCGTCGATATCGACATCCAGTTCCATCTGGCTGAGATCGCTCGCAAGCGTGAACAGGACCGGCGTCGTAAAGGCCGCGACAACCGTCTGTCCGGCGGAAACCTTGCGGTCGAGCACCACGCCGTCGATCGGCGAGTAGATCGTCGCCCAGGAAAGCTGCGTCTTGTCCTGGTCGACCGTCGCGCGCGCGAGTTCGACACCGGCTTTGGCGCGCTCGTAATCGCCGTTGGAAGAATTCAGCTGCTCGCGAGACACGGCGTTGTTCTTTTCGAGCGCGACATAGCGATTATGCGTTTGCGACATCTGGTCGAGCGTCGCTTCCGCCGTGTCGAGAGTCGCCTGGGCCTGTTGCAGCTGCGCCACAAGCTGATCGGTATTGATGCGGGCGAGAACCTGGCCCTTTTTTACATGATCGTTGAAATCCACTTCGAGCTTGTCGATGCGGCCCGACACTTCCGCCCCGACATCGACCTGGTCGCGCGGCGCCAGCGTGCCGGTGGCGCTGACATTGACAGCCAGAAGCCCCCGCGCGATCGGCTTGGTCACATAGGTGTGGGTGGGACCGCGACCGAGCGCAAACCACCCCCCGACGCCGAGGACGATCACCGCGCCGCCGATCCACAGCCACCAGCGGCGGCGCCTGCGCGTGCTGCCGATGCCCAGCCTCGCGGCAAGCGCCTGGTCGGGTTTCGGCACGGCGTGCATGTCGTTCACGGGGTTGTACCGGCGGGTTTTCAGACGAATGGGGATAAAGTCGGCGCTATTCAAGTACCAAACGGAACTTTGGCGGAAGTGCGGCGACGAAGCCACAATACGCGTGAACAAGCGAGCCACGACAACCTATGCACCATTTGCGGGTTTCCAGCCCACATTGCGCATAAGGCCGAACTAGCGGCCGGCCCTGCTATGACCCGCGATGCGGACCATCACGATTAGAGCAGAGCAACGATAACGAACCTCACTCCGCCGCCGTCTTCGTCACATAAATCTCTCCGCCGCCGTCGCGAAACTCCGCCGACTTCTTCGCCATGGCGGCGCGGATTTCGGCGCTCGACAGCGTATCGTTGTTTCCGCGCGCCGCGTCGCGGACTTCCTGGCTGATCTTCATGGAGCAGAATTTGGGGCCGCACATCGAGCAGAAATGCGCGACTTTGGCGCCGTCGGCCGGCAGGGTTTCGTCGTGGAAGGCTTGCGCGGTTTCGGGATCGAGCGCGAGCGCGAACTGGTCGCGCCAGCGGAATTCAAAGCGCGC
>Ga0302324_100026834_pt1 | contig 10994 bp, 9 predicted proteins | sample Palsa_T0_1_FD_201949 | JGI IMG/M metagenome (GOLD analysis project Ga0302324, IMG submission 201949) | Peat permafrost microbial communities from Stordalen Mire near Abisko, Sweden - Palsa_T0_1 | ecosystem: Environmental > Terrestrial > Soil > Palsa > Peat permafrost | place: Sweden: Abisko...
CTTCCGGCCCGCAACAAAATGTTCCGGACCATCGTGACGAAATTCCCGCCGAACGCGGGTCAGATTATTCCGATCTCTCGAAACAGACTGATCCAAATTCGGCAACTCACCAGCCACAGCACAGGGCTGATTTCTTTCGCATCCATCGCCGGTTCGCGGCGACCAGGTTTTACACGTGGAAGCCTTACGATCGACGAGAAGTTTCGACTTGCAGTGTGATCAAAACCTTCTTTCCTTCAGAGTGTCCAGCAAACCGTTTCCTTCGCCTATCCTGCGAAGGGAGGCAAAGTATACGCCCCTACTTCGACGCGTCAAGCCCTGTCACTCGAATTTTTTCAGGCAGCGCTAAGAACCGCGTGATTATCGTATCCTTACGTTTTTCCAGCACTTGGAGTTCGATATGCCCCAGCCGATCCAAAGCGAGATGAACATGCACCCTCCCGAAAAAAGAAGCTCCGGTACTTTTGGGGACCAATGCCTCTTTGCATGTTCATTCCGCGCCGGATCGACGACTACCTGCGAGCCGATACAACGCAAATGCCGTGAAAGCGCTTTTTTTCGGTCAGATGTGAGACATCGGGAATCACCGTGCGCGGCGAGAGGCGGATTGGCTTGGAGTTGCCGCGACGGACGAATTCGGCAATTGTGCTGGGCCCCACGATGATGCTGCCAAACCGTGGCAATTTTTTTACTTCGTAAATGCCCCCTTCGATTTCGGAGGATGCGCGAAGGCGGATCAGTTGGCCGCCAAAACATCGCTCCGAGTAGATATCCACCCACGGCACCGCATCCCAGGAATCGACGATCTTTCGCATAAGTACTCCCGAAATCTGCTCTATGGGTGGATACCCGGTTCATGTCGGGAAGCTGCGCGCATTTTTGCGCGATTTGACAGCCGCTTCTGGTGCGAATAACTACATGGAGGCTCCCAATCCATGCGGCCCAATCCCGGCAAACCTCAGATGTGGCCAAGCACCCATTGGAGCATGGTCGGCCGGCTGGGAAGTGATGGAGTGGAAGAGCGGCGGAATGCGCTGACTTCGTTGGTGCAGACCTATTCCCCGGTTTTGCGGCGACATCTGCTGTTTAGGCGGGGCATCCATCGCAATCACGTCGATGATGTGCTGCAGGAATTCCTTCTCTCCAAGGTGCTTGAGAAAAGCATCTTGCAATTAGCCGAAGGAGGACGCGGCCGATTTCGCACATTTTTGGCAACGGCGCTGGATCGATTCGCCATCAATTACCTTCGCGATCAAAATGCGGCAAAACGTGGGGCAAACAGGCGTAGAAGTATCGAGGAAGACGACGCCGATGCGCTTGAAGAAGAACCTCTTCCGGATGTTTTTGATGTCGCATGGGCACGGCAGGTGCTTGGCCGGGCGATCCGGCAGATGCGCCTTAAATGCACCCAAAGTGAGCGACAGGATATTTGGGGCGTCTTTCGCGGCAGGATTCTTTTGCCATCATTGGGCCGCGCCGCCCCCGTGCCATTCGAGGAATTGGTTGAAGATTACCGAATGCGCTCGGCCGCTGTGGCGTGGAGCCTGCTTATAACCGCCAATCGAATGTTCGCTCGCTCACTCCGAAGTGTGATCGGCGCTTACGATCACGGCAACGCCGACGTTGAAGACGAAATAAACGACTTACGCAAAATTCTGTCACGAGGCGTTCGAAAAAATCCCTGAATTCCGGGTATCAACCTATGGAAGACACGATTGGAGGCCAGTTGCGTCCGAGTTCGCATGATAATCCTTCGCTCAGGCTGGCCCGTTTATTTGGTATCGGCCGGGGTGATTTTCTCGGCTGGGAAGACCGCGAGCTGAGAAACATTCTGCTCCAGCAGCTTGCCGCTCCTCTGAGCAAGTGGCTCAAGCCCGACTCGCACGCATTTCCACCGGCGGCGGATGCTTCGACTTTCGAAATCTCGCGACTCGTGGCGCTCGGTGATTTGCTCAATCATCCGAAACCGCCACTCCCCTTCCTTCGAGAGGCCAAGAACGTCGCCAAAGTATCCGATGCGCGGCCGCGCGCGCCGCTGCCTCCCGCCGTCGCGTCGGCACTTTATTTATCCACCATCGCCGTGGCTATGACCAGATGCGGCCAGCGAATCACCAAAATGAATGATGAGCAATTGCGCGAAGGCTTCGGATGGATGGTCGAACAATCCTGGATCGACCCTCCGCTGCGTCAAATGGCGCTGGATGCTCTGGCGCTTTTAAGCCAATAAGAATTATTCGTGCCGCGCTGCCGCATCCCGACAGGCCTGCAGATATGCAATCGGAAAACTCGAATCGTTGTGTTGCAGCAATGCGTCAAAGTCGTCGACCGCCGTCGTGAAATTGCCGCCTTGCCATCGACTGCGCGCCGCGGCGATTCCCGCGTCGGCCTCTATGGGCCCGCCGTCCAGCAAATCGTTGGCCCACTCGGACGCCCCCTGCATTCGATACCATTCAACCAACGCCGCGCGAGCCGGGATGCTTGAGGAATTTATCGCCAACTGCTGGCGGGCCGCGCCCGCTTTGCTTTCCTCATCCCGGAGGCGCGCGGGGAGGGATGTATCCCAGAGGCAAAGGGCGTTGTCCGATGCACGACTGCACAAAATCATGTCTCCCCGCGGAGAAAATGTTGCGACAAGCCCGGTGCCCAAGCCCTTGGCAAGCGATCTGAGCGGAGTCCCGTCGCTCTCTTTCCATAATTGCAGCGTTCCATCTTCGGCGCCCAGCAGCAGGCTGGCCCCGTCTGGAGAAACTTCCAGGCTATTCACAACCTTCCCGCCGGCGGCCATGGACCATATCTCCTTCCCCGAACGTAGATCGGTCGCTCGAACCGTGCTGTCGATGAACGAAATGATGCCTGTGTCGGCATTCGGGGATAGCGCGACGGCCGCAAAACGATTCTGAAAACTAGGCCCAAAAACCATATCGGACGAGACCCCGTTATGCGTATCAATGACGCTGATCATCGGATGGGTGGCGTTGCTCAGGGTGGCAAACGCATTTCCGTCCGACGAAAAACATCCCATGGGGAGATTATGGCCAGTCTGAAAGCGAACGTGTTCCATGTTGGGGCCGTCGATAAACATTGTCCCCTGTGTGGATAGTGCAATTGCCAGGTCAGAAGCTGGGGAAAAGAAGACGCCCTGCGTTCGGCCCGTTGGAGTTTGGAATTTTAATCCACCCGTGACTTTCGTCGTTGTTCCTGCCGGAAGAGATGCGATTCGCTCCCAATTTCCAAATACCTCGAACTGGCTGAGGGCACCATCTTCGGTGGCGACATTCAGAGCCGCGCCGGTGGAAGAAAACTTCACGGACATCACGTTGCCGGCAAAATCCTGGCCCCAAAGGCGGCGGCCGGTTGCTATGTCAATAACATCCAAATCGTTTCCAGCTCCAACGGCTGCGACCAAATCATCCGGCGAAATCGCCATGCTCAGGATCGGTTTGGGGGCATGCCAAATGACATTTTGATCGTCGTTATCCACGGGCCAGACGTGAACAGATCCGTCCCTGGTACACGCCAGGATCATGCGGTCGTCAGACGAGAATTTTGCAGAAGCAATTTGCGTTCCCACGGAGAAGACCCGATGCAACTCGCCGGTGTTGATATCCCAAACGCACAGCAAGCCATTGGCGTCCGCGGAGAGCGCCCATCGAGAATCATGCGAGAAGCCAACCAATGTGATGCAAGAATCGGATGGCTCGAAGCTGCGCGTTTGCCGTGACGGTGACAGCGCGAGGAAACCGAGATTCCCGCTTTGATCGCCAACGAGAATTCCGCTGCCATCGGGGGCATATTTCACGCAGATGATTGGCTGCGACCCCAGGCCACCGGGCAATCCGTGTTCGGTATCGAAGGGATGAGTCTCGATTCCGTTGACCCGGTCCCAAAAATAGATGTGGCCCGCTTGATCCCCGAACGCAATGGTTTGCAGATCGGGAGACAGCGAGACATCTGCAACCATATCCGACTGAATCGGCACCTTTTGTGGATCTGCGCAGGTATCGGCATTCATACCCCATACATATGCAACGTATCGAACCTTGGGCGGAGGCGTTAGCCAGCCGTATGTCGCAACGCTGGCTGCGTCCGGGGAGATATCCGTGGGACCCATGAACCCGGCAAAGTGGAGAATCGGTTGCACGCCTCCGGTAAGGAGATCGACCTTTTCGATGTCCGTGGCGGGGTTCTTTTCGGTAGGGCTGTTGATCCAGTGGACCCGGTAGATGTAATTCCTGTCGGGACAGTCAAACATTGACATGATTTGGCCCTCGGACACCCACTTGCCGGTGGTCATTTTCGGGAGGGCGGTCAAGAGGTCATATGACTGAGCAATGCCGCTGGTGCCTTCCATCCAGGCGGAGGTCCCGTTGGTATCGAACACCATCCCAACCGGCAACTCCGGCGTCGAGGCCGATTGCTTGATTTCACTCAATTCCGCAGGCGCATGCCGGATGGCATCCAACAAGCCGAGTTTTGTGCTGAATGAGGAAGTGCCCTCATCGCTTTGGATCTTGTAAGCATCCCAATAGCGATTGATGGCTTCGGGCCAGCGGCCCTCCTGCTTTTGGTCGTCCGCAATCAATAGCATCACATCCGCGAGATTCACTTGCGAGACATGCCAAAGATGCTCGGCGTTGGCGGCGGCGGCCAGGGCGCGGTTCCGTTCCAGCGCCACACGATGCGATGCATTGATCAGGATTGTGACTATCACTGCGATGGCCGTCGCCGCCGCCGCGATCGGCGCAAGATGCTTGGCGATTTTTTTTCGAAGATAATAGAGGGCGGTCAGTCTTCGGGCGTTCACCGGATCACCATTGAGATAGTTGTCGATGTCCTGGGCAAATTGGCCAATGGAGGCGTAGCGATCCTCCGGTCGCCTGGCCAGCGATTTCAAAAGCACCGACTCAAGGTCTCGATCCATGCCCGGCAATGCGACTCTGGGCCGAATGATTTCTGCATGGGCGACACATTGCAAAACTGCCAAATTTCCGCCTGAAGTGTCATGCGGCAGACGCTTGGTGAGGAGCTGATAAAGGATGACGCCCAGCGAGTAGATATCGCTTCGCGTATCCACCTGTCGACTGGTTCCCGCTGCCTGCTCTGGGCTCATGTAGGCAGGAGTGCCAACCCAACCTCCTTCCACGCTGATCGTTGAAAATGGCGTCTGCTCATCGAGCAATTTTCCCAAACCAAAATCCACGATGTGCGGGCAGCCGGTGACGTCGACCAAAATATTAGAGGGCTTGAGATCGCGATGGATCACGCCCTTTTGATGGGCATATTGCATGGCACGGCAAATGACGGCCATGAGCGCCAGTGTCGCTCGGCGATCGAAGTGATGCTGCTGGACGTAATCATCCAGCGAAATCCCCTCGATCAATTCCATGGCGTAAAAGTAGGCGCCGTGATGGACGCCGCTTTCGTAAACACGGGCGATGTTGGGATGCTCCAGCAGGCTGGCGACTTCGACCTCGCGCTCAAATCTGCGTTTGGCGATATCGGAAGTCAGATGGCCGGCATTGAGCAACTTCAGCGCCACCTGCCGGCCACCGGAAATCAGTTGAGCGCGCCAAACTGTCCCCATCCCGCCGACGCCGAGCTTGCCGATGATTTTATATTCTCCCAGAACACCAGGATCGCCCCCGTCATTGCCGTGAACCGCATCATTTGTCGCCGATCGCGGCGGAAGTGCGCCCTCCGCATGATCCGCGGACGTAAACAGGACGGGATTGGGATCAGACTCGCTCATGGCGCCAAGCCGTAAGGGGTTGACCAATCCTACCAATTTGCGCTATGGAACGTCAGAAAATTATTTCCGGATGATCCCCCCCCACTAAGTGCACCTTGCAGGGCTCGAACCTGCAACCTTCGGTTCCGTAGACCGACGCTCTATCCAGTTGAGCTAAAGGTGCCGACGCTCCTAGTCTCTGATTTCTAGTCTCGCGTTGCAAGTCTGGTACACTCCGTATGCATGGCAATCTATTCCGTCGAAACCTACGGCGAATTGCGGCCGCATCTGCAGGAGGAATGGCTGCTAACCAATGGATTGGCCTCCTACGCCGCCGGCACGGTCGTCGGATGTGCCACCCGCCGATATCACGGGCTGCTTTGTGCCGCCACACTGCCTCCCGTTGGGCGAGTGATGCTCCTCAATCGCATCGGCGAAATTCTCAATGTCGAGGGGCAGGCCGATCGTCTTCTGGAATTATCTATCTGTCAGTTCGGCAGCGATTTTCATCCGCGCGGCGATCGCTATCTGCGAAGATTTGATCTCGACGACGGCATCGCGCGATGGAATTACGACGTCGAGGGCATCCGCATCTGCAAGGAAGTGCAGTTGCTCTGGCAGAAAAACGCGGTGGGAATTCGCTATCGGGTTGAGCCAGGCGAGCAACGGCTGGAGCTGTCGCTGCTGCCGTTTGCGAGACTATTGGATTTCCATTCACTGAGGCGAGGCAAGCGAGAATTTCAGGAAGAGCACTCCCCGCGCGGATGCACTCTGGCCGATGGCGCCAACCGCCTGAGCATCGTTGCCGATGGCGGGTCGTATGTTGTGCAACCCGACTGGTGGTTTGGCCACACTTACGCCATCGAAACCGAGCGCGGTCTCGATGACACCGAAGACCTTTACACGCCGGGGCGATTCGTGATCCAAATCGCCAAGCCCACCACTCTCACGCTCTGGGCCAGCTTCGGCGAGCCTGCAACATTCGATTGGGATGCCGAAATCGCCCGACGAAAACCGGCGAAGATGAAAACCAGTTCCGCGGTCCTTGCCAATCTGTCGCGCGCGGCCGCCGATTTCATCGTCCATCGCAAATCACCGGATGGGAAAGACGGATCGACCGTCATCGCCGGCTATCCCTGGTTCTGTGATTGGGGACGCGACACGATGATCTCTCTTCCCGGATTATTTCTCACTAGCGGCCGGCTCGATCAGGCGCGGCAAGTGTTGTCGGTATTCGCCCAGTACGTCAGTCAGGGAATGATCCCCAATCGCTTCGACGATTACACGAACGAACCGAGCTACAACACCGTCGATGCGAGCCTCTGGTTCATCCACGCTGTTCACGAATACGCCCGGCTCTCGGAGGATGTGAAAACATTCCGTGATGTGCTTCGCCCGGCCTGCAAACAGATCATCGAGGGATACACGCTCGGCACGCGCTACAACATCAAGGTCGATCCGGCCGATGGATTGGTCACGCAGGGCGACGCCAACACGCAACTGACCTGGATGGACGCCAAGTGCGATGGCATCGCCTTCACGCCGCGCCAGGGAAAAGCGGTGGAGATCAACGCCCTCTGGCACCATGCCCTGCGCCTGATGGGCGAAAATGCCCGCGCGGATCGAGTGGCCGAAAGTTTCCGCAAGGCGTTTTGGCTGAATCCATATCGTGGATTGGCGGATGTGGTCGACAACCAGCGACGCGATTCATCGCTTCGGCCCAACCAGATTTTCGCTGTCTCACTGCCGAATAGCCCCCTCACGCACGAGCAGCAATGGGCCGTGGTGGAAACCGTTCGCCGCGAATTGCTCACGCCATTCGGACTTCGCACGCTGGATAAAAACGATCCGCGCTATCGCGGCAGTTACCGTGGCGGCCAACGCCAACGCGATGAGGCCTACCACAACGGCACTGTCTGGCCGTGGCTGATCGGCGGATTCCTTGAAGCATATTTGAAAGTTCACAACCGCTCCGATGCCGCCGTCGCGCAAGCCCGCCGATGGCTGATGCCGCTCATCGACCAGATGCAACACGGCTGCATCGGCCAGATTCCAGAAATCTTCGAGGGCGACGAACCGCACCGCCCCGTCGGTTGTTTCGCCCAAGCGTGGAGCGTGGCGGAAGTCCTGCGATTGGCGGTTGAGCTGAATATGTAGCCACGATCCTCTTTCCCCCTCGCCCGGTACTCCGGGAGAGGGCAGGGGTGAGGGCGGGGGTCGATTCGGATGCGCACTCGAATCTTCGCTTCAATTTTGATTCTGCTAATCCCCACTTTGGCGATGGCTGATTCTTTGTCCCTCCCGCTGCAAGGATATTTTCATCCCGGCCGAGCGATGCCGGTGCGATGGGATTTATCTCGCGTTGGCGAAATTGATCTGACGGCTGACGATGCGATGGGGGTCACTGTGCCGACTCCCGCCGCATTAACCGGAACATTTCCATTTCTGGTCATCGCGGATGCGCCACAAAATCTCCATTGGCAAACACCCGCGGCATCCGGCAATGATCTTTTCTCCCCGTGGCATCCGCTGAATGATGCCACGCTGCTCATCGGCATTGCCACGGACGATCCAAGCGTCGTGGACGATCTGGACAGCAGCCGCCATTCGATCACGATCCCGCTGGATATCCCCAACATCACCGGCCCGGCGATGACGTGGGAAACACTGGATGTGCTGGTCCTCAGCGAGCAACGGTATTCTGATTTGTCGCGGTCGATGGCTAGAGATTTGATCGCCGCCGGCGTCATGCTCGCCGTCGCGGGCGTTTCACCACCGGATTCCACACTTCCCTGGATCCGCCATGGCCGGCTCTGGATCATCACCAACGATTTAGCAATGCCCGCAATCGTCAACCCCGACGCATTCGCCCCCACTCTCGGCTGGACCGGCGGACGAAGCCCGACATTCCGCACTCAAATCACCCTGTTTGGCGCAATCTTCTGCCTCGTCGCCACCGGAATTTCCCTCTGGAAATCGCGCTGGACCGCCATCGCGATCATCGCCTTTTGCGCGGCCGCGATATTTGTCTTCTGGCAATTCAATCGCGGACAATCGCCGATCGCGATTGCTGGCGGGCAGATTTTTCTTTCGGGTCCGCCGATCTCGTTGCGCGATGACTGGCTTTTCGAGCGTTCCCATCGCCAAACGACGGCGAGCGTCCCAATTTCCGGAATCGTTCAGCCAGTGGTCGAAGACGAGTCCGATTGGAGCAAGATGGAATTGCGAATCGAATGCGATGGCGTCGGTCAGCCAGTGACACTGGATGCGTCGCTCGAGCCCGACCAATCATTGGCGCTGGTGACCCGCCAACCCGCCGAAATTCCACCGAGCATAACACCGGTGAATTCCCCCTTGCGCCTATTGGCGACGCCGACGATCTATCCCGATTTTGCAGTGGTCGGACAAACCAATATCGACGCTTCCGTCAAAGCTCCGGATGTACATCCGGAGCTCAGTTCCGATCGGTGGCCCAGCATCGTTCTGTCGAGATAATAATTAGTGAGATGCCGAATTTGCCGGAGGCGGGTAGATGCGTTGATCCGTCACCATGTTGTCGCTGAACAGCGGTTGATGGGCTTTGTATTTCGCGTCGTCGATCCGCTGCGTCTCGGCGTGGCTCAGGGTGTAGCTAGCGCCGGTCATTTCATCCTGAAAGCGAATCCCGCCGGCGATCTGGTGCAGATCGGGGCCTTCAGCGATGTAAGTTTTGCCCGTGTCGATGTCCCGCACCTGATAGCGCGGCACCGCGATCACCGTCGAACATCCTGTCAGAAAAATAATTGATAGAAAGAACAGTCGCTTCACATCAGCCTCCAACTATTGCTGCAATTCCGTCTTGGCATCGGAGGAGGAGATTTGTCTCACCTCGGTATTTTGCACCGTCACCTCGTCGCCGGTCTTGAGGTCCTTGAATTCCAGCGATCCGCCGAGATGGCGGTCCATGCTGCTGCTATCCGTGATGTAAACTTTGCCATTGGTGGTATCGGTGACGCGGAAATAGCTGGCGCATCCGCACAGGGCCATTAGCGCCGCCGCAGCAAGAATCTTTTTCACGCGAATCGTTTTCACGATGGTCCGCCTTTCCAAATGACGAGTCACTTGGAAATCATTATCGGATTTTTCGCGGAGTCATTTGCAGGTCCGATAACAAATTGGCCAATGGCGGTGAGGATCAACTCACTGCCACGAAGCTTGCAGGATTGTCCCAGTCGGTGTCGGGGAATGACTGGCTCATGTCGACGATGACGTGGCCGTTGCTGTCCACGGAAATGGCAAACCGCGCCAGCGATTTTCTGGCCGGACCCCTTAGAACTTTGCCATCCATGTCAAACTGTGCTCCGTGGCAAGGGCATTTAAATGCGTAAGGACGATCTGGCTCGGTAGTTGCGCCGGGAGCGCGGACCGTACAACCGCGATGGGTGCAAACGGCCGTCGTTGCATAAAGCTTATTGTCGTTGCGGATAATGGCGACCTTGTTCGTGGACATCCAAGTCGAGGTGATTCCGTCAGTGGCATAATCCGATTTGGCGCCGACATCGAGGGTGCTGGGCTGGCTGGAGGGCTGGGTGGTATCATCGGCCAAGAGGGCGGCCGGACCGGCAACGGAACACAAGCACGCCGCCGCCGCAACCGCCAGAATTTCCCTCCGATTCAAAGACTCCATGTGTTTGCTCCTTGTGGTGTTATCTCCTTTTGCTTCCCCGGCAATCTTAGCAATTCTGCCAATGGGTGCAAAAGTCTCCTGGATCCCTTTGGTTGGTTCAGATGAGGCATAGCCAATGTTAAGTCCGTGTTAATGCCTTGACGGGGCGCGACCTGCCCACTTATATGATCGCGCAAAGCCAGTCCAACAGTAAAGGATTCCACTATGAGGATGGAGGCGGGCATGATGAGCCGAGCAAATGATGCATCCCGGCCAAATTCCGCCCCGCGCGCCGGAGCAAACCCAACGGCGGGGCAACGCAAGAAGGTCCTGGTCGTTGACGACGAGAAAGATATTGTCGAGTTGGTCGCCTACAACCTGGGCCGAAACGGGTATGAGGCCATCGTCGCCTATGATGGCAACGAAGCGCTAGAAGTCGCCGCCAAGGATCTTCCCGATCTGATTGTTCTGGATCTGATGATTCCCGGCATCGACGGCACGGAAGTGGCGCGCCGGCTTAAATCGGATTCACAAACCGCGCGCATCCCCATCGTGATGCTCACTGCCAAGGGTGAAGAGACCGATGTCGTGGTCGGCCTGACGCTCGGAGCAGACGACTAT
>Ga0302324_100026835_pt1 | contig 10994 bp, 11 predicted proteins | sample Palsa_T0_1_FD_201949 | JGI IMG/M metagenome (GOLD analysis project Ga0302324, IMG submission 201949) | Peat permafrost microbial communities from Stordalen Mire near Abisko, Sweden - Palsa_T0_1 | ecosystem: Environmental > Terrestrial > Soil > Palsa > Peat permafrost | place: Sweden: Abisko...
ATGTCTGATCACCGAGCTTCCTGAGAAGGACAAGCCGGCTCCGGCTTCTGGTGGCGGCCACGGCGGCGGCATGGGCGGCATGGATTACTAAGCTGTTAGCTTTAAAGTGAGGGAATCAAGGGGAACAAAAGCGAGGCTGGCCAGTGCCAGCCTCGCTGCTGTTTGAATCTAAATATGTTGTGCGCGCTGTGTAGAAAGCAAAAGCCTTTGCGGTGGTCGCATATTGTACCGGAGTTCATGTATAGGGAGTTGTATGACGCAAAGCATCGGTTTCTAGCGCTCAGCTCCACGCCCGCAACGCATGTTCGTCTTCATCAGAAGGGGCTGCGAGAGCGTCTCCTTTGCGAGGCTTGTGAAGCCCTCTTCAACAGATTTGAAACGTATGTTGCCGATGTTCTCGAAGGCAAGTACGGGATATGCTATCAAGTGCGCGGCGACACTGTGGAAATCCGTGATCTTGACTATACGAAAACGAAGCTGTTCCTGTTTTCCCTTTTGTGGAGATTCGGTGTGACTACGGTTCCCGAATTAAAGGAAGTGAATCTGGGAATGCATGGCGTACGTCTTCGCCACATGCTCCTTACCGAAAATCCTGGAGACCCACTCATTTATCCATGCCTGATTACTGCCATCATGTTGGATGGAGAGCATGTCGGCGGTCTGAGTGGCAAGCCGAGTCTGGCACAAATGCACGGGCAAGACGTTTGGCGCATTGTGGTGGCGGGCATTGTGTTCAAGTTTTTTGTTTCTGAGCAGCCTGCCGTTGGTATCCCTGATTTCTTGTTTCTCCAAAAGGATGGCTCTATCACCGTTCCAATGCGTGAATTGACTAAAATTGGTTTCCTCTGCCAAGACATCTCCAGAATAGAAGAAGCACAAAGAAGGCGGGACGGAATCGGCGCTGGGACCGGAAGAGAAAGGCGAACGTTTGCTCATGGTGCAAAAAACGCCCGATAGAACCGCGCTGGCTGGCCGGCCCCGGAAGGGTCGAGGAATTGATAAGGGCTGGTTGACAAATTGGTCATGGAAAAAAGGATTGTCCAGTTTGGGACCGCCAAAATCGGTGTTGAATTGCACGATATAATTCTCGCCCAATGTGCCATAAAGACCCAACACCGGATAACCCGCCAAAATCTGCAATTCCAATTCCGGCGGATCTATTACCGTCAACGTGACGATGGAACTCGTCGAACTGCCTTTAGAGTTGCTAGATCCGATTAGCGGTCTGGCTGAAAAGACCCGCCGTAGCCCGGCGTGTAAAGCCGAACTCCAAGGACATCACGCATGGCCTCGAAATGTTGGTCTTTGGCATAAACACGGCAAATCCATCGCAGGGATAAGCTGCCGATCAAAATATCATTCCAAGGCAGGTTGTGACCTTTGTCGCGCAAACGCCAGGCGCAATCTTTAGCGAATTCCCAGGCACTGTCATCAATTGATTTATAAGGAATGCAGTCAAAGTAATAAGACATGCGCTTGCGTTCCTGAGCGCGCGCACCACCGAGGACTTCAAGTTTAATCGGTCCGCAGAATGCCGCTTCGGCAGCGTCGAGCAGGCCTTCCAGCCCAACTTTATGAGCCAGACTGCCGTCTCGACGCGCCGCTTCTATCCAAACCGACGAATCAACCAGAACCATCAGCCTTGCACCTTTTCGATTTCGTCATTGGTGGAGGGATAATCGAAGGCACCTTCCCGCAACAACGCGCCGAACTCTTTGGCCTTTTGTCTTTTGATGTATTCATTCACCGCGAATGCCACAGCAGGACTTTTTTTATCCAATCCCGAAATCCTGCTTAATTCGCTGAGTGTTTCATCTTCTATATCAACAGTAATTCTCATATTGCATCAATATACATCTTCAATAGCCCAACGCAAGAATTATTTAGCATCTTTACAAGATGGTATTTTCATCTTTTTCGATTGTAACTTGCAAGGCTGTACTTTGCCAATCGCAGTTCTTCAGCCAATCTTTCTAATTCGGTATTGGGCGTCATCGTTTGCCAATGGATCGAAAAGTTTCTCTCCGCGCACTCCCGCATGGCAATTTCCCATTTATCCCGCTCGCAGACGGCGGGTGGAGGCTGCACAGAGCCTTGAATGAGCAATCCGTCACGAGTCCGGCGTTGTGCCGCGCCCGCGATTTTGCGGCCATGCCAAAGGACATCGTCCTTTTCCGCGCCGATGAAACATTGCCCGGGGATTTCTTTTTGGCTGACCGGCGAAAGCGTGGTATCGACATTTAATATCGCAAAAGCGTCACGAATCCATCCATGCACGCGGCGGTAGCTTTCGCCAGCCTTGTAACTATACCAGAAATGACCCGGGGGAAAGACGAGGCTGTAGGTCCAATCAGCGTCATGCGGCACTAAGCCGCCGCCCGTTGGACGCCTCACTAAGGGACTTAGCAGCGTCAATTTTTCAATTTCCGCATAATGTTGCGAATAACCAAAGGTCGCCGCCGTTTCGAGCCAGCCGTAAAACCGCAAAACCGGACGACCCAATCTTGATGCAGATTGCAACAAAGCTTCGTCCAGCGCCATGTTGTAGTCGGCCGCATGGTCCTGCGAGGCCAACAGAAACCAGGTTGGGTTCGCGCTCATGGCCGTCTCCTAAGCAACCCGGATCAGAGCTAGGGCGTTACGGCAGCAACGCCCTTCCACAAAATGGTAGAGCGGCGCTGCCGTGCCGCCCAAATATTGCAAACCACGGCAGATAACCCAAGAGCATTGAAAAAAGCGCATAGCTGTCCAAAACATAAGGCTCATCTAAATGCGCTTGCGCAATTTCTCCTGATTTTCAGGTGTCAGCCTCGGATCCAAGACTTTTTGTCCAGTGGGGCAATCGGCCTTAATCTCACACGCGGGACACTCCGGATTTCGCGCAAAGCAGCGCCGCCGTCCGTGCCAAATGAGCCAATGACTGACATTCGTCCAATCCTTCTGCGGCGTCAGCGCTTGCAAATCCTTCTCAATTTTTTCCGGCCCATCGTGGAAACTCAGGCCCAACCGCCGCGACAAACGCGCAACATGCGTATCCACCACAATGCCCACGTTTATGCAGAAGGCATTTCCCAGGACGACATTGGCGGTTTTTCGGCCAACCCCTCCCAATTCAGTCAAAGCCTCCATCGTGCGCGGCACAGCGCCGCCATGATTTTCAACCAATGTTTGACAGCAGGCTCTGATACTTTTGGCCTTGTTGCGAAAAAGGCCGATGCGACGAATGGCCGCCTCCAATTCAGCCGGGGACGCGCCGGCATAATCGGCTGCGGTGCGATATTTTCTGAAAAGATCGGCCGTCACGATGTTGACCTGACGATCAGTGCATTGGGCCGAAAGAATAGTGGCGATCAGCAATTCCAATGGGTTGGAGAAATCGAGTTCGCAATGCGCGTCAGGATAAACGGCGTCCAACCGGGCCATGATCCGTTTGGCGCGCGCGGCGCGAATGGCAAAGGTCTCACGCGGCATATAGCAATTCGCCGATCCTAATTTTAATCTTAATCATTATGTTAGTTTGATCGCCGGGTCTGCCGGGACGATGAACCCCGCATTAGGAGTAACAAAAAGAGAGGACATTGAATAGGAGCAAACAAGCGAACATGGCAACCTTGCCAAATTCCTCTTTGAACCACCATTCGGACGGGTTAATTTCCTCTTGTGGTCATTGACTTTTCTAAAATGAACGGTGCCGGCAACGATTTCATCTTCATCGATAATCGTTCGCGCAAGATTCAATTGCAATCGGAGCAAATCGTGCGGATGTGCGACCGCCATAAGGGGATTGGCGCGGACGGCATCATTCTCTTGGTTCCATGCCAATCCGGCCGAGCCGATTGGGCCTGGGATTTTTATAATAGCGACGGAAGTTCGGCGGAAATGTGCGGCAACGGCGCTCGCTGTTTTGCCAAGTTTGTGCGTCGCTTGACTGGTGCCAAGGGGAACCTTTCCTTTGAAACTCGCGCCGGCATTATAACCGCCGACTTCCACGGCGACAACGTGAAGGTCCAATTAACAGCGCCCAAGGAATTACGGTTACGCCAACAAGTCAAGTTGAGTATCGGACCAACAGAAATTCATTCCCTCAATACCGGCGTGCCGCACGCGGCGCTTTTTGTGCCTGACGCGGACCAAGCCATGGTCCAGCCGTTGGGTGCCGAAATCCGGCGTCATCCCCATTTTGCGCCCAAGGGCACGAATGTCAATTTTGTGCAGGTGCTGGCCCCCGGCAAAATCCGGGTGCGCACCTACGAGCGCGGCGTTGAAGGGGAAACGCTGGCGTGCGGCACGGGCGTGACGGCCTCAGCCTTGATAGCGGCGGAGTTGCATGGCTTTTCATCACCCGTCGATGTGCAAGTGCAAAGCGGAGACATGCTGCAAATCAGTTTTGAAAAGGCCAATGGGCAATTCACCAATGTCGGGCTGGCCGGTCCCGCCGAGTTTGTATTCGACGGAAGGATCGAAGTGTAAATGGAGCAAAAGACAAGTCCTTACGCGATCCTGCGGAACTGGGACTTTTTGTATTACTTGACAGGCCGGTTTGTGGCCTCGTTCGGCCAGCAGATGCTGACGATCGTGGTCGGTTGGGAACTTTACGAACGCACTAATTCCTCCCTGCTGCTCGGCATGGTTGGATTGGCCGCCTTCGTTCCGATGGTATTGATGACCTTGCCGGCTGGGCACATCGCAGATACTCGCGAACGAAAAAGCGTGATTATCGCGATGCAGGCCGTGCTGGCGTGCACGTCCATGGGGCTCGCGCTGATTTCGTGGAAACAAACACCGGTGGCCTGGATGTTTATTTGCCTCTTTGTCGCCGGCATTGCGCGAACATTCCTGTGGTCTGCGAGCGCTTCATTTCTGCCACAACTGGTCTCGCGCGCGGAATTCCCCCTCGCGGTGACCTGGTCATCGAGCACGTTTCAGTTTTCCAACGTGGCCGGCCCTGCCGCCGGCGGAGCGCTCATCGCGATGACGAGGCACGCGCATGGGGTTTATCTGGTTTATATTCTTGCCGCAGCGTCTTCTGTAATCTGCCTGGCAACGGTGAGTCTAGTACGCGCGCACAGCAAACCGCCGCCCAAGGAGCCGATCTCGATGAAAACGTTGCTGGGCGGATTTCGCTTTGTCTTTAATCATCGGATCATCCTTGGTTGCATTACGCTCGATTTGTTCGCAGTCTTATTCGGAGGTGCGACGGCGCTATTGCCCGTTTATGCGAAGGATATTCTGAATGTTGGCCCCCAAGGACTGGGCTGGCTGCAGGCCGCACTGCCAATTGGGTCGATGGTATGCGCAGTTCTCATGGCCCACCGGCCGCCGTTGCAGAAGGCGGGGCGCTCCCTCATTTGGGCCGTCAGCATATTCGGGTTGGCTACCGTCGGTTTCGGCCTTTCGAAATGGTTCTGGTTGTCGCTGCTGATGCTTTTTATTTGCGGTTTCGTGGACAACGTCAGCGTAATTGTGAGGCATACGCTCGTCCAGTTGCTCACGCCGGACGAGATGCGCGGGCGCGTTTCATCTGTCAATAATCTTTTCATCGGGACATCCAATGAACTTGGAGGATTCGAGTCCGGCACCGTCAGCTACCTGTTTGGCCCGCTTTTTTCCGTCGTTTCAGGTGGAATCGCGACTATCGTCGTCGTCGCCGCAGTAGCTTGGTATTGGCCGGAGATTACGCGTTTTGGTAAGCTTGTCCAAGCACCGTCCGAAAAAACGCCGGTGCCACCCTCGGACTTGGAAAAAACGCGCGTCGTTGATTGAGCGGCGAAGCCTAGTGCCCAAAATAAGCCGGGGCGTTGCCTGATTTCCACTTGATGTTGCAACCCACGCTTGGAACTTGCATCGATGGAACAGGTTTCCCGCCCAGGACCGCATCCGTCGCGGCGCGCAAATCCTTCCCGGTGACTGGCACGCCATTGCCTGGACGGCTATCATCCAATTGGCCGCGATAGACCAGTCTGCGCTCAGCGTCAAAAAGAAAAATATCCGGCGTGCACGCCGCCTGATAAGCCTTGGCCACGGCTTGCGACTCGTCGTAAAGGTAAGGAAACGCGTAACCAGCCGCTTTGGCCTCCTGAGCCATCTTAGCTGGACTGTCCTCAGGATGGGTTTGCACGTCGTTGGAACTGATGGCCACGATGGCCAAGCCGCGCGGCTGGTAATCTCGGGCAAATTGAACCAGCCCCTTTTGTATATGTTTGACGTAAGGGCAATGATTGCAGATGAAGAACACAGCCAAGGCTGGGACGGATTTGAAATCGCTGAGGGAAACTATTTTTCCAACCACATCCGGCAAGCGAAAGTCCGGCGCCAGTGTCCCTAACGCCAGCATGGTAGATGGAGTCAATGCCATAAAGTATTTTACACGCGAGCGGTAACTCTCACAAATATTTTTTTAGCAAAGGAGCCAATTGCGCCCTGGTCTTGCGCGGCCACAATTTTTTGTCCGTCATGATCGCGTTCTTCAGCGCATCGTGACAGGGCCAATTGGGTTCGTTCGGGATTTGTGCAATGGCCCTCTTAATGATCGCTTTGGCTTGATCAGCATTTTTCATGAGATTGGCCACGATCATTTCCACCGTGACATGAGCCTCATCCACCTTCCAGCCGTCGTAATCCGTAATCATAGCCATGGTCGCGTAGGCAATTTCCGCCTCGCGCGCGCATTTGGCCTCGCCAAGATTGGTCATGCCGATGACATCGTAACCGGCTTTATGGTTCGTGATCGATTCCGCGCGAGTGCTGAAGGCCGGCCCTTCCATGTTGACGTAAGCGCCGCCGTTGTGGACGTGCGCGCCTTCAGCCTTGCAGCTTTTGAAAACCAATTCGCGCAACTCGGAACAAATCGGATCCGCAAAGGCGATGTGGGCCACAATACCGCGCCCGAAGAACGTATGCTCGAAAGACCTCTTGGTTTTGTCAACAAATTGATCCGGCAAAACAATGTCGCACGGACGATATTTTTTCTGCAACGACCCAACGGCACTGACGCTGATAATCCACTCCACGCCAAGTTTTTTCATGCCGAAAATATTGGCGCGATGGTTCAACTCGCCCGGCAGAATTCGATGTCCGCGAGCATGGCGGGGAAGAAACACCACAGAGCGTCCCGCCAATTCGCCGGTCAGGAAATCGTCGGAAGGCGGCCCGAATGGAGTCTTCATCTTGACCCACTTTTGGCGGGTTAGCCCTTCGATGTGGTAAAGCCCGCTGCCGCCAATCAATCCAATGCGATGTTTCGTCATGCGAAGACCATATACATATAGGTCACGATGTTCAAGAAAGCCACCGCATCCACGGCGGTTTGCCGCTTGGATTTTCGCGCTTTGGCCCCATAATGTTTGCAGATGAGCAAACGCTTTTACATCACCACAGCCATTGACTATGCCAACGGCGCGCCCCATTTGGGCCATGCCTACGAAAAAGTCGTCGCCGATGTGATCGCCCGCGCCCGCCGCGCTATGGGTCAAGAGGTGTTTTTCCTCACCGGCTTGGATGAGCACGGCCAAAAAGTTCAGCAGGCCGCGCAGGCCGAAGGCAAAAGCCCCCAGGCATATTGTGACGCCTTGGCGGCGGATTGGCGTCAGTTCATCATCAAACTGGGCCTGTCCAACGATGATTTCGTGCGCACCACGGAACCGCGCCACAAGGAATTCGTGCAGGCGGTGTTGACCAAACTGCACGCGGAAGGCCAATTTTACAAAGCCACTTACAGCGGCTTTTATTCGCCCAGCGCAGAAACATTCTTGACGGAGAAAGACAGATTGCCGGACGGCACTTTCGATCCGTCCTGGGGCAAAGTCATCGAATTGAAGGAGGACAATTATTATTTCAAATTGAGTGAGCACCAGGATTGGATCATCAAACACATCGAGTCTAATCCCGGTTTTATTGCGCCCGAATACCGTCGCAATGAAGTCCTCGGCTTCCTTAAAAACGAAACACTGGAAGACCTCTGCATTACGCGGCCCGTCGAGCGCCTGCAATGGGGCATCCCCATTCCATTCGATCCCGGCTTCGTCGCTTGGGTGTGGTTCGATGCGCTTGTCAATTACATTAGCGTCCCCTTTGCGCGCAGCGATCAGGCCATCTGCAAGGCCCTCGGCGCTGCCACGAATTCCGCTTTCGAAGTCTGGCCGGCTGATGTCCATCTTATCGGCAAAGACATCCTCAAATTCCACGCTGTTTATTGGCCCATTATGCTCAAAGCGATGGGGCTGCCGTTGCCGCAACAAATTCTGGTCCATGGCTGGTGGCAGAAAGAAGGCCAAAAACTGAGCAAGAGCACGGGCAATGTGGTTGACCCTATTGCGGTCATTGATGAATGGGGCCTGGACGCCTTTCGTTATTACTTGCTGCGCGAATTGGATGTTGGTCCGGACGGAAACTGGACCGACGCCGGTTTTCGTTCGCGCTACCAATCGGAATTGGCCAACGGCTTGGGAAACTTGGTTAACCGTTCGCTGACGATGATCCAGCGCTATCGCGGCGGGCGCGTGCCCGCTGGCGCAAACTCGTTGGCAAAGGAAACGGCCGAAACCTGGGCCAAGACCATCGCGGCCTACCGTTCCTGTTCGCTGCAAGAGGCGCTGGAAATTTGCGGTGCGCTGATCACGCGCGCCAATCAATACATCGAACAAACCAGCCCGTTTAAAATCGCCAAGGATCCGGCCCGGGCCGGCGAATTGGACAATATTCTTTACACGTTGGCCGAAGTGGGCCAGGCCTTGAGCGTATTGTTGTCGCCGGTGATGCCGTGGGCTTGCGAAAGGCTCCAGAGCCAGCTTGGGCTGAAGTCTCCTTACACCAGCTTGATTCAACCGCCGCCGCCCCTTTTGCCGGGCCACGCCTTGGGCGAAATCTTCCCGTTGTTCCCACGCAAAGATCAGGTGTAAGTGGTCAGGGTTTCCATGATTTAGCTGCGAACGCAGAAATTTCCCTTGGCTTTGCGCCGTCATGGAGTTATTTTCCTCAAACAGCACAAAACCGTATGACAACAACAAGCGGAACTATCGGCACGATTTTGCACTACAAAGGTGCTGACGTGTGGACCATTTCGCCCCAAGCGACGGTGTTTGAGGCGATCCAACTGCTGGCCAAAAAGAACATCGGCGCGCTGCCGGTTGTTGAAGGGGGCAGGCTTATTGGGATATTCTCCGAAAGAGATTACACGCGCAAAGTAGCGTTGGAGGGCAAGACCTCGCAAGCAACGCGCGTCCGCGAGATTATTTCCACGAACGTGGCCACGATCTCGCCGGATGATACGGTTGAGGACGCTATGCGTTTGATGACCGAGAAAAAGGTTCGTCATTTGCCTGTGATGGAAGACGGTCACTTGATCGGCTTTGTTTCCATTGGTGACATGGTCAATTGCATTATTTCCGCCCAAAGTGCGGCCATCGATCAATTGGAAGCATACGTTTCGGGTAGATAGAGGCCTTAGGGGTTAATGGTCAAATCCGTCACCGCGCCGGTCGAGGCGGAAGTGACGGCGCTGGCGTATTTGGCCAAGACGCCTCGTGTGTAACGCGGCTTCATCGGTTTCCATGCCTGCTTCCGTTTTTTAAGTTCAGCCGCAGAGATCGCCAATGTTAATTCCCGTTTCTCTGCGTCAATGACAATTCTATCCCCATTCTTCACCAGCGCCAGCGGACCTCCCAGGTAAGCCTCCGGCGTAATATGGCCGACGACAAAGCCGTGCGTGCCGCCGGAAAACCGGCCATCGGTGATGAGCGCCACTTCTTTGCCCAGGCCTTTGCCCATGATGGCACTGGTGGGCGCGAGCATTTCGCGCATGCCTGGTCCCCCTTTGGGCCCTTCAAAACGAATGACGACGACATCGCCCGCTTTGATCGTTCCGTCAAGAATTTTTTCCAACGCCTGCTCCTCGGAGGGAAACACGCGCGCGACACCCTCAAAACGCGTCCCTTCCTTGCCCGTGATCTTCGCCACCGCTCCTTCCGGCGCAAGGTTGCCGTAAAGGACGACCAAATGACTGTCCTTCTTGATCGGATTTTCCAAGGGGCGGATGATTTGCTGTCCGGCGGGATAGGGTTGAACGTTGGCCAGATTCTCGGCCATGGTTTTGCCCGTCACCGTTGGACAATCGCCATGCAATAAGCCCGCGTCCAGCAACATCTTCATCATCGGTTGAATGCCGCCAATCGCCACCAATTCGGACATCAAATAACGTCCACTGGGTTTCAAATCAGCGAGTACCGGGACGTGACGGCCAATTTTCGTAAAATCGTCCAGGGTTAATTTCACCCCGGCCGCGTGGGCCATGGCCAGCAGGTGCAACACGGCGTTGGTCGAGCCGCCGAGAGCGATGACGACCGTAATGGCATTTTCAAAAGCCGCGCGCGTCATGATGTCCAAGGGCCGCAGGCCGCTCTTAAGCAAATCCAGCACCGCCGCTCCTGCTCGCTGACAGTCCTCCTTTTTGGCCTTGGAGACGGCGTTTTGGGCCGAGCTGTTGGGCAGGCTCATACCCAGGGCTTCGATGGCGCTGGCCATGGTGTTGGCCGTGTACATGCCGCCGCAGGAGCCGGGACCGGGAATGGCGCAGGACTCGATTGCTTGCAATTGTGCGTCATTGATTTTCTTATTCGCATGAGCGCCGACGGCCTCAAAAACCGAGACGATATCAAGCTTGCGCGTGTCGCCAGTCAAACATCCGGGCAAAATGGTCCCGCCATAGACGAACACCGCGGGGCGGTTCAGCCGGGCGAGGGCAATCAAGGCGCCGGGCATGTTTTTGTCGCAGCCGCCGATGGCCACCAAACCATCCATGCCTTCGCACGCCGCCACCGTCTCGATGGAGTCGGCGATGACTTCGCGCGAGACTAGAGAATACTTCATGCCTTCGGAGCCCATGGAAATTCCGTCCGAAACGGTAATGGTATTGAAAATAATGGCCTTGCCGCCGGCGCGATTGGCGCCCAACTCCGCCTCAATGGCCAATTTGTCAATGTGGGCGTTGCAAGGCGTGA
>Ga0302324_100026839_pt1 | contig 10993 bp, 8 predicted proteins | sample Palsa_T0_1_FD_201949 | JGI IMG/M metagenome (GOLD analysis project Ga0302324, IMG submission 201949) | Peat permafrost microbial communities from Stordalen Mire near Abisko, Sweden - Palsa_T0_1 | ecosystem: Environmental > Terrestrial > Soil > Palsa > Peat permafrost | place: Sweden: Abisko...
GCCTGGGGCAGCAGCGGCGTGGGTCCGGGTGTCAGCAGACGTTGTTTCTTGATATACATGAGAGGGATTCGATCCTAGGATAACAAACAGCGATGGCACTCCTCGATAAGATTCAGTCGGACATGACTGCGGCGATGAAAGCGAAAGACGAAGCGAAGCTCAGCACCGCCCGAATGATTAAAACGGCGCTCAAGAAGCACGAAGTGGATTCGATGAAGCCGCTCGACGAGCCGACCGAGCTGCATATTCTGAACACGCTGATCAAGCAGCGGCGCGAGGCGGCGGAGATGTTTCGCAAGGGCGGCCGCGCCGAGTTGGCCGATAAAGAGGAAGCCGAGCTGCGATTGATCGAGTCCTATATGCCGTCGGCGCCGAGCGATGAAGAGATCGAAGCTGCCATCGTGGCCGCGCTGGCCGAGACCGGCGTGACGTCGGCGAAGCAGATGGGCGTGGTGATGAAGGCGGCGCAGGCCAAGCTGGCGGGGAAGCGCGTGGACGGAAAGGCGCTGAGCGAGAAAGTACGGGGGCGGTTGAGCTAGCGGGCTTGGGTTCGTTTTGTATTTTTTGCATTGGGTCCCGGGGCCTTGGCTGAGTGAGCTTTTGCATGACGCGCTTCCTCTGAGTGTAGCTGGGCGAGTCAGGAGAATCGGGCGATTTTGCGAAGGAAGTGGTTGAGATTGCTTAGTCGGACCGGTTGTCACCGGGCGATTTCGCAAGTCTACTTCACGGTTGCGAGAAAAGCGCCCATTTCACGCAACACGTTCGCCTGGTTCGAAATGAAGACCGTCGCCTGGCTCTCCGTCAAGCCGTCGAACGATTGCCGCCCGCGGAACCGGGTCCTTGGTGACGCGCCCTGCCGCCATAGTTGACATGAAGGCAATAGATCATGTACGCTTTAAATGAGTACACCAAAGTAAAAAGAACCAGAAGCTCGCCATGCCCAGAATTGCCATCGACGACAACAAGCGGATGAATCTTCGGGTGTTACCGGAGCAAAAGGCGACGCTCATGCGCGCGGCGGCGCTAAAAAACACGGACCTTACGGATTTCGTGCTTCAACTGGCCTTGCGCGAGGCCAAGGCAGTGATCGAGGACGCCGAGCGGGTGGCGCTCTCCGAACGCGACACGCGGCTTTGGCTCGACCTGCTGGATAACCCGCCGAAACCGAATGCGCGACTCATCGCTGCGGTGAAGGCTCTGCCGAAGTCGTGACGGCCCCGGCATGGCATGAAGAGGCTATCGCCAAGAAACACGACCGCAAGGCTTTCGACTGTGGCCAAGAGGATCTGAACCGCTTCTTGCAACAATATGCACGACAGGCGCATGAACATGGGGCGTCAAAGACCTATGTGGCCGTCGAAGATGCGGACGGCACAACCATACTCGGCTATTACACGCTGAGCCCGGCTCAGGTGGATTTCTACCGTGTTCCCGAAGTGGCGCGGCTCAACCTTGGCCGTCATGATGTCGGCGGGTTCCGCCTTGCGCGTCTCTCGGTGACCAAATCTCTTCAAGGCCAGGGGCTCGGCGGCCAGTTTCTCGTGGCCGCCGCCCGCCGGTGCATGCGGGCCTCGCAAGAGGTCGGGGGCACAGCCTTGATGATCGATGCGAAAGACGAGAGGGTGGCGCAATGGTACGGCTCTTATGGAGCAGTTCGTCTGAACGACGCGCCTCTCTCTTTGCTGCTTCCTTATGGAGTGCTCACGGCGGCGCTGCGGAAGGCCGGGAAAGAAGAAGACTAGCCAGTGCTTCCCTTCCGACCGTCCACCAGTTGCCGGGCGGAACCTCCTGATCGGAAAGCCTGCTTTCCAGAGCTTCGATCACGCGAGAATCCGCACCACCTCCCTTGTTAATGCGCCATTGTGCGATACCGCCAAGCGCGAAGACGGCCCAGAATCGTATCATGACATCGGGCTCGCCAAGAACCGAAATCAGAGGCGGAATAGCCTGGGCACAATGCGAATACGCGAGCGATTCGGCAGCCTCCTCCCGAACCGGCTGCGGTTGGGACTTGTCCAGTAGCGCCCGAATCAGCGCCTTCGCGGCGCGTTTGCTCGGCGGCCAAATCCAACCGAGGGCTCTTGCCGCAGCGTGGCGGCGGTCCGGATTCGGATCGTAAAGCGCATCAACGAGCCGAGGAACGGCGGAATGATCCCCGCCGTGTTCGATCATCAGAGCCGTTTCCCACAATTCAATCTTGTCGGATTGCGCAAAGAACAGGTCGAGTAAACTAGCGACCGCGTCATGGGCATCGGCTAACGCTAACACCTTTGTGGCGGTTCCTCTCGCATACCACCCAGCGCTGAGATCGAGCACCACTTTGCGTAGCGCCGAGCAGATCGGAATCCCGGACCGTTCGTATTTGTTCAGAGCAGAGATGAGGTCGGGCTGTCTGTGCCGTATAGACCGAAGCCGTTTTCGAATTTTTCGTTCGACTCTATTTCGCAAGTCACTTCACGGTTGCGAGAAAAGCGCGCATTTCACGCAACACGTCCGCCTCGTTCGAAATGAAGACGTAGTGATTCGCGTTTGGCAATCGAACCACGCGGGCGCCCGGCACGGCATTCTCAAACTCCGCAGCCTGTCTCTCCGTCAAGCCGTCGAACGATTGGAATGCCGCGCGCGCAGCCGGATCCTTCGTGAGCCACGGCCCCAGGTCCTTCGGGACCGCATAGATAGCAAGCGCGGAGGCGCGGATGTCGGCGAACTTCTTGACGCCCGCAAGAATGGCCGACGGAACGGTTGGAGGCGTGCGCGGCTTTCCGACGCTGCCGTCCGGGAGGGAACCAAAGGACTCGCGAAGCTCCGCTTCCGGAACTCGAATGCCGTTCATCCGCTTGTCCCAGGCTTGAAAAGCAGTGAAACTCGCCCGATCGGCCACGCTCGGCTCTGGAGGCCGGGGCACTTTCTTTTGCAGCTCCAATAGTTGATCCATGGTCATTCCCTTACCGTTGTCGAAGGCGTACGCGTATCCGGCGTCGAGATAGACCAGCGCCGCGACACGCTCGGGATGCCGGGAACCGACGGAACTCAGCTCCTCACCGGCGATTGAGTGTCCCACGAGCACGGGTCGAGTGAGTTTGAGCGAGTCGAGCACCGCAAGTACGTCGTCGCCCAACCGATCGGCGTCGTATCCGGAAGCGGGCATGCTGGATGCGCCGAATCCGCGCCGTGTAATGCCGTACACGTGGTGGTCGGCGGTAAGCTTGGGCGCGAAATCGTCGAAAACGTGAGCCGTGTTCCCGAGTCCCGCCAGGAAAATCATAGGCCGGCCGGAGCCGCCCCAATCGAGCACTTCGAGCCTGACGTCGTGATCCACGGTTACAAACTGGACTCTGTGTGAAGACGGATCGCGCCAGACTGCAGAATCCTGCGCGCGGAGGGGTATTGCGACGCAAATGACCGGCAAAACGGCGGCGCCTAGCCAAGTGCGAAGGAGCATGGAACCGTCAGTATAACCAATCGCCGCCGCACTCAGCGTCGCGGAACTCGATACAGAACGCCGCGCAGTGGGGTACTGGGCCGGCGCGGGCGCGAGTCCCATACGGAGACAAAACGCCTTAGACAACGTGTCTCTTCCAAGAGGGACATTGTGTCCCTTTGCGTTGATTGTGGCTACCTCATCAGGCTTTGAATCAATGAGATACAACCTTGTGACGTTCGGTGTGCGGCGTGCTTTCTTCGGGCATCGAGGATCAACTGCCATGAAACTACGACTACGTTATGCGGCGACACTGATGGTTCTGAGCTGCTCGGTGTTCGCCCAACAGCCGCGGTTTCAGCTGGGGGGGGCAGTCACTAATTCGGGAGCGGGCACGGCTGACGTTATCGTTCGTTTCCGGCAAAGCCCGGATCAAGCGGGACTCAAGAGATTCGTCGCGAGAGGCGCACAGCAGAAGCGCGATCTCAAGTTGATCGGGGCATCGGTTTTCACGGTGAACGTGAAAGATTTGGATCTATTGGCGTCGGATCCGGAAGTTGAGCTGATTGCGCCGGACTATCGGTTGCGGTCCACCGGATTCAGCGGCGCTCCGGACTACGGTTGGATGACGGCGCTGCGGCTGCCGACACCGAGCTCCTCTTTGGCATGGAACGGAATGGGCGTGGGAGTGGCGCTCATCGATAGCGGGATTTCGACGCACAATGACGTAAACGCCGACTTGCGGGGTCTGGGAAGCAACGCGAACACTTGGCCGGGAGCGGGCCGGGTGGTATACGGCGAAAGCTTCGTGCCGGGCGACCCGAGCACGTCGGACACTTACGGGCACGGAACGCACGTAGCCGGGATCGTGGCGGGCGACGGAGCTGACTCGACGGGTTGGACATACACGTACACGGTGCGGGGAATCGCGCCGGCCGCGAATCTGATTAACCTTCGAGTCCTGGACGGGAACGGCGAAGGCAGCGACAGCGCGGTGATCGCGGCGATCGAGCGCGCGGTCGAGCTGAAGTCGACTTACAACATTCGAGTGGTGAACATTTCGCTGGGACGACCGGTGTATTCGTCCTACGCGAGCGATCCGCTTTGCCAGGCGGTGGAGGCGGCTTGGCGGGCGGGGATCGTGGTGGTGGTGGCGGCGGGCAACGAAGGCCGCAATCAATCCATGGGCACCGACGGTTATGCGACCATCACCGCTCCGGGCAACGATCCTTACGTGATCACTGTTGGGGCGATGAATACCGTGGACACGCTGTTGCTGTCGGACGACAAGATCGCCAGCTACAGCTCCAAGGGACCGAGCTTGATCGATCACTTCGCCAAGCCGGATCTGGTGGCGCCCGGCAACAACATCATCTCTCTTCGCCAGCCTGGTTCGTACTTGGACGTTACCTATCCGCAGAATCAGGTTCCGTTGAACGCGTACACGTCCGAATCGAGCGACAAGATCGGGAACTATTTCCAACTGAGCGGCACCAGCATGGCGGCGCCGATGGTGGCGGGCGCGGCCGCGCTTCTTATCCAGAAAGAACCGGGCGTGACGCCCGACACGGTGAAGGCGCGGTTGATGAAAACGGCTTCGAAATTTCCGCAAGGAACCAGCACCGCAACCGATCCGACCACCGGGATCACCTACACGAGCCAGTATGACGTTTTCACCATCGGGGCCGGTTACTTGGACGTGCCCGCGGCGCTGAGCAACTCCGACGAGGCGCACGGAGCGGCGATGTCTCCGGTGGCCGTGCCCAATAGCGGCAGCGGCGACGTTTATCTGGTGGGGGGCACGTCGGCCATCTGGGGCACGTCGGCCATCTGGGGCACTTCGGCCATCTGGGGGACTTCCGCGATCTGGGGAACATCGGCCATTTGGGGAACGTCGGCCATTTGGGGGACTTCCGCGATCTGGGGTACCTCGGCCATCTGGGGTACCTCGGCCATCTGGGGTACCTCGGCCATCTGGGGTACCTCGGCCATCTGGGGTACCTCGGCCATCTGGGGCACTTCGGCGATTTGGGGAACCTCTTTGATCTGGGGCGCCGGAGCCGAGGGTACATCCGATGCATCAAGCGTCGCTATCGTCGGGGAGAAGTAATCTGAGAAGCAAAGCCAGTCTGTACGTGGACTTCGTCATCGCTCTGGGTTTGGCGACTTTGATCCTGGCGGCGACGTCGTCGTCCGGGGATTCGTCCCGCTTTTTGCCGTTGCTCGCTCTGGCGATGATCGGTTCTACCATGAAGGTGCGATTGCCCGGAATGGAAGGGACCTACTCACCGGATTTCTTGTTCTTATTGCTTGGAATTCTGGAGCTGGATCTCGGGCAAACGGTGCTGATGGCGGCCTGCTGCGCGATTGTTCAATGTGCGTGGAGACCCCAGAGGCGGCCGTCTGCGCGGCAAGTGGCGTTCAACGCGGCGAACCTCTGTGCAAGCGTGGCGCTGGCCTATTTTTGTTACCACTCGGCCGCGAACTGGCGGCCCGGTGAACGCGCGGTATTTTTGCTGCCGCTGGCTGCGGTGGTGTACTTTGCGGTGAACACGCTGCTGGTGTCCGGAATCCTGTGCCTCCTCGAAGGGCGGCCCATTCTGAAGGCGTGGCAAACCTGGCTATGGGCGCTTCCCTATTGCCTGTTGGGTTCCTATGTCGCGATCTGGATGGACAGCGCGAGTCGCGCCAGGGATTCGAAATTCCTGCTGGTCGGGTTGCCGCTGATGTATTTGGCGTATTTGTCGTACAAAGCGATCGTGCGACAGCGCAGGCCGCGCGGCGTTTGAGCGAGATCGCCTCTGGTGCGAGTGGAACTCGACGCTTGGCGCCTAACAAAGAATGGCGGGGACGACGGGGCTCGAACCCGCGACCTCCGACGTGACAGGCCGGCGTTCTAACCAACTGAACTACGTCCCCGAGAGTGGGAAAATACGTCGGTAGTGTCATCTTAACATACGCGACTGCTAAAGCTCGAATAGCGTAGCCTGCTTGCGCAGCACGGTGGCCGAGCCCCACTCGCGCCATCCGGCGAGCAGCGGAAAGTAGAGGCCCAACCGGATGGTACGCTCCTCGCGTTGCGCCAACAAACGGGCGTAGCGTTCCAGTTGCTCCTGGTAGAGCGACTTCTCGCCGTCGAGAAAAGCTTCGGGATCCCCGTCGTGGTCGCTGCTTTTGTAGTCGATGATCCAGCGCACGCCGACCTCGTCGATAAACGTTCGATCGATCACGGTCTCATATAGGACGCCGTCGATGAGACCGGCCACGGGCGTTTCGCACTCGGCTTCCCGATGGGCTTCCAATATCCATCGGCCTCTCGGATCTTTCAGCGTGCCGAGCAAGCCGGCCTCCACCCGAGCCGCAGCCTCGCGCAGTTCCCCGGGCGGAACTCCGAGATTCGCTAGTACGGCCTGAAACACGTCGCGTTGGGAGCGCACTTTGTGTTCGTCCCACGATTCCAGGCCCTCCCGCGCGATCCTTTGCAGAAATCCATGCAAGGCCGTACCCGCGTGACGCCGGGTTGCGCCGGCCCATTCAATCTCTTGGGCGGACGCGACTTCGACCATGCGGGACGCGCGGGGCGCCGGAAGGGGCGGGGCCGGCAGGCTCCAATCGGCCGGGACGCGCCGGAGGGTTCTGATGGGAGCCGCGATCTCGGGCGGCGCGGCGCGCGCGGCATCGATGAAATGCACCGAGACTCTCGACCACAGCAATTTCAAGAATGATCCGGATTGCGGCTCGGCGATAGAGCCGTCCTTCCGGCTGACCGAACCGATCAGATGCAGATTGGATCGCGCGCGGGTGGCCGCGACATACAACAATCGCGCGGTTTCCTGTTCCGTCTTGCGTTTTTCCAGGCGCGCGAGATAATCGTAAATCTGGTCCTTATCGCCGCCGGATTCTGCGACAGGCGCCATCAGCATTTCTCCGGGCAGTTCCAGCCACAACAGCAATTGAGGCTTGTCCTGGCCGGAGGTGGAATCGAGAGCCGGAAGAATCACGGTATCGAACTCGAGGCCCTTGGCCTTGTGGATGGTCATAAGCTGGAGGTCGTCTCCGGCCTCAGCGTCAGGTTGCGCGAACAGTTCGTTCACTTGTTCGCGAAACCATTCGAAGTCGTCGAGATCGGCGCCTTGCTCCAGTCCCTCCAATAAATCGAGATACGCTGCTGCGTCTTCGATGGCGGTGTCGTCGACGCAAGCCGGACCGCCCAAGCGCAGCCAGACCCCTTCCACCCAATCGCGCAAGGACTGGCGGCCGCGCTCGGCGTGCGCGCGTTCGAGCATGGGAAGAATGCGGCGGATTCTTGCAGCGCCATCGTCGCTCACGGGGCTATTGGGGCGGTGCAGCAGATCCCAGATGGTGCTGTCAGGATTCTCGTGCGCAAGCGCATGCAAATCGTACAAGGTCAGGCCGCACCAGGGCGCGCGAAGGATGGCCAACCAGGAAACCCGGTCGGCTGCGTGGAGCAGCGCGCGCGTCAATGCCAGCAGGTCCTCGACGACGGGTCGTTGGCCCAACTCGTCGATTTCGACCGCTTGGAACCGGATTCCCTCGCGCCTCAAGAGCGGGACGATGGACACGAGATGCGCTCGCGCGCGGACCAGAATGGCGCACCTCCCGCGCGGCCCGGTTCGCAGCAGGTCCAAGGCTCGCTCGGCTCCTTCTCGAGCGTCCCGGACCGCGTGGACCTTCACTTGCCCGGATTCCCGCGCCGTTCCGGCAATACTGGGCGAGTAAGACACCGCGCCAGCGTCGACGTCATCCTGCTTTGGAAAGATGGAGTCGAAGGCGTCGTTCACCCAGGCCACGATTTCCGGCTGGGATCGAAAATTCACGCTGAGGGTGAGCGGCTCAAGGCGAATGGCGCCGATCCCGTCCAACCGAGCTTTCAGGAACAGGCCGACATCCGCCTGCCGAAACCGATAGATCGACTGCATCGGATCGCCGACCAGAAACAGCGTGCGCCCGTCGCCCGGCTCCCAGCCCGCGGTCAGTTTTTCCAGGAGCTGAACCTGGGTGAACGACGTGTCTTGAAACTCGTCGACAAGGATGTGCTGAATGCGGTAGCCCAATGCCAGGGCGAGATCGGTGGGAGACTCGGGATCGCCTAGCGCTTCGGACGCGCGGATGGCGAGCTCGGGGAAGTCGACGCGGCGCTTTTCGCGAAAAACGAGGCGCAGCTCGGCGACCGCGAGCGCTAAAACTGAGACCGCGGCCTCCAGAGCTTGCCATTGCGAATCGGAGAAGCGCGGGGCGGGCAGTTCGCGAAAGGTTTTCAGCGCGTCGAGCAACATCTGGTTTGATTGCAGGCGTGCTAGCAGTGGCTCGCAGCGGCGCTTGAGGGATGGTCCTAGTCCAGTTTCTGCCCGTTTGCGCCATTTTCCGGCTTGCGTTAACAGCAGGCCGGCGATGGAATGCCAGCACTCCAGATCGTCCAGGCACGCGCTGGGAAACCGATCCAGGTCCCGCAAGAGCGAGATTTCCGCGGCAAGATCGGGCTCGAAGGCGTCACGCAATTCTTGGAGGTGACGAAGAATCACTCGTTGGAGCGACGTTTCCAGCTCCCGGCGCACGGCCGCGAAGTCCGGCTGGACTCCGGTGTGCCGCAACCATTGGTCGCGCCGTTCCAGCATTTGTACGATCAGCTTCTCGGCGACATAGTAGTCGTTGTCCAGGTGCAGGAGCAGATTGGCGATCGGCTGGTTGTCTTCCTCGACATGGCGCAGAGTGTTTTGCGCGGCTTCGCGATACAGGTCTAACGCTTTTTCGGAAATATCCGGCATGGCTCCGAAGCGCGCGAGCCACGGCATGCGGCGCGTGATGGAGGCGCACAACGCGTCGATAGTGTGGATGCTCAGTTGAGCCGGGTTGCGAAGTAGACTCCATCCCTTGCGGCGATCGGTTTCGAGCACGCGGCGCGCAATTTCAAAGGTCACACGGTGGTGCGCGCTCGCCGGGGCGACGCCTGCATCGGCGCTTCGCAGCGAATCCACAACCCGGGCGCGCATTTCGCCCGCGGCTTTGCGCGTGAAGGTGATCGCCACGACGGCGCCCGGCGAATCCACGCCCTCAAGCAGCCGCAAGTAGCGCTGGATCAGAAGCTCGGTCTTGCCCGAGCCCGCCGGGGCCTGCACGATGAAGGATGTCGAAACATCCAGCGCCCGTTGGCGCGCGGCGTCATCCGCGATCATTCTCGAACTCCCGTATGCGGCACAAAGCCCACAAGCCGCAGTGGTCGCAGGCGTGTTCTTTGGGGTCCACTTCGGCTCGCCCGGCCTGGAAGTTCCGCGCAAGACCCTCGAGCACTTGCTTCCACACGACGACTTGCCGGCTGAAAGCGACGGGCTCGGATATTCTCATCTCCTTCATGCCGGGAAGGGAGATGCCCGCGTCGGTCAAACCGCGGAATCCCAATTCGCCGACGCGGATCGAAACGAGCGCGGCCCCCGCAACCGGCCGGGCGCTGGTGGCGCAATACAACGGAAGCTGCGGCTCATCAGGCCGGTCCGTGTCCCATCCACGAAGGTTTAGCTGGCCGGTCTTATAGTCGAGAATGATCTCGCGGCCGTCCGGCAACTGGTCGACGCGATCGGCGCGAGTTTTCACCTGGAGTCCGCCGATTTCGACCAGGCTCTCTTGCTCCGGTTTGTGCGCCACAAACGGACTGCGCGTTTTTTCGATCGCCAACCAATCGATCAACAGCTTCTCCAGACGGCGCTGTTCCAGCTTTCTGCCGAGACGGGCGGGCAGATTGGCGATGGCCGCGGCGACACAGCGGGCGACCAGGCGTTGCAACTCAGCGGAGTCCATTGCGACCAACCGGGCGTGCGATCCGAGTTCCCTCCAGATCAATTCGAGCGCCTTGTGAACGCCCGTGCCGTGATCGGCGTAGCTTAAGCCCGGTGTGCTGTCCTCGAGGTTTTTCGCGCCCAATCGATGCTTGGCGAAACCGCGGAACGGACATGCCGCCATGTCTTTGAACAAGTACGTACCGCCGGTTTGGATCGAGGCGGCGAGAACGGGTGGAGCGGATTGGTCGACTAGCTGCTCAAATTGCGTGCTCGCGCGGATTCCGGCCATCCATTTTTCAGAAGGCATTGCATCGCCCGCGGCTGAAAGCCAATCGCCGGGGAGGAGCGGGCTAGGCGCGAGTTGACGATCGCCATCCCGTTCGGGATAGCTAAGCACGACGTGCGGCGCGCCGGCGATCAGGCGGTCGATCAATTCCTTCGCGAAGGCCAATTCCCGATCGGGCGAGGAATGAGGCAAGTCAAGTTCCTGCTGCAATGCGAGCGGAAGGAACGGATTGGGATTCGGGGGAGCGGGCAGGGTTTCGTCGTCGAGTCCCATGATCCACACGTGATCGAAGCGCAGACCGGAGGCCTCCAACATGCCCATGATTTGTACGTTCGAGCCTTCGTTCTCCACTTGGAACACCGTGGACGCGGCGGCTTCGCGCAAGCGCCAGAACGCGGTGTCGGAGGTCATCGGCGGTGCGACGCAATCGAGCGCGGCGAAATCGGACAGCAATTTGCGCCATTCCCACGCCACTTGAAACTCGCGCCGGTT
>Ga0302324_100026840_pt1 | contig 10993 bp, 9 predicted proteins | sample Palsa_T0_1_FD_201949 | JGI IMG/M metagenome (GOLD analysis project Ga0302324, IMG submission 201949) | Peat permafrost microbial communities from Stordalen Mire near Abisko, Sweden - Palsa_T0_1 | ecosystem: Environmental > Terrestrial > Soil > Palsa > Peat permafrost | place: Sweden: Abisko...
TCGTCCTTGGCGACGATGGTGCCGTCGGCCAATGTGACCGGGATGATCTCGCGCTCGAAGAACCCGTTCTCCTGGTTCTCGACGGCACGGGACTGCGAAAGGACGGCGAACTCGTCCATTTCGCCCCTGCTCACCTTCTCGAACTCGGCCACGTTCTCTGCCGTCTGACCCATGGCGATGTAGACGTCGGGCAGGGTCCCGGCCAGCGGCGTCCACGGCTCGGTGACGGCCGGCGTGCGTTCCTTCGTGCGGGCCTCGGCCGTCGTGAAGGCGGTGTTGTGCGGGCCGGTGTCCGATGCGCCGTTGCCGTACCGGCTCACCGTCTCGACGCCGGCGGCGATGAAGACGTCACCCTCCCCGGCTCGGATGGCGTGTGCGGCCATGCGGATCGTCTGCAACGACGAGGAGCAGTAGCGGTTGACGGTGACCCCGGGTGCATTGTCGAGGCCGGCCAGGATGGCGGCTACCCGGGCGATGTTGTATCCCGCCTCACCGGCCGGTTGGCCGCAGCCGAGGAGGACGTCCTCGATATCTCCCGCCTTCAGTTGCGGCACCTTTGCCAGAACGGTCTTGATGACCAGTGCGCTGAGGTCGTCGGGACGACACTCGACCAACGAGCCCTTGACGGCCCGCCCGATCGGGGTGCGACCGGTGGCGACGATGACTGCTTCAGGCATGATGGCAAGCTCCTCGGCTCGTACTCCTCGGGTCTGCCCCGAGGCCGACAGCAGGTTACCGGCTGGTAGCGCCCCGGCCACCGGGCCGGCCCATTGGCTGTGCGACGGGAACGGACTGTAACGTGTTCTATCGAGCATGCGATCGGTCCGAGCCGATCGACGTGCGGCGCCGAAGTGGGACGCATGCAGCGACGCAGCCCCCGGGAGGGACACCATGGAAATCGCGTACACCGAGGAGCAGCAGGCGCTGAAGAGCGAGCTGCGCTCCTACTATGAGAACCTGCTCACCCCTGAGCTGGAGTTGGAGCTGTCGCAGGCGCACGGCATCGGGCCCACCGTGCGCAAGGTGGTCAAGCAGATGGGCACCGACGGCTGGCTCGGCATCGGCTGGCCCAAGGAATGGGGCGGCCAGGGGCGTTCCGCCATCGAGCAGTTCATCTTCTTCGATGAGTCGATGCGCAGCGGTGCGCCGGTGCCGATGTTGACCATCAACACCGTGGGTCCCACCATCATGAACTTCGGGACGCAGGAGCAGAAGGAATTCTTCCTGCCCAAGATCCTGGCCGGAGAGATCCATTTCTGCGTGGGCTACACGGAGCCCAATTCGGGCACCGACCTCGCCTCGTTGAGCACCCGCGCCGAGCGCGACGGCGAGGAGTACGTGATCAATGGCGCCAAGATCTTCACCAGCCTCGCCGGCGACGCCGACTACATCTGGTTGGCCACGCGGACCGATCCCAATGTGGCGAAGCACAAGGGAATCTCCATGTTCCTGGTCCCCATGGACACGCCCGGCATCCGCGTGGTCCCCATGAAGCTCCTCGGGGATCACAACATCAACTACACGTTCTACGAGGACGTCCGGGTTCCTGCCACCGCCTTGGTCGGTGCGGAGAACGAGGGTTGGAAGCTCATCACCAACCAGCTGAACCACGAACGCGTGACGCTCTGTGCGCCGGGGATCATCGAGCGGGTCCTGAACGACGTGCGGGCATGGGCGCAGGCGACCAAGCTGCCCGACGGCCGCCGCGTGGTGGACCAGGAGTGGGTGCAGGAGCACCTGGCCCGCGTCTATGCCGAGCTCGAATTCCTGCGCCTGATCAACTGGAAGGTGGCCTGGCAGGCGACGCACGGCCAGCTCGACGTGGCCGACGCCTCGAGCATCAAGGTCTTCGGAACCGAATTCTACCTGCGGGCGTTCCGCTCCCTGATGGAGATTCTGGGCCAGGCCGGCTATCTGACCCGCGGCTCACCCGCGGCCGTGATCGCCGGGCGGCTCGAGATGAACGCCCGCTCCATGATCATCCTGACCTTCGGCGGAGGTACCAACGAGATCCAGCGCGACCTCATCGCCATCTTCGGCCTCGGCATGCCGCGGTCCCTGCGCTAAGCCCACAGAAAGAGCTGACACCATGGATTTCACCTACAGCGAAGAGCAGGACGCCGTGCGCGAACTGGCCGGCCGGATCTTCTCCGAGCGGGCCACCCACGAGCGACTCAAGGAGATCGAAACCGCCGCAGCGGCCGAGGGTCCGATAGACCGCCCCCTGTGGGGCGAGCTGGCCGAAGCGGGCCTGATCGGCATCCATCTCGCCGAGGCCGACGGCGGTGCCGGGCTCGATTTCGTGGCGGCGTGTCTTGTCATTGAGGCGGCCGGCCGCACCGCCGCGTACGTTCCGGTCGTCGAGACGATGATCTACGGAGCCGCACCGATCGCGCAGTTCGGCACCGCGGCCCAGCGGCAGGCGTGGCTGCCCGGCGTCAGCCGGGGGGAGACCATCCTCACCGCAGCCATGGCCGAGCTGGTGGGCGAGATCATTCTCTCCGGTGGCACGAGCCCGGCAACGACGGCGACGGCACAAGCCGATGGAACCTGGGTGCTCGATGGGACCAAGGCCTGCGTGCCCGCGGCCTTCGTGGCCGATGCGATCCTCATCCCGGCCACGTGTCGCGCCGCGGACGGAACCGCAGCCGGAAGCGGGGTATTCATTGTCGACGCCGACACCGCCGGCCTGATGTTGATCCTCCAGACCACCACGACGGGTCGACCCGAGGCGATCATCGAGTTGACGGGTGTAACGGTGGGGGCCGACCGGCTCCTGGGCGAAGGCGCCGCCGACGGCGCCGCCGTGATCACGTCCATCACGGAATTGGCGACAACCGCCCTGTGCATCATGGAGGCCGGGGCATGTGCCACCGCCCTCGCCCTGACGGGTGAATACACCAAGACCCGGGTGCAGTTCGACAAGCCGATCGCCACCTTTCAGGCGGTCGGCCAGCGAGCGGCGGACGCATACGTGGATACCGAAGCGATCCGCCTCACGGCCTGGCAGGCCGCGTCACGCCTTTCGTCCGGCTTGCCGGCCACGTCCGAGGTGGCGGTGGCCAAGTTCTGGGCGGCCGAGGGGGGCCAGCGCGTCGTGCACGCGGCGGCGCACCTCCATGGTGGCGTCGGCGTGGACCGTGACTACCCGTTGCACCGCTTCTTCTTGTTGACCAAGCAGATCGAACTGACGCTCGGGGGGGCCAACGAGAGCCTGCGCCGGCTCGGTCGCATACTGGCCGACGAGCCCGTCTAATCCTCGTCTAATCCTGCGGGGCAGCCAGACCCAACCCATAACCGGCCAGGAAGAGGCCGGCCTCGTGATGACGCCGATAGCTATTGGCCAGTTGATGGAACGCGGGGGAGTGATCGGGGTGGATCAGGTGCGCAAGCTCGTGGACGAGCACCGCGTCGAGCACCCACTCGGGCACCGCTCGCAGACGGTGCGAGAGCCGGATCTCTCCGGAATGGTATGAGCAGGATCCCCAGCGAGCGGATTGGTTGGTGACCCAGCGCACCGAACGCGGCCGGGCCCCGATCCGGTAGCGATCGCTGAGCGCCGCGGCACGGGACATCAGCTCGGCGTCGCCGATGGCGGATCGCATGGGGTGCTTGGCCACGAGTCGATCGACCAGCCAGGCAATCGTCTTCTCCCTGGCCTCGGACGAAAGGTGGGCCGGCAGGGACACCACGATACGTCCACCCACCCACCGGGCCTCGGAGGTCTTGCGGCGACGGGAGCTGATCCGCACCTCGACCTCGGGCCACCCGGGCGGCGTCGTCCTTGTGGCATCGGCTTCGGACACCACGTGCAGGGGGTTCTCTGTTACCGCCGGCGCCGGCGCCGGTGCCGGCGCCGGCGTGTCGTGCGGTCGATCCGGGCCGCCGTCGTCGGCGAAGGTGTCGGGCTCGAATGCGTCGAAGAGGCTCACGGCGTCATTCTGGCGCAGGGCTGTCTCACGGCGGTGTACCCCGACTGGCCGACGACGCGAAATCATCCCTAACCTGCACGAAGTCCTCCTCCCGAGCCCGAAAGCGGATCCGTCATGAGCATGCAGGGCAAGGTCGTCGTCATCACGGGTGCCAACAGCGGCATCGGCAAGGAGACGGGCGTCGCCGTCGCCACCCAGGGGGCAACCACCGTCTTGGCGTGCCGGAACCAGCAGAAGGCGGCCGAGGCCGCGGCCGAGGTCAAGGAACGGTCGGGCAATCAGGACGTGCAATTGGTGGCGCTCGATCTCGCGGACCTCGCATCGGTGCGTGCCGCCGCCTCCGAGATCCTGGACCGATGGGATCGCCTCGACGTGCTGATCAACAACGCCGGCGGCGTCTGGACGGAGCGCCAACAGACGGCCCAGGGTTTCGAGCAGACATTCGGGGTGAACCACCTGGCCCACTTCTTCCTCACCGACCTGCTCCGAGCCCGCCTGACGGCCAGCGCACCGGCACGGATCATCAACGTCTCGTCGGCTGGACACCACATGGCGCAGCGCGGCATGCGATTCGAAGATCTCCAGACTGAGCAGCGCTACGCCGGGATGGAGGTGTACGCCCGCAGCAAGCTGGCCAACGTGCTGTTCACCCGGCAACTGTCCGATCGCATCTCGGCAACGGGTGTGACAGTGAACGCATTGCACCCGGGTCTCGTGCGCAGCGGCTTCGGCATGGATGGTGACATGACGGGGCTGATGGGATGGGGGAACAGGGCACTGAGGCCGTTCGAGATCAGTTCTACGGCCGGCGCCCGGACATCGGTGTTCCTCGCCACGTCGCCCGAGGTCGAGGGGAAGTCCGGCCTCTACTGGGTGCGCAGCAAGCCGGGCCACATGAGCCGGATGGCTCGCCGCGACGATCAGGCGCAGCGCCTGTGGACCGAGAGCGAGCGGCTCCTGGCATCAGCGGGGTTCCCGGCCGGTCCGTGAACGCGGGCAGTATGGACGCCATGTCGAACCAGAGCATCCAGTTGGCCCATCGCTCCGTCCGCCGCATGGGATTCGGCGCCATGCAACTTCCGGGCCCCGGTGTCTTCGGGCCGCCGAAGGACCGTGATCTCGCCCTGGCGGTACTCCGTCACGCCGTCGAGGCCGGGGTCAACCACATCGATACCGCCCAGTTCTACGGGCCGGACGTGGCCAACGAGCTGATACACGAGGCGCTACATCCCTATCCCGAAGATCTGGTCCTGGTCTCCAAGGTGGGCGCCGCCCGCAACGACCAGGGCCACTGGCTAGGAGCGCAGCGACCCGAGGAGCTGCGGGCCGGCGTGGAGGCCAATCTCGCGTCGCTGGGGCTCGAGCAGATCCCAGTGGTCAACCTGCGACGCCACCCCGACTCCACCGTGCCCTTCGCGGAACAGCTCGGCACCATGGTCGCCCTCCGGGACGAGGGGCTCATCGGCAGTATCGGTCTGAGCAACGTCAGCCTCGAGTTGTACACCGAGGCGCGGCGGACGACCGAGGTGGCGTGCGTCCAGAACGCCTACAGCCTGGCTGACCGCTCGGACCAGGACGTCTTCGATGCCTGCATAACCGATGGGGTGCCGTACGTTCCTTTCTTCCCCCTGGGTTCGGCGTTCAATGCTGAGAACCCGGTGCTGGGAGCGCCGGCGGTCAAAGAGACGGCGCAGCGCCTCGACGTGACACCGGCTCAGGTCGCATTGGCCTGGTTGTTGCACCTGGCACCCACGGTGCTGCTCATTCCGGGGACATCCTCGCAGCAGCACTTGGCCGAGAACCTGGCGGCGGCCGACCTTGCCCTCGATGCGACCACGCTCGAGGCTCTGGGGCACTGAGCCTGTGGCGCACTGAGGCTCTGGGGCACTGAATCAGCCGCAACCGAACTGCACCCTAATTACGAGACTCCATTGTTAGGTTGCCAGCCCATTCGCTGATCCTGCGCCGCCGTCGCTGTGTGACGCGGTCGGGATGCTGGCGTGGGATCCACACGCGTGCGGTATGGCGTTCGTGGCCGGAGGGACGGGACATGGCAATGCAATGGGCGTACGGCGTTCGTGGTCGATGCAGTCGACGGGGCGCGCCCCGTCTCATGGTGAACGGGGCGGGGATCTCGCGGCTCTTGCTCGGCGTCGCGCTCGCCGCCACCGTGGCGAGCGGCCTTGGGTTCGCATCGGAGGCTGGCGCCAGCCCGCCCAGCCCGCCCAGCCCGCCCGGCCCGGTCGGCAGCCCGGCCGGCCATGTCACGTCTTCGACCGGTTTGCTCTCCACCAACTTCTGGCTGGCCAGCACACAGGGGAACGTATGGAGCTTCGGTAGCGCCGGCTCGTATGGCTCTGCCGGGGGATTGCACCTGGCTGATCCCATCGTCGGCATCACGCCGACGCCCGATCGCCGTGGCTACTGGCTCGTCGCCAGCGACGGCGGGGTCTTCACCTACGGCGATGCCTCCTTCTACGGCTCCACGGGCGCGATCGCCCTCAACAAACCCATCGTCGCCGTGGCCCCGACACCGGACGGGTCGGGCTACTGGCTCGTCGCCAGCGACGGCGGGGTCTTCACCTACGGCGATGCCTCCTTCTACGGCTCCACCGGCGCGATCGCGCTCAACAAACCCATCGTCGGCATCACGCCGACTCCCGATGGCCGTGGTTACTGGCTCGTCGCCAGCGACGGCGGCATCTTCTCCTTCGGCGATGCGGCGTATTACGGCTCCACCGGCGCGATAGCGCTCAACCAACCCATCGTCGGCATGGCCTCGACGCCGGACGGGTCGGGTTACTGGCTGGTTGCCAGCGACGGCGGCATCTTCTCCTTCGGCGACGCGGCGTACCTCGGTTCGACGGCCGCTGTTCCATCGGCCGACCCGACGGAGAAGGTGGTGCCGGACCGTTCGGGGCAGGGCTATTGGATCGAGGACCAAAACGGCACCGCGCAAGCCTTCGGCGACGCCCAAGGGGCGCCGCCGGTAGCGGGGCTCATGTTCCAGCCGGTCACCGCCGGTGACAAGGCCGTCCTCTACGCGTTCACCCAGTTGGGGAAGCCGTATATCTGGGGTGGCAATGGCCCGGTCGGTTACGACTGCTCGGGCCTCGTGTTGGCATCGTGGCAGCGCGCGGCAGGCGTGTCGTTTGCCCGCGTGGCGGACGACCAATACCACACGGCGGGTCAACCGGTCGCACCCACTGCGCTCACTGCCGGAGATCTCGTCTTCTGGGGGACGAGCCAGACCGACTGGACGACGGTGTACCACACGGCCATGTACGTGGGCGGCGATCGAATCGTGGAATCAACCGACGGCGGTGTCCAGCTCAACTCGCTCGGCCAGTGGGGGCAGGGCGACATCATGCCTGTGGGACGCCGGCCATAGGACGGCCCGGCCTGGCCCGTCTACGGTGCGGTCGCCAGGACCTTGTTGAGATCGCGCAGGACGACGGTACCCGCAATGAGGTCGTGCAGGCTCCTCCGTTCCCTGCTGGCCGCCATGAGGATGAATGACGCGATGGCGATGAGGAAGATGATGCTTTCGATGAATCGCCCGACGATCTCGCGCAGGGCCATCCAGCCCCAGCCGGCGACCCGTCCTGTCTCCGGCCGCCAGCACCGCATGCCGAGCACCTGTAGCGCGGGGGTCTGGCCGCGCGCCCACACGATGACCCCCCAGATGACGTACCCGATACCCAAGGTGACGATGGCCAGGGGGAAGGCGAGGAAGAACGCCCCGATGCGTCGACCCACGCTGGCCAACTCGACCCCGACGGGAAGGTTGAGCCCACTCGCCTGGTCGTAGTACAGACCCGGCGGCGCACCGGAGGGCGCCGAGCCGGATTGCCCGGCGTTCTCATAGTTTCCGTACGGCGGTGGTGGGGGCGGTGGCGGTGGTGGCGGCGGTGGGACTGCCGCGGGCGGTACGAGCACCGGGGGCGTTTGCGACGGTGGGCCGCCGGGATACGCATCAGGTCGTGCTGCGTGTTCCCCGTTCGGATCGGGAGGCTGGCTCACGGTGCCCTCATCTCTCTCGGCGATCTCTCTCGGCGCTGTCAATCTATCCAGCCCCGGGCTGGCGTGCCCCGAGTGACCCAGGACCTAGGGTGGCCGCCAATGTCGAGTGCCGGCGGCGGGGAATCAGCACCGGAGGATTGGCGTCCCCCGCCCGAATGGGCCCCGCCGTCCGCATCCGCCGAAGGGGTCGCCCTACCCGTCCCGACACCGACACCGACACCGCCACCGCCACCAGCGGCCGACGCTCCGGCCACTGCCCCCGCCCCGCCCCCATCCCCGGTTTTCATCCCTCCCGCGGCGGCAGGGGGCTTCGGCGTGCCGTACGGCGTGGCCTACCCGACCGCCATCGTCGAGCTCCAGCCGACGACGCGCAAGGTCCTGGTATGGGAGACCCGGTTCGTGATGCTGGCGTTCATCCTGCCGGGCATCGCGGGGGCCGTGGTCCTACTGGCTCAGCATGTGAACGGCGTCGGCACGGTGACACGTTTCCCCGTGCTCCTCAGGGACAACCCGGTGGGCAACCTTCTCGTCGGCATCTTCGCCTACCTGCCGGTGGCGGTAATGGTGCCGTTGGCACTCCACCTGTTGTCGCGGACGGGACAGACGCCGCGCATGCTCGGACTGGTCCGCCCCACCTTTCGCTACGACATATGGCCCGCCATCGGGCTGATGGGAGCCTCGTTCGGCTCAGAGGCTGTCCTCATTCTCTTCCTTACGCCCTTGCTCGCCCATCACCCGGCGTTGGTGAGCAACACCGCAGTGGGGAACGTGCCCGACTACTACGTGATCTATGGCATTGCGATCTCCATCACGACGGCCGTCGCCGAGGAGGTGTTGGTCAACGGGTACCTGCTGACGCGCCTCGAACAGCTGGGTTGGTCGCCTCGCCGCGCCCTCATCCTCAGCCTGATCCTGCGCACCAGCTATCACGTCTATTACGGCGTCGGTTTCATTCTGACCGTGCCGTTCGGGTACTTCGTCACCCGTTCATTTCAAAAGAACCGGCGTCTCACCCGTCCGATCGCGGCCCATTTCCTGTGGGACGCGATTCTCATCACGATCGCCGTGCTCACCTAGCCGTTCACCCGGGGTTCTGCCCAGGGCTCAGCCCAGCACCAGCTCGGCCAAGGTGCGCAACGTCGCAATGTCCCCGTTGACCAACATGGTGGTGGCCCGCGAGGCGCGCCACGCTTCGAGGTCGTCGCGGATCTTCTCCACTGGACCGACGAGCGCGATGTCCTCCACCATGGCGGTGGGCACCGCGGCCGCGGCATCGTCCTTGCGCCCATCGAGGTAGGCGTCCTGAATTTTGGTCGCCGCTTCCTCGTACCCCATGCGTGCGAACACGTCGAAGTGGAAGTTCATCTCCTTCGCTCCCATCCCGCCGATGTAGAGGGCGAGGAACGGGCGGAACCCATCCGCCGCAGCCTCGGTGTCGTCGGAGATCACGGTCGGGGCAAATGCAAGCACCTCGAACGTCTCCTTCGAGCAACGCGCACCGGGGCGGGCGAATCCCTCGTCGAGTGAGGCGTCGAAGGACGACATCGCCTTGGGGGAGAAGAAGATCGGGAACCAGCCGTCGCCGATCTCGGCGGCGAGGGCCACGTTCTTCGGGCCTTCGGCCCCGAGAATGATGGGGATGTCCCGCCGCAGGGGATGGACGATCGGCTTGAGCGGCTTGCCCAGGCCCGTGCCACCCGGATAGGGCAGCGGGTAGTGCGGGCCGTCGTTGGTGACCGGCTTCTCGCGTGCGAGCACCTGGCGCACGATGTCGACGTACTCGCGGGTGCGGGCCAGTGGAGCGGGGAAGGGCTGCCCGTACCAACCTTCGACCACCTGGGGACCCGAGACGCCGAGTCCCAACACGAAACGTCCCCCGGAGAGATGGTCCATCGTCAACGCCGCCATGCCCATCGCCGTCGGCGTGCGCGCCGACAGCTGGCACAGCGATGTGCCCAGGCGGACACGCTCGGTACGCGAGCCCCACCAGGCCAGCGGCGTGAGTGCGTCGGAACCGTAGGACTCCGCCGTCCACACCGAGTCGTAGCCCAGGCGCTCGGCCTCCTCCACCAGGGCGACCGCATTGGGAGGAGGTCCCGAGCCCCAGTAGCCCAGCTGCAAACCGATCTTCATGCTCTTCATGCTCTTCATGTGCGCCTCTCCGGTCTCAGATCTTGGCCACGATCTCTTCGGCGAACCAGTGCACCGCGCCCAGACGGTCGGCCAGAGCCTTGTCGTCGGGCGTGCCCGGCGGGACCTTGACGAACATCCAGGGGGCGCACACGAACTCGGTGACGCCCGCCTCGGCGAAACGCCGGTACATGTCGACGTCGGGCATCTCGTTGAGGGAGAGATAGATGGTGAAGTCCTCATCCTCCCTGCCCGCTGCCTTGAGCGCGGCGCGCAGCTCGCCCAGGTGGAGCCACGCCTCCTCCTCGCTGTACGCCCCGGCCGCGATCCAGCCATCGCAGAGCGCTGCGGTGCGCCGCAGTGCCACGGGGGAGTGGCCCCCGCCGATGATGGGCACCGGTGCCGTCGGCGCCGGCTCCATCTGGCACTCGGGCACGTCGTAGTAGTCGCCGTGGAACTCGACCCATCCACCGCGCCACAGGGCGCGTAGGGCGATGATCATCTCGCTCAGCCGCGGTCCCCGGGTCGCGAAGTCCTGGCCGGTCTGATCGAACTCCTCCTTGCACCAGCCCACGCCCACACCGAGGCGCACCCGGTTGTCGGAGAGCACCGCAGCCGTCCCGACGGACTTGGCCACGGTGATCAGATCACGGGCGGGGGCGATGTAGACGCCGGTGGTGAAGGTCAGATGCTCCGTGACCGTCGCCAGGCCCGAGATCACACACATCGGGTCGGGCCACGACGTCTCGGACTCCCAGCTCGGCGCGCCGTCGTCGCGCAACGAGTACGTGTAGCGCGACGCCAGCGCGCGCGGGTTGAAGAGGTGGTCCGAGATGTAGATGCCCCCGTACCCCAGCTCATCGCTCGCCCGGGCCAGGGGCACCGCCTGGTGGGTGGGGAGAAAGGTG
>Ga0302324_100026841_pt1 | contig 10993 bp, 7 predicted proteins | sample Palsa_T0_1_FD_201949 | JGI IMG/M metagenome (GOLD analysis project Ga0302324, IMG submission 201949) | Peat permafrost microbial communities from Stordalen Mire near Abisko, Sweden - Palsa_T0_1 | ecosystem: Environmental > Terrestrial > Soil > Palsa > Peat permafrost | place: Sweden: Abisko...
GGGCGGGACGCATTTCGATTTCTCAATGTGGAGCGCCGCTGCTCAGCCGCGAGCGATTGGCGGCCGGAAGGTGCGACGAAGCTATGGACATACAATCTGCACTATTTTGATGATCTAAACGCGCGCGATGCGATAGCGCGCTCCTCGTGGCACGAGAATCTGCTTACGCGCTGGAGCGCGGAAAATCCGCCGGGAGAGGGCGAGGGGTGGGAACCCTATCCCACCTCACGGCGCATCGTAAACTGCGTCAAATGGGCCGCAGGCGGTAATACCTTACCGGCGCCATTGCAGACGAGTCTCGCGGTGCAGGCACGTTGGCTCACCCACCGACTTGAATACCACATCCTTGGCAACCACTTATTCGCCAATGCCAAAGCCTTGATACACGCTGGCCTGTACTTCGACGGAGTCGAGGCCGAGCAGTGGCGTAAGCGCGGTATGCGCGTTCTTGAGCGCGAGTTGCGAGAGCAGGTACTGCCGGACGGCGGTCATTTAGAACTCAGCACCATGTATCAAGCGGGGATTCTCGAAGACCTACTCGATCTGTTCAATCTGCTGCGCGCCTACGGCAAAGTGCCACCGCATAGCTGGGCGTCAGCCATCGAACGCATGCGCGAGTGGCTGAAGATCATGAGCCATCCGGATGGCGAGATCGCGTTCTTCAATGATGCAGCGTTTGGCGTCACTCCGGTGAGTGCCGAGCTTGAGGACTATGCGATCCGTCTCGGACTACCGGTAATCCCGGACAACTCATCTCGAACGGTTATTCTCAATGCAAGCGGTTACGTGCGCGTGCGTGCGCCACCAGCGTATCTTATTTGCGATTGCGCACCGGTGGGAGCCGACTATCTGCCAGGGCATGCCCACGCGGATTCTTTGAGCTTCGAGCTCAGCCTAGGCGCCGTACGGGTGCTCGTCAATTCTGGAACGTCACAATACGGCGCAGATGCCGAGCGGCAACGTCAGCGCGGCACCGCGGCACACAACACTGTCGTTGTAGACGGACAGAATTCCTCCGAAGTATGGGCCGGATTTAGAGTTGCGCGCCGCGCCCGCGTCAATCTTCGCGTGATCAGATCTTCGCCATCTGCAGTAATCATCGAGGCGAGCCACGATGGCTACCGACGCCTTCCGGGAAGGAATGAGCATCGGCGGTGCTTTACGCTCGACGACCGGTCACTGCGCATCGAGGATGAAGTCAGCGGCGCGTTTTCAAGTGCGGTTGCTTACTTTCATATACATCCCGAGGTTGATGCGTGCGCACAAAGCGCGACTGAAATACGGCTTAAGGGGCTCAACGGCCTATCTGTGCGCATGGTCTTCGAGGGCGCGAGCGCTCTGGAGCTGCGGCCAGATACCTGGCACCCGCGTTTTGGCGTAAGCGTGCCTAACCGCTGCATAGTCGCGTCATTCGCGAACTCACGGCTGACGACGCGGATCGTTTGGGAGCCGGCGCCGTGAGGCTGCTGATCTTGAGCTTTTACTATGAGCCGGATCTTTGCGCCGGGTCATTCCGCACGACTGCGCTCGTTGCGGCTCTGCGCGAGCGCGTGCCCGCTGGTACCCAAGTAGACGTCGTGACGACGCTTCCCAATCGCTACAGCACCTTCAGTCGAGTGGCAGCAGAGATCGACAGCGAGGCCGGCCTGGAAGTGCGGCGTATCCGGTTGCCAATCCATCGCAGTGACATGCTGGGGCAGTCGCGCGCATTCTTGAGCTTTGCGCTCGAGTCCCTGAGGCACGTCGCCGGCCGCGATTACGATCTGGTGTTCGCGACGTCGTCGCGACTTATGACTGCGGCCTTAGGTGCCTGGATTGCGCGCCGCAAGCGCGCACCATTGTATTTGGACATCCGCGACCTCTTTGTAGAAACGATCAACGACGTACTGCCGGCGCCGGCCGCTTGGCCGGTGCGGGCGCTTCTGTCGCGCATCGAGTCGTGGACGATGCGGCGCGCGGCTCGGATCAATCTGGTATCTAGAGGATTTGAAAGTTATTTCCGGACGCATTACAGCGGGAGTTCGCTCGCCTGGTTCACCAATGGTATTGACGACGAATTCCTGACGCCCGCAGCGCAAGCGCGCGTGCGCCCGTCGATCGATGCCCGCACCTCGCTTCTCTATGCCGGAAACATCGGGGAAGGGCAGGGGCTGCACCAGATTCTGCCTGCGCTGGCGCTCGCGCTGCGCGGGCGCGCGCATTTTGTGGTGATAGGTGACGGCGGCAGGCGAGCAATGTTGCAGGCTGCACTCGCCGCCGCGGGAGTCGATAATGTCGAGCTGCGCGCGCCGGTGCCGCGGGCGGAACTCATCTCTGCTTACGCCGCCGCTGACGTGCTGTTCTTGCACTTGGGTCGTCACGCCGCATTCGAGAACGTTTTGCCATCGAAGCTATTCGAGTACGCCGCGCTCGGTAAACCCATACTTGCCGGGGTGTCAGGGTACGCGGCGCGTTTCATTCGTGAAGAGATCGAAAACGCGGCGGTATTCGCGCCGTGTCAGGTGCCGGCGGCGCTCATTGCCTTCGATTCGTTGCGCTTGACGGACCGTGCGCGCCCGGAGTTTGTGGCGAAGTATGCGCGCGCGAATATCGCGCGCGCGATGGCCGATGACATGCTGGCATTGGCACAGGCCCGAAGTTGATGAGCGTCTGGAAGCATTTTTTTGCATCGATGGCGACACCGTTCGTGATCGCTCTAATCTTGGTCGCGGCTGCCGGTCTATGCCGCGCCGCGGGGCGCCGGCGCAGCGCCGCGTGGCTATTCTTGTGCGCGGCAGCGACCGTCTACTTGGGGAGCCTTGCGCCAGTTGGCGAGGTGCTGCTGACCCCGCTCGAAAGTCAATATCCGCCGCTCGCCTTTGATGCGCGCTTGCAAGCTATTGGCGACATTGTGGTACTCGGCAGCGGCTATATGCCGCGCGCCGGCATTCCGGTGACCGCGGCGCTCGATGAGGACGGTCTGGTGCGAATCGTTGAAGGCCTGCGGTTTGCGCGGCGCTTCCCGGCAGCGCGGTTGGTCGTGTCGGGCGGTGCGTCGCCGGGCTACACGCCAGTGGCGCTCGGCTATGCTGAGCTCGCTCGAGACTTTGGTGTCGCCGGCGCGTCACTCGTCGTGCTGCAATCGCCGCGCGATACGGCATCCGAGGCGCGGGCCGTCGCGGCGCTTATCGGCGGCGCGCCGTTTGTGCTCGTGACGTCCGCGTACCATATGCCGCGCGCGGTCAAGCTGATGCAACGCGCTGGACAACACCCCATCCCGGCGCCGACCGGCCAGCGTGTGGGCGCATTCCCAGGAAGAGGTTTGCACCGTTGGCTACCGACCGCGGCCGGCATGCGCGATACCGAGCTTGCGCTCCACGAATATTTGGGTCTCGCGGCGCTCGCCATCGGAATTTCATGACGCGGTTGCTGGTGACAGGTGCGACCGGCTTCATTGGTAGTAGGCTGTGTGAGACTTTGACTGCCGCGGGCTACCTCGTACGGGCAGCGCTGCGCACGGATTGCCCAGTGCGCGCGGCAACCGCGGAGAATGTCGTTGTCGGTGAGATCAATTCGGCTACCGACTGGGCGCGGGCGCTGCGGGGCGTAGATGCGGTTATTCACACTGCTGCGCGCGCACATATACTGCACGACGCGCCAACCGCCGCAGAGCTCTACAGCGAGACGAATGAACGCGGCACGCGGCAGCTGGTCGGGGCGGCGGCGCGGGCAAATGTCGCGCGCTTTGTGCTGTTGAGTAGTGTGAAGGTCAATGGCGAGGAATCAGGCGCCAAGGCGTACACCGCCGTTGATACACCGCAGCCGCAGGACGACTATGGCTGCTCCAAATGGCGAGCAGAACAAAGTGTGATCGACATTGCCGCGCGTTCCGACATGCAGACAGTCATCGTGCGTCCGCCGCTCGTATACGGTCCCGGCGTGCGGGCAAATTTTCTGCGCCTGCTGCAGTGGGTGGATCGCGGCTGGCCAGTGCCACTCGGGGCCGTCAGGAATACGCGCAGTCTCGTCAATATATGGAATTTATGTGATTTCTTGTTGCTGGTACTTAAGCACCCGGACGCGTCCGGCCGTACATGGATGGTGTCAGATGGCGAGGACCTCTCGACTCCTGAGCTCATCCGGCGTCTCGGTACCGCTATGGCGCGCCGCGTGCGTTTGATCCCTGTGCCGGTGCGCCTGCTGCGATTATCCGCAAATCTCATCGGGCGCAAAGACGAACTCGCTCGCCTGTGTGGTTCGCTCACCGTCGATGTGAGTCCGGCGCGCGCCGAGCTTGGCTGGGCACCGCGGACCTCGGTCGACGCGGCACTTGCCAGCACCGTCGCCTGGTATTTAAACGGGGATCGATACGGTGCGATCTGAAGTGCTCCTCACGGCCCTGGCTGCCCTGGTGCTTGCCCTGGTCCTGACCGCAATCATGCGCAGGCTCGCTGTTGCGTACGGGGTATTCGACATCCCGAACGCGCGCAGCGCCCACCAGGTGCCGACGCCGCGCGGCGGCGGCGTCGCTATAGCAGCTTCGACCGTTGCCGTTTCCATCGTTTTTGTCTTGCGCGGCGCGCTCGACCTGAGTCTATTCTTGGCTTTGACAGGCGGCGGCATTGCGGTTGCGTTGATCGGCTTTCTTGACGATCGCCGCCAACTATCGGCGCGCATCAGACTCGTAGCACACCTTGCTGCGGCGCTTTGGGCACTGCTGTGCTTGGGAGGGCTGCCGCCCATGCGCTACGGCGAGCAAATCGTCACCTATGGATGGCTGGGCTGGTTCGTGGGCGCGCTTGGAATTGCTTGGACGGTGAACCTCTTTAACTTCATGGACGGCATCGACGGCATTGCAGCTTCCGAGGCCGTATTCATCGCCTGTGGCGGCGCCGTGCTCGCGCTCATGACGCAGCAATCGCCCGGCGTGCCCGCGATGGGCTTGGCCTTTGGCGCGGTCTGTTGTGGATTCTTGGTGTGGAATTGGCCGCCTGCAAAGATTTTTATGGGCGATGTGGGCAGCGGTTACGTCGGCTATGTTCTGGTCGTGCTCGCTCTCGGGGCGACCCGGGAAAATCCGGCGGCTTTTCACGTATGGGTGATACTCGGCGGCGTGTTCTTCTGCGATGCAATCGTCACACTGGTGCGCAGACTCGTGCGAGGCGAGCCCGTCTACCAGGCGCACCGCAGCCATGCGTACCAGTGGTTAGCTCGACGCTGGGGGAGTCACCGCTCCGTGACGCTCGCCGTAGTGATGCTGAACGTCCTATGGCTCCTGCCCTGCGCGTGGTTCGCCGCCGTGCATCCCGATCGCGCAGCGCGGATGGTGATAATCGCATTCACGCCGCTCGTACTGCTTCTCGTCGTGGCGGGTTCGGGTCGGCGCGTGCTCGATCGGCCGGATAATCTAGACCCACTCTAATGATTTCCAGTGTGACGGTCTTCACACGTCATGCTGCGGAGGATCGGATTCGGGCCCGCGCGTTCTTTTGACGTGCATGCGTATACGCGAGCTTGAGCCGCGAGCGCGGCGCGTAGCTGAAATGGTGAACGCCAAAAGCGCAGTCCCCGGGCATCGGCTCAGCTTGCTCGTCAACCGGTCAGCACGTAGCGCGTTCTGCCAAGGGTACTGCCGCGTGAAATGGCTCTGGGGAACGAACGTTCCACCTAAGCGTTCACGGAGGTTGTCGTAGAAGTGCGTTGAATCTTGTACAATCTCGCCTCGCACATGCTTAAGCTCGCGGCCCAGGATTAGAGGCAAAGTCGGCGAGTGCGGTGAGAGAACTGGAGACCGAAGGGGGCATGGAAAAAGGGAACGCGTACATGACCGAGCCTGCGGAGTTGGGGCTCGCGACCCTTGCTAACGCCGTTCTCGCTCTGCCGCGCGGAGCCAAACGGCTCATCATGGCAGCAGCGGACGCAGTCATGCTGCCGCTGGCTCTGTGGGCCGCGCTGGTCCTTAAATTCGATCGCCTTTCCTTCGATATCGGTCGCTACGGAGACCTGTTTCTCGTCGCTACGATTTCGGCGCTCGTCATTTTCGCTAGCCTTGGGCTTTATCGAGCCATTATTCGCTTTATGGGCCTGCACGCCATGGCCACCGTCGTGGCCGGTGTGGCCGTATCCGTGGTCGCCCTTGAGACGTACGATCGCCTCGCGCGCGCCGAGCACGTGCCGCTATCGGTATTGGCGATCTATGCGGCGCTCGCTCTGGTGTATCTCGCGAGCAGCCGGTTCGTCATCCGCTACATGGTTTACTACAAGAGAAACGGCGGTGCGGCCAAGCGCGTCGCGATCTATGGCGCTGGCGAGTCCGGCGCGCGACTCTCTTCGGCTCTGCTCGGCGGACCGGATTTCGCGCCCGTCGCCTTTATCGACGACAAGCGGTCGCTGCACGGCAGCCGCATCAATGGCATCAAAGTATTCAGTCGCGAAGCACTTGCCGAGCTCATCCTCGACCACGCGATTGAACGCGTATTGCTGGCTATCCCTACGGCATCGCAGCGCCGCAAACAAGAAATCTTAAGAATGCTGGAGCCGCTTGGCGTTCACGTGCAGTCGATGCCGGATCTGTCGGACATCATCTCCGGTGCTGCGCACATCGATGAGCTGCGCGACGTGGATGTCGCCGATCTGCTCGGCCGTGATGCCGTGCCCCCGGATCCGCGTCTCTTTGCGTCCTGCATTCGCGGCAAGTCGGTGATGGTGACCGGCGCAGGCGGGTCGATCGGCGCCGAGCTTTGCAGGCAGATCGTCAGACTGGGGCCCTGTCGACTGGTGCTGTTCGAGATGTCGGAACTCGCGCTGTATACCATAGAGGGAGAGTTGACTGAGTTCGTTGCGCGCGAGAACGTCACCACTGAGATTATTCCGCTTCTCGGCAATGCGCATCACCGCCACCGGGTACGCGAAGTACTTTCGACCTACGGGATTCAGACTCTTTATCACGCGGCCGCGTACAAACACGTGCCGATTGTCGAGCACAACGTGGTTGAGGGTATCCACAATAACGTCATCAGCACTTGGTATACCGCTGAGGCCGCGCGCGAAACCGGCGTTGAAACCTTTGTGCTGGTTTCGACCGATAAGGCGGTGAACCCCGTCAATGTCATGGGAGCGACGAAACGCCTTGCGGAGCTCGTGCTGCAGGCCCTGCAGGAGCGCAGCACCGGCACGCGTTTTTGCATGGTTCGATTCGGAAACGTGCTAGCCTCGTCGGGCTCCGTCGTGCCACTCTTCAAGAAGCAGATTCGCGATGGCGGCCCGGTGACGGTGACTCATCCGGATGTTATCCGCTATTTCATGACGATTCCCGAGGCGGCGCAGCTGGTCATACAGGCTGGCGCCATGGCCAAGGGCGGCGATGTGTTCGTGCTCAATATGGGCCGGCCCGTCCTCATCGACGATCTGGCGCGCCGCATGATCAACCTCATGGGTCTCACCGTGCGCGATGCGGCCAATCCGGACGGGGACATCGAGATCACCTACACGGGGCTGCGCACCGCGGAGAAGCTCTTCGAAGAACTTCTCATCGGCAGCAACATCACCGGCACCGATCATCCGATGATCATGCGCGCGATGGAGCATTCGCTCCCCTGGGAGCGAATGCAGCAGCTCCTGAATGAGCTCTTGATCGCGCTAGCCAGCTTCGACTGCCGACGATCGGTAGGCCTCTTGTGCGAGGCCGTGGCGGAATATCGGCAAACCCACGACATCCGCGACTTCGTCTGGGCTCAGAAGACGTTTGCCGTCGGTGACCCTGACCGCGAGTCCGAGGACGAGCGAAAAGTCACTGATTTTACTGCAAAGCGGCGCCTCTTCGAGGGTGGCAAGGGCCCTGCGGAACGCGGAAGCTGAACCAGCTCACGCTCAGGAACCCTTTCACTTGAGCCGCGCTTAGCCTTCCTCTAGGCTCTGCGGCCCGCTTTGTGTTTCTCCCGGGCCTTTCCCAAACTAGATGCGCGTCACGATATTCGGCTCCGGCTACGTCGGTCTGGTCACAGGTGCGTGCCTTGCGGAGGCGGGCAATCACGTCCTCTGCGTGGACGTGGATGCCAAGAAAATCGACCGCCTGAACCGCGGGGATGTGCCGATTCATGAGCCGGGTCTTGAGGCGCTGATCAAGCGCAACGCCGAGGCCGGTCGGATCGAATTCACGACCGACGCGGTGAAGGGGGTCGCCCACGGCCTTTTTCAGGTCATTGCAGTCGGCACACCCCCGGATGAGGACGGCTCCGCGGATCTTCGCTATGTACTTGCAGCGGCTCGCACCATCGGCACGCATATCAGCCGCTATTCGGTGGTCGTCACGAAGTCGACCGTGCCTGTGGGAACGGCGGACAAGGTACGAGCTGAGATCGACGCACGGGTGGCTGAGCGCGCAGTTCGCGTCGAGTTCGATGTCGTGTCCAACCCCGAATTTCTCAAGGAAGGAGTGGCGATTCAGGATTTCATGAAGCCAGATCGGGTCGTGATCGGCACGGATAATCCGCGCACCCAGGAGCTCATGCGCGCGTTGTATGAGCCCTTTACGCGGAATCACGATCGCTTCATCGTGATGGACATCCGCTCCTCGGAGCTTACCAAGTACGCCGCCAACGCCATGCTCGCAACCAAGATCAGTTTTATGAATGAGCTTGCGAATATCGCCGAGCGCTGTGGTGCGGACGTTGAGAAGGTGCGCATCGGCATCGGTTCGGATCCGCGCATCGGCTACGGCTTCATCTACCCCGGGACTGGATATGGCGGATCGTGTTTCCCGAAGGACGTCCAGGCACTGATCCGCACGGCCCGCAGTGCCGGCCACGAGGCTGAGATCCTGAGCGCAGTCGAATCGGTCAACCGTCGTCAAAAAGGGGTACTGGTGCACAAGATGCAGCAGCACTTCGGTGCTGGCCTTAAGGGCCGCACCGTGGCTCTCTGGGGGCTGGCATTCAAGCCCAACACCGATGACATGCGCGAAGCGCCGGCGCGCACCATCATGGAAATGCTGTGGAGCGCCGGCGCGTCGGTACGGGTCTATGATCCGGTCGCCGTGAGCGAGGCCGCTCGCATTTACGGCGATAGAGCCGACCTCATTCTTTGCAAGAGTGCCTACGAAGCCGCCGCCGGTGCCGACGCTTTGGCCATCGTCACGGAATGGCAGGAGTTTCGCAGCCCCGACTTTGATCGCTTGAGAGAGATTTTGACATCACCGGTGATCTTCGACGGCCGCAACCTCTACGATCCTGGCATGGTGACGCGCTTCGGTTTCACCTACTACGCCATCGGCCGCGGCAAGGTGCCGCCACCTTCGTCTTGAATTGCGGAGTCAACGTATGCTGATCCCGGTCATTCTTTCCGGAGGCGCGGGCACAAGACTCTGGCCGCTTTCGCGGGAGCTGCACCCGAAGCAGCTGCTGGCACTGGCGTCGGAGAAGTCCATGCTGCAGGAGACTGCAAAACGTCTCGACGGGCTGAACGCTGCCGCGCCCCTTCTGGTCTGCAATGACGCGCATCGCTTTCTCGTCGCCGAACAGCTGCGGCAGCTCGAGATCAAGCCCGCTGCCATTCTGCTCGAGCCCTTCGGCCGCAATACTGCGCCCGCCATCGCACTCGCCGCACATGCGGCGCTGCGACTGGCGCGGAGCAAACCCGAGGCCGACCCCGTGCTTCTGGTATTGCCTGCCGATCACGTCATCCGCGATGTCCCGGCATTTCAGGAAGCCGTGCGCACCGCACTTGGCATCGTCCACCAAGGAGGGCTTGCGACTTTCGGTATCGTAGCGCGCTCCGCCCACACGGGTTACGGCTATATCCGCCGTGGAGCCGCGGTCGGCAGCGTGCACCGCATCGCCCAATTCATCGAAAAGCCCACTCTTGAGCGCGCGCAGAGCTTCGTCGATTCGGGAGACTATTACTGGAACAGCGGCATGTTCATGTTTCACGCGCGTCGCTATCTTGAGGAACTCGAGCGGTGGGCACCTACCATATCGCAGGTGTGTCGGGTGGCGAGCGAGGCGGCAACCTCGGACCTGGATTTCATACGGATCGATGCCAAGACCTTCGCGCCGTGCCCGAGTGATTCGATCGACTATGCCGTCATGGAAAAAACTGGCGATGCCGTTGTCGTGCCCCTCGATGCGGGGTGGAGCGATGTCGGCTCCTGGTCGGCATTGCACGAGGCAAGTACCGCGGACGAAAACGGCAACGTGGTGCGTGGCGATGTCCTCATTGAGGATTCCTCGGGTTGTTATCTTTATTCGGAGAGTCGCCTGGTCGCGGTGGTGGGGCTTACCGATCATGTCGTGGTGGAGACCAAGGATGCGATACTCGTGTCACCCCGAGATCGGGTGAGCGATGTGAAGAAGCTCGTTGGACGCCTGAAGGAGCTCGGGCGCTACGAGCACTCGCTGCATCGGGAAGTTTTTCGGCCCTGGGGCAGTTACGACAGCCTGGAGAACGGTCAACGCTTTCAGGTGAAATCCTTGCGGGTAAAGCCAGCGGGGCAGTTGTCGCTGCAGTTGCACCATCACCGTGCCGAGCACTGGGTCGTCGTATCGGGGACCGCGCGGATTACGCGCGGCGAGGAAGTGTTTCTGCTGGAAGAGAATCAGTCGACCTATATTCCGCTCGGCGTCAAACATCGCATCGAGAATCCCGGCAAGATCCCGTTGCACATTATTGAAGTGCAATCGGGCTCCTATCTGGGTGAAGACGATATCGTGCGCTTTCAGGATCGCTATGGCCGTGAAGGCAGTACGAGCTAGCACCAGATCGATGAATCTCTCCGCGTTCAAGGCTTACGACATTCGTGGCCGCATACCCGAGGAGCTGAACGAAGCGCTGGCTTACGATATCGGCCGCGCTTATGCGGCCTTCGTCCAGCCCCGCTATGTCGCGGTGGGTCGCGACATCCGTCTCACCAGTTCGACGCTCGCCGCCGCTCTGATTCGCGGTCTCACCGATAGCGGTTGCGAAGTACGTGATATCGGCCTGTGCGGCACCGAGGGCGTGTATTTCGCAACCTTCGCCT
>Ga0302324_100026843_pt1 | contig 10992 bp, 6 predicted proteins | sample Palsa_T0_1_FD_201949 | JGI IMG/M metagenome (GOLD analysis project Ga0302324, IMG submission 201949) | Peat permafrost microbial communities from Stordalen Mire near Abisko, Sweden - Palsa_T0_1 | ecosystem: Environmental > Terrestrial > Soil > Palsa > Peat permafrost | place: Sweden: Abisko...
GAACTCGACCGCGTCTCGGGCACGATCCTCCCGAACAACCACGTCGAGATCGACACCCTCGGGACCGCCCCCGAAGGCGCGACCCCGAACCTACTCGCAACCCCCGCACCGTTGCCGAGCCCGCATTAAATCATCCTGAACGAAGCGTCGAAGCCCTGTCACTCTGAGCGAAGCGCCGAAGGCGCGGAGTCGAAGAGCCGCCGCGATGCGACGTGGCGGCCCCTCGACAAGCTCGGGGTGACAAGGGCGGCGGCTTGAGTCAATCGGCGCTTGCTGAAGGGGCGTCGAGGTTACCGTTGCTGGGACACTCAATGTCCGTTCTACGGGCCTTGCACAAGCCAGTGTCGCTGCGGGCAGTCAATCGAAACTAGGCGGTCGCGGCGTCGCTTTCGGGGAGGCCGTACTCCTTAAGCCACAACTCGAAGGCCTTTGCCGTCAGCGGATGGCTGATGCCGAAGCCTTGCGCGAATTCGGCTCCGAGGCGCGTGATCGCGGCGTAAGCGATGTTGTCCTCGACGCCCTCGACGACCACGTCGACGCCGAGGCGATGGGCGAGCTCGATCGTCGAGGAGACGATCGCGGCGTCGTCGGGGTCGGTCGCCATCCCGATGACGAACTGCTTGTCGATTTTGAGTTCGTCGACCGGAAACTGTTTGAGGTGCGAGAGCGACGAATAGCCGGTGCCGAAATCGTCGATCGAGATGCGAATGCCGAGCCGCGAGAGCTCGCGCAGTGACTCGGCGGAGCGTTCGGCCTCGGTCGTGACCGTGGTTTCCGTCAGCTCGAGACACAGCTGGCGCGGATCGATCCCGTACAGTGCGAGTAAACGCGAGATCGATTCGGAGAGTCGGCCGTCGCGCAGGTCTTGCGCCGAGAGGTTGACGGCCATGCGCAGCGGCGTACCGTTGCGGTTCCAGCGTTTGAGCTGACGGATCGCCATCCGCAGGACCCAGTCCGTAAGCCGGTCCATCATCCCGATCTCTTCGGCGATCGGCAAGAACAAGTCGGGGTAGAGCAGGCCGCGCTCGGGGTGCTGCCAGCGCACGAGCGCTTCGACGCCGTTGACGGCGCCCGTCGCCACGTTGATCTGCGGCTGAAAGTGCAGGACGAGTTCGTCGTTTTCGATCGCGGCGGGTAAGGCGGAGGCCATTGTAAGCCGGTCGAGCGCGCGATCGTCATCGTTGCGGGTAAAGATCGCTATCCCGCTGCGCCGGCGTTTGGCCGAGCACATCGCGACGTCGGCTTGGCGCAAGAGCGCTGCAGCCGTCGACTCGCGTTCCGCAAGCGCGATGCCGACGCTCGCCGCGATCGCGATCGCTTGCCCGCGGACCTGGTAGGGCCGGCCGAGCGCCGCGACGAGGCGTTCGGCGACGATGGTCGCGTCATCGACGTCGCCGCCGGAGAGGACGACGGCAAATTCGTCGCCGCCCAAGCGCGCGGCGAAATCCGAATCGCGGACCTGATGGCGCAGGCGGTTTGCGACGTCGCACAGGAGCTCGTCGCCGCAATGATGCCCGAGGGCGTCGTTGACGTCCTTGAAGCGGTCGAGATCGATAACGAGGAGCGCGACCCGCATCGTTTCGCGCGTCGCGCGCGTGAGCGCCTCGTCGAGGCGGGCCCCGAGCAGGCTGCGGTTCGGCAACCCGGTGAGGCTGTCGTGGGAGGCTTGGTTGGCGAGCTGCGCCTCGGCCCAGCGCCGTTCCGAGATGTCGCGGGCGTTGAGGACGAGCCCGCGGACTGCCGGGTCGCCGAGCGCGTTGGTCGCGGTGACGTCGAGGACGTGCGAGGTGCCGTCGGCGTGGTCGGCGTCGAGCTCGAAGCGCTGGACGGCGGTGCCGGCGGCGCTCGCGCGGTCGAGTGCCGCCGCGAGCAGCATCGTTCCCCGGCCGTCGATCACCCGGTGGTAGCCGCTTCCGAGCAGCGTGCTCGGGTCGTGCCCCAGCAGCGTTTCGAACGACGGGCTCGCATAGCGGGCCGCGCCGCGCCGGTCGACAACCATGATGAGGTCGCTCGCATTGTGCGTCAGCGCGCTAAAATGGCGCTCGCGCATGACCTCGGTCGTACGAACGTGGCCGATCGCCATGCCGACGACCACCTCCATGCCGATGATGCTGAAATCGAGGGGCTCGGAGAAACCGGCGAGCAGGGCCGCGACCGCCGCGGCGCCCGCGATCCCGCCCGCAACGCCGAAACGAAAGGCCGCGGAGGCGACGAGCAGGAGCGAACACGGCAGGAAGGCCATTGCGGCGCCGGCGGAGATCGCCGGAAAGGCGTGCCGCGCTACGAGGTCGGCGAGCATGGCAACGGCGCACAACGTAACCAGGACGTTGCGCATGCGGTCCGTCCAGTGTACGTCTGGGACGCCCATATAAAGAGGTGGTCGGTGCGCGGCCTAGGGTCCTGAAGTGACCGACGTTCCGGAAACGGCTCTTTACCCCGGCTTTACCGGCAATTTCGCTGCGGCTGCCCGGTCGACGAGCCAGGTGAGGCCGCCGTCCTGCGGGTTGACGATCTGGATCGGATAGGTGCGCGGCTCGTAGGACCCGCCCAGCACGGCAGAAAGCGCATCTGCTTTGGTGGGACCGGCCGTCGCGATATCGACCTCGCGAGCGGCGTTAATCATCCGCGGGGTCAGGGTGATCCGGTACGTGCCGAACTTTTCGACGAACGGGGCGCGCACGAGCAGTTCGTCGCCGGTCAGCGGGTCGGTCCCGGGAAAGAGCGACGCGGTATGTCCATCGGGGCCCATCCCGAGCATAACGAGATCGAACCGGGGCGGCGCATGCGGCCCGGGTAGTTCCGCCAACAGGAGCTCGGCGTACGCGCGCGCGGCCGTAGGCGGCTCGTCCTCGCCGTGCATGCGAAACACGTGATCTTCGGGTATCCCGAGCGCCTCCAAGAACGCGGTCTTCGCCATCTTGTAGTTCGACTCGTCGCTCTGGGGCGGCACGCAGCGTTCGTCGCCGAAGAAGAAGCGCACGCGCTCCCATGCGACCGAGTCGCGGTACGCAGGCGATGCGAGCAGCGCGTACGCCGCTTTCGGCGTCGATCCGCCCGCAAGCGCGACGAAGAACCGCCCGCGGGCTTCGATTGAGGTGCGCGCGTGTTCGGCGAACCGACCGGCAACGGTGCGCGCGAGTTCGGCTTCGTCTTCGACAACGACGATTTCGGGCAACATTCGCCTCAACCCAGCAGCTCGCGGACGGTCAGCAGCGAGATCTCGAAAATTTGATCGCGCGCGTTCTCGAGGATAGCGCGTTCGATGAGCGACGTGTTTCCGATGTTCTGGAGAGGCACCAGGCGCACGGGCTTTGCTCGCGCGCCCGCGACCGAGAGCGCGACGACCCGTTCGTCGGCATCGCATAGCTCGGCGCGATAGGTCGAATCGCCCGCACGCAGCACGACGCTGCGGACGCGTCGCTGATCGCCCTTGGTGATGTTCGTGAACGGGATCAAGTGGCCGCGCCGGTCGCGAAACGCATCGCGCTCCGCGATCTCCCACGAGAGCCGGCTGCCGAGCCAGCCCGCGAGGTACAGCGCCTCGGCGTCCGAGCCGCTTTCGATCTCCAGCCCGTCGATCGAAAACAAATCCTCCCGTAGCGCGGGGTCGTCGAAGAACTGCGCGATCATGTCCTGCCAGGGCATGAGGCGCATGAAGGCGAGGTCGTGCAGCGTCACGTTCGGGAAGCGCGAGAGAAATTCTCCAAGTTCGCGGATCGTCTCCTCGCCGCGCGCCTTGCCCGACGAGTCGACGAGCACCGTGGCGGCGTTGGTCGCGAGTCCCGAGAACGTGCGGCTCTGCAGCAGCCGCGCCCCACTCCACCACAGCACCGTCTCGATGTCCGGAATGGAAAGCTCCTGCACGAGGCTGATGATCGAACCGTGATCGAGCGCCGACACGCCGATGTGAACGCGCTCGTTGACGATCGTCGCGCCGCCGTTCTCGCGCGTCGCCGTCGAAACTTCGACGCCGCTCGCTTCTCTCGTCGAGTCGAGCACGATCAACCGCGAGGGGTGCTTTTGCGCAACGAGCTGGGCGCGCACCAGCACCCAAACGCGATGCAACGGGTCGTCGACGAAGACCACGAAGTTCATCGTCGCAACCCGTGCGCTGTCGTCCGCGCCGCGGCTTTGCTGGCGCGACCTCTTCAACTGCGCAAGGATCGCTGGGATATCGGTCGGCGACTCGATGTGAAGCGACATTAGATGCGCCTCCATTCGCGACCGTCGGCGACCAGCAGCGCGTCGGCGCTCTGCGGCCCTTGGCTGCCGGCGAGGTAATTCGGGAAATCGACGGTCGCCGTCGTCAACCAGCGGTCGAGGATCGGCATGACGGCCATCCAAGCCTGTTCGACGGCGTCCCAGCGCGTGAACAGGGTCGCATCCCCGCGCATGGCATCGGCGATCAGCCGCTCGTACGCCGGCGCCGAGACGACGCCGAAACCCGTCCCGTAGTTGAAATCCATCGTCACGCCGCGAATGTGCATCTTCGGCCCGGGAACCTTTGCGTTGAACCGAATCGAGACGCCCTCGTCGGGTTGGATCTTCATAACGAGTGTGTTCGTTTCGATCTGGTCGCCCGCTTCGCCGAAAATGCGATGGGGTATCCCGCGAAACTTCACCGCGATCTCCGAATGCTTGCGGGCCAACCGCTTGCCGCTGCGCAGGTAGAAGGGAACGTCGGCCCAACGCCAGTTGTCGATAAAGAACTTCGTGCACGCATAGGTTTCCGTGATCGAGTTCGGATCGACGCTCTCTTCCTCGCGATATCCGGGGACGGGCTTGCCGTCGACCAGGCCAGGGCCGTACTGTCCGCGCGCCGTGAAACGGCCGACTTGATCTACCGAGATCGGGCGCAGCGCGGAAAGTACTTTGAATTTCTCGTCGCGGATGTGGTCTGCGTGGGGCGAGATCGGCGGCTCCATCGCGACCAGCGCGAGCAAGTTGATGACGTGATTCTGAATCATGTCGCGCAGCGCCCCGGCGTGATCGTAGTATCCCCCACGGCCTTCCACGCCGACGGTCTCGGCCGCGGTGATCTGCACGCAGTCAACGTAGAGCCGGTTCCAGATCGGCTCGAACATCACGTTTGCGAAACGCAGCGCCATGATGTCCTGCACCGGCTCCTTGCCCAGGTAGTGGTCGATGCGATAGACTTGCTTCTCTTCGAAGACTTTGTTGACTTCCGCCTGAAGCGCGCGTGCCGAATCGAGATCCGTTCCGAACGGCTTCTCGACGACGATTCGCGTCCATCCCTTCGCCTGGTCCTTCGGGCCGAGGCCGACCGCGGCCAGCATCTGGATCACTTTCGGGAATACGCCGGGCGGCGTTGCCAAATAGTAGAGCCGGTTGCCCGCCGTCCCGAGCTTTTCGTCGTTCTCCTCGAGCTGGCGCTTGAGTTCTTTGAACTCCTCCGGATCGTCGAACGACCCTTGGATGTAATGCAGGCGGTTGGCGAAGTCGGTCCAGAGCGGCTCTTTCGTCGGCCCGCTGCGCGAGAACTCGTCGATCGCTTCCTTCATCTCCTCGCGAAAATCGTAGTGCGATTTCTCCGAGCGCGAGAAGCCGATAATCCCAAAATTCGTGGGCAGCACGTCGTTGAGCCGCAAGTTGTACATCGCCGGCATCAGCATGCGCTTCGTAAGGTCGCCGCTCGCGCCGAAAAACACGACATTGAGCGGATCGGTAATCCGGTTCGAATCGAGCCCCGCGCGAAGCGGATTCACCGCCGCACCGTCAGCCCGTCCGCGGGTCGTTACTTCCGCGGCCACTACCCCTTCGCTCCTACCGCCGGCTTGTCGTGTTGGACTGCATGCCCCCCAAACTCGTTGCGCAGCGCCGCAATCACCTTGGCGCTAAACGACTCCTGTTGCCGCGAAATATACCGCGAGATCAGCGACATCGTGATGATCGGGGCCGGAACGTTCTCCGCGATCGCTGCCTCGACGGTCCATCGCCCCTCTCCCGAGTCTTCAACGTAGCCCCGGATGTCCGCAAGTCGCGGATCGCCCCGAAACGCGATCTCCGCCAGCTCCAAGAGCCACGAGCGCACGACCGACCCGTGCAGCCACAGCTCCGCGAGCTGATGCAGGTCGTATCCGAACTCCGACTTCTCGAGAATCTCGAACCCCTCGCCGTACGCCGCGAGCAACCCGTATTCGATGCCGTTGTGCACCATCTTCGAGAAGTGCCCCGCGCCCGATTTCCCGACGTAGGCATATCCATCCGCCGGCGCGAGCGACAAGAAAATCGGTTCGACTTTCTTCACCGCCGCCTCGTCGCCGCCGACCATCAGGCAGTAGCCGTTCTTGAGCCCCCAAATGCCGCCCGACGTACCTGCATCGATGAAATCGATGCCCTTCTCTTTGGCCAGCTTGCAACGCGCCTGCGAATCGCGAAAATTCGAGTTCCCCCCATCGATGATGATGTCGCCCGGATGCAGCAACCCGAGCAGGTCCTGGATCGTGACGTCCGTCGCCGTCCCCGACGGCACCATGATCCACACCGCCCGCGGCGGCTCGAGCTTCGAAACCAAATCCGCTAGCGAAAACGAGGGTATCGCCCCGTCACCCGCCGAGTGCTGGATTGCATCCGCGCTGCGATCGTAAACGACGACCTCGTGCCTATCGAGCACCAGCCGCGTCGTCATATTCGCGCCCATGCGCCCCAGCCCGACCATACCAATTTTCATGATTATTCCTTACTGAGTGCACATGCCCTGACGGGACACGCAGAAGTGGATGAAATTCCCCTACTGTCACCCTGAGCGTAGGGCCGCAGGCCCGAAGTCGAAGGGCCGACGGAGCAAGGCGATATCCCGGCTGCGCCCCTCGACAAGCTCGGGACAGGCTTTCGACAAGCTCAGCGTGACAAAGCGATGCTGAGCCGGGGAAACCATAGCCGCTAAGCTTTCGCTGCCACGGCATCGTCGATGGCGGTCGCGAGGCTATCCAGCGCGAGTTGAACCGGTACGGTGAAGTGCAACCGCGCACCGCGCCGGTTGCGTTTATCGAGCGATTCGAAATCGCCGAGTGCCTGGGCGCGCAACAAGGTTCCGAACGTCGTCATCCCCGGGATCGGGAGGTCCTCCGCCGGAGCCGTGTCTTTCGTTAGTTGAAGGAAGACGCCCGTGTTCGGGCCGCCCTTGTGAAGCTGCCCCGTCGAATGTAAGAAGCGCGGCCCAAAACCGACGGTCGTCGCGACTTTCAACGTGTCGCGGACTTTGAGGCGGATCTCGCGGAGCCGTTCTTCGTTGTCGGCGTCGCGCTCGACGTACGCCGTGAACGCAACGTAGTCGCCGGGCCGAACCTGCGCCAAAATCGCCGTGACCGCCGAGTCAAAATCGCCGCCGAGTTCGACGTCTTTCGAACCCGAGAGCGGGATGATGCGCGCGACGTCGGTGGTCTGCTTCGCAGCCGGTTCGCTGAACTTGCCGCTCTGCTTGTACTCGGCGAGCAGCCGTTTCGTGTTGTCCTTGGACTCTTGAACGTTGGGCTGGTCGAACGCGTCGATGCCCAGGATCGTGCCGGCCGTCGCCGTTGCGATCTCCCAGAGCGCGAACTGTTCGCCGATGTCGAGGCGGTCCGACATGCGTAAGTGGATGACCGGGTGACCCGCTTCGGCCAGCATGTGAAGGCGCGTCTCGATCGCGCCGCCGTCTAAGCCGTCTTCGCGGCCTTCGTCGGGCGGCAGCCCCGCACCGACATAGACGAAGACCCGGTCGTTGCCGTACTCGTGCGGCATGCCGAGCGTCTCGCCCTCGATCGGAATGATGCCGGTTCCGTTCTTGCCGGTCGACTCGGCGATCAGCTGTTCGGCCCACGTACCGAATGCCGCGACCTCGGGATGGCAGACGATCGTTAGTTTATCGCGACCCGCCTTTGCAAGCGTCCCGATCGCGGCACCGAAGCGGACGCCGTTCGCCTCTTGCACTTTGCTCGTGCGGTCGTTGGAATGCAGCGCGCCGAGGCCGCGGTCGAGGATCGTCTTGACGTCGTAGCCCGCGAGCGCTGCCGGCACCATGCCGAAGAAGGAGAGCGCGGAGTAGCGGCCGCCGATGTCGGGGTCGTTCTCGAAGATGCGCAGGAAGCCGGCTTCCTTCGCCTCGGCGCCGAGCTGGGTTCCAGGATCGGTAATGGCGATGAAGTGCGCTCCGGCGTTTGCCGCGCCGACCGTCTTCACGACGCGGTCGAAGAAGTAGCGGAAGAACGCTTCGGGTTCGGTCGTTGTACCGCTCTTGCTCGAAACGATAAAGAGCGCGTGGGCGATGTCGAGCGATCCGTCGAGCGCACGGATCTGGGCGGGATCGCTCGAATCCAGCACGTGGAGTTGCGGAAAGCCCTCGACTCGGCCGAAGGTTTCGCGCAACACGTCGGGCGCGAGGGAGCTGCCGCCCATGCCGAGGACGACAACGTGCGAGAAGTGCTTGGCGTTTTCGGCTGCGAAAGTGGTGAGTTCGGCCGATTGTTCGAACACGGTGCGGGGGAAGTCGAGCCAGCCCAGCGCGTGTTTGATGATTTCGGCGTGGTGCGGATCGGCCGACCAGGGGGCGGGATCGTGCTTCCAAAGCTTCGCGAGGAAATCGTCCTGCGCGAGCTTTTTCAGCGCCGCCTCCGGGCCGGCCTCAGTTTTTCCCAGGCCGATTGCAACCCGTTCGCTGTCGCCGGCAAGTTGCTGCTGCTTTTTAGCGATCGCCGCGAGCATCGCGTTGTAGGAATCGGCAAACGATTTCACGCCCTCGAGCTGCAGCTTCTGCGTGACGTCGAAAAGCGAGATCTGCGCCTTCGAGAGCGCCTCGATCGTCGCATGTGCGTCGTCGAGATCCTCTTCGATCGTATCCGGGCGGATCTTTCCGTGGTCGAGGAGCGCGTCGAGCGTCGCCGGCGGGACCGTATTCACCGTGTTTCTGCCGACGAGGTTCTCGACGTACATCAGGTCGGAGTACGCGGGGTTCTTCGTGCCCGTGCTCGCCCACAGCGGGCGCTGGGCGCGCGCCCCTTTGGCTTTGAGCTTTTCGAAGCGCTCGGATTCGAAGATCTTCTTGTAGCGCTGATACGTCAGCTTCAGGTTCGCGATGCCGGTCTTGCCGAGCAAGCTCTTAAGCTGCGCCTGACCTTTGGCGATGCGCTCGTCGAGAAGCTTGTCGACCGCCGTGTCGATCCGGCTGACGAAGACGCTCGCAACCGAGGCGATGCCGGCGAGTGGGGCGCCCGAGGCGGCGCGCTTTTCGAGCCCGGCGATGTAGGCGTTTGCGACGTCGTCGTAGGTCTCGAGCGAGAACATAAGGGTGACGTTGACGCTTATGCCGGCGGCGATCGTCTCGGTGATTGCGGGGAGGCCCTCGGGCGTCGACGGGATCTTGATCAGGACGTTTGGACGATCGACGAGTTTCCACAGTCGAGCCGCGGCATCAATCGTGCCTTGCGTGTCGTTGGCGAGCAGCGGCGAAACCTCGAGACTTACGAAGCCGTCGCCCCCCCCGGTCGTATCGAACAGGTTGCGGAACTCGTCGCAGGCGTGACGGATGTCATCGATGGCGAGCGCTTCGAAGAGCTTGTTGGGATCGTGTTCGGAGCCGATCAGGCTCGCGAGCTGCTCGTCGTAGTCGTTGCCGCTCCCGATCGCTTTTTCGAAGATCGTCGGGTTTGAGGTCATTCCGCGCAAGCCGATCCCGATCAGGCGTTTGAGTTCGCCCGATTTGAACATGCTGCGACGGATGTTATCGAGCCAAATGCTTTGGCCCGCGTCGATCAGTTGCTGGAGTTGGGTACCCACGGTGTGTTGGAGCTCCTTTACGTTTTAGCGAGCAGGCCGGAAGCGGTCTTAGCGACGTCCTCGGGCGTGAAGTGGAAGGCTTTTGCGATCGCGGCAGCCGGTGCTGACGCGCCGAAGTGATCGATTCCGATCGCGATGCCGCGCGGGCCGACGAACCGGTGCCAGCCGAAGGTCGAAGCCGCTTCGATCGAGACCCGTGCCTCGACGGTGGGCGGCAGCACGCTGTCGCGGTAGCCCTCGGGCTGCTGGAGAAACAGCTCGAACGAGGGCATCGAGACGACGCGGGTCGCCGTTCCCTGCGCCTCGAGGAGCTTGCACGCGTCGAGGGCGAGCGAGACTTCCGAGCCGGTCGCGATGAGGATGAGTTCGGGTTCGTCATCCTGCGCCTCGTGCAGCACGTATGCGCCGCGCGCGACGGCCGCATCGCGGACCCCGAGGAACGGCACTTTTTGACGGGTCAGCACGATTGCCGTCGGGCCTTCGTGCGCGACGGCGAACTTCCACGCTTCGAGCGTTTCGAGGGCGTCGGCCGGACGGATCGTCGTGAGGTTCGGCGTTGCGCGCAGGCTCGCGAGCTGTTCGATCGGTTGGTGGGTCGGGCCGTCTTCGCCCAGGAACACGGAGTCGTGGGTGTAGACGAAGATTTCGCGGGTGTTGTTGAGCGCGGCCAGGCGCACGGCGGGCTTCATGTAGTCGAGGAAGTTGAAGAAGGTCGCCGTGAACGGAAGCAGGGCGCCATGTGCGGCGATGCCGTTCGCGACGGCGCCCATCGCGTGCTCGCGCACGCCGAAGTGGATGTTGCGTCCTTCGTAGTTGCCGGGCTGAAAGTCGCCGAAGCCCTTGAGGTACGTCTTGGTCGACGGATCGAGATCGGCCGAACCGCCGACGAGCTCGGGAAGCGCCTCGGCGACCGCGTTCATCACCGTCCCGCCCGCATCGCGGGTCGCGACGTTACCGTTCTCGGCGTTGAAGATCGGCCACGGCAGCGCCGGCGGCACCGCTCCGTCGCGGATGCGCTCGAACTCGGCCGCGAGTTCGGGATTGGCGCCCTTCCAAGCGCCGTAGGTCGCATTCCAGGCATCTTGCGCCGGCGCGCCTTTCTTGCCGAGCTCGCGCCACCACGCGAGCACGTCGTCCGGGACGAAGAAGTCGGGCTCGGTTGGCCAGCCGAGCGCTTCTTTTGTTTTCTTGACGTTATCGGCGCCCAGCGGTTCGCCG
>Ga0302324_100026844_pt1 | contig 10992 bp, 10 predicted proteins | sample Palsa_T0_1_FD_201949 | JGI IMG/M metagenome (GOLD analysis project Ga0302324, IMG submission 201949) | Peat permafrost microbial communities from Stordalen Mire near Abisko, Sweden - Palsa_T0_1 | ecosystem: Environmental > Terrestrial > Soil > Palsa > Peat permafrost | place: Sweden: Abisko...
GGCGGTGCTGCGCTATGCCGAAGCACATCGCATTGACAAAAACGGCGCGCTGGCCCTGCTGCTCTTAGGAGCCACCGAAGACGATCAGCGCCAGTTCGGAGACGCGCTCACGCATTTAAGGGCGGCCGGGAAACGCCTGCCGGAGCTGGCGGATTACGTGGCGTACTTAAGCGCCGTGGCCGATTCCGGGTTGAGACAATTCGACGACACTGAGCCGGCATTGCAGCCCGTGTGGCGCTCGACGCCCGCTTCGCCGCTGGTGACGAAAGCGGTCCTGCTGCAGGCGGAATCGTTTTTGCAGGGTGACAATCCGGCGAGCGCGATCACGCTGGTTCAGCAGCATCTGGCTGACTTGCCCACGCCCCAAGCCGAGTTGCTGGAGGCTCGCGCGTACGAGGCGCAGGGCGCTGCGGAAGCGGCCGCGGGGCATTATCAAAAGATCTATGTCGAGTATCCGCTGGCGAAAGAAGCATCGGACGCCGAAGCGGCGCTGGCCCGGTATTCCGGCATTCCGGCCGAAGCTTTGTTTGCGCGGGGGCTGAAACTGGAGGCGGGCGGGGATTACACGCGAGCCGGCAAAGAACTTACCGCGCTTCTTCCGCGCCTGAGCGGCGAGAGCCTGGATCTGGCGCGCGTGCGCATCGGCGACGCCGCGTATCTGGCAAGAGAGAACGAATCGGCTTACAAGTATCTGAGCTCCTTCCAAGCCGCCGCGCCCGAGGCGGAAGCCGAGCGGCTCTACTATTTGCTCGAATGCCAGCGCCGCTTGAACCGGCTGGACGAGATGAACGCGACGCTGGAAAAGCTGGCGCAGGGATATCCGCAATCCCATTGGCGGCTGGAAGCGCTGGTGGCGGGGGGCAACTACTACGCGGCGCACGATCAGCCGGATGCCGCGCAGCCGCTGTATCGGACCTGCTTTGAGACTTTTCCGGGCGATGCGGAGTCGGCGGCCTGCCACTGGAAGGTTACCTGGTGGACGTACTTGCGCGATCCCGCGCTAGCCGAGAGTATGCTGCGCGAGCATTTGACCCGCTATGCTGCGTTGTCGGATCAAACCAGGGATCAAGCCAGCCCGGCGCTTTATTATTTGGGACGAATCGCGGAATCGAAATCCGATTGGGCCACGGCGCGCGCGTATTACGATACGCTGAGCAACGCCTATCCGAACTATTACTACGCGATTCTGGCACGCGAGCGGCTGGAGACTCCATCCGTCGCGGGCGCAACCGCATCGCCCGGCGCCGCGCAGTTTCTTAGCGCGATTCAAATGGTGAACCGCCGCGCCCCGGGAAGCTTCGATCCCACGCCGCTCACCAGGCAGCGCATTGAACGGGCGCATCTGTTGGACCTTGCGGGCCTGGACGATCTTTCCGAAGCGGAGCTTCGGTTTGGCGCGAAAGTGGACGGCCAGCCGCAGGTGATCGCCATCGAATTGGCGGACCTGGCGAGCCAGCGCGATGCGCCCGACCAGGCCATCCGCTACATCAAGCATTACGCGCCCGGCTATCTGGCGATGCCGCTGGACGCGGCGCCCGACAAGTTCTGGCGGCTGGCTTTTCCGCTGCCGTATCGCAAGCCGCTCGAAGAATATTGCCGCGCGCAGATGCTGGATCCTTACCTGATGGCCGCGCTGATCCGGCAGGAGTCCGAGTTCAATCCCAAGGCGATTTCGCGCGCCAACGCTCGCGGCCTGACGCAAGTGATGCCGGCCACGGGACGACAGCTTAGCCGGAAACTTGGAATCCCTCGCTTCCGCACCGCGATGCTGTTTACTCCAGATACGAATCTGAAGCTGGGCACCTACTACTTGAAGCAGCTTTCCGATGAGTTGCAAGGCAAGTGGGAAGCGGCGCTGGCGTCGTATAACGCGGGCAAATCGCACGTGAACACCTGGCTGGCAGCGGGGAACTACCGCGAGCCCGCCGAATTCGTCGAAAGCATCCCGTTTAATGAAACGCGCGCCTACGTGCAAAGCGTGTTGCGTAACGCGGAAGTGTATCGCAAGTTGTATGGCCAGAAGCTAGCCGTTAAGAACTAGTGGCGCACGCATCAGTGTGTGCGCCACCATGGCGAGCTAGCGAATCTTTAGAACGGCAGCGCCGCGAATCGCGTCGTTCTTGAGCGAATTCAGCGCCCGGTTCGCTTCTTGGAGCGGAAATACCTCCGTGGAGATGTGAACGGGAATCTCGGCGGCCAGCTTCAAGAAATCGTGCCCGTCGGCCCGGGTATTGTTGGCGACGCTGCGCACCACGCGCTCCTGATAGAGCAGATCGTAATCGAGTGGCGGAATGGCGCTCATGTGGATGCCGCCGAGCGCCAGCGTTCCGCCCTTCTTCAGCGCTTTCAAGGCCGCCGGCACAATCTCACCGGCGGGTGCGAAAATGATGGCGCTGTCGAGTTTCACCGGAGGTTCGGCAACTGTTCCCCCGGCCCATACCGCTCCCAGTTCCAACGCGAGTTTCTGGTGCCGCTGGTCGCGCGTAGCCGCGTAGACCTCGGCGCCCCAATGTCGCGCTACTTGAATGGCCACGTGGGCCGCGGCGCCGAAGCCGTACAATCCCAATCGCCCGCCGCTCGCGATGCCCGAAAGCCGCAGCGCCCGGAACCCGATGATGCCCGCGCACAGCAGGGGCGCGGCCTTGAGATCGTCGAAACCTTCCGGAATCGGATAGACGAAGCTCTCTTCGGCGAGGGCGTACTCGGCGTAACCGCCATCCACGGTCCAGCCGGTGAACGCCGGGGCGTTGCAGAGATTTTCTTTTCCCGCGCGGCAGTATTCGCACGTGCCGTCGGTGGAGTGCAGCCAGGCGATGCCTACGCGCGTCCCAACATCGTGCTGCTTAGCGCGCTCACCCACCGCTTCTACCACACCTACCACCTGATGCCCCGGCGTAATCGGCGATTTGCGGGCGGCAAGCTCACCTTCAACGACGTGCAGATCGGTCCGGCAAACGCCGCACGCATTCACGCGCACCAGGACTTGGGTTCCGGATGGCGAGGGCTTGGGAACGTCCGCATATTCGAGCGGGTTGCTCTCCATCGGCGCGGGATGGCGAAGCAGGCACGCTTTCATCGTCTTGTCCACAATGGTCTTCTGCACAATAGTACCCTGAGAGTTGATGCCACTCCCCGGACGCCATTTCGCGCGCAACCTCATTCACCGCCGGACGCTGCTGCTGCAAATGGTCCGGCGCGATTTCGAGCAGCGCTTTATCGGGTCCACCGCCGGATGGATGTGGGGGCTCATCCTGCCGCTGGTGCAGTTGGCGAGCTGGGTATTCGTCTTTGAAGTTTGCCTGAACCAGAAAGTTCCACCCAACCAGCCGACGCAGAGTTACGCGCTCTTCTTGTTCTGCGGCTTCCTTCCCTGGTGGCTGTTTCAAGAGACGGTGACTCGCTCGGCGAATTCCATGCTGGACCATGCCAATCTGATCACCAAAACGGTATTTCCGGCGGAAATCGTGCCGGTTTCCATCTTTCTTTCGTCGCTCGCGAGCCACTTGATGGTAGTGGCCCTGGTGATCACCGGGATCGGCGTCATCACGGGCCACTTCAGCATTTGGATGATGACCCTGCCGCTTTACATGCTGCTGGTGGGGCTGTTCGCCATCGGGATTGGCTGGATCGTGGCCAGTTTGCAGGTGTATCTGCGTGACACGGCGCAGATGCTGGCGGTGATCCTCATCTTCTGGTTCTGGGTAACGCCGATCTTCATTTCCGAGCAGCAGATTCCAGCGCGCTTTCGATTCGCCTTGCATTGGAACCCGCTTGCGTTTGTGGTGCAAGCTTATCGCGACCGGCTGCTTTCCTATCGCGTCCCCAGCCTGCACGACCTGGCGATTATCACCGCCTACGCGATCACGGCGTTCGTCGCCGGCGGGCTATTTTTCCGGCATTTGAAGCGCGGCTTTGCCGACGTGCTGTAGCGCTACTGTTCGTCTGCCGTTGGGCCGTACACCGCAGGCACCGGAATGTCATTCAGCCGCAGGTAAACGCCGAGCTGCGCGCGATGATGGATGGTGTGGTTCATGACGAAGCTGCGAATTACGGCGACTCTCGGCAATGTCATTACGGTTTTTCCGCCGGCCATCAAACTCCATGGCGCGAGCATCTTGCCGTCGTCGGCTGCCGCCAATGCTGCGCGCGCATCGGCTACGCTCTTATCGAAGGCCGCGAGCAACGCCTCCTTCGACGAGAATTTAGGCGTCTCATAGGGAGGCGCGCCGGGAGGAGCATAGTCGAAGGAATCGCTGTTCAGGGTAAGGCCAGCCCAATCGGGCATGTTGGCGATGTGAGCCGCCAGGGCGCTGACGCTGGACGACTTGGGATGCGGTTTCCAGTCCGGGTTCTGAAGAGGCACGCGTTCGAGCACCTTGCGGGTGTTTGCCATTTCCTGATCAAATTCAGGTAACATAGTCTCGCTGATTTTCATCTAAGGTCCTTGTTGGGGAGAATGAACTGCTCAGGCAATGATAGGCGAAGATAGGGCGAAAGTCAAGGCCTGGGTTAATGTGGCCTATCTTGCAACCCAGACCTGCGGTCCGCATCCAATGTAGTGGAAGGCAACGGGAGTAAGCCTTCCAAAGGAAGGTTCGAAATGTTTAAAAAAGCGTTTAAAAAACTCGGTCTCCCGATTCTCGCGTTGGCGGGTCTGATGATGTTTGTCGGCACGCCACAAGCTGACGCTGCAGTGCGGTTCGGTATCGGGGTCGGCGTGCCATACGGTTACGCTTATCCATACCCGTACGCTTACGGCTATCCAGGCTACTATCCGTACGCTTATCCCTACGCCTACGGCTATGGTTATCCCTATGGTGTAGGAGTCTATGGCGGATATTGGGGCGGCGGTTGGGGCGGATATGGTCGAGGCTACTACGGCCGCGGCTACGGCTACGGTGGTCGTGGACATGGCGGCTATGGCGGATTCCGCGGCGCAGTCCGTGGCGGTGGTGGTGGTGGCGGATTCCGCGGTGGTGGCGCAGCTCGTGGCGGCGGACACCGCTAACTAACACCACTTTTCTCATCCGCTCCTGCTCCGGGGCAGCCTCCCCCCGGCGCGGGACGGGTGAAACTTTGGCCCTGGAGTAAAATGGGCCATGGGGAATCAGCGCATTGGAATCTTAACGGGCGGGGGCGACGTTCCTGGCCTGAATTCAGTCATCAAGGAAGTCACCTACCGCGCCACTGAAAACTGCTGCGAAGTGATAGGCATTCGTCGGGGATGGGAAGGGTTGACGCACGTCCGCTTGGACGACCAGGTTAGCAAGACCCGTTACATCCTGCCTTTGACGCGCGATAACACCCGCACGATTGATCGTTACGGCGGCACGGTCCTCCACAGCAGCCGGACCAATCCTGCCAAAATGTCGAGATCGAAGCTTCCGGATTTCTTGAAGGACGCAGGTTTTCCGGAGAAGCAAGCAACCAAGGGCGGCAAGACCTCCACGGTGTACGACATCAGTTCACAGGTTCTCAAGAATATCGAGCAGTTGGGGCTCACCTCTTTGATCGCCATCGGCGGCGACGACACGCTGAGCTACGCCGCCAAATTGCACAGCATGGGTGTGAAGGTGATTGCGGTGCCCAAGACCATGGACAACGATGTTCGCAACACCGAATATTGCATTGGCTTCTCCACCGCCATTACGCGCGCCACCGACGCCATCGCGCGGCAGCGGACGACGGTCGGGTCTCACGAACGCATCGGGATTTTTCGCGTTTTTGGCCGCGATGCTGGCTTCACGTCGCTGTATACGGCATTTGTAGCGTCCATTCGCTGCTGCATTCCGGAATTCAAGGTGAATCTGGATAAGCTGATCGATCTGTTGATCACCGACAAAAAGCACAACCCCAGCAACTACTGCCTGGTGATTCTTTCGGAGGGCTCGGAGTGGGAAGGTTACCAGGTCCGCGAATACGGCGAGCCGGACGCTTACGGCCATCGCCATAAGGAGAGCGTAGCCGAGGCGCTGGCGAGCGAGATTCATGCTCGCACATCGGAAGAGACCATCGTCAGCGACTTGACCTACGATCTGCGCAGCGGCGTGCCCGATTTCGTGGACAAACTGGTGGCGTCCACGTTCGGGACCATGGCCCTGGAAGCGGTGCTCGACAATCAGAGCGGCCTGATGGCGGCATTGGTGGACGGGTGTTATGCGATGGCGCAGATTCCCGATCCGGCCCTGGGGCCGCGTCACGTGGATGTCTCAACCATGTACAACACCGAGCGCTATCGTCCGAATTACGCCAATAAGACCGGACTCCCGATCTTCCTGACCCGGGGCTGATGTTCTGGAAGAAACGGCATCCTGAGCCGCGGGCGGCGCCGCTGGAGGAGATCGTGCGGCATTTCAACCAGGCGGCGGCCGACGAAGAGAATTTCCCGGCGACTATCGACCCGCGCATTTACCACGTCCATCTGATCCTGGAATATTTCGGCGATCTGAACGGCGAGCGCGTGCTGGATGTGGGATGCGGCAAGGGCCGGTTTGCGCGCGTGCTGGCTGAACGTTATCCCCAGGCGCGGATGGTGGGGTTAGACCTGGCTGAAGCCATGCTGCGGCATTTGCCGGCGGGCGTGAGCGCCTGCGCCGGGTCTATGACCGCGCTGCCATTTCCGGCCGCCGCGTTCGATTGCGTGTATGCCACCGAGTCCCTGGAGCATGCCGTGGACATCGACCTGGCAGTCGCGGAAATGTGCCGGGTGGTGCGGCCAGGCGGGCGCATCGCGATCATCGACAAGAACGCGCGGCAGTGGGGACGGCTGAAGACCCCGGAGTGGGAGAAGTGGTTCGGCCGAAAGGAGCTCGAGAAGCTGCTGGCGCGGCATTGCGCGAAAGTATCCAGCCGGCCGATTTCGTACTGGGAGGACGTGGCGCCCGATGGTCTGTTCCTGGCGTGGCTGGCGGAACGGTAGCGTTGACATCATGATGCTACCGGCCTAGCATCAAGGTGTGCCCAACAGAAACCACCATCACGTTGGACGACGATGTTCGCGCGAAGTTAGAGGCAGAGATGCGAAAGTCCGGCAAGTCCTTTAAGGAAACGGTCAATGAGATTCTGCGGCAGGCTGTTCTCGCGTCAGAAAGCCGATGGCGGCAAGCCTTTTAAAGTACGGCCCAAAGCCATGGGTCTCAAGCCCGGCTACAGCTACGACAGGGTCTGGGAGTTAATCGAACAGGTCGAGGGGTCCGGATTATAAGTGACCCTTCTCGATGCGAATCTTTTGATTTACGCATACGACAGCCTCGCCACCCAGCCCGCTGCCGAACACGGCACCCCGCTATGCACCAACGACCGCGACTTCCTCCGCTTTCCCGGCCTCAAAGTCGAGTTTCCACTCCAATAGCAGCTATCCTGTAAGTTGGAAACTAAGTCCATACTCATGCCAGCACATGCCCAGCAGCGTCCCCTGCAAGAGCGCGTGGAGGCCCAGGGCCACCTGATCGACTCCCACATCATGGAGCAGATCTTCGATACGGTGGTCGAGTTCGGGGGGCGCTTCGAGGTGGAGCAGTTTAGCATCGGCCGCACCAACAGCGACGGATCCTACCTTGCCCTGAAAATCGAAGCCGGCGATGCCGAGTCGATGGAAAAGATTCTCTCGCAGTTGCTGGGCTTGGGCTGCGCCATGGTGGAGTCCGGTGACGCCGAGCTGTTCACGGTGGAGAAGGATTGCTGCGCGCCGGAAGATTTTTATTCCACCAGCAACCACAAGACTTATGTGCGTCACGCCGGCCAGTGGGTGGAGGTGCAGAACCAGCGCATGGACGCGCTGATCGTGTTGCGGGACGGCCCAGCGCAGGAACCTCAAGCCATTTGCCGGCGCCTGCGCGACATCAAAGCGGGGGACCGGGTGGTGACGGGGATGCGCGGAATTCGCGTGGTTCCCGAGTCCAAGGAGCGCGACCGGCTGGCGTTCGCGTTCATGAGCAACGATATTTCGTCGGAACGGCAGGTGGAGACGGCGGTAAAACAGGTAGCCGCGCTGATAGAGCAGGCGCGAGCGGCGGGCCTGGGAATCGTCGCCGTGGCTGGACCCGTGGTGGTTCACACCGGCGGCGCCGGGCCGCTGTCGCGCTTGATTCGCGAAGGCTACATTACCGCGCTGCTGAGCGGGAACGCACTGGGCGTGCATGACATCGAAGCGGCGCTGCTCGGCACATCGCTCGGAATCCGGCAGAGCGACGGGCGCCAGGAAGAGCACGGGCATCGCAATCACATGCGCGCGATTAACGCCGTCTACAATTGCGGCGGCATTCGAGGCGCGGTGGAGAGCGGCCGATTGCGCAGCGGCATCATGTACGAATGCATAAAGCATAATGTGCCGTTCGTGCTGGCCGGCAGCCTGCGCGACGACGGGCCGCTGCCTGAAACCATCACGGACATGAATCGCGCGCAGGACGCTTACGCCGAGCATTTGAAGGGCGCCGGGCTGGTGTTGTGCCTGGGCTCCATGCTGCACTCCATCGCGGTGGGGAACATGCTCCCGAGCTGGGTGAAGATCGTTTGTATCGATATCAATCCGGCGGTGGCCACCAAGGTGAGCGATCGCGGCACCGGACAAGCGGTGGGCGTGGTCACCGACGTCGGTCTCTTCCTGGATCTGCTGTCGCGAACTCTAATTCCACTGACGTGATCGCACTGAAATGAAGCGTCAATATACCGATGAACATGCCTCAGCGGGAGTGCGCGCGCCATTGCCCGAGATCGAAACCTGGTCGAACCAATACCCGGGCTACGAGATCGAGATTATCCTGCCGGAGTTCACTTCGGTTTGCCCCAAAACAGGCTTGCCGGACCATGGCGAGCTCACCTTGCGTTACGTGCCGGATAAGTTGTGTCTGGAGCTGAAATCGCTCAAGATGTACATGCTGGCTTATCGCAACCTGGGTATCTTCCAGGAGAACGCGGTGAATCGGTTTTTGCGCGACGTGGTACAGGCCTGCCATCCGCTGGACGCCACGCTCACCGGAGAGTTCATGCCGCGCGGCGGTGTATACACGAAAATCACCGCCACCTGGAGCAAGAAGAAGCATGGATGATCCGAAGGGTGAAGAACTGGCGGCGGTGATCGCCGAAATCCGGCAGCGTGTGCGCGCGCGTAATCCGAACGGCGTGGCGCCAGGCAATATTCCGTTGCCGGACCTGACACCGCTGTTGCACGCGCGCGACGCCGCGGATGCCAAAGTGGCCAGCATCGGTACGGTGAACCCCCGCCGGGGCGGCCTGAAGAATTCGATCATCCAGCGCGTGAAACGCATGCTGGCGCGGGCGCTCGATTGGCACGTGCGGGAACAAGTGGAGTTTAATCGCGGTGTGATGGCGTGTGTGGAAGCCACCATTGAGACGCTCAAGGAATGTCAGCAGTCGCTTTCGGTGATCGCCGGCCAAAGCGCGGAATTGCGTGGGGAGGCTCGCGAGCTCAAAGATATCCGAACGCATTGGGCGGAGTGGCGCACCGGGTGGGAGCAGAAGCTCGCGCTTGCAGAGATTCAGTTCCTGCGAAGCGTGGCCGAACTGCAGGCCGCCTTTCAGCACCGGGTAACTTTGATGGATGCCAACTATCGCGACCAGATGAAAGGGCAGCATGCGGAATTTGAACGAGCCATGGAACGCCAGTCCGAAGAGATCCATCGGCGATTCTGGAACGATCTGGCCGAGGTGCGTCTGGACTATGAGCGCCTCATTCATTCCGAACTGCGGCTGGTGCGGCAGAGGGCAACGCTAGAGCGCGTGGCCGAGCACGTGTCGCAGAGCGCCCCGGCGGAGTTTAAGAACGTCGATTGGTTGAAGTTTGCCGAGAAATTTCGCGGATCGGAAGACGAGATTCGCTTTCGCCAGCGGATGTATGCCGCGCGATTCCGCGAGCACGGGCCCGTGCTGGACATCGGCTGCGGGCGCGGCGAAATGCTCCAGGTCTTCCGTGCAGCGGGCATCGCTGCGCGGGGTGTCGATTCGAACGGCGATGCGATCGCGCTCTGCCAGGCGAGCGGCCTGGATGCCGAGAAGGCGGATCTGTTCAGCTACCTGAGCGCTCTGCCGGATGCATCCCTGGGCGGGGTGATCTGCTGCCAGGTGGTGGAGCATTTGCCGCCGGCGCGTGTGCCCGAGATGATCGGACTGGTGCACGCGAAGCTGCGCGCCGGGGGCTTGCTCGGAATCGAGACGCCGAATCCGGAATGCCTCGCGATTTTCGCCACGCATTTCTATATCGACCCCACGCATCGGCATCCCATCCCACCGGTGCTGGCGAGCTTTTACCTGGAAGAGGCCGGCTTCGGGCAAATCCAAATCGAGCGGCTGTCGTCCGCCATCGAAAGCATGCCGGCGCTGGGCGAGTTGCCGGAGGCATTCCGCAGGGAGTTTTTCGGGAGTTTAGATTACGCAGCGTTCGGAATCAAGCTGGGCTAGCCTCCTTCCCAATGGTTCGTGTGATAAATCGGGGGTGGGGCGGACGCCCGCGTCCGCGCCGGACCCCTGGTCCGGCCCTTGCGCCACATCTTTCAGATCAGAGCTTGATGGAGGATCCGCGAGCGGCCCGTTAGACGGTCTTCCCACAGCGCGAGCGCTTGAACGCAAAACGCCGTCGAGACCGGATTGACGAACGGCAAGTCTTCGCCTTGCTTCCGGCCGAACAGGAATCCGCCGGAGTCGATTTGAAAAGTCGCGGCCTGTTCGGCTTCGTACTGAGCCGCCGACTCATCGAGTGTTTCGCCCAGCAGCCGCGCGCGGAGCAACTGTGCATAAACATCGGAACGCACAAATACCGGCGCGATCTCACGCAAATATCGGCCCACGCGGTCCACGCCGTTTCGAAAGGCCGCGGCGCAGTCCAGCCGGTTTAGCACAGGCAGCAGACCTTCCAGAAAATACGCATAAGCGTGAAGCCGGTCCATGATGCGCGCCGGGTCCGTTTCGCCAGGCAGGAACGCGCGATCGTTTGCGAGAGCGGTCTGGAGCGCCGCTTCGTAGCCGCTTTGAAACGCG
>Ga0302324_100026845_pt1 | contig 10992 bp, 13 predicted proteins | sample Palsa_T0_1_FD_201949 | JGI IMG/M metagenome (GOLD analysis project Ga0302324, IMG submission 201949) | Peat permafrost microbial communities from Stordalen Mire near Abisko, Sweden - Palsa_T0_1 | ecosystem: Environmental > Terrestrial > Soil > Palsa > Peat permafrost | place: Sweden: Abisko...
CGACGCCATTGCACGATTGCGCCCCCGTGACGCCAACCCGATCACCTATGCAGGCCTCTACGCCGCAGAGCAGCAACATGCCGCTTATTCAGACATCGAACCCGACCTGACCGATTCCACGGCGCAAGAGTCGTATGACGCGGCGATGAAGGTGATCACCAAACGCAAGTGGCGGATTGTCGATGCGCGCCAGCCGCAAGGCGGCCAGCCGGTCGCCAATGCGCGCGCACCGCAGCCGGCCATACGAGACGGCATCATCGAAGCGATTGCCCGCACGCCAATCATGGGCTTCCGCGACGACCTCGTGGTGCGGATCCGCGCGACCAGCGATGGGGCGCGGATCGATGTGCGCTCGGCCTCGCGTTACGGCCGCCACGACTTCGGCACCAATGCATCGCGGGTGCGCAACCTGATCAGCGACATCGACGACGTGCTGGCGCTGCCGCAGAAGCCCGCACCGGCGCCTGCTCCCGCGAAACCGCAGCCGGGCGCCAAGGGGCCTCAGGCCAAGCGGTAAGTGCCGTCAATCGATGGCTGGCCGTCAGTCAGTACCGTGCCGCGCGCGACGAGCTCCTCAAGATGCGCAAGCGTTGATAATCCGGCGGCGCCGGTCAGGCGCGGGTCGAGGCCGATATAGACCGCTTTGACAATAGTTGGGATGTCGGCGGCGCCTTTGGCAAGCCGATGCAGAATCGAGGCTTCGCGGCCTAGCCGGTGTTCGATTAGATGCTGCACGAAACGCGGCGCGTTCCGCACCGGGTTGCCGTGGCCGGGCAGGTAAAGCGGCTCGGTTCGTTTCGCCAGCTTGTGCAGCGAGGCCATGTAGTCGCTCATCGCGCCGTCGGGTGGCGCCACGATGGTGGTCGACCAGCCCATGACATGATCGCCGGAAAACAGCAGGTTCGACTCCGGCAGTGCGAACGCCATGTGGTTGCCGGTATGGCCGGGCGTGAAAACGGCCTCCATGGTCCAACCATCGCCTCGCACTGTCTCGCCGTCGGGCAATGCGATGTCCGGGCGGAAATCCATGTCGGCCGAGGCATCAAGCCGCCGGGTATCGCCGACATGGAGTGGGCGGGCCAGACGATGCGGACCTTGCGCATAAACCGTGGCGCCAGTCGCTGCTTTCACTTTGGGCACTGCCGGTGAGTGATCGCGATGGGTATGGGTGACGAAGATGTGGGTCACCGTCTCACCGCGCACCGCATCGAGCAGTGCGGCGACATGAGCGTCGTCGTCAGGTCCGGGATCGAGGATCGCCACCTTGCCGCGGCCGATGATGTAGCTGACCGTGCCCTTGAAGGTGAACGGGCTTGGGTTATTGGCCGCAACGGCCCGCACCAGAGGTGCGACTTCCTTCGGCTGGTCAGGCGTCAGATCGAAAGTCTTGTCGAACGGAACGTCGTTACTCATACGGCACCAGCCATCATTACCTGCTCAACGGCGCGGCAATGATGTGCACGGCAGCCTCGGGCAGCGCAAGCAAGCGGAAATGGTGCGGAAAAGCGGGAGGGGTACCCAGAAAATAATGGAGCCCCCAGTGCCGGGATCTCCGGGGGCTCCAGCAACCTCATTCAACACGACGAGTGAGACCGAGATCGCGCCTACAGCTATGCAAAGGGTGGGCCAAGTCCGCCGAGGGGCGGAAGTGGATGAATCATGCTGATTCAATGGGGCCTTTGCACAGCGGCGGCCGGCGTGGTCGCTGAGCGGGCGGTCGCTGACTAAATCGCAGGCACCAACCGGGTTCAAAACGGTGTACGGCTGCGGATTGCGGCAGCGATCGTTCCTTCGTCGAGATAATCGAGCTCGCCACCCACCGGAACGCCGTGAGCCAGCCGTGTCACTTTGACCTCGGCATCGTTTAGAAGATCGGTGATGTAGTGGGCGGTGCTTTGGCCATCGACCGTGGCGTTTAGCGCCAGGATGATTTCTTTTACGACTGGGTCGTGAGCGCGTTTGATCAGCGCGTCGATAGTGAGGTCATCCGGACCGATGCCATCGAGCGGTGAAAGCGTGCCGCCAAGAATATGGTACCGCGCATTGATGGCGCGGGCGCGCTCCAGCGCCCAGAGGTCGGCGACATCGCCTACCACCACGATTGCGGACTGGTCTCGCCGCGGATCGGTACAAACCGCGCATGGGTTCTGGGTATCGATATTGCCGCAGGTGCGGCAGATTTCGATTTTCTCCATCGCCGTTTGCAGCGCAGCCGCTAACGGCGCCATTATCAGTTCGCGCTTCTTGATGAGGAACAGGGCCGCGCGACGTGCGGAGCGCGGTCCAAGCCCGGGCAGGCGGGCCAGGAGCTGGATCAGTCGTTCGATCTCGGGGCCGGCGGAGATCGCAGGCATCAGAACAATTTGAGCCCGGGCGGCAGCGGCAGGCCGCCGGTCATCGCCTGCATCTTGTCTTGCAGCAGGGTCTCAAGCTTGCGCCGTGCATCGGCGTGAGCAGCGACCATCAGGTCTTCAATAATTTCTTTTTGGTCCGGCTTAAGCAGGGATTCGTCGACCTTGACGTGGCGTAGCTCGCCTTTGCCTGACAGCGTGACCATAAGCATGCCGCCGCCGGCAATCCCCTCGACCTCCATGCGGTCAAGCTCGGCTTGCATATTTTCCATCTTGGATTTGAGCTCAGCGGCCTGTTTCATCAAGCCGAGAAAATCAGGCATCGGAGTCACTCTCATTATCTGGCGGCATATCGTCCGGATTGGGGACGGGCGCGCTGGCTGGCGGACGCACCTCGACGATCTCCGCGCCGGGGAAGCGGCTCAGCACAGCCTGCACCAGCGGGTCGCTGCGTACGTCGTTTTTCAATTCGGCTTTGCGGGTTTCAGCCTGGGCTCGCAGCGGCGGCTCGCCGGCTTCGGTCGATACCGCCACCATCCAGCGCCGGCCGGTCCAGTCAGCCAGTTTTTTTGATAGGCCGTTGACCAGGGATTTGGCAGCGCTTGGCTCAAGTGCGACTTCGAGCGTGCCGTCTTCAAAGTGAACGAGCCGAATGTCGCGTTCCAGTGCGCTCTTCATCGACACGTCGCGTTTTTCGCCGGCAAGTGCGACGAGGTCCGCAAAAGTCTTGAGTGCCCGAACAGGCGATGCGGCTTCGGCGCTACGCGCGACAGGCTCACTCCTCGGCGCTGCCGAAGCGAGCGGCCCTCGCGTCATGCCGCCACGCGGCGGCTCCGAGCGCGACGGCATTTCCATGCGCGGTGCTGCCGTCGCCGATGGTGTAACCCCCGAGCCGTTGCCGCGCGTGCCATCGCCGAGCGAGCGCACCACCTCGTCAGGCGTGGGAAGGTCCGCGGCATAGGCAATGCGAACCAGAACCATTTCAGCCGCCGCAATCGGACGTCCGGCAGCGTCGACTTCGGCGATGCCCTTGAGCAGCATCTGCCAGGTACGCGCCAGCGCGCGCATCGAAAGCTTTGCGGCAAACGCGCGGCCGCGCGTACGCTCGGTTTCGGTCAGCGAGACGTCGTCCGCCACGGCAGGGACGATCTTCACCCGCGTGACGAAGTGGGTGAATTCGGCAAGATCGCCAAGCACCATCGCCGGATCGGCGCCGGTATCGTACTGATCACGCAACTCCTGCAAGGCGCGCGCGATATCGGCACGCATCAACGCTTCGAACAGATCGATGACTCTGGTGCGATCGGCGAGGCCGAGCATGCCACGCACGTCTTCGGCCCGCACCGGGCCGGCCAAAGTTGTTGTTGAAGTACCGGCGCCGGAGGCGCCGGAATGGGCAATCGCCTGATCGAACAGTGAAAGCGAATCCCGCACCGAACCTTCAGCGGCGCGTGCAATCAGCGCCAGCGCTTCCGGTTCGACGTCGATCGATTCCTTGGCCGCAATGTTTTGCAGATGTTTGACCAGCACCGCGCCATCGACCCGGCGCAGGTCGAAACGCTGGCAGCGCGACAGCACCGTGATCGGAACTTTGCGGATTTCGGTTGTGGCAAAAATGAACTTGGCGTGTGCCGGCGGCTCTTCCAGCGTCTTCAGCAGCGCATTGAACGCGGCGCCGGACAGCATGTGCACTTCGTCGAGGATATAGACTTTGTAGCGGGCCGATACGGGCGCGTAGCGCACCGCGTCATTGATCTGCCGTACGTCATCCACGCCGTTGTGCGATGCCGCGTCCATCTCGATCACGTCGAGATGGCGGCTTTCCATGATGGCCTGATCATGCACGCCCAGGACCGGCATTTTCACAGTCGGGCCAGTGATGGATTCGTCCGGCAACTCGTAATTGAGGGCGCGGGCGAGAATACGTGCGGTGGTGGTTTTGCCGACCCCGCGCACGCCCGTGAGAATCCAGGCCTGCGGAATACGGCCAGTCTCGAACGCGTTCGAGATCGTACGCACCATGGCGTCCTGGCCGATCAGGTCGTCAAAGGTTGACGGCCTGTATTTGCGTGCCAGCACGCGATAGGAGCCGGATGTGGTGGTGGCGTCTTTCATCGCTGCATTATTGAGGTGGGAGGCTGACGAGCGACCCAAACCGCGCTCGTTAGGGCTGCTTCCTTCCGGACCTGACCCGGTTGGCGAGTGGCTTGTCCACCGCCAACCTCCCGGCCTTTATATCGGCCGGGGCCGGGGAGAAAGCAAGCCAAGCTGGCCACCGCTGTGATAACTCTCGCAGTGCTATTGCGAGAGGCGGAAAATGTCCGAAACCGGGTGGTCGCTGCACCCTCAATTAGGCAAAGACACGGTGATGGCGTGCGATCTCGCGCTGTCGCGCGTTCTGGCGATGAATGATGCGGAGTTCCCGTGGCTGATTTTGGTGCCGCGGCGGACCGGTGTCAGCGATATCATCGATCTTGGCGATGAGCAGGCGATATTGATGGAAGAGCTCTCGCTGATCTCCCACGTGCTGAAAGAAGAGACAAAGTGCGACAAGCTCAACGTCGCGGCGATCGGTAACGTAGTGCCGCAACTTCACATCCACGTCGTCGCGCGCCGCAAGGACGATCCGCTTTGGCCCAAACCGATCTGGGGCATCGCGCCGCGGCGGACGCTCGAGGCGGCGGCGATGAAGCGTTTCGTCAGCGCGATCCGAGATCGGGTCCGCGGGCAGTTATCACTGTAGCTCGTGCCCAACGTCGTAGCCATAGAGCCAGCCTACCTGGAAGGCGGTGTTGTCCTTTCCGCCGAAGCGTTCCCGTAACGCAAATCCGATATCGCGCCGCAGCCGCGCCCATGGCGAAGCGAGATGGTTCTCTTTCGCTCGCGCCCGTGCGCCGAGCACGCAAGCCTTGGTCCGCGGCGCGCGCAATTGTTCGTAAGCGACGAGGGCGGCACTGAGGTCGTTACGCTCACGTCCCACTGCAGCGCCCAGCACGACCGCATCTTCGATGGCCATGCCGGCGCCGGTGCCGAGATAAGGCAGCATTGCGTGTGCGCTGTCGCCGAGCAGTGTGGCGCGGCCTTTGGTCCAATGCTCCAGCGGATCGCGATCGTAGAGCGCCCACTTGTACCAGCGCACGCTCGACGGAAAGACGCGCGAGAGAGCGGAATTCCATTCGGCATAGGCTTCGATCACTTCGGACACGTCGCATTGCCGCGTCCATGATTCCTCGGTCCATGCGTCGCTATCGATATGGGCCACGATGTTGAGAAGCTCGCCGCGGCGCACGGGATAGTGCACGACATGGCCGTGCGGCCCCATCCACATCGTGCCGTCCTCGGTGTTGATGTCGCTCGGCACGGCATCGACCGGCGCCATGCCGCGCCAGCAGATGCATCCGGTGAAATGCGGTGTGTCCGCGCCGAACAGCGCGCTACGCACCACTGAATGGATGCCGTCTGCGCCAACCACGATGTCGGCTTCGATCGAACTGCCATCGGCAAAGCGCGCTACGGCAGAGCTGTCGTTGCCTTCGACCGCAACACAGCGAGCGCCGAAACGGATCTGGGTGGTCTTGAGCGCTGCCGCCAGAACATCGAGCAGATCGGCACGATGCACCGACAGATTAGGCGCGCCGAATTTCTGCCGGAAATCGCCACGTTTGGTGCGCGAAATATATCGCCCACTCTTCCAGCTTCGAATATTCAGGAAATTTGTCTCGGCGGCGATCGCCTGAGTCTCCTTCTCAAGATCGAGCGCGCGCAACGCTTTCACTGCGTTCGGTGTGAGATTGAGGCCGGCGCCGATCTCGCTCAAAGTGCCCGATTGCTCACACACTATGGTTTCGGCGCCGCGCCGCTCGAGTGCCAGCGCCGCGGCAAGCCCGCCGATTCCGCCGCCGATGATGGCGATGCGAGGCGTACGTGGCATAATGTTACTCCCCCGGGCGGTTCTTTATGCGGCTCAACACATATTTACGCGGCAGATGCATCGCGGAAATAAGCGCCAATCGGGAGCTTACACAGTGCCACCGGTTTGATAACCTGCCGACGAATCTATCGCAGAAACGATGAGAAGAGAGGTGCCGGATGCTACGTGCGATTACCGTTGCCGCGATATTGGCGTTGGTGTTGCCGACTTTGGCCATGGCTCAGCAGCCTCCGCCGCATGGCCGTCCGGCGGCACGGCCGGGTCCGCCTCCTGGCAGGTCTGTAGGCAGGCCTCCGGGACCGCCAGCCCGTTCCTTCGCCCCGCATGGGCCTGTTCCCGGTCCGCAGCATCGCGGCCCGATGGTAGGACCACACCCGGGGCCGATGGTAGGGCCGCATCCTGGCATGGGTGGTCCGCATGCGCAGTTCGGCTACCACGGGCACTTCTTCAATCCGATCCGTATTTCGCCGTTTATTTATCCGCCGGGCTGGGCGTATCGGCCATGGGCCGTTGGCGCGGTATTGCCGCCGATCTTCCTCGCGCCGCAGTACTACTACCCCGATTGGGCAACACTTGGTCTCGATCCGCCGCCGCCCGGTGCGCAGTGGGTGCGTTACGGGCCCGATCTGCTGCTGGTCGATATCGGTACCGGCAACGTCATCGAAACGGTGCCAGGCGCTTTCTACGAGTGACGTCCGCATCACCGGCATTCGGTGAAAAGTGCAAGCAGTTACATCCTCCGCCTGAAAACGGCGGAGGATGCTTGTCTTGACCTCGTTTGCAGCGGCGGCTTCAATCCAACGCAATAAAAAGCGACAGGAGCGAACCATGACTTTCCGCCTCGCTATCGCGCAACCGATGTCGCGCTGTCCCGGCGAGCGGCGGAGTGAACGCGGCGCGATTTGACGTGTCCGATCATCCCGAACCTGGCCCGCGTCCGCACCTCGGTTACACGGGGAGCCTGATCGATCGCGCTGCCGATCGCCGCACTGACGATGCTCTGCTGGCCCAGTTTGAAAAAGATTCCCGCGCCGGCGCCTACGTGATCGGCGGCGAAATGGTGGTAATGAGACAGCAGGGTGACGGTGCGGATCCGCTGTTCTCTGTTGCCGATGCAAACGGCCTTGGCGCCGCACGTGAAAAGATTTTTCTCGGCCTGATGGACGAAGCGCCGCGTTTCGGTTTTGGGCTCGATGCCGCGGCAATCGAGCCGCTCAAATCGCGTAACGATCTCAAAATCACCGATTTACGCTCGATTGCCGTTCAGGGGCTGGTCGACGCCAAGCATCTGCCCCCGCTCGCTGAAGCCAAAGCGATGATCGGTTGGCACGCGAAGCATCGCTTTTGCCCTAATTGCGGCACGCCGACGCGAACGGTCCACGGTGGCTGGCGCCGCGATTGTCCGTCCTGTCATGTCGAGCATTTCCCCCGGACCGATCCGGTGGTGATTATGCTTGTGATTGCCGGCGAACGTTGCGTTCTTGGCCGGTCGCCCCGCTTCGCTGCCACCATGTGGTCCTGCCTGGCCGGATTTTGTGAACCGGGCGAGACCATCGAGGAAGCGGTGCGGCGCGAAGTGCTCGAGGAGGTCGGCATCGCCGCCGGCCGCGTGCACTACTTCGCCTCGCAGCCGTGGCCGTTTCCGATGTCACTGATGATCGGCTGCCATGCCGAAGCAAAATCAGACAAGATCGTGATTGATCGTAGCGAGATCGAGGATGCGCGCTGGTTCGAGCGCGAAGAACTCGCCCAGATGCTGGCGCTGCGTCATCCCGGCGGATTGACGACGCCGCCGCCCATCGCGATCGCGCATCATATCATCCGCGATTATGTCGAGAACGGAAGCGATGTCTTCCGTTAAGCCCGCAGTCCGGATTCTCTGCGCCGGGATCATCGTACTCGACGAAGTGTTTCGCGTTACTGAGTTTCCGCCGCCGGACGGGAAAGTCCAGGCAACGGGGTTTTTCGTTGTTAATGGCGGCTGCGCTGCAAACGCGGCCGTGGCAATCGCCCGGCTCGGAGCTCGCGTGTCGCTGGCCTGCCCGATGGGCGGTCCGGCGGGCGAGGACTCCAACGGCGATCGGGTTTTAGCGGCACTTGCGCGAGAAAATATCGACTGCGGCTATTGTCGCCGCATTCCGGGTCTTTCGACGGCGCTCTCGGCAATTTTCATGAATGCGCATGGCGAGCGCACCATCGTCACCTACCGCGATGAGCGGATTGCGTCCGCTACGCCGTCAGATCCCGCGGCCGCCGTTGCTGACGCCGACGCCGTACTTGCGGATAACCGCTATCCAGATTTTGTGACGCCGATTTGCGAAGCGGCAAGGCAGCGCGGTATCCGCGTCGTTCTCGACGCCGATCGGCCCACGGTCGAGAACGATCCGCTGTTTCGCATCGCCTCGCACGTGATCTTTTCCTCGGAATGTCTGCGCGTCACAACCGGCATTACCGATCTCGCCGCCGGGCTGCAGCGCATGGCGCGTCAGACGAAAGCTTTTCTCGCCGTCAGCAACGGCCCAAACGATATTGTCTATCTTGAAGACGGCGCCATTCGCCGATTGCCGGTGTTCTCGATCGACGCGGTCGATACACTCGGCGCCGGCGACGCGTTTCACGGCGGCTTTGCGCTTGCCGTCGCGGAGGGACGCAACGTGGTCGAGGCCATGCGGTTCGGCTCGGCTGTTGCGGGGATCAAGTGCACCAGGCTGGGCGGGCCTAGCGGATCGCCGACACGCGCTGAAGTAGAGGCTTTTTTGGCGGAGCGGCCGCCGATAGCAGCTCATTTTTCCACTTGATTTGGAATATTATTCTATATAGATACAGGTTGATGTCTTTAATTGGAAGAATTTTCCGATGGATGCCATAGACCGAAAAATCCTTGCCGTTCTGCAAGATGACGCTGCCCTATCGGTCGCGGAAATCGGCTCGCGGGTCGGCCTGTCCTCGACGCCATGCTGGAAACGCATTCAGCGGCTCGAAGCCGATGGCATCATCCAGCGGCGTGTTGCGCTGGTCGATCAGGACCGTATCGGGCTCGGTGTCACCGTATTCGTCTCGATCGAGACGGGGGACCATTCACAAGACTGGCTCGACCAGTTTGCCAAGACAGTCGGCGCCATGCCTGAGGTGATGGAGTTTTACCGCATGGCCGGCGACGTCGATTACATGCTGCGCGTCGTCGTCACCGATATTGCCGGCTATGACACGTTCTACAAAAAGCTGATTTCTGCGGTGCCGCTAAAAAACGTTACGTCGCGTTTTGCGATGGAGAAGATCAAGTCGACGACGTCGTTGCCAATCCCGGCAGCGCCCTGATTGGGCTTCAATCGTTGCGCGTCACCGAGTTTGACTGACGCGGCTGCATATAGATCTGGTCGCTCAGCGTCAGCGTGCCGGTCACGGCATAACCATAGGACGGGGGGTAGTTGTAAGCTGTCTCGCCAAGCAGCAAGTAAGTATTCGGAACCGCGAGATTGCTTGGAATCGTCACGGTTGATCCCACCAGGCGCGCCGTGCCGTTGAGCGTATCGCTCCACACTACAGTCGCTTGCCCTTGCGTGTTGATCGAAAGCTCCGATACGACCGCTTGAAGGTTGGCCGACGGATAAGGGTAGATGATGTCGGTCGCCGCGTTGAGAATGTTCGTCATGTCCGAGTCGGCGATTGTCGTGAACTGGCTGGACAGGTCCGCGATGGTGTGCGCGGCAATCGTCACCTTGCGATGAATGGCGGTGCCGGTTGAGAGCTCGACGCTGCCGACATAAAGCGTAATCATCATCGGCAACAGCATGGCGAATTCGATCGCCGCCAGACCGCGCTGCTCTTTTGAGAATCGCGTCAGGCAATTGGAAAGTTTGCGAGCGAGACCCTTCATGGCGTGTCTCCTCAGGACGATGCGTAAGGTTCGTTTTTGAAGATTGCGGTGGCGGCCAAAAGGTTGAAGCCGCCATTGAGATCGCTCAGGCTGAAGCCGAGCAAATTCATGTAGACGGGATACTGGTAGTACAGGCGCACCACGACGATCTCGCCAGGTCCGCCGGGATTGTAATTCATGGCCGATGTATTGAGATTGCCGTTCGTTATCGGTGAGCTGAGATTGGCGTCGGCGAACGACGCGTAGTTCTCGACGTCGATGTAAACACCGTTCTGGCAATTGAAGAGGCCGGTAACGTTGGCGCAGACCTGCTGCTTGAACTGTGCCACGCTCCAGCCTTGGGTCTGCGCCTGCCCGGTCAGGATCAGGCGCGCCGATGTCGCAGCGGCGGTTTCAAGGGCCTGGCCCGCGAAAAAGATGATCGCGGTCTGCAGTGTCGCAAACGACAATGCCACGAACGGCGCCGCGAGAAGCCCGAATTCGACGCTGGTCGTTGCTCGACGGTGACGAATAAAACGGCGCAACAGCGCCGATTGCTTTTGATCGGACATGCCCAACCTCACCCAGCAAACGCCGCGATACGGCGCGAAGCCGGCGTCAAGCATTACCCGTCAGCAGTTGGCGATGTATTGTCGGGACCGCCGCGAACCGGGGGGTTGGTGTTAATGGCCCGTCAACCCTGGGACGTCCGCGTTATTTTGCCGAGCCGAGTCATTTTGCCGACCCAAGTCCTGCCGCCATGGACTGTGTATTACGGGTGGTGATCTCACCGATCGTTTCGGTGAAGTATTTGAGCTCATCACCCAGAGTCAGCCGCGGCGAGCAGATCGGTG
>Ga0302324_100026849_pt1 | contig 10990 bp, 9 predicted proteins | sample Palsa_T0_1_FD_201949 | JGI IMG/M metagenome (GOLD analysis project Ga0302324, IMG submission 201949) | Peat permafrost microbial communities from Stordalen Mire near Abisko, Sweden - Palsa_T0_1 | ecosystem: Environmental > Terrestrial > Soil > Palsa > Peat permafrost | place: Sweden: Abisko...
GTAGGCGAGCTCACCGGCAGCTCGCTGTTGATCGCGCTCGCCTACTTCGGCTTCTTCATCAACCTCTTCAACCTGCTCCCGGTCGTCCCGCTCGACGGTGGTCGCGCGGCCGCCGCGATGACACCGTGGATGTGGTTCCTCGGCTTCGGCGTGCTGGTCGCGCTCGCGATCCTGAACCCGGGCAACCCGATCCTGCTGATCATCGTGATCTTCTCCGGGTTCCAGACATATCACCGCTGGAAGCAACGCAAAACGCACTCCCTCGAGCAGGCCGCCTACTACCGCGTCGCCCCCCGTCACCGGCTGATCGTGGGCACCGTCTACGTCGGCCTGATCGTACTGCTCGTGTTCGGGATGAGCGAAACGCACATCCTCACCTCGGGCGGCCATTCCTTCGGCTCGATCTAACGCCTCGCTTCGCGGACCGCGCGTTCCATGTCGCGCTTGGACTCACGATCGCGGATCGTGTTGCGTTTGTCGTACAGGTCCTTGCCGCGCGCGAGCGCGATCTCGACCTTGGCGTGCGAGCCCTTGAAGTAGATCCTCGTCGGCACCAGCGTCAATCCCCGCTCGGACACTTTCGCCGCGAGACGATCCAGTTCGCGGCGGTGCGCCAGCAGCTTGCGCGGGCGCTCGGGCTCGTGGTTTTCGCGCGAGGCCGGTCCGTACGGGGGGATATGCACCGAGTCCAGCCACAGCTCGCCGTCCTTGATCGCGGCGTAGCCATCCTTCAGTTGGGCGCCGGACTCACGCAGCGCCTTGACCTCGGTGCCCTCGAGCACGATGCCGCACTCGATCCGCTCGATCAGCTCGTAGCGATACGAGGCGTACCTGTTCGAGGCGACGTCGCCCGCTCCGATCTTACGCTTTTGCTGCTTGCTCTTAGCCATCGGTTTTCGAGCCTAGACGTTTTGCCCGCCGGGGCGATGGCGTCGCCGTCTCGCTCAGCCGGCGGGGATCAGGTCCACCCGGCCGCGCGCCACCTCGACGCGCGCGACGCGCACCTCGATCGGATCCCCGAGGCGGAGTGTCGATCCGGGGCTCTCGCCGTGAAGGATCGTGCCCTGCTCGTTCAGCTCCCACCACTCGCGCTCGCCGCCCGCGCCCTGCATACGCCTGACCGGCAGCATGCCCCGGTAGTCGGGCGAGACGGCGTCTCGCTCCTGGGCTCCTCCCTGCGCCTGAGCGCCGAAGGAGACGAACGCGCCGGCCGCAATCAGCCCCACGACCTCGCCGGCGAACACCTGATCCCAGCCGTCCTCGTACAACGCCCGCTCCAAGGCGAAGCAGCGCGCGACGTCATCCGCGTCACGCTCGATCTTCATCGCGGCACGCTCGCGGTCGGAGGTCCACTCGGCCAGATCACCCATCCCCGACGCCCGCGGCGCCTGCTCACCCCCGCCGACGGCGGACAGCAACGCGCGGTGACAGACGAGGTCGGGGTAGCGGCGGATCGGCGAGGTGAAATGGCAGTAGTACGCCGTCCCGAGGCCGGCGTGGCCGCTGTTCTTGGGTGAGTAGGCCGCCTGCTGGAGGGTGCGCAGGAGCAGCGAGGTCAGCGCCGCGCGGCCGCCCGCGCCGCGCACGTGCGCCTCGACGCGTCGCGAGATCTCCCCCATCAGCTCCGCGGCCTGCGACGGGGACATGTTCTTCGGGACCGGCGGCGTCGGCACTTTCAGGGATGAGAGCTGGTCGACGAGGCGCTTCACGCGCTCGGGCTCGGGGCGTTCGTGCACGCGATACAGGCCCGGCGTCCCGCGCTCGGAGAGCAGCCGTGCCACCGCTTCGTTGGCGGCGATCATCAGGTGCTCGATCAGCCGATGGGACTCGGTCTGTACGCGCACGAGCACCTCCTCGACATGCCCGGCCTCGTCGAAGACGAACTCGGGCTCGGAGGAGTCCAGTGTCAGCGCGCCGCTGTGCCCCTTGCGCCGCTCCTCCTCCAGCGCCGCCGCCACCTCGCGCGCGGCCTTCAGCGGCTCGGCCCAGGGCGCGCTCGCACGCTCGTCTCCGGCGAAGATCCGATCGACCTGCTCATAGCTCAAGCGCTCATCCGAGCGGATCAGCGAGCGGTAGAAGGCGGTCTTCGCGACCCTCGCCCCGTGCAATTCGAGCTCGACCGTCACCGCCGCGCGCTCTTTCCCCGGCACGAGCGAGCAGGCGTCGTTCGAGAGCGCCTCTGGCAGCATCGGCTCCACCGCCCCCGGCACATAGACGCTCGTCCCGCGTCGCTTCGCCTCCAGGTCCACGAGCGAGCCCTCGTGCACATAGGCGGAGACGTCGGCGATGTGCACCCACACACGCGTCTGCGGCTTGGCGGGATCGTCGCCCAGGCGTTCGGCGGAGATCGCATCGTCGAAGTCGCGTGCGCTCGCCGGGTCGATCGTGAACGTCGGCAGTCCCGTCAAGTCGCGCCTACCGGCTGTTGCCTGAATCGTTTTTTCAGCCGCCGTGCGCGCCTCGCGCTCGACTGCCTGCTCGAAGTCCCTGCGCAGTCCGCGATCGAGCATCAGCCCCTCGATCAGGTCGCGGGCCACATCCGGGCGTCCCAGCACGCGCGCGATCTGTGCTCGGGCGGGTGGGTTCCGATCCGCCCGCCCAGCCTGTTGGACGAGCACCAGATCCCCCGCGCGCGCTGCGTCTCCCGCGGGATCGAGGACGCGATTGGAACCGAGCGTGATGCGCCGGGACGCGCCCGCGTACCGTCCGCCATCGTCGGAGCGCGGCGGGGGAAACAGTGACTCGGCCGCCCAGAACCTGCCGCGTTTCTCGAGCGTCGCGACCACCGTCCCCGCGGACTGATTGGAAGGCCTTCCGCCTGACCTCTCAGAGGATTTTCCCGACTTCCCGGCTGCCTTGCGCGAGGACTTTCCGGGGGACTTTCCAGACGACTTGCCGGCCGAGGACTTCCCGCCCGATCTCCGGGGGGAGCTCACTTGACTTTCGCGGCGAGCGTGTTCAGCGCCATGTTCAGGCCCTGCGGAGTATCGACCACGTTGTTGGGAAGCGGCACTTCGGGGGTGATGCCCGCGCCCTGTTTGACGCCGCCGCCGCCGAGGTTACGCCCGTCGGGCGTGAAGTACTCGCCAACCGTGATGTCGAGCGCGCCGCCGTTTGAGAGCGGCTGCTCCTCCTGGAAGACGCCCTTGCCGAAGGTGTGGGTGCCGACGACGGTCGCGCGGTGGTGATCCTGCAGCGCGGCGGTGGTGATCTCCGAAGAGGAGGCGGTGTTGTGGTCGACCAGCACCACCATCGGGATCGTCGGCGCGAGCGGGTGGCCGGTCGCGGTGATCGTCTCGCTCGGCTGGGTGCGCCCGCGGGTGGAGACGATCGTGCCGTGGGCGATGAACAGGCTCGCGATCAGCCGCGCTTCCTCGACCAGGCCGCCGCCGTTGGCGCGCAGATCGAACACGATCCCGCGGGCCCCTTCGTGCAGCACTTTTTCGACCGCCGTGGCTACTTCGACATGCGATTCTGGACTGAACGTCGCGAGCGCGACGACACCGAGCTTTACCCCATGCACGGTATGTATCTCGGAGGCCACGACCGGCTCGGAGATCACCGCGCGCGTCACGTGCACGGTGTGGGTGGTTCCATGGATGGGTTTCGCCGCATGTGCCCCGGCGGGGCGGGCGGAGTTCGACACAGGGATTCGAGCCCGCCCACCCCGTTCGATCCCGAGCACGACTTCGGTGCCCGGCGGCCCCTTGATCAGGGAGGTGGCAACGGCGGCGGAAAGACCGATGAGACTGCGGCCGTTCACCGCGACGATCACTTCGCCCGCCTTCAGCCCCGCGCGCATCGCCGGAGAGGAGTCGAACACGCGCGCAATCAACAAACCTCTGTGTTCTGGAGCGACGACCACACCGATACCTGTGAAGCTCGGCGGCGAGTCGAATTCATGAAATTCCTTCGGGGTCAGGTAATGGGAGAAACGGTCGTTCAGGCTCGCCACCGCGCCGGCGATCGATGTGTTCGCCAGCTGGCTCTTCGGGATCGGCCGGTAGTAATCGCTGGCGATCCGCGAGAGCGCTTCGTCGACGACCTGCGTCTGGTGATTGGCCTCAAAGGTGCTCCCCCGGGCGAACTTCGGCAGGTCTTCCGGATGACCGCCAACCCAGACGCCCAAGACGAGCAGGATCGGGAGCAGCACGGCCAGGACCACGACCAGGGGCTGTCGTCGAGAAGACATGAAGCAGGCAAGCCTAGTCGAGGCCCCCGACCCCTGAGCTACCTCAGACCCGCAGGAAGCGGCGCAACGACAGACCTGAGCCTGCCGCGGAGACCCCGATCGCGCTGGCCATCAGGATGATGACGAGCAGCCGGAAGTCGATCATGTTCGGTTGGGAGATCAGCTTGAACGTGTTTGCCAAAGGATCGACGAGCGTGATCTTCGCGAGCGCCAGCAGCCCGATCGCACCGGCGCCGCCGAGCGCGCCGAGGAACAGGCCCTCGAGCACGAACGGCCAGCGGATGAACCAGTCGGTGGCACCGACCAGCTTCATCACCTCGACCTCGCGCCGGCGTGAGAACAGGGACAGACGGATCGTGTTCGAGATCAACAGCACCGAGGCGAACACGAGCAGCCCGGCGAGCAGCGCCATCGTCAGCTTGATCGTGCGCGTGGCGGAGAGGATCGTGTTGGTCTGCGCCTGACGGTTCTGCACGTCGACGATCGCGGGGTCGGTGACCACGCGCACGCCGGGCGGGCTCGACTGGTCCAGCTCCGCCCGCAGCGCACCCGACTCGTTGGGATTTGTCGGCGTCAGGCGGAAGATGTCGGGCAGCGGGTTGTAGCCGACCAGCGCGAACGCCTGCGGGTTGAGCTTGCGCTCCTGTTCGTAGCCTTCCTGCTTTGAGACGAATTGGACACTCTTCACATGCGCGGCGCCTTGCAGCTCGCTCTTCACGCGCGCCACTTCGGCGTTGGTCGCGGAGGGATTGAGGTCGACGTCGACGAGCACGCGCGAGCGGATGTCGTTGGCGGCCCCGTTGGTGGCCTGCACGACAGGGATGAACACGCCTAGCACGAGCGTCGTCACGAGCACGGAAGCGAGCGCGGCGAAGCTGGGGACGGCGTTGCGCCGCATCGACCTGGTGGCCTCTTTGAGGAAAAATGCAGGCTTCATGAGCCCGTGGACGCGGCGCATGCCGGCGTCCTCAGTCGCTCGCGTGCGTAGCACGCCACGCTCCCTGCGTCCTTGGCCTGCTTGGTCCACGAACTCATGGGCGTGCTTCCGCCCGCAGGCGCTCGCCCAGCTCACCGGTGTTCTCCTCGCGCGAGCCATACAACCCCGAGGCCTCGTCTCGGACGATCCGCCCGCGACGCAGTTCGATCACGCGACGACGCATGCGGTCGACCATCTCGTTGTCGTGCGAGGCGACGATCACGGTCGTGCCGGCGCGGTTGATGCGGTAGAGCAACTGCATGATCCCGATCGATGTCTCGGGGTCGAGATTGCCTGTCGGCTCATCCGCGAGCAGCAGCGGCGGATGGCCGGCGAACGCGCGAGCCACGGCGACGCGCTGCTGCTCACCTCCGGAAAGCTGATGAGGGTAGTTGTGGAGCTTCGTCGAGAGCCCAGTCATGTGCAGGATGTCCGGCAGCGTGGCCCTGATCTGCTTGCGCGAAGCGCCCGTAACCTGCAGGGCGTAGGCGATGTTGTCGTAGACGGTGCGTGTCGGCAGCAGCTTGAAGTCCTGGAAGACGACACCGACGTTGCGCCGGTAGTAGGGAACCTTCTTGCGCTCGATCTCCTCGAGCGAGCGCCCGGCGACGCGGATCGTGCCCTCGGTCGGCTCCAGCTCCTTGATCAGCAGTCGCATGATCGTCGACTTGCCTGAGCCCGTGGCGCCGACTAGAAACACCATTTCCCGGCGGTTGACCGCGAACGTCGCGCGCTCAAGGCCGATGCCGCCCGGGCCATAGAGCTTGGACACGCCGCGAAACTCGACGACGGTGTCGGCGCCCGGCTGGATCCGTGGACGGATCACCGGGTGTGCGTCCGCGGCACGCAGGCGGGTAACGACGCGGCGGACACGCACGGCGTCGCGCCCTAGGGCATCCCTCTCGGTGGTGGCCATCGCGGGGCACAGTAGCGTGGCTGGGGTCACCAGAGTGACAAATGCCCTGCATGCAAGCGCTTTTGCAGGAACCTTCTAAGGTGAGCCCGATGACAAGCATCCAGGCGGCCATCGTCCCCGAGAACGAACTTCCCGTATACAAGCTCGGCCTGCCCGGCACGCGGGCCTTGACCGTGCTCGTCGCGTTCGATGCGGGCGCGCGCAACGAGCGGCCCGATGAGAACGGGATGGCCCACTTCCTCGAGCACCTCGTGTTCAAGGGGGGCGAGAAGTACCCGACCTACAAGGACGTCAACGAGACCGCCGAGCGGCTCGGCGGCGTGCTGAACGCGTACACGAGCCACGACCTCGTCGCCTTCCATCTGACCGTCCGCGCCGAGTCCGCTCCGCAGGCGATCGATCTGCTCACGGACTTCGTCGGGCGCCCGCGGATCGACGCCGAGGAGCTCGATCGCGAGCGCGGCGTCGTGATCCAGGAGATCAACCGCGCCTACGACCAGCCCTCGACGATCGCCGAGTACCTGATCGATCGGGCGGCGTTCGGCGATCATCCGCTCGGGCGCACGGTGCTCGGCCCGGAGGAGAACCTGCGCGTCTTCACGCGCGAGGGGATCGTCTCCTTCCGCGAGCGCCGCTGGGCGGGCGGGCGCGGCGGGGCGTTCCTGGCGGGCAACCTCGATCACCTGCCCGAGGAGTCGGAGCTCCAGGAGCGCTTCGGGCGCTTTCCCGCGCTGGCGGACCCCGCGCCGTACACGCCGGCGCCCGCGTTCGCCCCGGAGAAGCTCGTCGAGGAGCGCGACACCAACCAGTCGCACCTGCGCATGATCTACCGCCCGGATCTGGCCGTCGGCGACGTGCGCAAGCGTGCGGCGCTGACGATCTACTCGACGCTGCTCGGCGGCTCGATGGGCTCGCGACTGTTCGAGGAGATCCGCGAGAAGCGCGGCCTGTGTTACTCGGTCTACGCGCTCGACCACGCCTTCGCCGACGTGCCGATCCTGCAGCTCGGCTCGGGCCTGGAGTCCGGCAAGTGCGTCGAGGCGTACACGCGCATGCGCGAGATCGTCGACGAGCTCCGCGACGACGGCCCAACCGAGGAGGAGGTCCACCGCGCACGGGCATACGCCGCCGGCCGCCGCGTGCTCGCATTCGAGAACACGAACGCGGTCGCCCGCTATGCCGCCAACCAGAAGATCGTGTTCGGCGAGGACATCGACCCCGACGCCGCGATCGCCGCGCTGGACGCGGTCACCTACGAGGAGGTCCGCGAGGTCGCCGCGGGGGTTGCCGACAATCTGGCCGTGGCCTGTGTCGGGCCGCACTCGGCCGACGAGTTTTAGCCCAGCGCGACCATCCGGTCGATCGGGACCCTCGCCTTGACGGCGATCTCCTCCGGGACGCGAACCTCGTACTTCATCTCCCGCAGCGCGTCCCTCAGCTTCGGGAGCGTGATCATCTTCATGTACTTGCAGCTCGCATCGGGGTTCGCCGGGATGAAGCTCACATCGGGAGCCGCCATCCGCAGGGGGTGGAGCATCCCGATCTCGGTCGCGACCACGGCCTCGCGGGGTTTGGCCTGAGGAGCGCCATTGCCGGTGGACTCCGCCGGGCGCCCCGTATCCTCCGCCACCCCGCCCGCGACGCGCTCCAGCGCCTCGGCGTATTTGAGCATCCCTCCGGTCGAGAGCATGTGGACGCCCTCCGAGGAGACATCGCCGCTGGCGACGTACTCCATGATGCTGGTCGTGCAACCGCACTCGGGGTGGATCAAGAAGTCGGCCTCTGGATGCGCGGCGCGCGTGGCCTCGATGTCCGCCGGGCGGATGCCCGCATGCACGTGGCACTCGCCGTCCCACACGTGCATTTTCTTATCCATCTCCTTCTCCACATACGCCCCCAGCCACATGTCCGGGCCGAACAGGATCTCGGTGTCCTCGCCCCTGGTCTCATAAATGTGCCTGACGACGTCGACCGCGTTCGCCGACGTGCAGCAGTAGTCGGTCAGCGCCTTCACCTCGGCGGTCGTGTTCACGTACATCACGACCACTCCTTCCGGATACTGCGCCTTCCAGTCTTTCAGCTGCTCGGCGTCGATCGAATCCGCGAGCGAACACCCCGCGTCGAGGTCGGGGATCAGCACGGTCTTCTCCGGACACAGGATCGAGGCGGTCTCGGCCATGAAGTGCACGCCGCAGAACACGATCACCTCGCCCTCCGCCGCGGCGGCCTTCCTGGACAGCCCGAGCGAATCGCCGACGTAATCGGCGACGTCCTGCACCTCCGGCACCTGGTAGTTGTGCGCCAGTATCACCGCGTCGCGCTCCCGCGCGAGCGCGCGCACCTCGGCCTGCATCCTCGCGATCTCCTCCTGCGAGAGCTCGGCGGGCGGGGCGGGCGGGTCCTCTGTAGAAGCCATCGGCAACGGGGTGGCCATCGGCAGGTTCATGGCAGGGCCTCCAAGATCAGCGACAAATCCAGGGCGGGCGCCGAATGCGTCAACGCGCCCATCGACACCCATTCTACCCCGGTCTCCGCCCGCGCCCTGAGCGTCTCCAGAGTGACTCCGCCGCTGGCCTCGAGCTCCGCGCGGCCCGCGACCTGCGCGACGGCGGCGCGCAGCTGCGCGTCGTCCATGTTGTCCAGCAGCAGCCTCGGCGCTCCGGCGGCGAGCGCTTCGTCGATCTCCTGCTCGTTGCGCACCTCGACCTCGAGCGTGCTCACCCGCTCGGGCGCCACCGCGCGCACGCGCGCGACCGCCTGGGAGATGCCGCCGGCGGCGGCGATGTGGTTCTCCTTGATCAGCACCGCGTCGTACAGCCCCGCGCGGTGGTTGCTCGCACCGCCGGCCGCGACGGCCGCCTTCTCGAGCGCACGCATGCCCGGGGTCGTCTTGCGCGTGTCCAGCACCTTCGCTCCGGTTCCCTCCACCGCGCGCGCGGCGCGCGCGGCGATCGTGGCCACGCCGGACAGGTGTGCGAGGAAGTTCAACGCCGTGCGCTCTCCCGTTAGCAGGGCGCGCGCGGCCCCCTCGACCGTCAGCACCGGTCCTCCATCCTCTCGCCACTCACCCTCCGCGACCAATCGCTCGCAGCGCGCGTCGGGGTCGAGCTGCGTGAAGACCGCCTCGGCCGCGTCGAACCCATAGATCGTCCCCGGCGCCTTCTGCACAATCCGCGCTCTCGCGCGCGCATCCTCGGGGACGGTGGCGCCCGTCGTTACATCCCCGGAGCCCACGTCCTCACTGAGCGCAATGAGGACCAACCTGTTGAGTCCACCCACCACTATTCGCCTGACGACGCGTTTGAGAGCAGGAAAGCTCGTACAAAATCATCCAGATCCCCATCCAAGGCTCGCTGCACGTCCCCCATTTCGTAGCTCGTCCGGTGGTCCTTGACCATCGTGTATGGATGCGTCACATATGAGCGAATCTGCGAGCCGAAGTTGACGTCCTGGACCTCCCCCTTCTCGCGTGCGATCTCCTCCTGGCGTTCGCGCTCCTTGCGCTCCAGCAGCTTCGCCCGCAGCACGACCATCGCGGTCGCGCGGTTCGACGACTGCGAGCGCTCGTTCTGGCACTGCACGACGATCCCCGTCGGTCTGTGTGTGATCCGCACCGCCGAGTCGGTCTTGTTCACGTGTTGCCCGCCCGCGCCTGACGCGCGGTAGGTATCCACCTGCAGGTCGTCGTCGTTGATCTCGATCTCGCCCGTGTCCTTCACCACAGGCGCGACCTCCACCCCCGCGAAGCTCGTCTGGCGGCGGTGCGCGGAGTCGAACGGGGACAGACGCACCAGGCGATGCACGCCGCGCTCGGCGCCGAACAGGCCGTAGGCGTTCTCGCCCTTCACCTGGAACGTCGCCGACTTGATCCCCGCTTCCTCGCCCGCGCTCGCCTCCAGCAGCTCGACCTCGAAGCCGCGCCGCTCGGCCCAGCGCATCTCCATCCGCAGCACCATCTCGGCCCAGTCCTGCGCGTCGGTCCCCCCCGCGCCCGCGTTCACGCTCACGAGCGCGTCGCCCTGGTCGTAGCGGCCGGAGAACAGTCGCTGCTCCTCGAGCGCGGCTAGGCGCTCCTCGACCGAGGCGAACTGCTCGTCGATTTCGCCCTGCAAAGACGCGTCCTCGTCGGCCATCTCGATCAGACCGTCGAGATCCTCGACGTCGCTCTGTAGCGATGTGAACTCCTCCAGCCGCTTCGTCGCCCGCGAATGCTCAGCGCCGAGGAGCCCGGCGGCCTCGGCGTCGTCCCAGAAGCCCGGCGCCCCCATCTGCGCTTCGAGCGCCTCCGCGCGGTCCTTCAGCTCTTGCGGGTCAAAGATAGTCCGCGAGCAGCTTCAGCTGCTCGCGTATCGCGGCAAGGCGCTGGGGCGTGGATTCGGTGGGCGCGGTCGTCATTAGGTTCCGTGACACTTCTTGAACTTCTTACCCGACCCGCACCAGCAAGGGTCGTTGCGACCGACCTCATGCTCGTGGTCGACAACACGCTGCTCGACCACAGGCAGCGCTTCGGCTTCGCCGCCGTTCTCCGCGTAGGCCTGCGCGCCGCCCTGCACCCCACCCGCCGCGGCGGCTGCCGCGATCGCACCGGCGCCCATCGCGCTCTGCCCGCCAGAGTATGAGACCCGGCCCGCGCGGGTTGAGCTGCCACCAGGAGCAAACGCGGGGATTGGATCCCGCCCGCCCGGCTGCTGGCCCTGTCCGCCGCCGTTCTGGCCTTCGACGTTGACCTGCGCGTTGAAGATCATCCTCGTGTAGTCGGCCCACACGCTGCCCATCAGGTCGCCGAACAGCGTGAACGCCTCGTTCTTGTACGCCACCAACGGGTCGAGCTGGGCGAAGCCGCGCAGGTGGATGCCCTCGCGCAGGTAGTCCATGTCGAACAGGTGCTCGCGCCAGCGCTCGTCGA
>Ga0302324_100026854_pt1 | contig 10989 bp, 15 predicted proteins | sample Palsa_T0_1_FD_201949 | JGI IMG/M metagenome (GOLD analysis project Ga0302324, IMG submission 201949) | Peat permafrost microbial communities from Stordalen Mire near Abisko, Sweden - Palsa_T0_1 | ecosystem: Environmental > Terrestrial > Soil > Palsa > Peat permafrost | place: Sweden: Abisko...
CCCAATGCTGCGCCACAACCTGGTAGTCAGGGTCGTCCTCGAACTTGCGCGCCCATGCCATCATCTCCATGGGCTGCCCTTGGCGGTCGTAGTACATCATCACTCACCCTCCCCTGCCGGTGCGATCTTCACCCAGTGTGACTCCCCGCACCCATCACACGTAACAGCTATCTCCTGATGGGCTATCACCACGGTGCCGGATTCCCGGTCATCCATGGACTGACCATCGCTATCCGCGAGGCTGACGCTGACGAGGGTCTGGGTACCCGCAGCCGCAGGCGATGCCGAAGCCCTCGGCGGTGAACCAGGCGGCGAGAAGGGTAGCCATCAGGCAGCCTGTCCCCCACTGCGGGATGCTGAGACCGCGCGCCGGGTGTGGGTCTTGATGTAGTGGTCTATGTCATCGCTGCGCACGCGGGTCTTGGAGCGGCCAGCGCCGGGGGTTGCCTCATCCACTGCCCGCAGGACGCCCGCAGTGATCAGCCGGTAGACATGCTTGGTTGAGCAGTCCAGCCGTTCCGCCGTCTTCGGGATGGACAGGAGACTCAGCGGCCCGGCTTTCGGGGCTGTCTTCATGGCCACCTCCAGTCGCGTTGCCAATCGGGCAATGCGCTTGCCGAATCGACATGCCTGTAAGACATAATGGGCCAGGGCTGGACAAGATGTCAACATGCGCGGTAGCGTGTCGAAATGACATCGGCCGGGGCGAGTGACTGGATCGGGCAGCGGGTCAGGGAGATCCGCGATTCACGCGGCTGGACGGCGAACGACCTGGCCGCACGCTGCGGCGAAGCTGGCAGCCCGGAGATCACGAAAGCGGTTCTCGCGAACATTGAGGGGGGCCGCAGGGATAAAGATGGCACCAGGCGCAGGGAGGTGACCGTGGACGAACTGCTCGCCCTGGCGCTCGCACTGGAGGTCCCTCCGCTGCTGCTGTTCGTCCCGCTCAGCTACGGCGATACCCTCCAGGTCACCCGGGTCATGGAGATGGACCCTCTCGAATCGGCCGTCTGGGTCACAGGTGAGCGGGATGCACCCGACGAGGTGGACGGCCTTGCGGTCCTCAGCACGAGGGAGGACCCGGCGCGCTGGGTAAATGAATGGCGCCGCCGGGCTGGCCAGGTCTCCCTGCTGCGCCGGGTGTGGCAGGCCATCCGCATCTTCAGCAGCATGCTTGCCGTCCCTGGCGAGGATCCTGGTGCGGAACTGTCCCCGGAGACAGCAAGGAACTATGCCGTCGCCATGGAGGAAACCACGCGGCAGTGCGCCCGCTGGATAGACAGCCTCGCCGCCCTGGGCATCACGCCGCCCAGGGTCCCCGCGCCGATGGCCAGGATCATGCGCAGCCTGAACATGCTGGAGATCGCCAGCCCGGATGATCTCACTAAAGAAGGCGCGGCCTGATGCCCTACATACGCAGGCTCCCCTCCGGTTTGTGGCAGGCCACCATCCGCGGCCCGGACGGTCATCGGCACACCGAGACCGACCCGCTCAGGAGAGTGGTGAAAGCCTGGGCTCTCGCCCAGGAAGCCGCGATAGCCCGGGGTGCATTCCGTGATCCCCGTCTCGGGGAAATCAAGGTAGGCGATTGGTACGCGCGCGTGTCAGCGGCACGGTCCATCGCTAATGCCACCGGGGCTAAGCATCTGTCCCTGTGGCGCACCCACTGCGGCCCTCAGTGGGCGATGTGGGCGATGGGCGGCATCACCCGGATGGAAGCGCAGGAGTGGGCCAAGAAACTCTCTGCGGCTAAGCGTGCCCGCCACAGGGGGCGCATGGTGACTGCGGAGAGCAAGGACATCCCGGCACTGGCTCCTGAGACGGTGGCTGCGGCAGTGCACCTGATGTCCGCGCTGTATACCGCCGCCATGAAGGAAACTCCCCCGCTGGTGCTGTCGAACCCGTTCGCCCACCTGGAACTGCCTGGGATCGCGCCCAGCGCCATCGATTTCCTGGAGCCCGGCGAAGCCATGGCGCTCTACGAGGCCGCGGAACGGCTGCATGGCCTCAGGTGGCGGACGCTGATCGGACTCGGCACCGAGGTGGGACTGCGCCCGGGTGAGCTGTACGGCCTGCACGGCCACCGGGTCGATCAGGAGCAGGGGGTGATCCAGGTGATTGATGTGATGACCAGGACCGGCCTGCGGCGGTGGCCGAAGACTAAACGCTCTCACCGGATCGTCCCGGTGCCACCGAGGATCCTGGAGGGCATCGCTGTCCTGATGGATGGCCGGCCGAAGGACGCGATCGTGTTCACGGCACCGGAGGGGGGCGCGGTGGATGACGGCAACTTCCGTGACCGTATCTGGTATACGGCGGTGGGTGCCGCGCGGCTGTGCGGCATGACGGCCCCCAGCGGCAGGGAAGAGTTCCGGGCCACCGTCTGCGGCCCGGAATTCTGTGACGACCCAGCCCACCGGATACGCCGGTTCCCGCCCCGGATCATGCGTCACACCGCCGCGTCGTGGCTCGTCCAGGACGGCGTGCCGCTGTATGACGTGCAGGCGCTTCTCGGTCACGAAAGTTTCAGGACCACCGAGCGCTATGCCCATCTAGCGCCGGGTGCTCATGGGAAGGTAACCGAATCGTGGACGAGGCGTCTTGACGCACCTCTGACGCACGAGCCTCCGAAGGGATCATGATGGAAAGAGAGTTTCCGCTGGTGGGCCGTACTGGATTTGAACCAGTGACCTCTTCCGTGTCAGGGAAGGTTGGTCCGCAGGTCAGCCCGCCTGAAGGTATCACGACCTGCGGGGTTATGGGTCAGGGTGGGACATGGCGACCCATAGCAATTCCGGTTCTTGACGCACCTGTGACGCACGGCGCACTGCCGCTGATTGATCTTGCCACACTCTCCCCGGCCCAGATCGCGGGCAAGCGCTGTGCAGTGCCCAACTGCCATCGCCCCCTTCTCCTTGGTGACTCTTTCACCGCAGGCCGTCTCCCCGATGGACGGGTGGTCAGGGTGTGTGTGGAGTGTGCGGGGGCTGTCCGGGTTGAGGTTCAAGATCGCAGCGAGAAGAAGGTGGCGTGATGGCCTGGCACCCCACCCTGGACGACCTCGAACGCCGCTCCGACGCGCCCTGGACGCGGCCACGCCATAGGGAGCCGGTTTACGCGGAAGGCACCAGGCCCGGAGACATGGCGGCCGGCGGTTGTGGCTGCTGGTGCGGTGAGCCGCAGGGTCATGCGTGGCCCGGGAAGGCTAACGGCGCACCTCACCCAAGAGAGGCGACTGCGTGATGAGCACCGACGAGGCAACCGGCACCGAAGCACCCGGGCTCACCGCGGACATGCTGGCAGCCATACGGGAACGCCACGAGTTCGCGACCATCGAGGGCGGCAACTGGAGCCTTCTTGAAGAACTGCACCAGGCACGGCTGCGTCTCGCAGACGAAGACCTTCCCGCCCTTCTCGCTGAGGTTGAAGGCCCCTGGTGTATCAGCGACCCTCACCAGCGGAACGTGATCATCCAAGCGCTTGCGTACGCGGCAGGATGCGCTCCTGATCCTGGGGAGCAAGTGGAGTTCGAGGCCCTCCTGGAGCTTCTGGTTGGTGAGCAGGCGTGAGCGCCGAGCCGGTGGCGATAGCGCCCGTGAGGCTGGGTGATCTGCTCAGCGAGACCGATGTGGCCGAAGCCATCGAGCAGGGCTACGTGCGGTGCCAAGTTCACCCCACGCTGCCGCTGGAGATTTTGAACTACACCGAGCGATGCCAGTACGAGCGGGCGTGGACCGATGTTACCCGGACCTGCCGGGGGCTGATCCTTCACGCGCAGACCCGCGAAGTGCTGGCGCGCCCGTTCGGGAAGTTCTTCAACTACGGCGAGCACCCCGAGGGTTCGCTGGACCTGAGCGCGCCGGCCGAGGTAACCGACAAGCTGGACGGCTCGCTCGGCATCCTCTACCCGGTGCCGGACGGCTGGGCTGTCGCCACGCGCGGCTCGTTCACCAGCGAGCAGGCACAGCACGCCACGGCGGTCCTGCGCGAACGCTACCCGGACTTCACGCCGCCGCCGGGCATGACCGTGCTGGCCGAGGTCATTTACCCAGCTAACCGGATCGTGGTCGACTACCAGGACTTTGACGACCTCGTACTGCTCGGTGCGGTGGACATCGCGACCGGCAATGCGGTCGGGCCGGACTGGGTAAGCGGCTGGGACGGCCCGATGGCCGAGACGATGGCCGCACGCACGCTGGCTGACGCGCTGGCCCTGCCGCCGCGTCCCGGCATGGAAGGCGTGGTGGTCCGGTTCGATGACGGCCTCATGCTCAAGATCAAGCAAGACGACTACGTTGCCCTCCACCGCCTGATAACGGGCATGAACGCCCGGGTGGTCTGGGAACGCATCGGCGCCGGCGAGACGGCCTATCAGATCTGCGAGGGCATCCCTGAGGAGTTCTGGCCGTGGGTGCGCGAGGTCGGCGGCGAGTTGATCGCCGAGCAGAACCGGATCATCAGCGAGGTGACGGCCGAGCACCAGCGGATCGCCTCGTCGCTGCCGCCCGGCTGGACCCGCAAGGACTACGCCATGGTGGCCAGCCAGTCACCGCTGCGGGCGTGGCTGTTCATGCTCCTGGACGGGCGCGACCCATCCGCCAGAATCTGGCGCACCCTGCGCCCCTCGGGTGCGCGGTCGCTGGTCGCACACGGGGAGGACGTAGCGTGAGCACGCTTTACATCACGCGCGGGCTGCCCGGCTCAGGCAAGTCCACCCACGCCCGGGTCTGGGTGGACGCCGACCGGGAACACCGGGCACGGGTCAACCGCGACGACCTACGGCAGATGCTTGACGCCTCCGTGTTCGTCAAGGGGGTCACCGAACCGCGCGTGATCGCGGCGCGGGACGCGGCGATTACCTCGCTGCTGGCCAAGGGTGTTGACGTGATCTGCGATGACACCTGCCTGCCGCAGCGCACCGCGCGGGATCTCGCCCGGCTCGCGCACCGGGCGCGTGCCTCGTTTGAGGTCGTGGACTTCACCGATGTGCCGCTGGCGACCTGTATCGAGCGCGACGCCGGCCGCCACGACAAACCGCCCGTGGGTGAGACGGTCATCCGCGACATGCACACCCGGTACCTGCACGGGCGGACACTGCCCCTCCCGCTTCCCGAGGAGCCCCAGGACGCCGCTGCGGAGCCGGGCCTGTACGAGCCAAAGCCCGGCACTCCGAAGACAGTCCTGGTGGATATCGACGGCACGGTGGCCACGATGGGTGCCCGGTCGCCGTTCGATGAGTCCCGGGTCCACGAGGACCAGCCCAACCTGCCCGTGATCACGGTCGTGCGGTCGCTGGCCGAGACGCACTGGGTGGTGTTCGTGTCCGGCCGTACTGCGGGCTGCAAGACGGCTACCGATGTGTGGCTGCGCGAGCACGTCGGCACGCAGTTCGACCTGTACATGCGCCCCGAGGGCGACATGCGCAAAGACGCCATCGTCAAGCGGGAGCTGTTCGACGCCCACGTCCGGGACCACTACGACATCACCTGCGTGATTGACGACCGGAATTCAGTCGTCTCAATGTGGAGGTCGCTCGGGCTGACCGTCCTTCAGTGCGCGGAGGGGAACTTCTGATGGCCAAGCTGGACGATGCCGGGGCTGGAGGCGTCATGAGCATTGATTCCCGCGCAGTGCAGACGGCTGACGACATGTTCGACACCGCGTTCGGCTGGCACGACGACTGGCCGGAAGAGACAGGATTCATCACGGCGTCGGCGGGCTGCCTGCAACGGCAGGCGATCCGGGACGCGTATGGCGCCGATTCAACCGGCCTGCTCACCTGCGCCCTTGACTTCAATCATGAAGGCCCGCATTGGGATGCCTCCGATGAAATCGAATGGTGCCAGCGGACGGCCGAAGAGGTTGAGCTGCTGCCCCGCACCTGCACCTGTGAGCCGGGTCAGCTTGACCTGACCGGTCACCATCATGAAGCCTGCCCGGCCCTGGACGACCGGTGAGTGCCGCCCGGTGCCTCCGGGGTTGCCCGGACGGCGAGTGCTACTGCGCCGGGCCGTCGTCTGGTGATCCGGCGTACACCGGTATCTGCACCGGATGCGGGGGCTACGAAGAATGCTATTGCGGGGAAGAATGATCATGCCTGAGACCAGACCCCACACCGACGAGAAGCCGCCACCCTGGCTAGCCGAACTGCACGCTCGTTACGGCGAGCCTCGGGTGAGCCAGTCAGACCCGGTGAAGCTGGGCAGCCGAAAGCGGCGCTGCTGGGTGTGGTTCCCAGGTGGCCTGAACCACAACCTGTGTATCGACGACATGGGCGCCCACTGGGTGATCTCAGTCGGTGCCCCTGAGATCCGGGTTGAGGTGAGCATCTACGGTCAGGCCGGGCGTGAGCCGGATGACGAGACGATCCAGCGGGTGCTGGTACTCGGCGGCCTGCTGGAGGCATCATGACCCAGCCAGCAGACCTGACCTCGGCCCTGAAGGAGATACGGGGCCGGATCGCCCTGGTCAACTCACCCGCCGTCGAGCCGGTCCCTGTACCGGGCGACGATGCGGGCAATGCACGCCTGCGGCTCTGGCTTGAGGACGCTCCCCGGCTGCTCGCCCTCACTGATGCGGTTCTGGACCTGCACAAGCCGGGACGTGTCACCATCGTAGGCGCGCTGTGCCCGGAGCACGAGAATCACCGGTTCTTCTCGATCACCAGGACCGAGGCGGCTGACGTTGCAGCATGCCCAGATTGCGCGGGAGCCGTTTACGAAACGTGTGCTGGCTGCGGAACTTCGGCCCGGCTGGATCGGTGCCCCATCCGTGAGGCCGTCTCCCGTGCTCTTGGAGTAGGTCAGATCAGCAGCGGGGAACTATCGAGCCGCGAACTGCACCTGGCCTGGTGCAAGGAACGCGCACTGAAATACGCCGATCGCGGAGATGGACCCAGCGCTGTCGCGTCGCTGAGGTTCGATCTCGGCAAGCACCCGGGCACGCGTGCGTCCTGTGAAGTTGTGGACGGCCTGATGCTCCCGCTGATGCTGAACGGTCACCTGGATAGCCCGGCTGAACTCCGCAAGTTCATCGAGGAATTCGGCTGAGCTAGCCAGTAACGAGAGGAGGATGCGTAATGGACATCGCAGCCATCGAGATCAGCAAGGACGAGGCCCGCGAACGGCTGGCCGAGTACACAGGAATGCTGGCGGCCGAGCGGACAGCCGAGGACGACGCCATCGCCGCCGGTTACCGGGCCGCAGCCCGCGGCCTGCCGGTGATCAGCCTGTCCCGCACGATCGCCGCTGGCGGCTGGCATGAGGACGGCCTGCCGAAGATCGCCATCATCAACGCCTACGACCCGGAGGTGTCGCCGCCGTTCACCCCCACCTGCTATGCCCGCTGGCACAACGGCGGCCTAGTGTTCGCTGACCGGGATGACCAGCACGCCAACCGGGGATCACTGGTGGGCGCGCACTCGGTGCGGGTGCCGATACCTGGCGATGACCGGCCGCCAGGACCGCTGCGGCGGGTTGCAGGCAGCGCTGTGGTGCCACTAATCCCGCCACGTCACCGGCCCCGGCCGCACCGGCTGCGGCATTGTCACATCCTGTGGGAGGTGCCGTCGTGGACACGCATCCCACCCGAAGATCCTGCCCTGCTGCGGCATATTCGCGGCGACCTGTGGGCCGTGCTGGCAGTTTGGGACTTGACCGAGCTTGAACGTCTGGTGCTGTCGCAGCGATGAGCAAACACGTGACGCCCCTGGCAAACGAGGAAGCCATATCCCGCCTGGCCCGCGACCCAGATCCGGATTATGCCCAGGGGATCATCGACCTGATCCAGGCAGGCCACGCTACAGCGGGTGTGGATGACGCAGGCAAGCTTCATTTGCGCGTGACCCCGGCAGGCGAAAGGGCGGCTGCTGAATTGATCAGGCGCCTGGGCACGACGAATGCCTGAACTGGGAAAGATCGCATACGAGGCGTACTGCAAGTCCGTGGGCTGGCTGAGCGTCAACGGCGACCCGCTGCCGCGGTGGCATGAGCAGGAAGCCCGGATCGCGCGAGCCTGGGACGCTGCTGCGCAAGCGGTTGCCCGCGCACTGACCGACCCTAAGCCTGCGCGCATCGAATGCGGCAAGGCGGACTGCCCCCGGGAAGCCACCGAACTCCTGCTGGTCAAGGATCCCCGCTGGCATGACTGGACGGTCAAGCCCAGGTGCGATGTCCATCCTGCTGCTGCTGATGTGCCGATTCTGCGGAAGGTCATGGCGTTCGTGGAGGTGGTCATTGTGCCGCTGCCTGCAAAGTTGGAGGCTGCGTGATGGCTGACCTGACTCCAGCGGCAGAACTCCGCGAGGCCGCCAAACTGATGCGCGAGCAGCACGGGCCTGGTCACGTCCGGCACGCCTTCTGGTTCGCTGCTGCTGATCTGCTGGAGAGCGGGGCCGAGCGGCTCGAAGGCAACCCGTTCGGCGCCAAGGCTCTCATCTGGAGAGCACATCTCGTTGCGCAGGCTTACCTCGGTACGGCTGAGAGCGAACCCGCAGCAACGGAGGCGAGGGCGTGATCAGCCAGCACCTAGAGCTTGACGGCGATTACCCAGACGGAGTGTGGGTCTGCCCTGGCTGCCGTACCCGCCTCCGCGATGGACGGCTTCAGCACCCGGCGAACTGTCCCGAACTCCGGAACCGGAGGCGAGACCTTGGCTCGCTGCCATTCCCCGCGCCGGCTGACCGGCTGAACCAGGCCCACCGCCAACTCACTGAAGCAGGGATGCTCTGATGCGAACCTTCACCCGCCCGCTGGGCGCCTTTCTCCTCGCTGCGTCTCTGGCTTTCCCCGTCCTCGCAGCCTCCCCGGCAGTAGCCCAGACTGATACCACACAGCCAATGTCGTGGGGTGCACCCTCGAAAGGCGGCCCCGCCTGCGGTGGCGCGGACTGCTCGCAAGTACCCCAGCCAGCAGGGCCGCCAGGTGCGGTCAGCGTCGACGGGGAGAACAACTTCAACCTCGCCGTCATGGGCGACGGCACCGTGATGGCCTGGGGAACGGGCACGAGCGGCCAGCTCGGCGACGGCACCGCGAAGTCCAGCGCCGCACCGGTCCAGGTGCAAGGTCTGGCCAATGTGACCCAGACCGCCGGCGGCAACAGCGACGCTGCCGCGCTGGAGGGCAACGGCTCGGTCTGGACGTGGGGCAACAACGCGGACGGCCAGCTTGGGATCGGCAGCACGAACCATTCCACCGTGCCGGTCCAGGTGGGACTGCCCGGCCCGGCGTGTGCCGTGAACGCGGGCGGTGACCATGACTACGCCCTGCTATGCGACGGCACGGTGTGGGCGTGGGGGTCAGGACTTGACGGCCAGCTCGGCGACGGGAGCACGGCGAACCAGCTCACCCCCGTCCAGGTGCCGGGCCTGCCCGGTGTCACGGCCATCACGTCGGGGAACCTGTTCGGGCTGGCGCAGACTTCCCTGGGCACCGTCTACGGCTGGGGGTCGGGCCGTTTCGGGCAGCTGTGCGACGGTTCCACGCGCAACGTCAGGACACCCGTGCTCATCCCGTCGCTGGCTGGTGCTGCCGAGGTGTCCGCAGGCGGGAACATCCCCCGGGACGGCCACACGCTCGCGCTGACGGCCGCGGGCACCGTGGAGGCGTGCGGGGACAACGCGGACGGGCAACTGGGCGATGGCACGCCTGGCGGCTTCAGCACGTCCCCGCAGCCCGTCTCTGGCCTGTCCGGTGTCACGTCCGTCTCGGCGGGAGGCGCGCATTCGATGGCCCTGGATGCCGCCGGTGAGGTGTGGGCGTGGGGTGCGAATGAACAGGGGCAGGTCGGCGACGGGAGCACGGCAGACAGTGACGTCCCGGTGCCGGTGCTGTCCGGAGTGACGGCTATCTCGGCGGGATCGATGCACTCCCTGGCGCTGGCCGTGGGCGCCTCCGGGGCTGTGCGGGAGTTGCCGGACCCGGTGTGGCTGCCCCAGTCCCCCCTGTCGATCGCCGAACGCACCGGGCTGCCGTTTGGCCGTGTGAGGCGTGCCCTCGTTGCCGCGCTCTCGGGCGGCTCAAAGACAAGCCGGTGGAATGGTGAGTGAGCCAACAGCCCGCGAAGTGCTCTCGTCCCTCGCTGCGGGGTGGGAACTTCAGGCATCCGTCCTGAAAGATGACTCTCTGCCTGAACCTATCCGCGCTATGGGACTGGCGTTCGGGGCTTGCGCCAAACTGACCCGCTCACAAGCGGAGAACTTCGCAGCGACAACGGAAGGGCCAGGATCAGGCACAGGTGAGGGTCCATCTGCCCGTGAGCCTCACGGCGATCCTGGGGACGCGGGGCCGGTAATCATCACCCGCGACGACCTCCTGACCGAATGGCGCAAGGATCATCCGGGCGCGTGCTCGTGTCCCGATGGAGCCCAGATTGACCCGTCCTGCCCGCAGCATGGCAGCACGGTCAGGGCTGCGGCCGACGCCATCTATGAGGAGATGGGCGGACCGGCATCGTTCGAGCCGTGGACTCTGGCCAGAGTCGCCCTTGCCGCTGCTGAGCCTTTGATCCGCGCCGGCGAGAGAGAGCGGATTGCCCGGCTGGCCGAGGAAGTAGATGCGTTCTACGACGCTCCATGTCCTGAAGGTTTGCAGGACTGCGTTCATCAGGACACGGCGTTGCCGACCTCATCCGCCGGGAGCAGTCATGATCCCTCAGCTACTCGTCCTGACTGATCGGCCGCCTCGGCCCGAGCGCCCACCCGCTCGTCATCGGCGCGATGGGCGCCCTCGTGACCACCAGCCCGCCGGCCACGCGGCGGAAGCCAGCGACCCCGCCAGTGATCAAAACCACCACCAGCTAAGGAGAACCACCATGACCGCACCCACCATCGGCCGCGACCAGATCACCCTCCTCCGCGGCGGCCACGACCACATCGAAGGCGGCTGCGGAGCCTGCTACTGGGAGATCGTCAACCTCCTCAAAGGCCACCTCCGCCCCGACGGCACCCTCACCATCAGGCGGCCACCCGGCGTCAGCCCCGTCCTGTACTGG
>Ga0302324_100026856_pt1 | contig 10989 bp, 7 predicted proteins | sample Palsa_T0_1_FD_201949 | JGI IMG/M metagenome (GOLD analysis project Ga0302324, IMG submission 201949) | Peat permafrost microbial communities from Stordalen Mire near Abisko, Sweden - Palsa_T0_1 | ecosystem: Environmental > Terrestrial > Soil > Palsa > Peat permafrost | place: Sweden: Abisko...
TGGTCTTTGTGTTTGCTTCTTCGTGGGCCTTGTGACCCTGCATTTCAATCACTTGACGAATCACTTAGCCACATCCTCATAAACCGGCACGGTGTTCTTTCTGAAGTAACTGTAAACAATCGGAACAAAAAGCAGCGTGGTGAATGTGGCGAGAACCAAGCCGCCAATGACGGCTTTGCCGAGCGGGGCATTTTGCTCGCCTCCTTCGCCAAGTCCTAACGACATCGGAAGCATGCCAATAATCATGGCCAGCGCGGTCATGATCACCGGACGCAAACGCACATACCCTGCACTCAGGGCCGCCTCTAAAGAACTCTTGCCGGCCATGCGTTCGTCGTTGGCAAAGGTGATCAGTAAAATACTGTTTGACGTAGCTACTCCGATGCACATCATGGCTCCCATTAATGAGGGCACGCTAAAGGTCGTATTCGTCAGCAGCAGCATGAGCAGTACTCCCGATAATGCGCCGGGAAGGGCAGAAATAATAATCAACGGATCCATCCAGGATTGAAAATTAACGACCATCAGAAGGTAAACCATAATGATGGCACACACCAGTCCGACACCGAGGCCTAAAAATGAGGCGTTCATACTTTGGATCTGCCCTCGTACTTGTAAAGAAGTTCCCCGTGGTAATTTGGCTTTGTAACTTTTGACTATCTCATTTACCTGGTCGGCAACACTTCCCAGGTCGCTGTTTTCCACATTGGAAAATACCTCGATCACAGGAGCAACGTTGTAATGTGATACCACAGCAGGCGTTATCCCCCGGCCGGTCGTAATCAGGTTGCTCAGGAGCTGCGGCTGCAGGGAAGGAGATATTAACGGGGTTTCCTCCAGTTCGGCCATGGATGTAACTTTATAAGTTGGAGTTTGTACGGCGAGAGGATAGCTAACTCCATTGTCAGGATTAAGCCAGAAGTTAGGCGTGATTTGTACGTTGGAAGTCAGTGAGATCAGGACATTGTTGGAGACATCAATTTGGTTTAACCCGGCATGTTTGGCCTTTATCCGGTCGACGTTTACTTTAATTTGGGGAACGTCCAGTATCTGTTGCACATGAACGTCCACTGCACCTGGGATGGCAGCGATGAGTGTTTTAATTTCCCGTGCAATCCGGTAATTATCGGCAATATTCTTTCCTACTACCTGGACATTGATCGGCGCGGGTAACCCGAAGTTCAAGATCTGTGTAACCATGTCCGCTGCCTGATAAAAGATCAAAACGTCGGGCATTTGCTTTTTCACTTCCTCGCGGATTTCCTCTTTGTAGTTTTCGGTGGGTTTGTGATTCTCCTTTAACGAGATATTTATTTCTCCTTCAAACGGGCCCGTACTTGAATTATCCGAATAGGCCAGGTTGGTTCCGGCCAGACCGATATTGTCAAGACCGATGTTGTCGAGGATAAGTCCCATTTCTTCTTTGGGAACAATTTTCCGGATAATGTTTTCTATGTTTTCGAAAATTACTTCGGTCTGCTCAATGCGGGTACCGGACGGAGCCCGCACGTGTATTCTTAACTGGCCTGCATCTACCGTCGGGAAAAAATCACGCCCGATGTACGGTATCGTAAATAACGATGCGCCTACCGTCACAATAAAGATGACCGTGAGAACACCCCTGTGCTTTAAGTTGAACGCGAGAAAAGTCTTGTAGGAATCTCTGAATTTTTCAAAATGCACATTAAAATGGTTATGGATGTTCCAGAAGATGCCGGCATCGACGTGCTCACCTTTGGCCATCGCCTGATAAACATGTATTTCATTGGATAACATGTACCTCACCATGGTGGGCACGAGTGTACGAGACAGAAAATAGGAAGCCAGCATGGCAAAAATTACTGACATGGCCAGCGGTGTAAAAAGAAATTTGGTCACGCCCGTGAGAAAAAATATAGGAACAAAAACAATGCAGATCGACAAGGTCGAAACAAAGGCAGGTGTAGCGATTTGTGAAGCCCCGTCCAGAATAGCTTGAATCATCGGTTTACTCATCCCCATATTGCGGTGGACATTTTCGATTTCCACCGTCGCATCATCGACAAGTATTCCCACGGCCAAAGCCATTCCCCCTAATGACATGATGTTGATGGTTTGACCCAAAACACTCAACGCGATAACGGAAACCACGATGGATAGCGGGATGGAGACCGCGACGATAATGGTACTTCGCCAACTTCCGAGAAAAACGAGAATCATCAACGCCGTAAGGCAGGCTGCAATAATGCCTTCCCGCACAACCCCATTAATCGACGCATTTACAAAAATAGACTGATCAAATAACTGTTGAATTTTGAGTGAAGTGGGAAGTGTGGTCTGAATTGAAGGCAAAAGTTTTTTTACCCGTTTGACAACATCCAGGGTAGAGGCGCCCCCGTTTTTTAAGATGCTGATAAAGGCGCCCCTTTTTCCATCCTGCCGCACTACATTGGCCTGAACGGCATACCCGGCGTGGACCGCAGCAACATCACTGATAAAAATCGTTGCTCCATTAACTTCTTTAACGGGAAGATTATTTAGTTTTTCAATTAGTTTTTCGCTGCTGTTTAATTTTACATCATATTCTTTATCTCCCATTTTTATGAATCCTGTAGGCTGGATCAGACTCTGTGTGTTGATCGCATTACTGATGTCAACGGGCGTAAGCCCCTTGGCATAGAGCGCCTGCACATCAATATCCACCATGATTTGCGAGGTCCTGCCCCCGTAGGCCGGTGGTACTGTGGCTCCTTGCGTGCTGGCAAGTCCTACCCGAAGGAAATTGTTAGCCAGGTCGTTGATATCCTGTTCGGAAAGAGAGTCGCTGCTCAAGCTAAGCTGGAGGATCGGAACATTTGTGGCACTGTATTGTATAATGATCGGTGGCGTCATGCCAGGGGGCATAATCCTTAACAGCGTTGAACTTATTGCCACCAGCTGCGCCACGGCAGCCTCTATTTCAGCGCCCGGATGAAAAAACACTTTTATGACACTGATCCCGCTCAAGGATTGGGACTCGATGTGCTCAATGTCGTTAATGCTGCTGGTGAAGGAGCGTTCGGCTACCGTAACAATTCGTCGCTCCATTTCCTGTGCAGAAATCCCGGTGTACTGATAAATCACACTGACTACAGGGATATCAATGTTCGGGAAAATGTCGACCGGCATGCGGGTGAGCGAAAATAGTCCCAGGAGGAGTATCAAAAATGACATCACCACAAAAGTATAAGGCCTGTTCAGGGCCAATCTCACAATCCACATCATAGCCGAATGGGATTTTTCATGGGTTCATTCAAAAATAGTTCAACGGCACTCAGAAGAAGAATATTTTGACTGAATAGTTAGAGGACCTAAGTATAGTTAAAGCGGAAGGAATTCTACACTGATATAGTTACGAGCGGCTTTGTGTGAACTCAATCTTGCGCATTTTAGCTCAATAAAAATCCGACAACGTTGCTGTAAATAATCCTGACAACCTTATACCGCTCCCTGCGGTAGAAAGCTTATTTTTGCGGTTTGCCTGGAAATACCCTTAAAAGTTGAAATTATACCCATAATTGGAAAATCCTTTTGGGGGTTATTCCGTTATTTAATCAGTATGGCCGAAAAAAGCAGCGTATTTGATATGATTGGCCCCGTGATGATCGGCCCTTCGAGTTCTCATACTGCGGGGGTAGTCAGGATCGGCCAGGCTTCCCGAAAGCTGCTGGGGGATACTCCGGTTGAAGCAGAAATCATTTTTTATAATTCCTTTGCCCGCACCTACGAAGGCCATGGCAGCGACCGGGCCATTCTTGCCGGCCTTCTGGACTATAAAACGGATGACAAAAGAATTAAAGAATCTTTGGACCTGGCGAAAGAGGCCGGTTTACACTATACGTTTAAGTCCATCGGGAACGCGTCTACGCTTCACCCTAATTCAGTTCGCCTGAGATTAAAGAGTCGCTCGCGGGAAATTGAAGTCGTGGGAGAAAGTAAAGGGGGAGGGCTGATCAACATTGCCGAAGTCAACGGGTTCAAAGCGGATTTCAGTGCCAACCTCCATACGATTATCTTTTTTGCGGACGATGTAAAAGGAAGTATTGCTTTCATTGCCAATGTGTTGGCCCATGATGATTGCAATATTGCCACCATGTCGGTATCCCGAAAGGGAAAAAATGACCTCGCCTGTCTGGTGATCGAAATGGATACCGGTATTAAACCTGTAACATTTGACTACCTGAAAAGTCTTAGCTGGGTAAAAGAGGTGATTTATGTCCCTCAAATTTAATGTTGAACAAAGAACCTAATAACCAATGATGAGAAGAACTTTACTATCTGTAGTTTTCGCCGCCTCATTCTTTCTTACCGCATCCGGGCAGGATCTGCCTAAAATGACGCTTCACGAATGCATTCAGGTGGCGTTAGATAATAATCTAACAGTGAAACGTGGGTTTTACAATGTTGAAACCAACAAGGTAAACCTATTGCAGGCTTTCGGGCTGTTCCTGCCTACGTTTAACGTAAATGCTTCCTTTGCCAGAAATTATGGCCGGAATTTAAATCCCGTAACGTATCAGTATTTTCAGGGAGTTACGAAGACTATCAACCCCGCCCTCACGAGTTCCGTTACACTTTTTAATGGGTTCCGGATTCAGTACAATTATATTTCGAATAAACGAGCCGTGGACGCAGCCTATCTTGATTTGGATAAATCAAAAAATGATGTCATCATCAATGTGGCCACGTATTATGTGACGGTGATTCTCAATCGAGAGCTTTATGAAAATGCAAAATTTCAACTCAGTTCCAGCCAACAGCAATTAGAGAAAATAAAGAAGCAAGTCGAGGCTGGCGCCTTACCAAAATCCAACGAGTTGAACCAAGACGCAACCGTAGCCACCAATGAAACCAATTTAATCACGGCGGAGAATAATCTTAATTTTGCGATACTTCAGCTGAAGCAATCCATGCAAGTGCCCGCCTCCACACCGCTGGATGTGGTAATCCCCGATATCAAGATGGAGGACCTCGTCATTGACCAGACGCCCGAAGAAATTTATGCCGTGTCGTCGCAGACCTTGCCGCAAGTGAAGAGTGCTCTTTTGAAAGTGGAGAGTGCCGAATATGCATTGAAGTCGACTCGCGGCAGTTATTACCCCCGCATTTCGTTAAGCGGAGCTGCGACCTCAAATTACTCCAGCGCATCTGATATGCCGCAGTATAATTACAATCAGATCGTTTCCTATACCGTTTCACAGTTCCCGGTGGGCCAAGTGGGGAGTAGTACTTCCATAGCGCCTCCCAGCCAGCAGGTTTATGAGTATCAGCCTGTTTATGCAGAAACGTCTTCGCGATACAGAGCCACCAATCAATTGCAGGATAATGTTTATAAAAACCTTGGGTTGAATGTCACCATACCTATATTGAACAATTTCAATACCCGCACCAACGTCGAGCAGGCAATTATCAACCGGGAACTGGCGACCATTACCGTCAAGGAAACGGAGAATACCCTTCGTCAGTCTATCGAAACGGCCTACAACAACGCTGTGTCGGCTGCCAAAACCTATGTGGCTTCAGTGAAACAGGTAAATGCCAGTGAGGAGGCTTTTCGGATGACCAAATTGCGTTTGGATAATGGGGCCGCTATCTTGGCGGAGTATCAGATTGCCGCCAATGATCTGTTCTCGGCCAAATCATCGTTATCGAGGGCAAAATATAATTTTCTGCTCACTAAGAAAATCATCGATTTTTATCAAGGCAAATCCATCGAATAAACCAGGACCTAATCTTCATTTTACATGGCCAAACAAAAGCGAAAATCAAACCGGGTAATTTATTATAGCATCGCGGGAGTCATTTTTCTTATTCTCTTTTTGGTGATTGGGAAATCCATGGGTTGGATTGGCAAATCCAAAGAAATTGAAGTGGAATTTGCCAAAGCCAAAAGGACCTCCATCACGGAAAAAGTAAGTGCCTCGGGAACCGTGCAGCCGGTTACGGAAGTAAAATTGGCGCCGGAAGTCTCCGGAGAAATCATCGAACTCAATGTGGAAGACGGGGATTCTGTACAATCCGGAGAAGTTCTGGTCAAGATCAGACCCGATGTTTGGATCAGTCAGCTCGAGCGTCAGGAAGCTTCCCTGAGCCAGATGCGGGCCAATGTTGTTTCGGCGCAAGCTTCGCTTTCGGGTTCGAAAGCGACGTACATTCGATCCGACGCAGATTATAAACGCCAGGCAAAGTTATGGGATGAAAAAGTAATTTCTGAATCTGATTGGCAAATGGCGAAACAGAATTTTGAGGTCGCCAAAAATAACCTTGCTTCCGCGGAGCAATCCCTGGAGGCCGCTAAATTTATTGTTAAAAGTACGGAGGCTTCTGTAAAAGAATCCCGCGAAAGCGTGCGCAAAACATCGGTACTGGCTCCAATGAAAGGCGTGGTTTCCAAACTGAGTGTCAAAAAAGGGGAACGCGTCGTAGGCACGGCGACAATGACCGGTACGGAAATGCTCCGCATCGCCGACTTGAACAAAATGGAGGTCAGGGTTAACGTCAACGAAAATGACATTGTTCGTGTGCACCTGGGAGACTCGGTGACCATTGATGTAGATGCCTATCAAAACAATAACAAACAGTTTAAGGGAATTGTAACCAATATCGCCAACACCGCGAAGGACAAGGCTTCTGCCGATGCCATTACTGAATTCGAAGTGCGAATTCTTATTCTTCGTTCTTCGTACGAGGATTTGATTAAACTGGGAAATAAATTTCCCTTCCGTCCGGGTATGACGTCCAGTGTGGAAATCATTACGACCCGGAAATCCAATGTTCTTTCCGTACCTCTGGCTGCTGTGACCACACGCAATGCCGAAGGCAGTGTAAGCACCAAACCGGAAGGTCAAAATAACGATGACAACAGGCACCAGGTGGTTACCGATGACGGAAAGCAGAAGGAGAAGAAAAAAGACAATGTGGTGGTGTTTGTTAATGAAAAGGGAACAGCTAAAAAAGTGGAGGTGCAAACCGGAATCAGCGATTACGATAACATCGAGATCATCTCCGGGCTCAAAGACGACGCGCAAGTCGTGACGGGGCCTTTCCTGGTTGTTTCCAAGCGATTGAAAGACGGCGATAAAATCAAGGCCATGGTAAAACCGGACGAAAAGAAGGAGAAGGATAAAGGGGATAAGAAGTGAGTTCTCCTCACCCCCGACCCCTCTCCAAGGTGGAGGGGGGAGGTGATTTCTACGCCGAAACTTCGGCGGTTTTGCAGGGATATGGGATCCGAGTAATTCGGATTCCAAACGAAGAAGTCTTCAACAATAAAGAAAATATTTTGCAAAAGTGAGGAGAAAACCGAGTTGTGAACGATAAGCTCGTTGGTGAAAAATCAACAGCGAAGAACATGATTACAAAAGATACTCTCTTTCACCGCCGATCGTTCATTGCGAGCGAGGACAAACTGCTAGTATATTGTAATTATTCCTAAAAGGATTTCGATCGCGAATGAATACAAATCAACACCATGATTAAACACCCCTGGCATGAGGTCTCTACCGGTACAAATCCTCCGGAGTTTGTCAATGGGATTGTTGAGATTTCCACGGGGATGAGGACCAAATACGAGGTCGACAAGGAAACTGGACTGCTCAAGCTGGACAGGATTTTGTATTCTTCGGTATATTACCCCGCGAACTATGGTTTTATTCCGAGGTCCCTGGGCGATGACCGGGACCCGCTGGATATTATGATTATATGCCGGGAGCCCATTCAGCCGTTGTGTCTGGTGCCCGCGCGCGTCGTCGGTGTGATGCGGATGATCGATCAGGGATTAGCCGACGATAAGATTCTTGCCGTGCCGGAAAACGACGCCAATGGAACACACCTTAGAGATATCAGCGAACTGGAAACTCATTTTAAACTGGAACTAAAGGAATTCTTTGAAACCTACAAGAGGCTGGAAAACAAGGTGGTCACCGTTCCGGATTTTCAGGGAAAGGAAATTGCAATGGAAATTATTGTGCGAGCCATTGACTACTACAAAACGGAATTCAAGCAAAAAACGTGAGGCCTACCGTTCCCCGTTCCTTTTTGATTATTCAGACTGCCTTCATCGGAGACGTCATCCTGGCCACAGCACTTATTGAAAAGCTGCATCAGTATTTTCCGGATGCGGAAATTGATTTTCTATTGCGAAAGGGAAATGAAACCCTTCTCCGGGGTCATCCCTTTGTTCGGAATGTCATGGTCTGGGACAAAAAGAAGCACAAGGTCAGGAACCTGATTCAAATCACCCGCCGGGTACGCAGCCTGAAGTTTGATTACGTTATCGATATACACCGTTTTTTCAGCTCTGGCCTGATCGCCCTTTTTTCCAATGCAAAATACATCATTGGCTTCGACAAGAATCCGGTTTCTTTTCTCTTTACCAAGAAAGTAAAGCATGTCATTCAGAAAGGAATACACGAGATCGATCGCAATCAGAAACTTATTGACGGGATTACGGATGAACGCGCTGCCCGTCCCAGGTTGTATCCTTCGGCGAATGATTATGCTGCAGCGCATGCCTATCAGGTACCCAGCCTTTCGGAAACAAAATATATTTGTCTGGCCCCGGCCTCGGTCTGGTTTACCAAACAGTTTCCTCAGGTGAAGTGGATAGAATTTATGGATCGACCTGAAGTGAGCAAATTTTACATTGTGTTGTTGGGCGCCGCCACTGATCATGCGTTGTGTGAATCCCTGCGGATAGCGTCGAAGCATGGGCATGTTATTAATCTTGCCGGCCATTTAAGTTATCTGGAATCAGCGGCCTTGATGCAGGGCGCGATAATGAATTATGTAAATGATTCCGCCCCCCTGCACCTAGCTTCCGCCATGAACGCGCCGGTCACTGCTCTATTCTGTTCGACCATTCCGGCGTTTGGTTTTGGACCGCTTTCCGATGTGCGATATGTCGTCGAAACCGAGGAGAAACTCTCCTGCCGCCCATGCGGTTTGCACGGGTATAGAGCGTGCCCGCAAGGACATTTCAAATGCGCGCTGACCGTTCGTGTCGCGCAATTGAGCGAGATACTTGAGAACCCGGGGTTTAAGCAATGAAATTCAGCAACACGGGTCGTCGCCTTGACTTGTTAATAAAGGAATAGGACCCGGAATGTTGGACAATGAATACAAAACCGCCTGGCTTGAGAAATTAATTGTTCCTACGCTAGAATTGCATCAGGTGAGCGTAGACTTTGTGAATGGGTAATCCCATGACGGTAAAATAAGAACCGCTTATTTTTTCGATGATCACTACGCCCGGGCCAACCGGTGAGCGATGGATGCTTTTGCGGATAAGATCCGTTTTATGAAGTTGAGTCAAAAAATCAATTTCTTCCGCTGAGCAGGGGTTGAGTCCGGGAGGCAGGCAATCCTGTGCGCCATAAGCTCCAGCTTTATCCAACGGGTGATGGTGATCGACATAATATTCTATTTCGGTCCGGGTGATGTTCCTAAAGGTAACATCGGTATGGTCATCGAAGGAGTCGGTTTTTATTTTACCCCGAAGGCATACCGCCGTTATCACCCGGTGTGTTCGTCCGGCCAGGAGGCCAAGCATCCTGATAGCATCGTCCCGGTCAGCAGGCTTGTTCATTATTTTTCCGTCCAGGACAACAACCGTGTCGGCGGCTATGACAATTTCTTCGTCGCTGCCAGGCTGAAAAACATTAGCTTTCTTTTCGGCCAAGAAAGACGGAACATTTTCTACGGGCATAGTTGATGGAAATGATTCGTCAATGGCGGGCACCCGGACCGTAAAAGTAAACCCGGTCTCGGTCATTAAAAACCAGCGCCGGGGAGAGCTAGAAGCGAGAATAAGAGGGCGTTTGAAATTCATCTTCTTTGATGGAGCTGAATAGAAATCCGCAAATTACTTTTGGGTAAAAAAAAGTTGACTTCTGAGGCATCGTGTAGCCGCTCCGGCAGACTTTCTTTACGTCTTCGATTGAGATCCCCTGTGTGATCATGGCCATCTGGATTTCCCCTTTGATCACTTTTGCCAGGCAATCCGAAAAGCTGCGATCAAAACCGATCACCGATGATTTGCGCTGATCTTTGCCGGGAATGCCAAGAATTTTTTCAATGATGAAATAATGCAAGACGGTAAGGTCAAGCGTCCTTATTTCTTCCGGGAAAGGCCAGGACATGGTGTGGAACGCTTCCGGCTTTAATCTCACCGTAAAGGCGCTGTCTCTGAAAAGAATTCCAAAGGTCCATGGCTTGCCCACAATTATTTCATTCAGCGTATCCGGGTCTTCGATGGGTTTCACGATAAAATTGTCATTCAGCTTTTGAATAATTCTTCTTTCATCAAAATCAATCAGGCCATTAACCACGCGGTGGGTGGGAAGTATTCTCAGATTGCCCGCTTCGGTATTGGTCAGGTACATGAGGTGAAAATTATAGCCCTCCTTTCCGGTGTGATCCGGATTGGCATTTTTTCTTCTGTGCTTATAGATTAGGGAACTCTCGTACCGATGGTGGCCATCCGCCAGAATTATTGTCTTCGGGTGTATCGTGTCGATGAATTTTTGAATGACATCGGCGTCATGAATTATGGCAAGCACATCCCTCACGCCCTGGTAATCTTCTGTTTCGTAAATTGGCAGTGTGATTGCTTCGTCCATGTATTTTTCCAATTCAAAGTTTTCATCGGTATACAGCCCGTGGGTGGGGCTAGCATGTAACTCGGTTTTTTCCAATAATTCGATCCGGTCGTTTACCGACGTAGGAATTGTATTTTCGTGGCGAAGGATGATCTTCTCTGCCCAGTCGTAGGCACGGATGTGGATGATAAAGCCCTTGCGGCAATATTCCTCGGTGGATCCGGCAAGTTTGAAGTACTGATAATAGACATAAATGGCGGGAATTTTATCCTGCACGAGGGTGCCATTATCCTTCCATTGTGTTAGCGCACGTAAGGCGCGGTCGGCGGGGTTGGGTTCCCGGGGAACCGAGAGATGAATGCTGTTGAGCGGA
>Ga0302324_100026857_pt1 | contig 10989 bp, 12 predicted proteins | sample Palsa_T0_1_FD_201949 | JGI IMG/M metagenome (GOLD analysis project Ga0302324, IMG submission 201949) | Peat permafrost microbial communities from Stordalen Mire near Abisko, Sweden - Palsa_T0_1 | ecosystem: Environmental > Terrestrial > Soil > Palsa > Peat permafrost | place: Sweden: Abisko...
GCTTTGATGGAGTGCTGGGAATCCACACGCATAACGATGCCGATGTCGCGGTGGCGAACGCGATCGCGGCCATCGAGGCCGGCTGCACGCACGTCCAGGGCTGCATCAACGGCTACGGCGAACGTTGCGGCAACGCCAACCTGGTTTCCATCATCGCCAATCTGGAACTGAAGCTCGGCCACAATACCATCGGCCGTGAGAATCTGCAGAACCTGACCACAGTGGCGCGCTACATTGCCGAACTGGCCAACCTACCGATGCGGAACGATCAACCGTACGTCGGCCACAGCGCGTTCGCCCACAAAGGCGGCGTGCATGTTAGCGCGGTGCTGAAGGACTCCTCCACTTACGAACACGTGAAACCGGAGACTGTCGGGAATCGCCAGCGCGTATTGTTGAGCGATCTTTCCGGCCGCGGCAACGTTCTCTACAAACTCAAGCAACACGGATTGGCCGATCGCCTGGATTCGGAAGCGCGCCGGCAACTGCTGGAGCGTATCAAGCAGATGGAGCACCAGGGTTACGAAATCGAAGCCGCCGAAGGAACTTTCGAACTACTGGTCCGCGAAGCGCTGCGCCCCGGATTGAACCTGTTCGAAGTGGTGGGCTACGACGTGACTACCCGATTGATCGGCGGCACCACCGCCACCGTAACGCTGCGCATTCAGGACAGTGTCCACACAGCCACCGCCAACGGCCAAGGACCGATGAACGCACTGGATCTGTGCCTGCGCCAGTGCCTCTCATCGGTCTATCCGAAGATCGCCGATGTCCGCCTGACGGACTACAAAGTCCGCGTGCTCGAACCGAAAAAAGGCACCGCAGCCAAAGTGCGCGTCCTGGTGGAATGGTCCGACCACAAGCGAAGCTGGGCCACGGTAGGCGTCTCCGACAACGTAATCGAAGCCAGCTGGCACGCCCTGGTGGACGCCATCCGCCTGGAGCTGATGCGCCTGACCGAGCAAGACGAAAGCGTCGACAAAGTGGTGGAAGATTATTGCTGGGGTGTATAATCGCCCGGCGTTAGAATAAAGTATGCCCGTTACGGCGGTCCTGACCTCCGATCAATTCTCCGCGCTTCCGGATCAGTTCGACAAGAACGGCAATCGGATCCGGCAGGAATTGATATCAGGAGAACTGGTAGACATGCCGCCGTCGTTCGAACTCCACAACGTCGTCAAGGGCAACCTCCTTGAAGTCTTGATCACATTTGTCCTGGCACATCCCGAACTGGGCCTCAAAGTGTTCTCCGAAATGGCGTTTGTAGTAACCAGCAACGATACGTTCGTTCCGGATGCAAGCGTGATCCGTAAAACGCGCTTGAGTCCGAGAAAACAGAAGTACACTCCTGGGTCACCAGAGCTAGCGATCGAAGTCGTCTCCCCGAGCGACACCGCTATCCACCTGAAGTCCAAGGTGGACCTCTATCTGCAAGGTGGCTCGAACACCGTATGGGTAGTTTTCCCGGATTCGCGGTCCGTAGTAATCTACTCCGGCGATACGCAGCGCGAGCTGAAGGGCGATCAAATGATCGATGATTCGTTACTTGCAGGATTTTCCGCGGCTGTCTCTCGCTTCTTCGACCTCACCTGAAGTGCGCTAGAGGAGTGTTCTAAAATAGAGCTATGCCCGCCACGGCACTCTTGACCTCCGCGCAATACCTCTCCTTGCCCGAGGAGTTCGACCAGAACGGCAATCGGATCAAGGACGAGCTCATTGCTGGAGAAATTGTCAAGATGCCCTCTCCCTCGCAAAAGCATGACCGCATTAAGAATCAAATCAATCGTTTATTTAACCGTCACCTGGATAGAAACCCGGAGCTAGCGGTGGAGTCGTTGGTGGAAATGGGCGTAGAGGTTAGCCAACGCGACGTATTCGTGCCAGACGTTAGCCTGGTCAAGGTGGATCGATATTCGGACGAACGAATATTTCGAGGCTCGCCTGAACTCGCGATTGAAGTGGTATCGCCAAGCGACACCGCCGCGCGTCTGAAAGTCAAGGTCGATACCTACCTTGAAGGCGGGGCCAACGCGGTTTGGGTGGTATTTCCCGAGTCACGATCGGTGACGATCTACTCTGGCGACTCAGTTCGAGAATTGACCGGCGACCAAACGATCGAAGATCCGCTACTTCCAGGCTTCTCCGCGCTTGTCTCCTCCTTCTTCGAGCTGAAATAGGCAAGACGGAGCCTTGCCCCACATGAAACAATAGAAGTTGCGCTACTTTCTCCGCCGCCGCATTCCGCCCTTCACCCGAGTCCTGCTTGTCGAAAGCGGGCGGCGTGATCTTTTCGAGGATCTGCTGAGTGGCCTATACACTGTCCATCCAAACATGACCGCCGACCTCATCACCTGTTACGCCGGGCTGCCTCAAAACTTTCGCTCGGATCGCGGCGGCGTTTATCGCGTCAATGACTATCCCAACTCCGCAGCGCGCAAAAAGCTCTATAGCCTGCTGGCCGCCAATCGCTACAGCGTGCTTGGGATCATCTGCTCGGCTGAACCCATCATGGCCAAGTGGAAATGGGTGCTGGCCGCGCGGCTGCCCGGCAAGGTTTTTATCCTGAATGAAAATGGCGACTACTTCTGGCTGGATCGCGGCCACTTGTCCAATGTCCGCCACTTTATTCTGTTTCGCGCCGGACTCACGGGCGCCGGCGCTGTTCGGACCTTGGTTCGCCTGGCACTGTTCCCGTTCACGTTGTTATATCTGATCCTGTACGCGGCAACCATTCACCTCCAGAGGAAACTACGCACGCTATGAAAGCTGTTTTTGTCGAAAAAACGGGAGGTCCCGAGAATCTGAAGTACGCCGATATTCCGACGCCATCGGCGGCCGCAGGACAGGCGCTGGTAATGATCGCCGCGGCGGGCGTGAATTTCATCGATGTCTATTTCCGCACCGGCCTGTACCCAGCCCCTCCGCCGATTGTTCTGGGCAGTGAAGGCGCCGGCACGGTGGAAGCCGTCGGACCCGACGTGACGAGTGTCCGTCCGGGAGATCGCGTGGTTTATGCCATGGCGCGCGGATCGTACGCCGAATATGCCGCCGTCCCCGCCGCACAGTTGGTGAAGATTCCAGACTCCCTGGATTTTCAAGCCGCCGCGGCGGCCATGCTGCAAGGCATGACCGCGCATTACCTGACGCATTCCACCTATCCGCTCAAAGCCGGCGAATCGTGCTTGATTCACGCCGCCGCCGGCGGTATGGGCCTGCTGCTGGTCCAGATGGCCAAGATGCTGGGCGCGCGAGTGATCGGGACCGTAAGCACCGAAGAGAAAGCGAAACAGGCGAAGGCGGCGGGCGCCGATGAAGTGGTGATTTATACCAAAGAAGATTTCGTCGCCAAGGCCAAAGGAATGCACGTAGTTTACGATTCGGTGGGCAAAACCACGTTTCTTCCCAGTCTCGATTGTCTTCGCCCGCGCGGCATGATGGTCAACTACGGAAACGCCAGCGGGCCGGCGCCTGAAATCCTACCGCTGCTGCTAACTCAAAAAGGTTCGCTGTTTCTCACACGGCCCTCGCTAGGGAACTACATAGCCACTCCCGAAGAGCTGGCTTGGCGGGCGGGCGACGTGCTGAAATGGGTGGCCCAAGGCAAGCTGAAGGTGCATATCCACAAGGCGTATCCGCTGGCCGACGCGGCCCAAGCGCATCGCGATCTGGAAGGCCGCCGCACCACCGGAAAGCTGCTGCTGATCCCGTGATCCAATTTGCGGAACTTAAGATCGACGCGCTGCTGGTCTCGGCGCCTCCGAACATTCGCTACCTCAGCGGATTTACCGGCAGCAACGGCCTTCTGCTGCTGACGCCGGATTCCCAAACGTTGTTCACCGACCCGCGCTACACCATCCAGGCATCGCAAGAGTGTACTTCAAAGGTAAGAATCGTCGCGAAAGGGCCGCTCGAACTAGCCGCGGTTGAAATGATTCGCCGCGCGAAGCTGAAGCGAATCGGCTTCGAATCCACGCGCATGATCTATGAGGCATACCAGCGGCTCAAACAGGCTTTGCCGCTGGCCGCGTCGCTCAAACCCGTCGGTCCGGTAATCGAGAAGCTCCGGATGATCAAGTCACCCGATGAGATCGCACGCATCCGCCGCAGCGTGCTCACCAATTCGGAAGCTTTCGAATCCACCGTGCGATCCATCCGCCCGGGAGTTTCTGAAATGGCCATCGCCGCCGAGCTCGACTTCAAGATGCGGCGCCTGGGAGCCGAGAAAGCCGCGTTTGAGACCATTGTCGCGGCAGGCGCCCGCACTGCCCTGCCCCACGCGCAACCCTCCCAACAGAAGGCCACCGTTAATGAACTATTATTAATAGACATGGGTTCGTGTCAGAACGGCTACATGAGCGACATGACCCGGATGCTTTTTCTGGGACGTCCCAATCGGAAAGTCACACATATGTACAACGCCGTGTTGAAAGCTCAGCTAGCGGCAATCGACGCCATCCGGGCTGGAGTAATTGCCGGTGAAGTGGATCGCAAGGCACGGCAAGTCATGGAATCGGAAGGGCTTGGCAAGCAGTTTGTGCACTCAACCGGGCACGGATTGGGCTTGGAGATCCACGAGTCCCCACGGGTGGGAAAGAAGGACCCCACGAGACTTGAGGCCGGTATGGTGATTACAATTGAACCAGGCGCCTATGTCCGGGACTTCGGCGGAGTACGGATCGAAGACACGGTGCTGGTGACCAAGAATGGATGCGAAGTATTGACCACCACATCCAAGGAGCTAATGCTTCTCTGAATGTCTAATGAAGAGATAAGAGATCTGGTCCAGTTAGTCATTGATAGCGGCGTGGCTGAGATCGAAGTGCAGCGCGGGGAAAATCGGGTGCGCATCCGGCGAACTCTCGGATCGCGGCACGAGGTCACGGTGCCGGGCTCGATGATGGCGCCAGGCCCCGCTCCCATGGCTGACGCGATGGTGCAAACCAATGCACCGGTCGGCGGAGCTGGCGCGGGAACCACGGGCAACGAAAGCATCGTGAAGTCTCCCATCGTCGGGACGTATTACGACGCTCCCAAGCCGAGTGACCCGCCCTTTGTCAAAGTCGGCGATGTGGTGGAGCCCGGGCACGTGCTGTGCATCATCGAATCGATGAAGCTCATGAACGAGATCGAGTCGGAGATCGCAGGCACCGTGGTAGCCAAACTGATGGAGAACGGCCGGGCAGTGGAGTACGGAGAAGCATTGTTCGCCATCCGCCCGCGCTAGCGCAGGCGCGATTTCATGGGCATGTTCCAAAAACTTCTGATTGCCAATCGTGGCGAGATCGCCATTCGCATCATCTGCGCCTGCAAGGATCTGGGCATCCGGACTGTGGCGGTGTATTCAGAAGCGGACCGGCATAGCTTACACGTGCGGTTCGCCGACGAAGCCATTTGCATCGGCCCGGCCAAGAGCGCGCGCAGCTATCTGGATATTCCGTCCGTCATCAGCGCCGCCGAAATAACCAATGTGGATGCCATTCATCCCGGATACGGCTTTCTGAGCGAGAACGCCGACTTCGCCGAGGTTTGCGAAACTTCTGAAATCCGGTTCATCGGACCGAAGCCCGCAGTCATCCGTTCCATGGGTTTAAAGCAACTGGCCCGAGCCGCCATGGCGAAATCCGGCGTTCCAATTTTGCCCGGCTCCGCAGGCATCTTGAAAGACGTGGAGGACGCGCTTGAGACCGCCGGGCGCATCGGGTATCCGGTGATGCTGAAGGCATCGGCGGGCGGCGGCGGGCGCGGAATGCGCATGGTGCGCGAGGCGTCGGAATTGCCTGCGCTCTTCTCGCAAGCCCAGCAGGAAGCCGGCCTTTCGTTCTCCAACCAAGACGTGTACATGGAGAAGCTAATCGACGCGCCGCGGCACATCGAGTTTCAAGTGCTGGCAGACGAGCACGGCGCAATTGAAATCCTGGGCGAGCGCGAATGCTCCATCCAGCGGCGGCATCAGAAGTTACTTGAAGAGGCGCCGTCCCCTGGGCTGAATCCGGAACTACGCAAACAAACCATGGCGGCGCTGCACGAAGCCATGCGCAATATCGGATACACCAACGCAGGTACGGTCGAATTCCTGATGGATGAAAAGGGCAATCTCTATTTCATCGAAGTGAATGCGCGCATTCAGGTGGAACATCCCGTAACCGAGGCGATCACTGGAATCGATCTGGTGAGGAGTCAGATTCTGATCGCGGCCGGCCTTCCGCTGTGCGAGGTGATCCGGCAGCCGGTCACATTTGAGGGCCACGCGATCGAGTGCCGGATCAATGCGGAGAATCCGGAGACTTTCGCGCCGTCGCCCGGACGGATCACTGGGCTCAACCTGCCGGGCGACATCGGCATCCGGGTGGATACTTCCGCCTACACCGACTACGTAATCCCTCCGTACTACGATTCGCTGGTCGCGAAGCTAATCGCCTACGGAGCCAACCGGACAGAAGCCATCGCGCGAATGCGGAGGGCGCTGGAAATGTTTGTGGTGGAAGGCATTTACACGACAATTCCCTTGCACCAGCGGATTCTGGCCGATCCGGAGTTTGTCGCGGGGAAGACCGATACAAATTTTTTGAAGCGATACGCCGGAACGGCAACTCCTGCCTGAAGGTGCTGTTCACATTGCCAGCAACGCGGCCATTAGCTCAATTCCGTCCCACAAATTCTGAATGCGGATGTTCTCGTCAAAGCTGTGCTGATTATTATCGTGATTGGCGATCGGCACAGTAATTGCCGGCACGTGCAGAATCTCGTTGATCATATAGAGCGGTACGCTCCCGCCCATGGTGGGTAGTTTCACCACCGGTCCACGCGCCGATTCCGCCGTCTCCAAAACCAACTGCGAGATCGGTAGATCCATGGATGTTCGCGACGCATTGTAACCGCCGGATTCCACAGTCACGAACGCCAACCTGGGATGCGCCATGCGCGTCGCTGCGTCCGGTTCATGATCGACAATGAAGTAACCCTGCTTTCGGATGTGCTCCACCACGCGCTGCTCTGCGTCTTGATGATCGATCCCTTTGACCAGGCGCATGTCGATGCTCGCCGTGGCCGAAGCTGGAATCACGTTGCTGGCTCCCGTCCCGGTGCGCGCGCTGCTCATGCCGCGAATGTTCAGCGACGGCAGATTGATCAGCTCCACCAGCTTTTTTCCGCTGCCTTCGGTGCGGCCCAGCCACAGCTCCCGCTTAAGGTCCTGATCCACATCCGGCGCTTCGGCGATCGCGCGGCGCTCAATTTCGGTGAGCGGCTGGACGCCGTCATAAAAATGATCGATCAGTACCCGGCCATCATCGTCTTTCATGGACGCAAGCAGTCGCGCCAGCGCCATGGCGGGATTGGGCGCCCAATTTCCGTAATGCCCGCTGTGCAGCTCATGATTCGGACCGTACAGCGTGATGTCAACCGTCGTGATGCCACGCGCGCCGAACACAATCTGCTGCCGGCGGCTCTGGTGCACCGGACCATCGCAAATCAGCCAGACGTCAGACCCGAGCAGTCCTTGGTACTTTTCGAGGATGCTCGCCAAGTGTGGGGAACCGGCTTCTTCTTCGCCTTCAAAGACCAGCTTGATATTGCATCGCAACGGAATCCGCGCCGCTCGTAATGCATCGAGCGCGGTAAGAATAGCTATCACGGGTGCCTTGTCGTCAGACGCCGCCCGGGCGTAGAGGCGCCACTCCGGATTGATGGGCCCGGCCGCAGGCAACGGGACAATACGGGCATCGTGATCCAGCCGCCCATCGCGGAGAACCGGCTGCCAAGGCGGGCTGGCCCACTCCTTCGGATCCAGCGGCTGGCCGTCGTAGTGTGCGTAGAAAACCAGAGTGCGCGTTGCGCCGGGAGTTGCGATCTCGCCAAACACCAGCGGCGGCGCACCGGCTACTTCCAGCAATTGAGCTTTGACACCGCGCTTTTCAAGAAGCTGCAGGATAGCCGCGGCATTCTTGCGAATATTGACGTCGTCCCGCGCGAGATTCGGCAGCGCCAGCAGATCCATGAACTCCCGTAGGATCGGTACTTCGTGGGTCTCGCGCCAACTGCGCGCTGCATTGGCAGCCGGGTTCGATTGAGCGAAAAGTACCGGCGGACCAACCAGCCAAAGCCCAATTCCGAGCAGAAGTTCCCAAAGACGCATACGCAGAGGCAGCATAAAAGTAACTCAAGTTTTCTTGCGGGCAAACTTCAAACCGGTCCAATCGGAATCCACGGCGCAGATTTTGTAGTCTACCAAGCCGGCATCCAGACCTGCGCCGCGGACTTCGTTTTGGGTGAAATCCACTTTGAAGCGGCTGGTTTGTTTGGGGTAGACAATCCAGAGCGACGCGCCTGCCGGAAGCCGAGCACTCAAGTACTCCGTTTCTCCCGTTAGTTCCCGAAGGGAGCGTACGAACCAGATGGCCATTTTGGTTTGCGGCGAAACTTTGGTTTCGAACTCGACGCCTTCGGGAAGATCGCCGAGTTGTTCCTCGAAGCCTTCCGGGGCTCCTAAAAGCGCTGTAAGCATATTGGGTTTGAAGCCAAGCTTCTTGACCAGGCTAGATCCGGCATAGTGCTGCATGTACGGCTTTCCCGGCGCTGCGACCGCTGGCTTCCGGAGCGCTTTCTTTAACGCGCCCGCCACCTCGGACCAATCTGAAAACTGCGCCCAAGGCGCCTGCTCGCGAGTGGTCTTTACCTTTGCTTCCTCGCCGCCGGCAAAAACAATTGGGATATGACAAGTGGACTTGCCGCCGTGCACCACAATCGCTACTGCGCGGCCTTGGGAGGGGAGACGATCCAGATCAATCACAATCACTGTCGGAGGATGATCGCGAAATTGGCCGATCAGTCCGCTGGTGCTCAATGGCGAGGCGTCGACCGTGAAGCCGGCTTTCTTCAAAGCGCGGGCGCGCTCACGGGCTATGTCTAAGTCCCAGGAGACCAGGCGAATTTGCGCCATGTAGACAACTTAGCAGGGACCGTGTACATATTGCATTCCAATAGGACTTGTGTCAGGCTGGTATCGTGACAGAGAAGACGGATGTCTGGCAGGGAACGTTGGCGCTGATGGTGCTGAAGACCCTGGAAAGCTTGGGGCCGCTGCATGGATACGGCATTGCCCGCCGCATCGAGCAGACTAGCGGCGACGCGTTGGCAGTGAACTATGGAACGCTGTATCCGGCGCTGCTCAAGCTGGAGCAGGAGGGCTACATCTCCGCCAAGTGGGGAGTTTCGGACAACAATCGCCGGGCCAAGTATTACAGTCTGACGCGTTCCGGGAAAAAGCAGGTGGAGAAAGCGGCGCAGCAGTGGGAGCAGACCAGCGATATTATCGCGCGGTTTTTGGCGCCGGAGACGCGCTTCTAGAAAAAGCACCGAGGCGCGAGCGTTAGTGCTAGCGGGGCACCGGCTTGTCCAGCATGTCCCAATCGTAGGCACGTGCAATTCGATCACGGACTTCGCGCATTACGTTTCCGCCGCTCTCGGCGTTGGTCATGATCACAATGCCGTAGCCTTTTACCCGATGGGCGAGCATGTCGGATCGAAATCCCCAATTGCTGCCACCGTGACCGAAATACCAGCCTTCGCCCATCTTCTCGATTGTGAAACCAACAGCGTACGGACCGACGCCAACGGGCGTGACCATTTCCTGCGCCATCGTTTGCGTCAGAACTCGTTTCGATCTGCCCAGTAGCGCCAATTGAACTTCGATCAGGAATTTCGCCAGATCAGTGGGCGTGGTCCAGAGTCCTGCGGCCGCCATTTCCGGATACACATGCCACTTCGGACCCATGGCGTGTCCATCGCCGTCGTGTGCCCGCGCCGCGTGCTGGTCGCGTTCCGGCGGCAACGGTTGCTCGTATGTGCTATCGGTCATTCCGATCGGATCGAGAACCATCTTGCGCATGATTTCCGGGAATGGCTTTCCCATCACATCCATCAATGCGAGTTGTTCGATGGTGACACCGCCGCCGGAGTACTTGTATGCAATCATCGGCGGCCGTTCGAGACGGACCTTCCCTACATTTGAAGGCGGTAGTCCGTCTAGGATTTGCGGCAATGTCGGCAGCAGCTCAGACGGCGCGTAGCCGGGAAAGCCAAAGCCATCGCCGGTCCCGGACGTATGGCTCATCAATTGCCGCGGCGTCACCGCCCTGTCTTTCGTGAATGGACTGGGCGGCATTTTCCAAGACTTCAGAATTGTGTTGATGTCTTGATCCAGCCCGAACTTGCCCTCCTGAACCGCCCTTAAGGACGCCATTGCAGCCACGGGTTTGCTCATCGATGCTGCTTGGAACAGGGTTGTCGTATCGACAGCCGCCTTGGTCTCTACATCCGCTACGCCCCACGCCTTGGCCCAATGCACCCTAAAATCCTTGATTACCGCGACGCTCAGCCCGGGCACGTGGAAGCGGTCCATGATTTCTTGGAGCGTGTAGGGATCGAGTCCTCGACGGTTTGGTATTTGACGGTCTTCGATCGCACTGATGATTTGCGCTGGCTCTTGCGCTCGGAGCGGCCAGCGCATTAGCTGCAACGTTACGATGAACAACGTTAGGATCGTGCCAAGTCTCATAATTAAAGGGTTTCGAGGATCAAGTGCTCCGGGTGGGGGTTCGCGGCGGCCACTTCGAGCGCGAAGGTCAGGATGCGGCGGGTTTCCAGCGGATCGATCAGTGCGTCCAGGTGCCCGCGCGCGGCGGCGAAACGGGCATCCAGCCAGCGATCGTAATCGGACCGCGTTTTTTGGATGCGCTCCTTCAGCTCATCCGGAATTGGCTGCCCTGTGGATTTCAGTTTTTCCAGCTCGGGCCCATGGACGGCCATTACAGCAGAATCGCCTTCCATCACGCCGATGCGCGCAGTGGGCCAGCCGAAAGTGAAGTTGGGATCGAAGCCCTGCCCGGCCATCGCGTAGTATCCCGCACCGCTCGCGTGATTGATGGTCAAAACGATCTTGGGCACCGTCGCGCACGCCATGCTCTCTACCATCTAGGCTCCGGCGCGGAT
>Ga0302324_100026859_pt1 | contig 10988 bp, 8 predicted proteins | sample Palsa_T0_1_FD_201949 | JGI IMG/M metagenome (GOLD analysis project Ga0302324, IMG submission 201949) | Peat permafrost microbial communities from Stordalen Mire near Abisko, Sweden - Palsa_T0_1 | ecosystem: Environmental > Terrestrial > Soil > Palsa > Peat permafrost | place: Sweden: Abisko...
GTTGCTCGTCGATGTCAGCGCGTCGGGTAATTTCGGTTCGGCGGCGTTGAGTAAGCGCGAACTCGCGGCCGAACTGGCCAGCGTGCTGGCCTTCTCCGCCATCCGCAACAGCGACAAGGTCGGCCTGCTTCTCTACACCGACCGAATTGAGCAGTACATCCCGCCCAAGAAGGGCCGCCGCCATGTCATGCGGGTGGTGCGGGAAATCCTGTTCCACCAACCACAAGGCCGTGGCACGGATACGGTGAAGGCGCTCGACTTCGCCAACCGCATTCTACGTCGCCGCGCGATTGCGTTTCTCATCTCAGACTTCCAGTCTGCGGGCGATCCTGACCAGGCGCTGGAGGATCTGCGCCGGGCGATGCGGCAGACTAATCGCCGCCACGACCTCGTCGCCCTGCACATTGAGGACAGTCGCGAAAAATCACTGCCAGACGTGGGCGTGCTCGCCATCGAGGACGCGGAAACCGGCGAAGTGGTTGAACTCGATACCGCCAACCCGCAAGTCCGCACCCGCTTCGCACAGGAAGCGAACGACCGCACGCAGCGACTTGTGCGCGGTTTTCGCGCGGAGGCCGTCGATACGCTGGAGTTGGACACGGCCAGGCCTTACCTGCCGGCACTGCAACATTTCTTTAAAATCCGTGAAAGGAGACGCTCTTGAAACTCACATTCCACACCCCGCGCGTTCTGGCCATCGCCGCCGCGCTGTCACTCGCCAGCCTCAACGCCTTCGCGCTGACACAAACGAACTCGGTCAAGCCCGCGCCCGCTGCCGTGCCCAACGCCATGACGCAAGACATCCGCGACATTCGCGGACCCAAGCACATTCCGTCACCGTGGCTCTGGCCCGCCTGGCTGGCTGGAGGTCTTGCTCTCACGGCGCTCGGTTACGCCGCTTGGCGCTGGAATCGGCGTCGCGCTCTGGCCGCTGCGAAGTTGCCCTACGAAATCGCGCTCGACCGGCTGGAAGAAGCCCGCGCGTTGATGCAGCCGGAAAATGCCCGCGAATTCTCCATTACCGTTTCTGAGATCGTGCGCCATTACATCGAGGACCGATTCCATGTCGGCGCGGCGCGACGGACGACGGAGGAGTTCCTCTACGATCTGCTCGAATCTTCCGACGCGCTCCTCGCCGGCCACCGCGCTTTGCTGGCGGATTTCCTCCACCATTGCGACCTGGCCAAGTTCGCCCTCTGGGTTCTCTCCATCGAGGAGATGGAGAACATGCTCCAGAGCGCGCGCACCTTTGTCATCGAAACCGGCCGGCCGACCACTACGGAAACAACTCACCAGGTTGCGCAAGCAACCGTTCAACAAGGACAACATATATGATCCGATTCTTACAACCTGAATGGCTGTGGCTGCTGACGCTCTTGCCGCTCGCGCTGCTCTGGCGCGGACGGCGCGGCGCGACCGCCGCCGTCGAATACTCCAACGTCAGTCTGGCCCGGCAGGTTGCCCGCGAAACCCGCAGCCGCGCGGGGCGCTGGGTCTGGTTGCTGCCGATGCTGGCCGCCGCCATGATGGTGGTCGGCCTGGCGCGGCCGCAATTCGGCCACGGCCGCACCGAAGTGCAGGCCAGCGGCATCGACATCATGCTCGCGCTGGATGTGTCCGGCTCCATGCAGGCGCTGGACTTCAAAGTTGACGGCCAGCCGGTCAACCGCGTCGATGTCGTCAAGTCCATCGTCGCGAAGTTCATCGAAGACCGACCCAACGACCGCATCGGCATTGTCGCGTTTGCCGGCGCGCCTTACCTTGTCAGCCCGCTCACGCTCGACCACGATTGGCTTGAGCAAAATCTCAGCCGCGTCCAGACCGCCGGCGTCGAGGACGGCACGGCTATTGGCTCGGCCATTGCCACCTGCGTCAACCGCCTGCGCGACACGCCCGCCAAATCGAAAATCGTGGTGCTGTTGACTGACGGCGTGAACAACTCCGGGAAAATTTCGCCCATCGCCGCCGCCGAGGCCGCCAAGGCGTTGGGCGTCAAAGTCTATACGATCGCCGTCGGCGTGCGTGGCGATGCGCCCGTGCCCGTGAAGGACCAATTTGGCAACACCCAGATCGTCATGTCCAAGGTAGATGTGGACGAGGACACGCTCCAGAAAATCGCCACTGAGACCAGCGGGAGATTCTATCGCGCCACGGACACCGAATCGCTGAAACACATTTACGCGGAAATCAACGGCCTGGAAAAAAGCAGGGAAACCATCCACAGGTTCGAACATTATCAGGATCTGTTCGCCTGGGCCTTGTTTCCCGCAATTGGTGTTCTTGGACTCAGCGTGGGGTTGGAGCAAACACGCTATCGGAGGCTGCCATGACCCGAAACCAATTCAATTCAACTCACACTCAATAGGACTATTATGAAATTCTCTGAACCTCTCTGGTTGCTGGCCGGGCTGGCCGCATGCGGCGCACTCGTCTGGGCATGGAAGCGTCACGATGCCCGCCAGCGCGCGGCGCTCGCCAACTTCGCTTCGTCGCACCTGCTCGCGCAGCTCACCGCTTCGTTTTCTGCCGCCAAAAGAAACTGGAAACGCGGGTTGTTTCTCGCCGCCGTCGGCTGTCTCTTCGTCGCTCTGGCGCGACCGCAAGCCGGTTTCCGCTGGGAGGAAGTCAAGCGGCGCGGCATCGAAGTCATCTTTGCCGTGGACACCTCGCGCAGCATGTTGACGCCCGATGTCAAACCGGACCGCCTCACGCGCGCCAAGCTCGCGGTGGATGATTTCGTGACCCATCTCAATGGCGACGGCGCGGGCCTGATCGCCTTCGCGGGCAATGCCTTCCTGCAATGCCCCATCACCATTGACTACGACGCGTTCCACGAGTCACTTCAGGCGCTCGACACCACCATCATTCCCCGCGGTGGCACGGATATCGCCAGCGCCATTCGCGAGGCGCAGGCCGCTCTGCAAAACCGCCCGAGCACGGACAAAATCCTCGTCCTGCTCACCGACGGCGAGGATTTGGAAGGCAACGATCTGGCCGCAGCCAAAGCGGCCGCAAGGGATGGGATGAAGATTTACACCGTCGGCGTCGGTACGGCCAATGGGGACTTGATACCCATCCCGGCGGAACAGGGCGGCGGTTTCGTGAAAGACGAGGCCGGTCAGTTCGTGAAGTCGCACCTGGACGAAGCGGGCTTGAAGGCGATAGCCGAGGCGGCCGGCGGACTTTACGCGCCCCTTGGCGCGCAAGGCCAGGGACTGGAAACCATCTACCAGCTAGCTCTCGCGCCTCTGGCCAAACACGATCTCGCCTCGCGACAACAGAAGGTGTACACAGAGCGATACCAGTGGCCGTTAGCGGGATCACTCGCCTTGCTGCTCACGAGCATGCTTTTCGGCACGCGGCGCAGCAGCGCGCGCAAACACGAAGCGCCATCGCCGGAAATGGCACGTCCCCCCTTCCTGGCGCGCAGTGCGGCAGCGATGTTGGGTGTGCTGCTGTTCAGCCCATTCCACCAGGCACAAGCCTCGCCCGGGGCGGCCGAGCAGGCCTACCAAAAGGGAGACTTCGCCACGGCGGAACGCGAGTATGCCGCAGCCGCGCAACACAACACGAATACACCGGATCTGCAATTCAACGCCGGCACGGCGGCTTACAAGTCGGGTCAGTTCCCGCAGGCGGCCGAGGCGTTTCAGAAATCGCTCGGCACCGAACCGTCCGCCGACGCCAAGCGCCTGGCCGCCCAGGAAGACGCTTATTACAACCTCGGTGACACGCTTTATCGCACCGGCCAGAAGACCGAGCAGAGTCAACCGCAGCAAACCATTCAAAGTTGGGAGCAGGCGGTCAAAACGTATGAGGCCGCGTTGCAACTTCGCGCGAACGACGCCGACGCCAAATACAATCGCGATTTCGTGAAGCAAAAACTGGAGGAATTGAAGAAGAAGCAGGAACAGCAGAAAAAAGATCAACAGAAGAAAGACGAACAGAAACAGGATCAAAAGGACAAAGATCAGAAAAACCAGTCCGGCCAGAAGCCTGACCAGAACGATCAGCCGAACAAAGATCAGAAGCCGGATCAAAAGAATCAATCGGGTCAAAATCCAGGAGCGAAGAACCAGGATAAAACAGATCAAAAATCCGGCGCCAACCCCAAGCCCGACCAGCAGAAGGACCAACCGCAAGCCAACGGTGGCTCTAAGCCGGATCAGCAAAAGCAGCCCGATCAGGCGGGACAACAGCCCAAGACTGACCCACAGAAGGATCAGCCACAGTCCAACAGCGGCTCGAAACCGGACCAACAAAAGCAGTCCGATCAAGTAGGACAGCAGCCCAAGCCTGCCAACGGCCAGCCGCAAGGAAACAATCAAGCCCAGACTGGCGCGGACCAGCGCAAAGACCAAGCCGTGCAGGCGGCCGACTCGCAACGCGAACCTGGCCAGATGAGCAAACAGGAAGCGCGCGCGCTCCTCGACTCGCTCAAGAGTGAAGAACGACGGCTTCCCGCCGCCCCAGTCGCGCGCAACAGCACAAATGAACTGCGGACAGATCAACCCATCAAGGATTGGTAATATGAAAACGAACTTATTTCACTTCCGTCCGATGGCCGCGGCTATCGCTGCCGCCATGGTCCTTGCCAGCACCGTGTCCGCCGCCACAGCCGCCGTGACGACCCAACTCGAGCCGGGCGAGGTCGCGCTTGGCCAGTCAGCACAGCTTACTATCACGACTTCTGGCGACGGCAATGACCCCGTATCGCCGCCCTCTGTGCCGGGGCTGGAGTTCGTATCCGTCGGCCAATCCAGCCAGATGGAGTCCATCAATGGCGTCACCAGTTCGACCACCGCGGAAACTTACGAAGTGATTCCGCAACACGCAGGCAAATTTACGATCCCGGCTCTGAGCCGCGGTGCGAAGGTGCTGGTCTTGTATGTCCGACCCAGTGGCGCGGCGGCGGGCAACAATTCCGGCGCCTCCAGCCTGCCTCCGCCGGCCACAAGCGGATTATCCGCCGGGCCAACCAGCTTAACCAAGGACGGGACCGCGTTCGTGCGGCTGCGTTTGCCCAAGCGTGAATTGTACGTGGGAGAAATCGTGCCGGTGGACATACAGGTCGGAGTGCGCGCCGGTTTGGCGGCGTCAATTAGCGGCCTGCCCACCCTCAACGGCGATGCCTTTATGTTGAACAAACTATCCTCCAAACCGGAGCAGGCGCAGGAAAATATCGACGGCCAGCCCTACAGCGTGTTGACCTGGCACAGCGCGCTGGCGGTGGTGAAACCGGGCGACTTTTCGCTCAACGTCGAAACCCCGCTCACGGTGAAAATGCGCGTCGCGCCGCAAAGACGGCCACGGCTCCCGCAGGGAATGTTCGGTGATTCGATGATGGACGACGCTTTCAGCGACTCGTTCTTCCAGGATTTTTTCGGCGGCACAACTGAGAAGGAAATCACCGTGGCGAGCGAGGCTGAGACGCTCAAGGTTCTGCCGTTGCCAACGGAAGGCAGGCCCGCGGGATTTGACGGTGCAGTCGGAAAATTCGAGGTCGCCAGCGAACTCTCCGCCGCCCAGGGCGCGGCAGGCGATCCGCTCACGCTGCGGCTAAAAGTCACCGGCGCCGGCAGTTTTGACCGTGTCAACAGCGCGGTGCTCGGCCAGGTGGACGGCTGGAAAACCTACAAACCGACTGCCAAGTTCGAGCCGGCCGACAATGCCGGCTACAGCGGCGAGAAGGATTTCGAGCAGGCCGTGATCCCAATGCAGCCGGGCCGGCAAATCGTGCCCGCTCTGACATTCAGTTTTTTCGATCCCGACACACGCCGATACGAAACTAAACTTACCGCACCGTTGAGCGTGGAGGTTTCTCCCGCTCCCGCTGAAAGTTTGGATGCAGCCACCGCCTCCGCATCGATCGCAAGCCCGGCTCCGGCCAATGAGCCGCCGCGCGATGGACTGCGGCCTGATCACGTCGTAAGAGACAGCACGGTGGCGAGTTTGCAGCCGCTTTATTTTCAGGCGTGGTTTGTGGGCAGTCAAGGAGCGCTAGTTCTTTGTTTCGCCGGCGGTGTGTTCTTCCTGCACCGCAAGGAACGGCGCGCGAGTGACTCGGACGCCACCCAACGGCATGAGGCATCAACCGCGATTACAAGTTGCCTGGCCGAGATGGACGCCGCCTCCACCGCTGGCGATGCCGCCCGCTTTTTCCAATCCGCGCGCGTCGCGTTGCAGCAAAAGCTGGCCGCGTCGTGGCATACTGCGCCCGCCTCGATCACCATTGCGGAAATTGACGCGCGCCTGAACGGCCAAGGCGGGGAAATCCGCCGTGTCTTCTCGCTCGCGGACCAAGCCGCTTATTCCGGACAACACCTGAGCACGGCTGATTTCCAGCAATGGAAAGAAATCGTCCGCGAACAAATTCAACACACGGAGGCCTTATGACATTATTCCAAATTCTGACGCGAAAATTGGCCACCGGCAAAATAAAGGCCACGACGAGACTGCTGAACCGGTTGCGCCGCGAAACCGAGGGGAACCGCCCCTCCAAGCCGCCGAAAGCGCGCGGAAGGAAACCTCACGGCTTGGCCCGGTCCTGGTGCGCCGAGTTGCTGGCCGCGTGGATGCTGCCGCTCTGCTTCGTTACCGCACAGGCCGCGACAGCCGGACAACCGGGTGAGAACAACACGGCGACGAGCAGCTACTCCGCTGCGTCGCTCTTCAATCGGGGCAACTTCCTGGTCCGTGAGGGCAAGCTCGGCCTGGCCGTCCTGAATTACGAGCGCGCCCAACTGCTCGCGCCCAACGATGCCGACATCGTCGCGAACCTTCACTACGTCCGCGCGAAGGCCGGCCTGCCAGACTCCCCGGAGAACTGGCTCACTCGCAGTTTGATCTGCGTCCGCCCGAATACGCTGGCGTGGCTCGGAAGCTTTGGCTTGGCGCTCGCCGGCCTGTCCTTGCTGCTCGTCCGCCTTTATCCGCAGCGGCGATTGGCATTCATCTCGTTGACTTGCGTGGCAGCGTTGCTCGTCGCCACGGAAATCGGCAGCGCGGTTATGACGTGGCCGAGAGTCAACCAAGCTGTTGTCATCTCCCGCGAGGCGCCCGCCCGGAACTCACCGGTCCCGGTCGCAGACCCGGCCTTCAAGTTGCATGAAGGCGAGACCGTGGAAGTCCGCGCGGAACACCAGGACTTTGCGCTCGTGCAAACCTTGACCGGCCGCTCCGGCTGGGTGGCGCGCGCGGACCTCTCTCGCGTCGTGCCGCCATCCCGCGACCGCTCTCAATCCACTCACCGAACCTGAATCAACCTCAACACCCCGGATTTTATGAAAACAATGGCACTCATCTCATTCCTGACCGTTACATGCGGTCTCGCGGCCATTGGCACGTACACCATGTTGACTGATGCTCGCGCTGACGCGGGCGGCCCATCCTCGAAACCTGCCGCTGCCGCCGCCGTGTCCTCCAAACCAGAATCAGGCGCGCGCATCAACATGAAGTCGCTTGTCGGAAATCTCGAGATTCTCGGCGAAAACCCCGTGCTCACAGACCACCCGCTGCTTATCGAGTTCTGGGCGACATGGTGTCCGCCTTGCCGGGCAAGCATCGCGCACTTGAACGACCTGAACAAAAAGTACCACGATCGGGGACTGGAAATTGTCGGCATTACCAGCGAGGATAAGAGCGTGGTCGAACGCTTCCGAGCACGCACCCCGATGCATTATGCCGTGGCCTTGGACGAGGATAAGGCACTGGCCACGGAGTTTAAGGTGGAGACCATCCCGCAGGCTTGGCTTTTCGATAAAGACGGACGAATCGTATGGTCAGGGCATCCGATGCAACTTGATGAGCAAACTATTGCTCGTGTGCTGCCAACCCACTCCGCGTCCTGAACTCTGAGGTTCAACGAATACAAAGTTGGCCAAGGCCCTATGAATTTCGGGAGCGCAGATTGCCTTGGAATTGCGCATCGCGGCCCTTGTGTAGTAATACATCGCGGTGATGACTGGCCATGCCAGTCGCCACGGTCTGCGCCTCCCGATTCCGTTTCTCGAAGTTTGAAATCTCGGCTGTGTATCGCATGGGGTGATGAAATAATCCAATCACACCAAATTTGTTTCAAGCCGAGCCGCCTCGTTCGAACTGTCAAATTGTAAGCCCTGACGTCGGAATCGTAACTTTGAACTCCGAGCCTTCGCCCGGCTTACTCTGGACCGACACGGTGCCGTGGTGGGCTTCAACGATGGCTTTCACGAGGCTCAACCCAAGCCCGAGGCCGCGTTGGGAACGACTCTTGTCGCCGCGGTAAAGACGCTCCCAGATGCGTGGTTGCTCGTCTGCTGGTATGCCCAAGCCGGTGTCGCGCACTTTCACTGTTACGCCTTCGGATCCAATGGCACAGGAGAGGCGGACGTTGCCGCCCTCGGGGGTGTACTTGAGCGCATTGTCGAGAAGATTCGCGAAAGCCTGGCGCATACGGGTCGCGTCCACGACCGCTTCGCAAGGCTCGGCGAAGTCGGGTGTAATCGTGATGCGCTTTTCTTCGGCGACGAGATCGTAGAGTTCGATCACATTTTTTAGCAGCAAGACGATGGAGGTCTTTTCCAGTTTTAGCCTCATGACGCCCGCCTCGGCCTCGGTGATGTCCATGAGTGCGGTGAGCATGGTCAGGACGCGGTCAGATTCCTCGACGCAATCAGACAAGGCTTCGCGCGCGGCGGGATCGGGCGTGGCCTGCACAGCGACTTCGGCCGTGGCGCGCAGGCGGGTGAGCGGCGTGCGGAGGTCATGGGCGACGTTATCCAACGCTTCTCGCATGCCTTTGATCAGCGCCTGATTTTTGTCGAGCACGCGATTGAACTGGCGGGCCAGATCCTCCAATTCGGTCTGACGGAGGCTGGCCGGGACGCGGGCGGACAAGTTGCCGGTGTCGATGATGGCTCGAGCCGTGGCCACGACTTGGCGCACAGGTTTGGTCGCGCGATGGGCAAAGAACGCGCCGCCAAGCATACCGAGCAACAAGGTGGGGGTCATGACAATCAGGAAGTTGCGGCGAAAGGCCCGGAGCGGGGCATCGGGGTTGTTTGTGCAGCGGCCGACCTGCAAGACCGTCCCGTCGGACAACCGCATCGCGGCCACGGTAAAGTCGCGTTCGTCGTCTTTAGGGATGCGCAACCAAACCAGTCGCGACAGGTCGCCGCCAGGCGCCAGGGCTGAGGTATCCAACTGAACCCAATCGTCTGGCACAACGAGCAGCAACACGCTGCCGCGTTGTCCGGCCAGACGGACGAAGAATGATTTAACCTTGTCCGAATCGCCGTTGCGCTGGACGAAATCCTGCAGTGAGGGCAGGCCGCCGTTGTCATAGACCGCCGCGCATTCCCTGAGCCGCGCTTCAATGATTTCCTGGTTGTTGCTGCGCAGCGTTGAGGCCAGCAGCAAATAAAGCAGGCCGAAGAGAATCACCGCACTGAGCATGAACAACGCCGCGTAACCGACGCTCAGGCGAAAAGTGAAACTACGCGCCAGACGTTCAAGCGGGTTTAAGGACATAGCCGACTCCGCGGATGGTCTGGATCAGTTTCGAGGGAAAATCCTTGTCCATTTTCGCGCGCAACCTGTGAACGAGCACGTCCACGACGTTGGTTTGCGGGTCGAAGCTGTAATCCCAAATCTGCTCCAAGATCATAGTCTTGGTAACCGCACGACCGGGATGGCGGAGAAGCAGTTCGAGCAGCGCGAATTCGCGGGATTGAAGTTCTATTTTTTGGCCGCCGCGCGTGACTTCGTGCGCAAGCAAATCCATCGTGAGGTCGCCCGCCGAGAGCGTTGATGGCGCGGCGGTGTGCGAGGCGCGGCGGACGAGCGCCTGCACGCGCGCGAGCAACTCGGAAAACGCAAATGGCTTGGTGAGATAATCGTCGCCGCCAGCCTGCAACCCTTTCACGCGGTCGTCCACGCTGGCCTTCGCGCTGAGGATGAGCGCCGGCGTGAGGATTTTATTCTGCCGCAACTGGCGCAGCAACGAAAGCCCGTCGAGCTTCGGCAGCATGATGTCGAGCACGGCGGCGTCGTAGGGGACGGACTGCGCCAGTGCGAGACCGCTTTCGCCATCGGACGCATGGTCCGCTGTGAAGCCATTTTGCTTTAGCCCGTTGACCACAAACGAGGCGATCTTGCTGTCATCTTCAACTACGAGCACGCGCATAAATCAAGTAAAGCGAGAGTATCCGGGAATTTCACACAAAGACATCTTTAAACGATTCGCCCTCCTGACTTGCTCGCCAGGAGGGCAAAAGAAACCGTCAACCGTCAACCGTCAATCGTCAATGAACTGCCGCAGCCAATGAGGAGGGTTGGTGCAGCATCGACACGTAATCAGCCAGGATGCGCTCAGACTCGCGCAGGACTGGATCGCTTTGCGCAACGGCCGCCCTCGCCTCCTCAGGTTCGTCCGCGGGGGACTCCGACAATTTCGCCACAGGCGAGCTTATCGCGGTTTCAGGCGCGGGCAACCCACGAGCGCCCGCATTTTTGAGCGTGATGTCGTAGGTTGTCGGCAGGCTTTCTTTGCGGGCAGCGCGTTCCTGCTTGCGGACTTCTTCGCGCGCCTTGTCTTTTTCAATTTCCTGGCGGCGATCCGCTTCGTTCAAGTCCACCGTTTTGGCGGTGATGGTCTTCTTGAATTGCGCGATGTCCTCGCCAAGATAGGCGAAGTCCTTGTCTGCAGCTACGCGCGTGGCGGAACGGGATTGGAGAACGTGCAGAAAGGGACTGACATGGTCTTCGCGGGTAAAGTCAGACGGCGGAACGAGATCCCACGGCAACGGGTCTTTCAGTTCGGCTTCGCCCACGTCGGCAGCATCCGTCAGGGACGGCAGCGCGATGTCGGCCGCCACTCCCTTGAATTGAGTGGAAGCGCCGCTCGGACGGTAAAATTTCCGAATGGTGACTTTGAGCGCGCCGGGATCAACAGAGTGCGCCAGATGGTGCTCATCCATCATCGCCGCCAGCGGAACGACGGTTTGCAC
>Ga0302324_100026860_pt1 | contig 10988 bp, 9 predicted proteins | sample Palsa_T0_1_FD_201949 | JGI IMG/M metagenome (GOLD analysis project Ga0302324, IMG submission 201949) | Peat permafrost microbial communities from Stordalen Mire near Abisko, Sweden - Palsa_T0_1 | ecosystem: Environmental > Terrestrial > Soil > Palsa > Peat permafrost | place: Sweden: Abisko...
CGTGTGCGGTCATTCCTCTAGGCGCCGCGTCGCCGCGGACGCTCATCAGCGACCTACCCGGAGGTTTCGGCAATGGCTCGAGCCGCCTCGAGCGCACCGGGCCGGTGCGCAGCGCCGCCTGGCTCTTGGCGGCATCTTCCCTCCCTATTTGGTCTTGCTCCGTGTGGGGTTTACCCTGCCCCGGCCTTTACAGGACGGGCGGTGCGCTCTTACCGCACCATTTCACCCTTACCCCGGCGCTGGAGTTTGCCGCAACGGCAAGCGAACCCGGCAAGCCGGGCCAACTCGGGTATTGCGTTTCCAGGGAGGCCCTCCAACCGCGTCCGAAGAAACGGGGGAGGGGTAGCCGAGGCGGTATCTTTTCTGTGGCACTGGCCGTCTGCGAGCCTTGAAGCCCGCATCCCGGACGTTATCCGGCACACTGCCCTGCGGAGTTCGGACTTTCCTCCCCCGGACGCCCAGCGCCTGCGCGCAAAGAGCCCGGCAGCGACCGCCCGGTCCTCCTGCCAGTCCCTAGTCTACCGCGAAACGCGTTCCCGTATTGGGTATGCGCGGAATGCGCCGATACTTTAAACGCGGAATACGCCCAATGTTTTGAAAGCGCATGACTTCAGTCGAGTTTTGAAAGGGCACGACTTCAGTCGTGCCGCAAATGCCGCATAATATTCTTGGGCTTCAGCCCCTGAGGGATGCTCTTTGGTAAAGCCATGATGGAATACAAGAATTATCCCGCCGGGCCAATCGACCTCGATCCGGAGGAGAAGACATTTTCGGGCACCGTCGCCGGGCTTCGGGATGTGATTCATTTCGAGGGAAGAACGGCCACGGAACTCGAGCGCGCCTTTCGCGAGAGTAGGACAGCTACCTGGAGCTTTGCGCCGAGACCGGCCAGCAGCCCGACCGCCCGTTCAACGGAAAGATACTGGTCCGCACCGAACCCGAACTGCACCGTAAAGCGGCCCTGAGAGCGGCAGTCGAGGGCATAAGCCTGAGCCGCTGGATCAGTCGCCAGATCGAAAGCGCACAGTGAGCAGCTTTCCAGTTGCACTTGTCGGAGTTCGTGGTTCTTTAGTTGCGGTAGGGGATTTTCGAGGAGGCGACTTCAACCCCGCCGATGTTTTCTTTCTTCAATAACATCTTCACGGATTCGATAGCTTCATTCGGGTACGGGCATGGACCTATGATGATTTTCTTGACCTCAATTGGCTGGCTGTCCCATACCAATGGGATTTTAAAGTATGGTGTAAGCGATGAACGTCCAGTCCGGAACTCTAAATCTGTCTGGGTATTATCCCTGTTTAGAACAAACACGAATCTGAATTCGGATTCCTCATGAAACGCATAATCTTTGGTAATAGCAGATCGAATGCCGAGTTGCAGAAAATGTTTTAACGCAATCGCACCTGGGTTATTAAAGCCTTTTATAGAGCCAATAGATTGAGATTGTTTGGCTGTAGTCGCTTCATTGATGTAAGAAGTGACGAGATCTTCGAGATCCTCAGCCAGACACTTCCCTTCTGCGTCGTCGAAGTATCTGCATCGAATAAGAACATTTGAGTCACTGTAGAAACGTCCCGGACGATCTTGCAAAAAATGTTTTCCTAGTGCGCGAAGATAGCTCTGCGAAAACCCAATACTATATCCTCCGGACGCGCCCGAATAGGCTCTCCATTGACTGAGAAGGTTTCCTTTCTCGGAGAAGGAAGTGACAAAGACACTTTGTGTTGTAACCCACGTTGACATTCCATGTCCTTGGCTTATGATTTCCTCGTCATTGCATTCAATCTTCCCCATACCTTCGATGGGCGGTATTCCAATAAACTGCATCAGATCATCCGAATTGACTCGACTGTTTATTTCCTGCCAAACAGCCCGCGAAACGATCTCCCCTTCGCTTAAGTCATTGAGATACCGAAGGTGCGTCGCCCAAATGCTCTTACTTTCGAGAATCCCAAGCAAGCCCTTTTGATCGGTGTAGTGGTAGAGCAGCCCCTCGGACTTCTCTTGGTCTACTGTGGGCTGATGCTCTTGTTCTTCCATCTTCACCCCTCCGATTCCAGCTCTTCGAGAACAGTCGCAATCTGCTGGCGCAGTTCGGGAATGTCCACCTGCACGGTATCCCAAATCATCGAGAGACTTACGGCAAAATAGCCATGCGCGACGCGGTTCCTCATTCCGCGAATCTGGACAAAGGGAATCGACGGATACCTGACGCCGATGTCGGGCGCGACTTCCAACAGATTGTTGGCGGCTTCTCCGATGATCTCCACATTGCGAATCACGGCGTCTTGGACCATCGTATCGGCGGAGAACTCCTTGCGGCCCATGCCAGTCGTGTAACGAAGGACACGATCAGCGGCCTCAAGGATATGCTGATGGAAGTCTTTGGCGGTGAGATCTTCTTTGTTCACAGCGCGGCGGCCTCGGTGAGAACCTTTCCGCGGAAGCGTTGATTAATCTCTTCTGGCGTGCGGAGATCGATCTTGACGCCGGTGACCTTCTCCAATTGGGCCTGGAGTCTCTCCATGGCGAGCAAGCTGGCCCTCGGCGCAGGATCGACAAGAATGTCCAGATCGCTATCCTCGCGATCCTCGCCGCGCACCACGCTTCCGAACACGCGCGGATTCGCCATCCCCGCCTGCTCTACAAGCCGGCGGATCGCTTCCCGATGCTGCGGCAATGCCTCAGACGGTTTCATCTTGACCCTTAATTGAGCGGTGGCGGCAACTCATTTGAGGTGCCCCAGCTTTCCAGCCATTCGCGCACCTGATCCCCCGATACGGTCCTGCCCGCTTCGAAATCGGCTATTCCGGCCTCGATCTCCTGCCGAGCCCATTCTTCGTAGCCTTCTTCCACCTCGGTCTCGTCCGCGATCGCAGGGGGATGAAGGGCGAGCTCGCCAGCCGGAGTCAAAACCCACTCCACCGGGTCGCCGACGGCGAGATTCGCCTTGCGCAGCAAGTCCTCCGGGATCTCCACCGTGACCGCACCGCCAACGCGTGCAATCTGAGTTGCCATGTCTCCCTCCGCTGCTTTCTTATGATAGCGCCGAATCCGAAACGAAGATGAGCCATATGTTGGAAGCGGGTGCGTCCGGCAGGTGCAACAAATTTTGAAAACAAGCGGCTTTGAGCCTCATCCAACGAGAACGAATTGGTCTCAAACTGAGGCGGACCGGCGTTCCTCGACACCCGGACCGCCACAAGGCCTGCGTAGCCGGCCACGCTCCAACTCGAAGTGATAGATGCCCATTTCGCCAATGCCCATTTCAAGGAGAACTCCATGAAGATTGTCACCATGATCGCCCGCATCCTGCTGGGTCTTGTCTTCCTCGTCTTCGGCGCCAACAAGATTGTGCCGTTCATGCCCGCCACCATGCCTCCGGGCGTAGCTGGGCAGTTCATGGGCGCGCTGGTCTCGTCAAAATACCTGATATTTGTGGGCCTGTGCGAGGCGCTGCCTGGGCTGCTGCTGCTCTTTAACCGCTATGTGCCGCTGGCGCTCACGCTGGTGGGACCGGTGATCGTCAACATCCTGCTGGTTGGCCTGCTCATGGAGCCGATGGCCCTGCCATCCGGGCTCGTGGTTACGGCGCTCTGGTTCGTTGTCTTCTGGCGGGTGCGGCCGGCCTTTGCGGGAATCTTTCAGGCGCGGGTAGAGGGTTGAGAAGCGGGAAGAGCGCCAGTCGGCGATAGAGCGCCCGGCAAAGTCTCCGCTCCGATTGTCTACAATGGCTTTGTCCGCATGAGCCAATCGAATCTGTTGAGCAAATGTCTCACCAGGGAGCAGGTGCTTCGCCTGGCCGGAGAGCACTACTTCGAGCGCGGGCTGAGCTATTTTCGCCAGGGCCGCGTTACCGAATTCGAGGATTTCGGCGAGAGCGTCGAGGCGATCGTCGAGGGAACGGAAGAATACGTCGTAAGGCTCGAATGCAAGTCAAAGGGCCTGGAGCACGACTGCAATTGTCCGCTCGGCGAGGACGGCGAATTCTGCAAGCACTGCGTGGCCGTGGCGCTGAAGTGGATGAGCGCTCAAGAGAAGGAGCCTTCCGCAGAACCTGCCGGCACGGCCAAGCCCGCCAAAGCTGTAAAGATCACCGACGACGATATTGCCGGCGCGCTCAATGCGGCCGACAAGGCGACGCTGGTGAAACTGCTGCTGGAGTGGGCTGAAGAGAACGAGCCGCTGCGGGAGAAACTCGTTCATCTGGCGGCGCGCAGCAAGGGGCCTGAGGTGAGCGCCGCGCTGGCCAGGAAGACGCTCGAGAAGGCCATCCGCATTCGCCGCTTCGTGGATTACCGCGAGATGCGTGCGTATGCAAAGGGAGCGCGGACCGCCATCGACCTGGTTGAAGAGCTGCTGCGGTGTGGCCAGGCTGCGGGCGTGATCGACCTGTGCGAGGCCGGCGTGCGCTGGCTCGCGGCAGCCTGCGAGCAGGTGGACGACTCCGACGGCTACATGTCGGAGTTGATGGAACGCCTTGAGGATCTGCATCTGCGGGCGTGTGCCGAGGCGAAGCCAAATCCTGCGCTGTTGGCGGCGAAGCTCTTCCACGGAGAGATGAGCGACGGCTATGGGCTGTGGACCAACTGCCTGGAGAAGTATGCGGAAGTGCTGGGCGCGGAAGGCTTGGCCGCTTACCGCGCGCTGGCTGAGGCGGCGTGGGCCAAAGTTCCTGTGAAGACCACGGCGGATTACGGGAAGGAAAGCTACTCCGGTATTGCCAGGATCATGGAGACGCTGGCACGGCAATCGGGCGACGTTGAAGCGCTGGTTGCTGTGCTTGAGCGCGACCTGAGCAGCACGCATCGCTATCTGCGCATTGCCGAGGAGTATCGAGCAGCCGGAGACCGCGACAAGGCGCTGGCCTGGGCTGAAAGGGGCGTTGCGGCCTCGACGGGCACCGACGGCGCCATGCTGCGGCGGTTTGTGGCGGAAGAGTACCGGCACCGCGACCGCCATGCGGATGCGCTGCGGATCATCTGGATCGAGTTTCGGGAGAGTCCCAGCCTGCAGGCCTATCAGCGGCTGGAAGATTTTGCCCGCGCGGCGGAGGACTGGGACGATTGGCGCGGGCAGGCGCTGGCCCTGGTGCGTAAGACGGTTGCCGCCGAAGGCGCCAAGCCTGCTCTCCGGACCAGTTGGAGTTATCGAAGGCGTGACCATTCGCTGCTGGTGGAGATATTTCTGCACGAAGGCAGCGCCGATGAAGCATGGGCGGAGGCCCAAAGCGGAGGCTGCGATGAAAGACTGTGGCTGCAGCTGGCCGATTTGCGCAAGAAGAATTATCCCGCCGATGCCAAGGCCGTGTTTCTGCGTTTTGCCGAGCAGGCAATCGCGAAGGAATCGGGCGGCAAATACGACGATGCCGTTCATTTGCTGGAGCGGGCAGCGGCGGCGGCGCAGGTCATGGGGAAATCGCTGCAATTCCACACGGAGCTGGACGCGCTGCTGCTCAAGTACAAGGTCAAGCGCAATCTGCACAAACGGGTTGCCGTGCGGCGCGAACATCTCTATCTGAATACGGTTGCGCGCTGAGCGACGCCGACGCGGCCTCGCTTTCTGCATCGCTGCGATCCGCCTCGCTACAATCAATGCAGGCGATGATCGAGTATCTCTATCTCGGGCGCGTGGCGTATGACGAGGGGCTGCGGTTGCAGGCCGATCTGGTGGAGCTTCGCTACCAGGGGCGCATCGGCAACACTCTCTTGCTGCTGGAGCATCCGCCGGTGCTGACCCTGGGACGCAATGCGCACCGCGAAAACGTGCTGGCATCGGACGAACTGCTGGCGCGGCGCGGCGTGACGCTGCATGAGATCAACCGCGGCGGCGACGTGACCTATCATGGGCCGGGGCAGCTGGTGGGCTATCCCATCTTTGACCTGCGCAGCCTGCACAACGCCAGCGGCGGGCGTCTGGGGCCAGTGGACTTTGTGCGGCTGATGGAAGAAGCGCTGATCGGGCTGTGCGGCGGGTTTGGCGTGGCCGCGGGGCGCATTGCAGGGCTGACCGGGGTGTGGTGCGGCCTGGGCGCTGGTCTTGCAGGCCGCAAGATCGGGGCCATCGGCATTCATGTTTCGCGCGGCATCACTTCGCACGGGTTTGCCTTCAACGTGACTACTGATCTGCGCGATTTCCTGCTCATCAATCCCTGCGGCATCACCGACCGGCCGGTGACCAGCCTGGAGCGGGAGGTGCGCAACGCGGGCGATTTGCCTTCGCTCGAGGCCATCGCACACCAGGCGGCGCGGCAGTTTGGCATGGTGCTCGCGCAGCCCGTGCTGGCCGTCGATAGCCTTGACGCACTGCGCGCGCAGGCCGAGGCGGCGGCCGCGACATCGCCCGCGTATCCCGCACAAGATACGCCGCTCCAGGTTCCCGCTGAAGTGGAGCGGGTGCGCGGCGCTGGGCCCCGGCCTACGCACGCCTGAGCAATTTATAATCCGGCTGGAACCGGGCGGTGCGGGCACATTCCGCGTCGCGGAGACGAGTGACGCATGCCAACCGACGTGATCATGCCCCAGATGGGCGAGTCGATCTTTGAGGGCACCATTACCAAGTGGCTCAAGAAAGCCGGCGACCGGGTCGAGAAGGACGAGCCGCTGTTTGAAATCTCCACGGATAAAGTGGACGCGGAGATTCCGTCGCCGGTGGCAGGCGTGCTGAGCGAGATCAAGATTGCCGAGGGCGAGACGGTGCAGATCAACACCGTGGTCGCGGTGGTGGCAGAGAGCGGATCGGCAGCGGCTCCGGCAGCACCGGCAAAGGCCACGCCCGCAAAGACCTCGGCGCCGGCGGAAAAGGCGCCAGCCGCGCCTGAGGCACAGGCCGCAGCCAAACCTGCTGCTGCCGCTAAATCGGCCAGGCCGGCCGCCACGCAGGACCAGGCGGATGGCGCAACAACGGACGCATCCTCCTCCGGCAAGGCTCCCGCAGCGCCAACCGGCGGCACCGATGTGGTGATGCCGCAGATGGGCGAGTCGATCTTTGAGGGCACCATTACCAAGTGGCTCAAGCAGCCCGGCGACCGGGTGGAAAAAGACGAGCCGCTGTTTGAGATTTCGACCGACAAGGTGGACGCGGAGATTCCATCGCCGGTGGCGGGCGTGCTGAGCGAGATCAAGATTGCCGAGGGCGCCACGGTGCAGATCAACACGGTGGTTGCCGTGATTGGCGGTGCGGCGGCGGCGCAGGGTGCGGGCGATTCTGCATCGTCCGCAGAGGCAAAGCAGCCGGCTGCGGCGGCCCCAGAGCCGCGTCAGGAAGAACCGGAAGCCGCATCGGACGCGGACGCGGCTGCCGGGACCGGCCAGCGCCTGCGCTCTTCACCGCTGGTGCGGCGCATTGCAAAAGACAACAGCCTCGACCTCCGCCAGGTAGCGGGCACCGGCTCGGGCGGGCGTATTACCAAGGAAGATATCCTGGCGCATCTGAGCGAGAACGATGCGGGCAGCGCCACGCAGGCCAAGCCCGAGAGCACCGCGACGGCTGGAGCAACCTCGCCCGCTGCTGCACCGTCCACGCCGCAAGCGCAGCCGGCCGCGTCGCAGTTACCCGGCAGCGTGGTTCCCCTGACCAAGATGCGCGCCATCATTGCCCAGCGCATGGTGGAGAGCGTGCAGATCAGCCCGCATGTGCATTCCGTCTTCAAGGTGGACATGACGCGCATTGTGCGCCTGCGCGACCGCGAAAAGGAGAATTTCGAGCAGCGCAACGCGGTCAAGCTGACTTACATGCCGTTCATTGCCGCCGCTGCCATTGAATGCCTGCGCAAGTTTCCCATAGTCAACGCATCGATGGAGCAGGGCGCCGGTGGCAACTCGATCCGCTACCACCAGAACATCAACCTGGGTATTGCAGTGGCGCTGGACTGGGGCCTGATTGTGCCCGTGGTAAAGCAGGCAGAGGAGCGCAGCTTCCTGGGCCTGGCGCGGGCCATTGCGGACCTGGCCCAGCGCGCCCGCTCGAAGAGGCTCAAGCCGGACGAGGCGTCGGGGTCGACTTTTACGCTGACCAACTCCGGCATCTTTGGCGAGGAGTTTGGCTTGCCCATCATCAACCAGCCGGACTCCGCGATCCTGGCCATCGGCGGCCTGAAGAAGGAGCCGGCGGTCCTCACCGACGCCGAGGGCAACGACAGCATTGCGATCCGGTCAATGCAACACTTCTGCCTGGGCTTCGATCACCGCACCATCGACGGCGCAGATGCGGGCAGATTCATGGCCGAGTTCAAGAAGGTGCTGGAGGGTTGGGACAAGGAGATCGGGTAGGCTGTTTGAGTCTCAATTGGCTGAAAAAAAGGCCGAATCGAAGGCGAAATCGAAGGAAGGTTTCCCTGTAGGGCCAGGCAAACCCTCCTCATCAGAATCGACCGAGCGGGAAGGAGAAGGTCATATTCCCCCGCCGTGCTCCTCAGGCATCAATTCGACAGGTTCACCTTCCGCCTCTCCCGCCGGAATCTCAACCGCCGCTTCCGTCGCATCCGCGCCCGGCTCATCGATCCAGAGGCAGGCGATCCACCACGCGATCACCACCAGGTAGACCACATTGTTGGCGTCGTAAATCTTGTCGCGAAGCCCCAGAATCCGGTTCACGTCGCCCTGCGTTTTGGGCGCAGCATGAGCAAAAACCGCCTGCAAGATTCCCTGCACCGTGAGCTGCGCAATCGATGCGGTAGAGAGCCCGATGATCAGTTGCTGCGTATGGCTGCGCCAGCCGGCCCCATAGCGCCGCCCCAGCGCCACCACCAGCAGGCCCACCCCGACGGTCAGCAGGTCCACCAGCAACGTGCCCTTTTGCGCACCGAGCTGCATCACCCGCAGCACGGTCAGGCTGGAATCGGCGGTCAGCGTCTTCCACTCCGGCCACATGCCCCAGAACCGCAGCACCAGCGCGCCCGCGGCCAGCAAAATGAGCGTGCCCACCAACCGGTTGCGCCGGCTCACCGCGCCAAAGGCCTTTCGCGCCAGCTCCACCAGCACCATCAGGCCCACCAGCACGCCCAGGTCGATCAGCGAGATCAAAATGGCGTTATACGGGATCGGCGACAGCCGGTCGTAGAGCAGCTTCTGCGTCAGCAGGCGCAGCCCCATCAGCACAATGCTGGCCGTGAACCAGGGAAAGCTTTTTGCCCGGTCGCGCCCCAGCAGCACCACCAGCAGCACCAGCAGCGCCGCAAACGTCAGCGCCCAAAGCACTTCGACGGCAGTAAAGTTGAAATGAAAATGCATTCGAGCCTTGTCCGGGCCGCGGTTGGATTCTGCCGTACGGCGCCTGTCTCAGTTTAACCGGCTGGTGAGGGAGGTGGCTGGGGAGGGCCGGTGGGAACAATGCGGGAATCTGGTGCGCCCGGAGAGATTCGAACTCCCGACCTAACGCTCCGGAGGCGTTCGCTCTATCCAGCTGAGCTACGGGCGCGCTCTTCAAGCATACCGCACTTCGCAATCTCAGGCACCCGCGGCGGCCTTACCGCGCCCCCGGCGGCACATGATCCTCAAGATACCGCGCAATCAGGCTGTAAACATGGAACGACGTCCCCTTGCCCTCGTAGATCCCATGCGTGCGGTTGGGGTAGTCCATGAAATCGAAGGGCTTGCCCAGTTCCACCAGCTTGTCGACCAGCAACTCAGTTCCCTGGAAGTGCACGTTATCGTCACCCGAGCCATGGATTACGAGCAAATGCCCGGCCAGCCCGCCGGCAAAGTTGATGGGCGACCCGTCGTGGTAGCCCTTGGGATTCTCGGCGGGCAGGCCCATGTAGCGCTCCTGATAAATGGTGTCGTAGTGGCTCTCATCGGCCACCGGCGCCACTGCGATGCCGGTCCCGTAGACTCCGGGATAACGGAACATCATGTTGAGCGTATTGGAGCCGCCGCCGCTCCATCCCCAGATAGCCATGCGCGACGTATCGATATAGGTGCGCTCGCGGGCCAGCTGCTGGATGGCCTGCGCCTGCTCGGCCGACGACAGCACGCCGATGGCGCCCGCGACCGACTTACGCCATTCGCGGCCCTTGGGCGCGGGCGTGCCCTGGTTGTCAAAGCTCACCACCAGGTAGCCCTGATCGGCGATGAGCCCGTGAAAGATGCGCCGCGCGCCGCCCCATCCGTCGCGCACGGTCGCCCCCCATGGCTCGCCATACACATACGCCAGCACCGGGTACTTCTTTGCCGGATCGAAGTCGTGCGGCTTGATCATCCAGCCGTCCAGGGTGACACCGTTCGCCACCTTCACCTTGAAGAACTCGCCTTTCGACCCCAGCAGCGGCTCCGCCTTCGCGGCCAGCGCGCTCCCGTCCACCAGCGTCCGCACCGGCTTGTGATCGGGCAGGCTCACGATCTCAATGTTGCCCGGCCGGTCAAACGTGCTGGACCGATGCTCGGCCCAGCGGCCGTTGGGTGCAATGTTGTAGGCATGGGTGCCCGGTTCGCCGGCGGGAGTCACGCGCTCCGGCGCGCCCTTGCCGTCAAGCCGCGCGCGATAGAGATACTGCCGCACCGCATCGTCCGGCGAGGCCACAAAGTAAAACCAGCCGCCCGCATCGTCGACGCCCACCTTCTCCAGCACATCGCCCTCGAAGTTGGTCACCAGGCGCGGCTTGCCCCCCGCCGGATCCACGCGCCAGGCATGCCGCCATCCGTCCCGTTCGCTCAGAAACACCATGTCCTTGCCCGCGCCGGCCTTCTTCTCGCCGCCGATCCAGTCCATCGGAAACGTATCGATCCACGCCTTGTCGGTGTCTTCAAACGCCAGCCGAGGCTCGCCCGTCTTTGCGTCGGCCCATAGATATTGAATGCTCTTTTGCGAACGGTCGAGATACTCCAGCATCACGCCATCGGAGTTGCCGGCCCAGTCCATCTGCGCCACATAGTGGTTGCGCGGATCGCCCGCAAGCTCGATCCAGCGCGTGGCGCCGCCCGCTGCGGAAACAATGCCCACGCGCACCGCCGAGTTCGTCGTCCCCGCCTGAGGATACTTATAACTGGAGA
>Ga0302324_100026861_pt1 | contig 10988 bp, 9 predicted proteins | sample Palsa_T0_1_FD_201949 | JGI IMG/M metagenome (GOLD analysis project Ga0302324, IMG submission 201949) | Peat permafrost microbial communities from Stordalen Mire near Abisko, Sweden - Palsa_T0_1 | ecosystem: Environmental > Terrestrial > Soil > Palsa > Peat permafrost | place: Sweden: Abisko...
GGAATATGGGTCATGTCGTCACTGGTCTGTCGAATACCCGACCAAATTGCTTTTTCAAGATCGTAATCGCCGGTCATTTTTTTGGGATAATACATTCGTCCGCTGGGTTCCGGGATACCTTTGGCAGAGCGGGCACGAGCCAGATCGTCGAAAGAAATTTCCGTGGGATGTTCCATGACGGGATCACTCACCAGGTAGCGGCCGTTCTTCTTTCCAAAAACAATAATGTTGTGGGCATTGAAATGAAAACGATACGCTGCGGGGAGGTAATCCAGATAAAATACGGAAGTAAGCATTCCCACCGGCTGACCTTGCTCTATCTTTTTGTCCAATTCCAACATCGCCGCCCGGGGTGTCGAAAACTTCTGGCGTTCAATCGTGATCCCCATTCTCTTTGCAAAACGCTTAAAAATATGGCCCGGCCAGATACGGTACGATACCACCGGTATTCCATTTAGCCTGACAAATGGCAGATAGGAAAAAAACAATCCCGAACCAATACCAAAAACCATAGGTTCGTCGAATTTCATTCCATGAAAGCGGAGCAAGTTCGAAACGACGCCGCTTTCGCAGTGGGCCGACTGTCCATGCGTATACTCAACGCTCATTCGATGGCATTAATTTCTCCGGATTTTTCAATTCGTCCACGGTAATCCGAAATGTAAAGGCGTATCTCTCCATCCTCTTTTTGCTCACCCTGTTGAAAAAAAACGGAAGCATATCCAGCCTCACCCGCCAACCCAAAGTCCCGACGTAACTCGCAACCATGGGGATGGTCATGATATTTTTTTTCATATAATAAAGGATGGGGCTGGCTTTACCGTTGATCACTTTTTCCCGCGCTTCCTCCACGCCATCCTCAACAATTTCCCATGCCTGACGCATCGCAATAGTCTCAGGCTCCCACCCAACGCTGTTCACTTTGACATAGTGACCGTTTTCATCGGTGGCATAATAGAGCTTGGCAAGTTTGCCTTCATTAAGGTTTTCGGAATCCTGCGGCACCTGGTTTTCTTTCATACTGCGGTTAGCAAGACATACCCATAATTAAACCGGGCGCTTTCCGGAATCATCATCAACAGGATATCGCCTTTTTTGAGTTGGTCGGAATTAAAAAGTTCTTCCAGCATCAGGTAGGGAGACGCTGCGCCTACGTTGCCTACACTGGAAAGATTGGTAAACCACTTTGATTTCGGAATTTCAATTCCCAGCGACTCCAGTTCACGCTCAATCCTGGGCCCAAAATACTGTGATGACAAGTGGGGAAGAAAGTGCGTAATGCTTTTCATCTCCAATTTCCGTTCATGGACGATATGCTTGAGTAATTCGCCGCCCTTTTTCACAATAAAATCGCCCAGCAATTTGGTGTCCTGCTTAATCGCAAAAACAGACTGATTGGTCCATTCCTCAGGTTCCAAATCAGGCCATCCGATCAGAGAACCATCGTCGCTCTTGATGGATCCGGCAAACATGCAGACCGGCAATTCATGCGCAAAGGAGCGCTGTTCAATCCAGTCTATCCGCAAAGACAACGAGGAGCCGTTAGGCTCGGACTGGATCAGCGCAGCACCGGCTCCATCAGAAAGCATAAATCGGAGAAAATCTTTTTCAAACGCAATAATTCCGTCTTTGTTCAACTGGGCAATCTTACTCGCTTCTTCTTTAAAATATTTTGCCAGCATCCATTTACCAAATCGTTCGGACCCTGTGCACACGGCATTTTCTGTACTCCCTGAGAGCACCGACAAATATCCAAATTTTAGCGCCTGAATTCCGGCACTGCAAGCACCCGTCGTTGAGTTGATCTCGACCGAATGGCCCCCGAGCAATCCATGGACCATGGCTGCATGAGATGGCAATAACTGATCCGGCGAAGTTGTGCCGCAGGATAAAAGCTCCAAATCGGAAAGATCAAAATCCTCGTCCAGTAATCCTTCAACGGCCAGTTTCGTCAGTTGCGCGTTGGTGTGCGTCGTGTGGCCTTCTTTATCCTGTGCATAATATCGCGTCTTAATCTGGTTATTCCGGAGGATCAGCGGTTTAGCCCTCGAGGGCAAATTGTTGATAAGTCCCAGAACATCTTCAATTTCATCATTTGAAATAGGTGCATTTGGTAAGTACTTGGACATCCGGTTGATATACGCGCTTCTACTCATTATTCGCTGGAATTTCGTACAAAAATAAGAATTTGATCTACAAAACAACGTATTTCCCCTGTGCCACCGGTTGGTGGAGGTTTTCAGAGATGCCCTGATTTTACCGCAATGAATTTTGCTTGTAGTACTCGACCTCCTCCATCAGGTATCTCCTTTTCACCAGAAGCAAGACATTGGACAGAATCCAAAGTAAAGGCGTTAGAATGAAAATGGCGGTGGGTAATAAATACATAAAAACATAGACCCTTGCTTTTCGACCCGTGGAATGCAATGGACCTCCGGCCGCCACAAATCTGGCCCAAATTGAAAATGCTTTCTGCCCCCGGTTTTCCAGAAGCACTAAACTGGGTTTTATGAAAATGGCGCCTTTTTCGTTCAGCGATTTCTGGACAGCTGAAAAATTATTTTTCTCGAGTGCTTCCTTTACGAGACCTCCAAAAACGGAAGCATATTTCACATCTTCTCTTGACACACCGGCGGAAGGGAAAAACCAGAAAGGATTTCGCCGTCCGGTGAACATCCATCGTAAAATTGTAATCAGACTTGTCAGGTTACCGGACCGATCAACCAGGGCAATGTGACCTACGAGATGGGCCTCTGTTTCGCGCAGTCTCCGCTTTACCTTTTCCTGAGCCCCTAACCACATATTGCGACATCCCAGAGCAGTCACGACAGGCTTTCCTTTTAATATTCTCTTTGCGTCGTCCGATTGAAGGAAGGAACTTATGGGTCGGGAAGGTGTTAAAAACCAAGGCTGATAACCGATCACGATCAGATCAAATTCACCGAATGCTTTTTCCGACAGCGGCTTTAACGTATAGGGTTGTTGGGTAAATGTCTCCGGAAAAGCATTGAAGAACGCATATCCACTCCAGGGAAAGGGGAAATTTTCAACCGGCTTTAGCTCTTCAAAATGAATTTCATACTCCGACTCCGATTGAATAAATGGCGATACAAAGGAATTGAGAATCTCTCTTTGCTGACCGGATTGAGTGAAGTAGATAACCAGAATTTTTTTCATTGTGAAGGAAGTCCGGGGAGCAAATTACTCATAAAATCCACATCCAAATTTATTAAATTTGCACGGCGTATTTTCAATGGCGACATTTTAGATTGCACCCGTTTGCAAAGATTTTGGCACACATTTTTTAGTTATACGATAACCAATTTTATAATGACTATGCAAAACAAAAAAATACCCGCTGTTTACCCAGTACATCGTTATTCCGATCGATCCCTGGGGAAAAAATTACTCAGTGGACTATTAATCGTTTCATGTCTCATTTCGTGCACACACAATTCGAAAATCATAAGGTCCTGGAAAAGCTCGATGCGGACGAAAAGCTACAGCGACATTATGGTGATGGCTCTTACCCATGATACACGAGCCAAAGCAATTGTGGAGAATGACATGGAGGCTGCTCTTTCCAAAAGGAGTGTTATCGTCTCCAAAAGCCTTGACGTATTCGGACCTAATTTCTCAAAGGATATCCTGAAAGAGGAAATGCTGATGAAGGTTAAGCATACCGGTGCCGATGCGATACTCACGGTTTCGTTGATCAATCGGGAAAACCGAACCCGGTACGTGCCAGGATACGCGGGATTTGTTCCTGGCTTCTGGGGATATTACAGCTATTGGTATCCCACTGTCTATTCTCCCGGCTACTACACGCAAGACAGAATTTATTACATCGAAAGCAATCTTTACGATGTGGTTACGGATGACCTGATATGGACAGCTGAATCTGAAACGTACAACCCCTCGAGCCTGACTGGATTTTCAAAGGACCTTGCTTCTATTCTGGTTGAGAAGCTTATGAAAGACAAGATATTGCACAGTTTAAAAAATAAATGAGGCACAACAGCAATGTAGTTTTGGACGCATTCATCAAACACCATCGGCGTTCACAGCCAGGTATTGTTTGCGGAAAATATCTTTAGCGTCGTTGAAGGCCGATACAGCTCCGATATAAGATAAAAAACGAATGTAATACCAGGCGAAGTCTATCTGATACCATAAGAATCCCGACCTTGCACTGTGTGGAAACAAATGGTGATTGTTATGCCACTCCCCGGCAACAATACCCGGCCATGTCTGATTGATCGACATATCCTTCCGGTTGAAATCTACTCCCTCCCGCTGCCTGTCTTTTCCCTTGCCGTGTCCTTCATAATTAAATGTGCGCACCCCCACTGCCCAAACACAAGCCCCGCCAAATAAGGCAGCGACGAGGGCGGGGCCACCGACCAGGTAGAACACCAACATCCAAAACCCCCAGTTCATCAACCAATGTAGGACAGTGAGCCCGGGTCGGGCCATAGATCCCCATCTCCGGTACCCCTCATAGGTATTATTCTGTATGCCGGTGTGTTTCATCAGATTCACAACTCGCTGGTAGTCTTCCCGGTTCAGATTGCGGGCAATGGGTTGATGATTGACATCCGCCAAAAAGCAATATAAAAACCCGGCGGAAGCATTATAGGGATCTCCGGGCTGATCTGATTTGGCATGATGTACATGGTGAGATACTACATAAATTTCTTCGGGGATGATTTTCAACGACAGGTTGCGGGTAAAAAACTTCCAGAATTTATTGCGGAAAGTATAGGCCCCGTGCGTACAATACCGGTGATGCCAAACCGTACCATGAGTGCCCATAAACACCATGCTGTATAAAAATGCAGTGATTAATAGACCCCAGCTGAAATAGTGGAATAGGAATACCAATAAAAAAGGTACAAGGCATACAACCTGAAGCCAGCTGATAAACGAGAGCCAGTTCTTACGTGTCTTGAAGATATTCAATCGTGAAAAGAATTCGCCCAGAATTTGTCGGGAACTTGGCTTAATGAAATCACCCGAAAGGTCCTGCCACCCGTACCGGGGCTTTTCAAGTACATAATCTAGAAACGCCATAATGCACAATATGTTGAAAGCGTCATCAAAGTCCTGATTGTAAACACTCACGCCCGACTAATTTGCACGGCCTAAAATTGTGCCAGTTTTGCGGCGTCTCTTCGGGCGGTTTTCCGATACGTCTGGAAAATAACGTAGAATATTTTCCACGATCGGATTAAATTATTTTACCGCCAGGTCAAGCGGTGCTAGCGGGGTTATTCCCACCGCCGGGTTACTGACAATCTTAATTCCTGTAATTTTTCCCATTGTGTTATCAATCTTCCATTCTTCCTCGAGAAGCCACGTATTTTCGTCCCGGTGTTGAATTACTAACCGCGCGCCGCTAAACGCTAGTGTTGAATAACCATTGTGCCCGACAGGTGTATTACCGACCCGCGTACGCTGCCTTTGATCGTAAAACACCAGGTTAAATTTCCTGCTGTTCTCCAGGGAAGGTTTTGATTTCCTGGACGCTACCTCCACAGGCATTCCGCCATGCCCTATACATCTTCCGAAAGCTTGAATTCCACCTTTACTTTGAAACTTGCCGTAAACTGCAAAGCGGTGTTCGTGCCCCCAGAACCAGATTACTTCCTTATCGTCGCCGATCAGCGATTTTAATTGCGTAGCCGGCGTTCTGTATTGACGCTCAAAGGACGAAAAATAAGGGTGATGAGTAAAAATTACTAATCCTCTCTTTTCGTTCTTATCAAGTTTGACCACCTCCCGAAGCCATGTCATTATTTTCTTGTCGAAATGCGCATCGGGCCGGAATATCCATTCAAGAATTGGTTTGCCAACTGAATAATACCCGGTGTCAAGTCCGAGCACTCGCCAATGATCATTCTCCAGACAGAAGAAGGAAGCAGCTTGATTACGCCTAATGTCTTTTTCGACCACAAACATATGGGGCAGAAGTTTTTTGAAGTATGAATTTCCATTACTGTAGAACTCATGATTGCCGGGAATGGCCAGAGTTCCTGCCTTGCCGCGGGGCCACGGATTACCGGGTGCTAAAAAATTGCTGTCGATCTCCTGAGGGGCTCCAACAAAATAGGTGTCGCCAAGATGAACCGTATAATCGCCTCGTTCATCATTCATTAACCGTCCTATCCTCGAACTTTCCAACGTGTCCGTCGCCCAATCCGCAGCGACGACCATTTTTACATCCTGATGCATCTTGAATACGCCGTTATTATCGGCCGGGTACTCCAGAAATTTATGCTTTGGACCGAAGCGACTCTTAAAATAATGAATGAACCAATCCCAAATCCGGACGGATAGATAATCACCAAAATGGTTAAGAACCGTTGCTCTTTTCTTTTGTTTTAGAAGACTCTGCTGCGTCAGAAAATGGTTCTGAATCTGACTTCGAAACAATCTTTTGTACTCACTAAATTCTCTGGTTTTCACGGTTCGGTTATTATTTCAGACTTTTACGCTTTAGGAATACCATCATTTCTTTCCGGGCGTCCAAATTGGAATTTTTTTGACCTCTATAAATGCTTGATGCACAAACACATATCAAAATAACGCCTTGGAGTATTTCAGTTTTGGCACGTTTATTTGTGTCAACGTACCACGACCGAAAAAAGACCGGGTTGTGGAAAAATATAAACAATCAATATGCTATCTAAGAAAAAATTGCGCATTGGAGTGATTGACTTGGTTTGTAAAGGTCCTACGAATACGTTGTGGGCGAGGATAATGCATGCTAATCTTGCCAGCATCATGCCTCAGGTAGTGGCTACCTGGTGCGAACAAGAAGGCCATGAAGTAAATATGATTTGTTATACCGGGCGCGAAGACTTACGCAACGCGTTTCCGAAAGGCGTTGATCTCATTTTTATCAGCGCATTTACACAGGCTGCTCTTCTGGCCTATGCGCTGAGTAATTACTTTCGAAGCCTGGGTGCCGTAACGGTATTGGGTGGACCCCATGCTCGTTGCTATCCGGATGATTCAGTTAACTATTTTGATTACGTACTTGGGTTTACCAATAAGTCAACGATTTCAGAGGTGCTCGGCAATTGCACCCCTCACAGGCCAGCCGGAAAACAGTTAGCCGCCGGTCGACAACCCCTGGAATTGCCGGGGGTTGCCGAACGCTGGAAATTTATTGAGCCCACGTTGAAGAAAGCCCCCTTCCTTAAGTTCATCCCTATGATCGGAAGTATGGGTTGCCCCTACACGTGCTCCTTCTGTATTGATTCCGTTGTGCCCTATCAGCCTCTGGACTTTCAAACCATGAAAGAAGACCTTGCTTTTCTTTTGCGAAAATTCAAGAAGCCGCTGATTGCCTGGCATGATCCGAATTTTGGAATACGTTTTGAAGAAAATATGGAAGCGATTGCTGCTGCCGCCCCGCCGAAAAGTTTCAATTTCATGGCCGAAAGCAGCCTGTCGATCCTTACGGAAAAGCATCTAAAGGTCCTGAAGGAAAATAATTTCTTAGCGCTATTGCCAGGCGTAGAATCCTGGTTCGAACTCGGTAACAAGTCACGGGCGTCTCACATCACCGGAGAACAGCGGGTAAACCAGATCTCCGAACACATTAACCTGGTATTTCAGTATGTTCCCTATGTTCAGACCAATTTCGTTCTTGGATTGGATAGTGATGCGGGAAGCGAGCCATTCGAACTCACCAAACGTTTTGTTGACAAATCACCGGCTGCTTTTCCCGGTTACTCCTTACTCACCGCCTTTGGCGAAGCTGCGCCACTTAACCTTGACTATCAGAAAGCCAATCGTGTCTTGCCTTTTCCTTTTCATTTTCTCAATAACCATCTGGCTATGAATCTTAAGCCAAGGAATTATGACTGGGTCGATTTCTATGACAAAGTAATTGATCTCACTCAATATACGTTTTCAAAAAAGGCAATCTACCGACGCTTTATGGCTACACCCCATTTCACTTCGCGCTGGATGAACTTTATGCGCGCCATTTCTGCCGAGGGGCATGGGCGTCTGAGCTTTTATCGTCAGGTGCGCAGAATGCTCGTGGAGGACTCCAGTTTCAGGCAATATTTTGAAGGAGAATCAACGCAGTTGCCCGCATTTTATGAGAACATCATCAAAGAAGACCTGGGAATGTGGTGGCCGTGGCTTCCCGCGGGGGCCATCGAACACAATCCCAATGCGTATCTGCTTAAAACCCGGAAGGCTGCGCCCGTTTCCGTTTGACGCAACACTTCACGATTCAATTTCAATTGAAAAAGACCGCAAAAAGGTCTTCCCCGGTTCCAGTGACTGTATTCCTTCTTTGGCGCTAAACTCGCCTTCAAACCCTTGGGTATCGGATAGTCCACACCATGGCTCCAGACATAGGAAAGCAGCACCCGGTTTTGACCATATACCAAAATAGGGGAATTCGGCGAACGTCAATTTAACCGCGTAGTCCGACTTTCTGCTCTTCATATGAAGCGAGCTCGACTTCATGTTTTTGAAAACAAGTGCATCTTTGGTAAAAAAATCATTGTTCAGACCAAGGATTTTTTCATTGGAAATGACACGTTCTGATTTTCCACTGAAAAGACCTTCCTGCAGGAGATGACGATCCAGCGTTTCAGCTTTTTCAAACTCAATGTAATAGTCTGCCGGCGTTTCACCGGGAATCAGGGCAAAACCCGGGTGACCTCCGATCGAAAAATACATGTGCTTCAGCCCTTCATTCTTTACTTCATAGTGAATGTAAAGCTGAACGCCGTTCAAAGAATAGATAATTTTCAGTTCAAAAGGAAACGGGTATTTTTGAAGAAGCTCTTCGGTTGATTCCAGAACAAACTCAACCGTGTTTGTCCCGCGCCTTCCCACCTTAAATTCCATGTCGCGGGCAAATCCGTGCTGAGGAAGAGAAAAAATTTTTCCATTCATTCGGTAGAGGTTGCCGTTTAACTTACCCACGATGGGAAAAAGAACAGGCGATCGGCGGGGCCACCAATCGGGACTACCCTGCCATAAATATTCCTGTTTATGATTCTTGTGGTAAATGCTGCTAAGTTCCGCGCCGGAGGTTGCCACCTCTATTCGCAGCATATCATTCTCAATTTTTTCTGTCATAGACATCCTGGAATAATCTTTCCTTCAACCCGTAATTAATTTTATATATTGTATCCGGTAAATCTACCCCTATTCAAAGATACCGATGAAGCTATCCGCAAAACTTATTTTAGTTCTTTTTTTGGCCGCAGCGTGCTCGAAAAAAGAACTACCTGCCGACTGGATCCTGCTTGGAAAAATCTGGACCGGCAATTCCGCACAGCCTTGGGCCGAAGCCTTTGCCGTTCGGGGAGATTCCATTGTCGCCGTTGGAACAGAAACGGACATGAAAAAGTGGAAAGGAAATAATACCCGTACGACGCGGCTTGAAAAAAAGCAGCTGATCACCCCTGGCTTCATTGATACCCACACCCATTTTGTTGACGGAGGCTTCGAATTGTCCTCCTTGCAATTGCGCGATGCAAAAACAAAAGAAGAATTTATTAAACGTATAAAAGCATTTGCCGAAACACTTCGACCCGGTGTATGGATTACGGGTGGCGAATGGGATCATCAAAATTGGGGAGGAGAATTACCGGAGCGCGAATGGATCGATCCGTACACCCCCAACAATCCGGTTTGGATAACCCGATTGGACGGCCACATGTGTCTGGCGAACAGCGCGGCACTGAAGGCAGCCGGAATAACAGATCGTATTCTGCCCGTGGCAGGTGGAACCGTCGTCCGCAATAAGCAAGGCAAAATCACCGGCGTGTTTAAAGATAATGCGATGTCACTTATTAACTCTTCGGTTCCGGCTCCTCCGGCCGATCTTGAAGACCGGGCGTTGGATGCCGCCATGAGCTACGTTGCTGAGCGCGGGGTCACTTCCATTCACAACATGTATGGACACATGGCGGTTTTCGAACGCGCCCGAAAGGCGAACAGACTTAAGACACGTATTTATGCCGGAATGGCACTGGATCACTGGAGAGAACTGAAAGCGAAGATTGATCTGCAAGGCAGAGGTGACAAATGGTTGCGCATCGGAGGACTTAAAGCTTTTGTCGATGGATCGCTGGGATCGCATACGGCGGCTTTTCATACACCCTTTCTCGATTCGCCCAAAGACTCCGGTTTTTTCGTTAATTCTGAAAAGGACCTATATGAATGGACATCAGGAGCTGATAAAGCCGGTCTTCAGGTGATGATCCACGCTATTGGTGACCGGGCCATTCACACACTGCTCAATATCTATGAGCGAATCGAAAAGGAAAACGAAGCGAGAGACAGACGATTCCGGATAGAACATGCCCAACATACCAGCCTGGTTGATATCCCGCGGTTTGCGACGCTGGGAGTTATCGCCAGCATGCAACCTTACCATTGTATTGATGATGGGCGCTGGGCAGAAAAGATTATTGGATATGAACGGTGCAAGACCTCCTACGCTTATCGTTCTTTGTTGGATGCAAAAGCGAAATTAGCCTTTGGAAGTGATTGGCCGGTTGCTCCACCCACTCCGTTGGAAGGCATTTATGCCGCTGTCACCCGCAGAACATTGGATGGCAAAAATCCAAATGGCTGGATACCCGAACAGAAGATCACGGTACAGGAAAGCCTGAAAGCATATACTTTAGATGCTGCCTGTGCTTCTTTCGAAGAGAAAATAAAGGGATCGATTGAGCCCGGAAAACTCGCAGACTTTGTAATTCTCGACCAGGACATTACTTCCATTCCGCCGGAAAAAATTCGCGATGTGAAAGTGATTAAAACAGTCGTTGGAGGGAAACCTGTATTCGAGCGAAAATAACTTTGTATAATGGACGCTGGTTCAATAAGAATTCCTACGGGAGGTCTATCTGACCGCCTGCGGGATGCAAAAGACAGTTTACTTATTAATAATTTCTGTGCGCCATGGGGGTTAGGTTACTGAACCTGTATAAATCTTGTCA
>Ga0302324_100026862_pt1 | contig 10988 bp, 7 predicted proteins | sample Palsa_T0_1_FD_201949 | JGI IMG/M metagenome (GOLD analysis project Ga0302324, IMG submission 201949) | Peat permafrost microbial communities from Stordalen Mire near Abisko, Sweden - Palsa_T0_1 | ecosystem: Environmental > Terrestrial > Soil > Palsa > Peat permafrost | place: Sweden: Abisko...
ACGCTGGCCACATCCAGCACATCCTGCGCCTGTCCCCGCGCCAGTCCCGGCGGCAGCGCCTGACTTTCCTCCGTCTGGGCGTCTCCCGCTGTCCGGGGTTTTTTCTTCTCCATCTGCAGATCGAGAACCTTCCACCCCACCTGCTGCACTGCAGTCCCGGAGGAGTGATACCGATCCGTAATCCCGCCCCCGACAATCGCGGTGATCACCGTCGTAACCGCCCAGATATGGTCCTCGTGCCACGCGCTCAGTAATCGCCGGCAGATCAGGTCATAGATCTTCTCTTCGTCGGGCGAAAGTCTGGCGCCGCCTGGAGCCGTCGTGGTCGGAATAATCGCATGGTGATCGCGAATCTTCGTATCGTCCACAAACCGCTTCCCCAGCGGACGCTCACCTGTCCCCGGCGCCATCTGCGCGCGGTAAGGATCGGCAATCGTCTTCACGATCCGCGGCAATGTAGCCGCCACATCCCGCGAAAGATAGCGGCTGTCGGTGCGCGGATAACTGATCAGCTTATGCTGTTCATACAACCCCTGCGCCACGTCCAGCGTCTTTTGCGCGCTGAACCCGAACAGCCGGTTCGCATGCCGCTGCAGTTCGGTCAGATCGTAAAGCAGCGGCGGCCCCATGCGCTGCGTCTCAGCCTTGATCGATTCAATCGCCGCCCGCCCGGCCCGCGCCCGCTCCACAATCTGCGCTGCCTCAACGCCCGCTTCCGGACCCGTCGCCGGCAGCCGCGTTGTTTTCTGCGGATCGGATTTCTGCAGATCGTCCGCATCCCGGAACCACGTGCCCTTATACGCGGCAGCGTCCGGCTTGCCCTCTGGCCGGAACGTCGCGATGACCTCGAGGTAATCTTCCGGAACGAAGCTGCGGATTGCCAGCTCGCGTTCGACCAGCATGGCCAGCGTCGGCGTCTGCACGCGTCCCACCGAGAGGTCGCCACCGTACGTCAGCGTATAGGCGCGCGAAAGATTCATCCCCACCAGCCAGTCCGCCCGGCTCCGTCCCCGTGCCGCATCCGCCAGCGGTTCGTATTCGGTTGCGGGCCTCACCTCGTCGAGTCCTTTGCGGATGGCGTCCGGCGTCAGGGATGAAATCCACAGCCGGCTGACGGGCTTGGTGCAACCCGCCGCCTCGTAAATGTAGCGGAAAATCAGTTCCCCTTCGCGCCCGGCATCCGTCGCGCAGATGACGCTTCCAATGCGCGGAGACGTCAGAATCTTCCGCACCGTCTCGAACTGATCTTTCGTTTTGTCGTAGACCACCAGCGGCCAGGTATCGGGCAGCATGGGCAGCAGTTCGCGCCGCCATGCCTTCCACTCCGGGCGGATCTCATGAGGCTGCGCCAGGGCCGCCAGGTGCCCGATGGCCCACGTCACCACGTAGCCATTGCCGTGCAGATATCCGTCGCCCTTCGCCGAGGCTCCCAGAACCCGCGCGATATCCCGTGCGACCGATGGCTTCTCGGCCAGCACGGCTACTGAAGTTTGACTCAAATACCAGTTTAGTTTTCCCGCAGGGCAGGCGTCAGGTCCCTGTGAATGAAATCGTCGCCTTTGACCAGGAGCGGTGGCGGACATTCGCCGATAACCGCTTGTCTCGCATCATCTCCGCCACCCCGTTCGAAACGTTTGCCCGCGTGGTCCCGCCAGTCGTTTCTCGAGGAGGCGAACGTGGTCATTCCCGAACTTCACCTGCAACTAAAAAGCAACCTCGCATTCATCAATCTGACGCCGATAAAACAGTAACTTCAACATGTGCCATTCTCTTCGCTGCCCTCCCACCGTCTGCCCCAGCCGCTGGCGGTTGCGGTGAACCGCTTCTTACAGATCGACAAACTCGAACGCCTCTATCTCGAGTCCAGGTCCGGCGGTCTCCTGTGCTGCGACCTCATGCGGGCGCTCGACATCGAACTCAAAGTCGCCCCCGAAGATATCAAAAAAATCCCCGCCTCCGGCCCGGTGATCGCCGTCGCCAACCACCCCTTCGGCCTGCTCGACGGCGCACTCCTCGCCTCCCTCCTCACCAGCGTCCGCCCCGACGTTCGCGTGCTCACCAACCACTTGCTGGGCTATCTACCCGAACTCTCCCGCATGGGCATCTTCATCGACCCCTTCGACCGCCCCGAAAGCCGTATGGCCAACGGACGCGCTCTCAAACAAGCCATCACACACGTCAGGGGTGGCGGAATGCTGCTCATTTTTCCCGCCGGCGAGGTTTCGCATTTCGATTTCCGCACCGGCGCCATCCGCGATCCTGAATGGCGCGCCACCGCTGCCCGCCTCGTCCGGATCACCCGCGCCAAAGCGCTCCCGATCCTCGTACTCGGCGCCAACGGCATTCCGTTCCAGATGCTCGGCATGGTTCACCCCCGTCTCCGCACCGCTGCCCTCCCCGCCGAATTGCTGAACAAACGGGGCAAATCGGTCGAAGTGCGCGTTGGCGGCGTCATCGACCCGGCCCAGATCGACGCACTGCCGGACGGCGAATCCGCTATCCGCTATCTCCGTCTGCGCACCGATCTGCTCGCGCGGCGCGACATGCCCGCTCACCGTCGGATCGTCCCCGAGGACGGCACGCTGCAAGTTGCGTCCGCAACTCTACCCGCCGAGATCGCTCGAGAAATCGAAGGTCTCCCGCCTGCCTGCCTGTTAGATGAGGTACGCGAGATGGCCGTCTTTATTGCGGATTCCCAACAAATTCCCCTTGCCTTGCAGGAAATCGGGCGTCTGCGCGAAATCACCTTTCGCGACGCCGGAGAAGGTACCGGGGCCGCCTGCGATCTGGATCGCTTCGACCCCTCGTATCAGCACTTATTTGTCTGGAACCGTGAAAAACACGAAATTGTTGGCGCCTATCGCATCGGCGATGTCCCGGTCCTGCTGGAGCGCCACGGCCGCAAAGGGCTTTACACCGAATCGCTATTCCGGTTTTCCAGCGGCTTTCTGGAAAATCTGGGGCCTGCGCTGGAACTCGGACGTTCCTTCATCCGGCCCGAATATCAACGCCAGTTCGCACCGCTCCTCCTGCTCTGGAAAGGGATAAGCGCCTGTGTCTCGCGCCGGCCGGAGTACGCCACCCTCATCGGCGCGGTCAGCGTGAGCAACCGTTATTCGCAGGTATCGCGCGAGCTGATCGCCCGCTATTTCGAAAAGCATCTAGCGTCCGCCGATCATGGTGCAGTCAAAGCGCGGCGACCGCTCCGCGGCAACCTCGTCCAGAAGTGGGAAATTCAGGCGCTCTGTTCGCTTATGCCGGACCTGGACGATCTTTCCGCCCCCATCGCGGACCTCGAACCGGACGGCAAAGGCATTCCGATCCTGATGAAGCAATACGTAAAACTGGGCGGCAAGATCCTCGCCTTCAGCGTCGATCCCCAGTTCGGCAACACTCTCGACGGTTTCGTCATGGTGGATCTGCGCCGCACCTGCCCGCAGACCCTGGCCCGCTACATGGGAAAGGACAATACGAACCAGTTCTTTGCCTGGCACGCCGCCAGGAATCGCCACGCCGCATAGCGATCCGCAGCCCCGTTCTAAAATCGAAATACCTCATGTCGCTCTTCTCCCCGATCACCGTGGGGTCCGTGACCCTTCTCAACCGGGTAGTAGTTTCGCCCATGTGCCAGTACTCCAGCGATGATGGCTTCGCCAGCGACTGGCACCTTGTCCACCTCGGCAGCCGGGCCGTAGGCGGAGCAGCGCTCCTGTTCGTGGAAGCCACCGCCATCTCCCCCGAAGGCCGCATTTCCTCGAACGACATGGGTCTCTGGAAGGACGCCCACATCGAAAAACTAAATCAGATCGTAAATTTCGTTCATTCGCAAGGCGCTTGCCTGGGAGTCCAGTTGGCCCACGCAGGACGAAAAGCCAGTACCCGCCGCCCGTGGGAAGGCGAGGGTGTGGTCAGTCCGTCCGAAGGTGGCTGGCCCGATGTTTTTGCCCCCAGCGCTATCCCTTTCGCCCCGAACTACCTCACGCCGCGTGCGCTCGATCGGTCCGGCATCGAGAAAATTCTGATGGATTTCCGCGCCGCCGCGCGCCGTGCCCGTGAAGCAGGATTCGACGTCGTCGAAATCCACGCCGCCCACGGCTACCTCATTCACGAATTTTTCTCTCCGCTGAGCAACTATCGCGAAGACAATTATGGCGGCTCCTTCGAAAACCGCGTCCGTATCGTGCTCGAAATCGTCGAAAACGTCCGGATCGAATGGGCTGGCCCCCTATTCGTCCGGATTTCCGCGACCGACTGGGCTGAGGGCGGCTGGGATATTACGCAATCGATCCGTCTGGCCGAAATATTGAAAAATTCCCGGGTGGATCTCATCGACGTCTCTTCGGGCGGTCTGGTCCCGGGCGTAAAGATTCCAGCAGGACCCGGTTACCAGACCGGATTTGCCGCCGCGATCAAACGCGATACGGGTATTGCGGTCGGCAGCGTCGGATTTATAACCGATCCTGCGCAGGCCGACCACATAATACGCACCGGACAGGCCGATTTAGTCTTTATCGCGCGTGAGATGCTGCGCGACCCTTACTGGACCGTGCATGCAGCGGAGCGGCTCGGCATGCAAATGAGCTGGCCAGCCCAATATCTCCGAGCGGCAAAGCCGGGTTCAATCGCACGGCAACCGCAGCCCACTACTATAAAAAGGTAAAAGCCTCTTGACCTTTTGTTGATACTGGGCGTAAAATTTCATTATAAGTAAAGGGAGTCGCTCACCACATGATTATCTGGAACAGTGCGGATTCGACAGAATTAATTGTTAAAACGACGCCGGTGCGGGCATATGGAACCTCTCGCCCAGCATCGCGCCGCTTCCGCTATTCCTATCTGTGCCGTTTGATCGATGACAGCGAACTGCAGGATTTCGATCCTTCGGTACGGTCTGAACTCCGCCGGACGCATAAACAGGCGTACTGGAAAAACCTGTCGCTGCTTCGCCGCGACGCCGCTCATGTGCTCAAACTTCGCCGGGAAATGATGAGCGCTCAGAAGGACTGGGATTTCAATGCCCTCGTCTCCGACTACGCCAGAGTCCAGGTTCTTCTTGCCACGCTCACGATGGCAGGGGTGAGCCACTCGACACGCTTCTCAGTGGGTCTGGAGCGTGCCAGAGTCGCTTGTTCCGAATTCGAAACGATGTTTACTTCCTCTCCACTGCTCGCCGCGGCTGCTTAAACGTATCGGTGAAGTCGATCAACTGGCGGTTGAACTCCTCTGCTTCTGCCCATGCCTGCGGGTTTTTGGGCGTTTCTGGGGGGACTTCCCCGGAACGGCGCAGGGCCATAATCCAGAAAATCAGCGTCCCAGTAGCAATGGCTTGCAACAGCATGTTGCCCATCCCGTAATTCTTTGAAGCGAGCAGGAAGTAGCTCAGAGCGTTGGCAACCACGAATGCCGTCATCGCCCATGTATGCCGCTTCAGATTCCGCGCTACCGGGCCGCCGAACTTCGAATAGAATCCCAGCATCAGAATCAGGAACGTGGCCAGTCCGGCATGCACCGCACGGTTCACTACGAACATCAGAAAAACTGCGATTGCGAAAACCCCGCCTCTCGTCGACCAGTTGATCGGTACGGTCGACAGGCATAACCCGGTCGCGATCACCAGCAATACCAGCAACAACTGTTTCCCGAACTTCCCGATCCCGTGAAAACTGTCCGACCAGCGATTGAATATCTCCAGCACAGCGGCAGTTTCTACGGCCAGCAAAATGGCCCGGGTAACTACCCAAACCTTGTAGAGGACCTTGCTATGGTCCAAAAGCATCAGGATGGTGGATTCAGTGGCCAGAGCCGCAATGTACGCAAAGAAATACGGATAACTCCGCCAGAGGCCATTGGCGGCAAGCCGTATACACAGCACAACCTGCAGGCCAGTCGAAATCCTCCACAGCCACAGGATTATCAGGATTATTTCCTGTTTCCAGTACACATCCTCACAATGCTACGCGGGGAGCGCGTAAGTCAATGCATTTGTGGCGGGGCTGCTTTCCGGCCTGGCGAAAAGGACAGCTGCCGGGGCGATTCGGGCGATACTAAACTAATTACCGCTGTTGCCCGCTGTTGCTGTCGCAGAAGGGCGGGCAAACCGGCGCGGGGGGATCGGCATGAACCGAAACGGTCGACATGACTGAAAGGGCAAAGGCGAGGACGAACAACAGTTTTTTCATACCCCCAGTGTCACCGTTTCGGTGCGCTGGCAGAACGTAATCGATGAACTGTTCTGTTTTCAGAAAACCGACAGCGCTACAATACGGGTTTTGTCCGCGGGCGAAACCGCGTCAAACCCAACAAACAGTGCATCAAGGCCCCGCGCGCAACGATATCCAGTAAATCGAAAGTTGTTCCGTTCCGAATTCAGATCAGATTACCTAGCGCAGTTAAGTGCCCATTAGCGCAAAAAACCGCCCGGTTTCCCGGGCGGTTTTTGTTCATTCCCGAAGACTTAACGTGACGAACTAATCGCCGAAACTTCCCACTTCTTCGCGCGCCGCTTCCCTCACCGGGGCCGGTTTCGGAGCCGCCGGAGCGATCCCACCCAAGGACGAAATCGGCACAAACCCGGCTTCCGCCGGCTTTTCTTTCAGCACCACTTCGCGATACAGCTTAGCCATGCGCGCATCCTCGGCGGCCTTCTTCGCCATTTCCGCGTTGCGTTTCCGAATCTTCTCCTCGCGCGCCGTCTTGGCGATTCCCTTGTCGTCGAGGTCGTGCTGAATGCCCGCGTTCACGTCTTCCAGGTTCAGGATCAGCGAATGCTCCGTCGAAGGCAGGCTCACTTTCTTGCCGCCCGCGAAAATTTCATGCCGGCCGCGCTCCTCGTACCACTTCGTAAGCGTCGCCGTCATGTGCATTTTTTCTACGATGTTTCTCCAGCCCACACCAGTGTTATAGGCGCAGAAGCTGATTTCGCCTTCCTGCGTGGCATAGGGGATAATGCACTGCTCGGTGCGGCGGAAATCGTAATTGAACAGATCCTGGAACCACATCCCCGCGATAAACAGAAAGTTCCAGCGGTCCTTCCGGCGCTTCTCGATGTCGTCGAACGTGCGGTCTCCGGAAACCTTACCGTAATTCCGGCCGGTCGCGTTAAAGCACTTATCGAACTTCGCCAGCAGATCGGTCAGGTGGAAAGCGGTGGGCGCCTCAAACGGCTTATAGTTACGCAGCAGGGCCAGCGAAACTCCAAGAATCGAAAACCACTTACCGCGAGCGGCATCGTTTACGCTCGCGATGTCTTTCGAAAGCTGTTCGGCATCGAGGAACGCCGTAACCGGGCGGAACTCCTTCGTTTCCTTATCGATCATCACAGCCATGCCCGTACCGCAGTTCGGATGGCAGCCGCAGCTCAGTTGTCCCCACTCGGCCGCCGGTCCGTGGATCAGATCCGCCCAGTCCGAAAACGTGCTCATGAACGATATCGGGAACCAGTCGCGCGTCGGTTCGCCCATACCAATCTGATTTTTCACGTCGTGCGCCAGGTGGGAAAGCGTGTAGCGCTGCGCCTGCCGGCGCTCATCCGTGATCTCCTCGTCGCGGCCGGTGAACGAAACCGGCTGGAAGGAAAGGAACGAAATCTTCTTCGGATTATCCAGCGCAAACTTGATAACCGCGCCCACTTGTTCATTATTTACGCCGTTAATGATCGTAATAACCGGTACAATATCCACACCATTCGAGTGAAGGTTTTCAATTGCCCGCAGCTTAACGTCGAAGAGATTACCGATCGCCCGATGTGAATTCGCCGCGTTACCCACGCCGTCGAACTGCAGGTATGCGTAGCGGAGACCCGCCTCCGCCGCCTTCCGGCAAAACTCGGGGCTCTTGGCGAATTCGATGCCGTTGGTCGCGGCCTGCACGCTGTTATACCCCACCTTGCGCGAATATTTCACCGCGTCCAGAAAGTGAGGAGAAAGCGTGGGCTCGCCGCCCGAAAACTGCACCGACATCTGCCGTCTCGGCTTGATCGAGATGGCGTTGTCCAGCATCGTCTGAATGTCTTCCCAGCTCAGTTCATGCACGAACCCAACCTGGTTGGCGTCCATGAAGCAGGGGTCGCACATCATATTGCAGCGGTTCGTCAGATCGATCGTCAGAACCGATCCGCGACCGTGCGTCACCGTGCTCGAACCGTGATTATGCAGCTCTTTATCGTTATGCGCCCGAATATCGCGGCCCGGGAAAACCCGCTCCACGTGTTCCAGAAACGCCGGATCCATCGCCATCACGTCTTCGAAGTGGCCGTGAATGGGGCAATCCTTCACCATCAGGATCTTGCCGTCGCGCTCAATGATCTGCGCCTTGATCTCGCCCACCTTCTTGTTCCGGAGAATCTCGACCGGCACTTCGCCGTTGACGATCTTATTACGAATGTCGGGTACGCACTTCGGACAAAGCGAGTCGGTTGTCCGCGGCCATCCGAGGGTCGGCTTCTGCTTTTCCCACGACTTCAGGAGCGGCTTCTCGGACCATTTCGGCGTGAACGACGCGTTCGGTTTAATCGAATTCAACGTATTGAATACATGCCACGCGGCTCCCGCCGCCGCGGTGGCGGCCTTCTCTGCGTATTTAAATGGTTTGTGCATCCGGTCCTTATGCTCCTTATCGGCTACCTTAAAGGTTAATGCCCCCAAAGCCCGCACGCGATTCAAAATCATCGAACTGCGCCGCGGAGCGGTCCGGCGGGCATAAGCGGGGTTGAATGGCGCAGCGCATAACTGGTCGTCTCATCCGTGACTTAGCGGCGGAATGCGGTTTTGCGCTCGCCGGAGTTACCTCTGCCGGCCCCGCTCCGGACTACTCCCGCTTTCAGGACTGGGCCAATCGCGGGCTTGCAGGCGAAATGCGCTACCTTACCGACCACCGGGCCGAAATGCGCGGCGATCCTCAACGGCTGCTCCCGAACGCCCGTACTGTGATCTGCGTGGGAATGCTTTACCGTGGTCAGAAACCGTACTCAACCGATGTTTCGAATTCAGAACGGGGCTGGATCGCTCGTTACGCCTGGGGCCCTGATTATCACGAAACGATGCGGCGCAAGCTTCATTTCCTTGCCTCCATGTTGTTGAAAGTGACAGACTTCCGCTGGCGGGCGTGCGTCGACACCGCGCCCTTGCTCGAGCGCTCGCTGGCGCACCAGGCCGGCCTCGGCTGGATCGGCAAGAACACCTGCCTGATCGACCAATCGATGGGTTCATGGTTTTTTCTCGGCGAATTGCTGACCACACTCGATCTCGAACCGGACGCCCCGCCCCCGGATCGTTGCGGTACCTGTACCCGCTGCATCGATGCCTGTCCCACCGCCGCGATCGTTCCGTCCCCCGCCGGAGGATTTGAACTCGATTCCCGGCTTTGTATTTCGTATTTCACCATCGAATTACGTGGTTCGATTCCGCTAATGCAACGCGAAAAGCTGGGAAACAATATTTTCGGCTGCGATATATGCCAGGATGTCTGCCCCTGGAACGGGAGACGAGCGACAGTCGAAAGAGCCGCCGATCTGTCGGCCAATCCCCTTGTAGACCCCACTATTCCGCTGGATCGCATGGCCGAATTGACCGAGGCCGAATTCAAAGATATATTCCGCGGAACTGCGGTCAGCCGCGCGAAATATACAGGCTTTCTCCGCAACATTGCGGTAGCGATGGGCAATTCCGGATCTCCGAAATTCCGAGTCCCGCTCGAAAAATTAGCCGCTTCCCCCTACCCGCTGGTAGCGGAACACGCCCAATGGGCGCTGACCCGCCTCGCCCGCACCGTCGCACCTGTATCGCGAGTCACGGAGGCGAGGGACGAATAGATTGCCTTCTGGCCAGACCGATGTATACTCACCGAATTACGAAGACAAGAGGGTGTTCCTATGCGATCTGACATCGTTCCGGGGGCGATCTTCCCCGACTATGAGCTTTCCGACCACACTGCCAAACGGCGGAAACTCTCCCAGCTTCAGGGACAACATCCGACGGTTCTCGTCCTCAGCCGCGGCGGTTTCTGCCCGAAGGACCGCCGTCAAACCGAGGGGCTTGTGGAACTCCATCGGGAGCTTGAGGTTGCGTATTGCCGATTGATCACGATCAGCACCGACAACATCACTGAAACGAATGAATTTCGCACCGGAGTCGGTGCTCACTGGCCGTTCCTCTCGGACCCGGGACGGATAGTCCAAAAAGATCTCGACATCGCCGAATACACCGATCCTCTCCACAATCCCATGATTCCCCATGTGATTGTGCTCGAGCCGGGTCTTGTCATCTATAAGATTTACAACGGGTACTGGTTCTTCGGCCGTCCCACGATGGAAGATCTCCGCCAGGATCTGCGTGCCGTCACCCGGAAATGCCGGCCGGACTGGGACATCACAACGCCCGAACTGAAAGTGGCGTGGCAGCAAGGCCGAAAGGAACTTTTCTATCCGTATGGCAAAACGTACGCCCAAACTCTTGGTGAACAGGATTAGCCTGAGTGTCGCACCTGAAGCTACGGCGGACGACGACCCGGCCGCACTAACGGAGCCAGCGCTCATGCGATAAGACCTCGCCGAACCTGCGCTCGCGGCGATGGAATTCGCTCAGGGAACGCCGCAGGTCGCCGGCATCGAAATCGGGCCACATCTTCTGCGTGAAAATCAGTTCGGCGTAGGCGCATTCCCAGAGCAGAAAGTCGCTGAGCCTCTGTTCGCCGCCGGTGCGGATCAGCAGATCGACCTGGGGGGCCTCCGCCATCAACTGCTCGAAACGCTCGCGCGTCACGTTTTCCGAAGCCCGCAGAATCGCTTCCCGGGCTGAGTAATCGATGGCAAGGCGAAGCCGCAGACGCCTACAGGATTCGGTCTCTTCTTCCGCCCTGACGATGGCCGCCAGAACCGTGGCGGGCAGCCGGTCGCGCCGCCCGATCACGGACAGCCGCACGCCGTCCGCTTTGAGTCGCGGCGTCTCCTCTTCGAGATACCAGGCGAGCAGTTGCATCAGCGCGGCAACCTC
>Ga0302324_100026865_pt1 | contig 10985 bp, 11 predicted proteins | sample Palsa_T0_1_FD_201949 | JGI IMG/M metagenome (GOLD analysis project Ga0302324, IMG submission 201949) | Peat permafrost microbial communities from Stordalen Mire near Abisko, Sweden - Palsa_T0_1 | ecosystem: Environmental > Terrestrial > Soil > Palsa > Peat permafrost | place: Sweden: Abisko...
GAAAGCGCGCTGCGCACAAATCTCCTGTCGCTTGCAACCACGAAGTCCCGCCACGCGGGGAACGATCCCAACGTGGAGCGCCACAACCCAGATCTCTGGATCGACGAATTTTATTTTCTAAATCAGCCCGGACAGGCTGACATTCAAAGCGACCTCTTCTACGACTACCGCACCAACGTCGATTCCTACCCGAAATGGCAAGCATGGTTGCGCGAGAAGCAGCCGCGGCTGCTGGTGATCTGGGGTCAGTATGAGTCTTCGTTCGACCCCTCCGAGCCAGAGTCCTATCGCCGCGATGTCCCCAAAGCCGAAGTCCACATCGTCGATGGCGGCCACTTCGCCCTGGACACGGCCGCAGACGAAATCGCCGCACTCGTCCAAGGATTCGTCGGCCGTCGACGGCACCGAGTCCAGGCGCCGTTTTCGCTACGAGCCTGTCTCTTTACTAACCGAATAACGGATAGACTCAGAGTCAATCCCTGGACGTTCGAGTCCTACCACGGCCAGCATCCTCAGGATCAACCGCTATCGCTCGCGGTGGAATGAAGAGCCCAGCGAAGACGTCGAGCGATTGATTCGAGTCAGTTACTCGATCAGATCGTCTGGGAAATTCACTAGATTAGCTTTGGTCTGCATCGCGCAAAGGTCAGTTACATTTGAATAGGCCGTGACGCGAGTTCGGAGTCAGTGGATGTCTATCTAGTCGACGGCACCTACGAATTATTCCGGCATTATTATGCGCTGCCCTCCGCGCGAGGTGCGGACGGCCGCGAAGCTGTCGCCACAGTTGCCAAGCCGACGACAATGCCAGAAACCGGATGTCACGGCGCTCGGCGACAAAAGGCAACATCGCGAATCCTTGCGAGTGCACGCTACCGGCTTGAAGTCTTGGCTTGGTTCCAAAGGGAACGCCGTGCCTTTTTCTTGGCGATCGACTTCAGGCGATGCGATTCGCGAAGTTCAGCCATAAAATCTGCCCTCAGCCTCGGTCCTCCTTGTTCCAGCACCTGAGCCAGGCCTCTCAGCCCGGATCCCGGCACGTACTTTTGCCCCCATGCACTCATCTCCATCAGGAGAGGAAGCAAGTCGATGCCTTTTTCCGTAAGACTGTAAATGGCTTTCTGTTTATGGCTGGGATCATGAGACTTGACGATGATCCCTAGCTTGACGAGCTTTTGCAGACGATCGGCCAAAATGTTCGACGCAATCCTTTCCTGAGAGTCGGTGAGGAGCTCGCGAAAATGCCTCCGGTTCATGAACATGATGTCGCGGATGACGAGCAGACTCCACTGATCGCCGAACATTTCGACCATTCGGTTCATAACGCACTCTGACCTGTGATCTTTGCGCACGCTGCCTCCACTGCGGCGAGGTGTTACTTGCACCGACGATTATACAACTGGTTGCGAGTGAGAACCAGTTGTGTTTGCGGCACTGAAGTCGTCGGGGCTTCCCGCCGACTTCTTCCTTTTCAGAGACCGTCGCAGGCAGGGTCCAGAGGGGCGTCGGCCTTCTCGTCGGCAGTCTTCTTTCTGGTGGGCAGTCTTCCAGCCGACAGTCATCAAGAAAAAGCCACCTAGTTGTCGTAGACAACCAGTTGCATAAAGCAACCAGTCTATTCTTTCTCATAGAAATCGGTGCGGCAGCCCTACGCCCGCTTGGCGTGCAGGCCGCGCTCGATGCACTGGATCATACTAAGAACCAGACCGATGAAAAGAGGCGTTCACTGGAGCTCGCTCTTCAGAAGGCGCGCTATGAGGCCAGCCGTATCGAACGGTAGTATCAGGCAACGGAACCAGAGAACCGTTTGGTCGCAGCCGAACTGGAGAAGAGATGGAACGACGCGCTAACCCACGTCACCGAGATGGAGCGGCGTGTGGAAGAAGCCAGTGCCTTGGCACCACAACTCACTGCCGAACAACGCCGCTGGCACTGGGTGATGACCTCGAACAGCTCTGGGTCCATCCTTGTTCCTCTGCAACACTGAAGAAACACATTCTACGCACCGTACTGCAAGAAGTGATCGCCGATACTGCCGATGATCCTCCTGCCGTCCACCTCAAGCTGCACTGGGCTGGGGGTTCACACACCGGGCTCACGGTGCCCAAGAACCGGACCGGCTATCACAACCACATCAACTCCCAGGAAGTAACCGAGTTGATTCGTGAGCTCGCTTTAGTCTGTGAAGATACATCGATTTCTATTCTGAACCGGCTGTGCTATCGCACTGGCAACGGAAATACTTGGACGGAGAAGCGCGTGCAACATGTTCGCCATACCAAGGGCTTCCCGGCATGCCCGCCGCCGGAGCAACGTCGTTGGCTGACCATGCAACAGGCTGCCTCCGCGCTGCAGGTCAGCGATGCCGTGGTCCGCAGGCTCGTGATGCAGAAAACCCTTCCAGCCAGGCAGATCATCAAGTTCGCTCCGTGGATGATCGAACGCGCTCATCTCGACCTGCCCGCCGTCCGCAGAGCCATTCGTCTCGTCCATACCGGTCGACGCGACCCATCGCGTATGCTTAACCATGCGCAGACCCGGATGTTTTGTAATCCAGAAGAGCAATTCGGCGAGATTTGATGACCCATTGTTACTGCTCCCAGTGAGTTCTTCAGCGATTTAGCGCCAAGTGAGTTCATGCAGCCGGTTGAGAGATCATTCACCGGCGATTTCGAAATTATCTCCACTCCATTGAACCAAATCCGTTCAACGCGCGTATTCAGTACGAGGAAATATCGGGTCCTTCTCGATATCCCGGCTTCGACTCAGCGTTGACCCGCATTAAGCAGGATGGTATGAGAGCCAATCCCGCTCCAATTGTGAATGAGGAGGCAGACAAATCAAAGACGCTCTGATCTCCCGTTTCAATTCATTTTCAAAACGTCTGACGCCAGGTATGACTGCTGTGTGCTGCGTTGCGCTTGTTCGCGTCGCCATCTATCTCGTGGCAGCCCCGAACTACGGATACTTTCGAGATGAAATGTATTACCTGGCTTGCGGGGAACATCCAGCGTGGGGGTACATGGATCAGCCTCCTCTTATTGCGTGGATAGCTTGGCTGCTGCAGCATACGATCGGGGTCTCGCTTTATGCACTGCGGCTATTGCCGATGTTGGCCGATGTAGCCACCGTCGTGCTGATCGCACGGTTGGCCCGGAAGCTGGGAGGCGGTGGCTGGGCGATGTTTCTGGCTTCGCTAGCCTTGCTGGTTGCGCCAATCTACTTGGCGTTTTCCCAGCTGTTTACGATGAATGCCTTCGATCCGCTCTTGTGGACGCTGATTGCATGGCTTCTTGTCGATCTTGTTCAAACCGGGAACGAAAGAAACTGGATCTGGATCGGAGTTCTAGTGGGCGTCACGCTGCTCAACAAATACGGCGTCCTGTTTTTCATCGTTGGGCTTCTCGCAGGCGTTGCAACTTCGCGAACACGGCGCAGTCTGTCACGGCCCTGGTTCTGGGTCGGCGTTTTCATTGCCACGTTGATTGCGCTGCCGAATTTCCTTTGGCAGATGCATTGGAATTTCCCCTTTGTGCAATTGGTCAGAGGGGTGCGGGGAAACGGCCGCGATGTTATGCTGCCACCGCTGCCATATTTGGCGCAACAGTCGGAGATGATGGGCTTTGTCTCATCGCTTCTGGTGATATTGGCTCTTTGGTATCTGATTTCTCCGCGGGGCAGGCGCTACGGAATTCTTGCCTGGGGCTTCTTAAGCGTGTTGGGATGCATGCTTCTGCTAAAGGGCAAGTTCTACTATGTCGCGCCGGCTTATCCGGTCGTCTTTGCCCCGGGCGCCGTCTTCTTTGAGCGGTTGACGGAAGTGCGGGTGCTGAAGTGGTTTCGACCAGTCTATGCGCTGACGATGCTACTGGTTGGGGCTCTGATTGCGCCCACCGCGATACCTATGCTTTCCATCGAGGGATACATCGCATATACGAAGAAGCTGGGGATTCATCAGCAGAAATTCGAGAACCAGCCGGAGAGCCAGCTTCCGCAGCTCTTTGCCGACATGGTGGGATGGGAAGATCGGGTGAGAATCGTGGCGGACTACGTTCACTCTCTGCCCCCGGACGAACAGAAAGTAACGGCGATTGGAGCTTCCAATTACGGCGATGCCGGGGCGGTCGATCTCTTTGGACCGAAGTACGGCTTGCCCAAAGCAATCAGTACCGCGAATAACTATTGGATATGGGGCCCGCGCAATTACAGCGGCGAGAGCCTCATTCTGATGGATGAGGATTCACCGGAGAAGTACGCCGAGCACTGCAAGTCTCTCAAGCTGGTTGCGCGTCCCAATGATCCCTATGCACGCCCTGACGAAAACTACCCGATTTATCATTGCGTTGGATTGACTCCAGACCCGCAGTCGTTGTGGCCAACTCTCAAGCCCTGGAAATAGGCCGAATGCATTTGCAATGAGAGTTTTGATCGGAAGGAAGTTGAACTCATCTGTCAATAACAGGGCATCGCGTTCAGTTAGATCTGTGACTGCCATGTGCACCGAAAGGACCACGACGTCACCTTGATGTTGCTGTTGGATTCAATCACGGGTACTCTGTTCACATACACGAGGCGGACCAAGTTGGTGCGAACTGCCACAAGCCTTCCATCTCGCGTCTCCAACGACGCCCAGCCCCCTATATTCATTGACTCCAGCGAGGTGAAGCAGTATGTCACAGCTCTCTGGCGTGCGATGAGCATGATGTTGCCGAAGCTTAATGTCACCAGCCGGAGTATGCGGATTGAACTTCAGGGACACGCGGTGTAGCCATGGCGGAGACCGCGGTACTTGACATAGTGCGGGTGCCCGCAGGCAGGGTGAACGCGCTGCGTCTGAGGCTACGCAGACCCTGATCTCGTCGGCTATCCCCAGCCAGCCGTTTCGTAAAACTGCAAAACCGGCTTTTGTTTGGGGCGGATTGCCTCCGGTTTGCCCTTCCTAACCGCCCAGAATCCCCATGTTTCCGCCGCACCCAATCGCTCCTGCCTCGCCATTCATGAAACTTTGGCCTGGCCTAAGGCCACAGGCCGCTGGTTCACTGAATCCGCGCTTTTGTCTTCTGAGACGTGAGGTGACTCGTCCGGCGGTTGTTCGTCCTTCCGCGTCGGCGTTTTCATCCACACGGCGCGATTAGGGGTGGGGTCAACTTCCAGATGAAAAATGTCGAACCGATTGTAGTGGCCGACGATATCGTGGAGCATCTTGTGCTCGATACTCCGAGCAATGTCGATCTCGGCCACAACCATACCTTCGCCCGCCGTCACAGGGCCGGCAAGCAGTTCGCCGTCCGGCCCGACGATGATCGACACCGGAGCCGGAGCCGCTTGCAGCAATTCCTTCATCTTGCAGTCCGCCTGCGAGAGTTGCGCAATGGCATCAGCGTCCAGCGCGCAAGACGAGACGACGTTGAATACTTTCCCTTCGAACGCATGAGCGGCCGAGCGGACGCGGATCGCCTCGCCGAGATTGTAGTCGCGGACGTCACCTGCCGAGCGGCGGAAGGGCCATGCTGGTGGATAGGTCGCAACATGTACTTGTTCGCCTTGCGCAAGCAGCGCGTACCGCGCCAAGGTATTGGTATTTTCTCCGCAGATCAGGGTGCCCACGCGGCCGATGTCGGTCTCCTCCGGACGCAGGTACGCCGCATCCCCGTTGGCCCAGGTGAGCTTTTCGGCCCACGTCGGGACGAGTTTGCGATGGCGGTTGAGCAGCGTACCGTCGCGATCGAACAGAAGATTGGTGTTGAAAAGCGTTCCCATGCTGACCGAATCTTTTTCGGTGATGCCAACCGACAGGAGCACGTGGTGGCGCCTGGCGATCTCGCTGAGTTTTCTCGTGTGGGGCCCAGAAACCTGAACGGCGTTGTCAAACAGCCGGCGGAAGAATCCGTGCTGATCGATCGGAGCGTAGATCAGGTTCCACACGGGGAACGCGGGAATGAAAGACTCGCCAAACACGATCAGGTCGGCACCGGCATCCACCGCCTTCTGAACCAGCATTTCCAACTTGTCGATGGTGGCGTCACGGTCGAGAAAAACAGGAGCTGCTTGCACCGCCGCTGCGCGGAACTTCGGATAGGTATCGCCTGGCATGATAACTTTGCCCCTTTGACTTTGTGCCGACGTTCTTGTCTCAGTCGGCGCGCAGGTCCCGGCCCCTGGTTTCCTTCAGGTAGCACATCCCAATGACAAAGCTGAGAGAAACGACTATTACTGGATACCAGAGACCGTAATAGATGTTGCCCGTCGCAACTACCAGACTAAATGCCACGGCTGGCAGCAGTCCTCCAATCCAGCCCACTGCCGCATGGTAGGGGACGGACAAGGCGGTGTAGCGAATTCGCGTGGGAAACATTTCCACTAGAGCAGCAGCCTGCGGAGCATAGCCCATCGCCGCCAGCGCAATAAGCACCGTTAGCAACACCAGGGTCATGGTAATGTTCATCTGGGTGGGATCGGCAAGAGAGGGATAAGTGGCTGCTGTCAGAGCGCTCTGAATCGCCTTGGCATCAAATCCTGTGATGGTGTCGGAACCGACCTTGATCTCGATGCCGGACCCAGCCGGTAAGGTTGAATTGGTGTAGGGAACGCCCATTTTTGAAAGCAAGGCTTTGACTTTGTCGCAGTCGGTGAAGTTCTTTCGCCGGCCGACAGGATCGAATTGGAATCCGCATGTGGCCGGGTCCGCCGCCACCATCACCGGGGTGGCGCGCGCGGCCGCCTCTAGTTGGGGATTCACATAGTGCGTCAAGCCCTTGAATAACGGGAACAGAAGCATAACCGAGGCCAGCATCCCCGCCATCATGACCGGTTTTCTTCCGATCCGGTCCGAGAGCCATCCGAAGAAAATATAAGAGGGAATGCCCAGAACTAAAGCTGCGCCCAGGAAGAGATTGGCGGTCGTCGGAGCCACGCGCAAAGACTGAATGAGGAAATAGAGAGCGTAAAATTGCGCTGTGTAAAACACGGCGGTCATTCCGCTGACCATGCCGGCGAAAGCCACGAGCACCTTGCGACGATTCTCCCTCTTCCCGAAAACTTCCTGCAGCGGAGCGCGAGAGAGTTTGCCTCGCGCTTTTGCCTGCAGAAAAGCCCCGGATTCCTTCATGGAAAGACGAATCCAAAGTGACACAACCAGCAGGACCGAGGAAAACCAAAACGGAATTCGCCAGCCCCAGACGTCAAAAGCCGATTTGGTCGCGAGCCGACAGCACAGGATGACCGCAAGAGAGAGCAATAGACCAAGCGACGCTGTGGCTTGAATCAAACTCGTGTAAAAGCCCCGTCGGTGGTCTGGAGAATGTTCCGCTACGTACACCGCGGCGCCGCCGTACTCGCCGCCCAGGGCGAGTCCCTGTAACACGCGCAGGCTGATCAGCAGGATCGGCGCGGCGATCCCGATGCGCGAATACCCCGGCAGCAATCCGACTGTGAGAGTGGCCAGTCCCATCAGGAACATGGTCATCAGAAAGGTGTACTTGCGCCCGACCAAATCTCCGAGGCGGCCGAAAAACGCTGCGCCAACAGGGCGGACGACAAACCCCACCGCAAACGCCATAAGGGCGAACATGAATCCAGTGGTCTCGTCCATGCCGGAAAAGAACTGCTTCGAGATAGTCGCCGCCAGGGAACCATACAAAAAAAAGTCGTACCACTCGAAAACGGTTCCGAGTGACGCGGCCAAGAGCAGCTTCGTCTCGACGGTGAGGATAGTTGGGAACGCGTCAGCCGTGACTAATGGGAAAGAGCGTGTTTCCATGGTTCACTTCTCGATCCCTATGCGGGCGCAAAAGCTTGCAGCCGCTGCATTAAGTAAGTTGGAATCCCCAAGGCTGGTTCTACAGGCACCTCACAATACGCTTACCCCCGATAGACAGCAACTTGTTTTTCCTGGAGCGCCGACTACCGGGCGGTTAACGGCTTAACCGAAAACTACACTGAGCCAGATCGTTATGACGGTGCTGCGAGATGCGAAATACGGGGATCTTCTCGGTTTGATGATTCCTTAGCCCTTCTTACTAGGGCTTTCGAGGGCCACCCGTGCCTGGTGTTTTCCGGTAGATCAGATTTTCTCGCTGGACCTCCCAGAATTGCCTACGGCCAATCTGCGTTGTACCTGTAAGTTTTACAAAAGAAAACTTCTTCGATATGGCAAGGCGCGTGCCCTCTTGGACGTCGCCCCGTAAAAAATGGAGGACCATATGTTTGGCGTGAATGTCGAAAAAATAGGTGACATGGCTGTCATTCGATGTGACGGGAGAATGATTGGCAGTGATGCGGCGTTCAGGTTGCGCGACGAGATCGGACGGCAAAGAAGATCTAACCTTGTTGTACTGGACCTCTCAGAATTGAGTTTCATGGGAGGGGATGTTGTGGGGATGCTCGTGTTCTTGCAGGTGTGGACTCGGAGTGTTGGCATTCAGTTCAAGTTATTTGATCCCCCACCCGGAGTGCGGCGAAGCCTGCAACGGTTACGCTCGACTATTGAAATAGAGATTGCCTCGATGAACGATCTTTTGTCGAAGTTGCACTGGGAAGAGCCGAGAAACCGAATTGTTGAAATAACGTCCAAGGCTCCGGAATTGAAAGCTGCATGATTGCGCACAAGTTAAAAAAACAGGGTTGTTTTGTCGGACACAGTGAACCGCGTCAATCCCTAGACCCAGGAAGAAGTTACACCGACGAAAGCCCCCCCTGGCCCTGGGGATGTGGAAAGAATGATCTCTCGGATGAAGGCACCCTTCTAAGTAATCAACCCAAAGCGTTTTTCCGCCATTGGCTGGACAGGTGGCGAAGTCGCAACGCAGGGCGAGGCAAGGCGTATTCACCCCATGCTGATCGAACGTGAGCCATTCGATATCATTCGTCACCACTTGCTTCATTGACTTTTCAATAAGCTCGCAGAAAGAATCGAGCGTCATGCTCGCCTTCCTTTTACGCTTATTCCGGATGGTCTGGCTATTTGGGAAAGACCATTGGGGCGTTGTTCTAGAAGATCCTGCTCTCCGCCAGCCCTTGCCATTTACAAACACACGACCAAGCCCAAGCGCCCGCGCTTCGTCGATCGTGATCGCTGGTTTTGGGTCACGCTGTCCGTACTTGGAACGTTACGGTAGATAATCGTCTACATAGCAGGAGGTAGGATGCATAGGTACACGCGACGCAGGTTGCTCGCGGGATTGGGACTGGCAGGAGTCGGTGCCGCGATGTCACCTCTCGTTGAGAAGGCCGTAGCCTTCAGGCCAATGAATCCGTTGGCGGTAGGCGCAGGGAGTTGCCCGTTCCGGCTGGCGGTGATCAGTGACGAGATCACGCAGGACTTCGAAAAGGCGTGTCAAATCGTGTCAGGTGATTTTGGGCTCCGTTGGATCGAGCTGCGCTCGATGTGGAATAAGAACGTGACCGACCTCGACGCGAAACAAGTTGAGGAAGCGCGGACGATTCTCCAGGAACACAAGCTACGAGTCACGGATATCGCAAGCCCGCTGTTCAAGACCGACTGGCCCGGGGCTCCGAGGTCATCACAGAGTGAAGCGCGCGATCAGTTCAATGCGACCTTCGACGCCAGCGCGCAGGATAAACTGCTCGAGCGGTGTATCTCGCTGGCCAAGTCTTTCCATACAGACAGGATTCGCTGTTTCGACTACTGGCGACTCGATGATCAAAAACCCTACCGGGCGGCCATCAATGCCAAACTGCAGCAGGCTGCAGAACGCTGCGCCAAGGACGACCTGGTGCTCCTGCTCGAAAACGAGATGTCCTGCAACACAGCCTCGGGCGAAGAGTCGGCTGCGGTGCTGAAGGCGATTCCAAATAAGAATTTCATGTTGAATTGGGATCCCGGCAATGCCGCAGCCCTAGGCAGCACACCTTATCCGAACGGCTATGAATTGCTGCCCAAACAGCGCATTGGGCACTGTCACTGCAAAGATGTGGTGACCAAGCCCGATCACAAGTACGATTGGGCTCCTGTAGGCAGTGGTATCGTGAATTGGGTTGGGCAACTTCAGGCGCTGCACCACGACGGCTTCCACTATGCGCTCAGCCTCGAAACTCACTGGCGCGGGGCAGGCACGCCAGACGCGTCAACACATGTAAGCATGGATGGACTTCGCAAGACGCTGACGAAGGCTGGAATTTCTTGCTGATCAGAAGCAAGGAGAAGTGATGGTTACACGACGTGAGTTTCTCGATGCGCTTGCCGCAGGCACGGCGGGACTAGCCGTTGCAAGTACGGCAAAGAGTTATGGCCAGATCCTTGGTTCTAATGACCGCCTCAACTTTGCCATTATCGGTCTTAATGGCCGCGCCTACGCACATCTCGCGGCGCTCAAGGCGAATCGGAATGCCGCCCGTATCTCGCATGTCTGCGATGTGGACAGCAATATTCTCAAGAAGTTCGCCGATCGTGCGCAGCAGGAGATGGGCGAGGCTCCCGCAACTGACAAAGATTTTCGCAGGATTCTCGAACAGAGAGACGTGGACGCGATCACGATTGCCACTCCCGAACATTGGCACGCACCCATGGCCATCGCTGGGTTACAGGCGGGCAAGCACGTCTATGTGGAGAAGCCATGCAGCCACAATCCCGCTGAGGGAGAGATGCTAGTGCAGGCGCAGCGGAAGTATCAGAAGCTCGTGCAGATGGGTACGCAGCAGCGTTCTTCACCACACACGATCGAGATCGTCGAAAGGATTCACGAGGGCGTTATCGGCAGGCCATACTTCGCAAAAGCCTGGTACGTCAATGTGAGAAAGGCGATCGGTATGGGCAAGGAAGTGGAGGTGCCGCCGCAACTTGATTGGGACCTGTGGCAGGGCCCTGCTCCACGTCGTCCTTATAAGGACAATGTGCATCCCTATAACTGGCACTGGTTCAGAATCTATGGCACTGGCGAAACGCTCAATAATGGTACGCACGAAGTCGATGTCTGCCGCTGGGCGCTGGTCGCGGACTATCCGGATCGAGTTACTTCATTAGGCGG
>Ga0302324_100026866_pt1 | contig 10985 bp, 6 predicted proteins | sample Palsa_T0_1_FD_201949 | JGI IMG/M metagenome (GOLD analysis project Ga0302324, IMG submission 201949) | Peat permafrost microbial communities from Stordalen Mire near Abisko, Sweden - Palsa_T0_1 | ecosystem: Environmental > Terrestrial > Soil > Palsa > Peat permafrost | place: Sweden: Abisko...
ACTTTCTTTGTGCACATCCATGCCGATATACTTTTTGCTATCCATTGAGGGCGTTCCTTTCTGTGGGGATTGAGGCAAACACCCAAACCCTACTCCAAAAGGGGCGCCCTTTTATATTGCGTCGGATTCCGGAAACCGTCCCATACAAATTTGCGATTGCTGGACGCCCTCGGTGGCGAAGTCTAAAATGGTAACTGCGACCCGGGATCTATCGGAACCGATTATGGCCGTCAAGCTGCCCGTTTATTTCGACAATCACGCCACCACACCGGTGGATCCGCGCGTGCTGGAGGCGATGCTCCCGTACTTCACCGAGAAGTTCGGGAACGCCGCGAGCCGCAACCACGAATTCGGCTGGCGCGCCGAGGAAGCGGTGGAAAACGCGCGCGCGCAAGTCGCGCGGCTGATCAATGCCCATCCCAAGGAAATCGTTTTCACCAGCGGCGCCACGGAATCGGACAACCTCGCCATCAAGGGCGTCGCGGAAACGCAACGGCCCAAGGGCCACCACATCATCACACAGGTCACCGAGCACAAAGCCGTGCTGGACTCCTGCAAGCGCCTGGAAAGTTCCGGCTACGAAATCACCTACCTCCCGGTGGATCGCGATGGATTGATCGATCCCGACGATCTCTCCAAAGCCATCACGCCGAAAACGATTCTTATCTCGATCATGTACGCCAACAACGAAATCGGCGTCATCCAGCCCATCGCGCAAATCGGGAAGACCGCAAAAAAGCATAACGTGCTCTTCCACGTCGACGCGGTGCAGGCCATCGGAAAAATTCCCGTGGACGTGCAAAAGGACGCCATCGACCTTCTCTCGATCTCCGCCCACAAGCTCTACGGGCCCAAAGGCGTAGGCGCTCTGTACGTGCGACGCAAGAACCCTCGCGTGCAGCTTTCCCCGATGATCGATGGCGGCGGCCACGAACGCGGCATGCGCTCCGGCACGCTCAACGTTCCGGGAATCGTCGGCCTCGGCAAGGCGTGCGAGCTTTGCCAGAAGGAAATGGCGGCAGAAGCGGCGCGGCTGGGGCAAATGCGGGACAAGCTGAAAAACGCCCTCGAGAGCGGCCTCGACAACACCGCGATCAACGGTTCGCTCACGCATCGCCTTCCGAACAATCTGAACATCAGCTTCGCTTATGTCGAAGGCGAATCGCTGCTGATGGGAATCAACGACGTAGCCGTCTCCAGCGGATCCGCCTGCACCTCCGCGGCGATCGAACCAAGCTACGTGCTCCGCGCCCTGGGCGTCAGCGACGACCTGGCGCATAGCTCCATCCGCTTCGGCCTCGGCCGCTTCAACACCGAGGAAGAAGTCGATTACGTTGCCGCCCGCGTGATTGAAACGGTCAAGCGCCTGCGCGAGCTTTCGCCACTCTACGAGACCGCCAAAGCGACTGCCCCGTTCTCCAAGGAAGCAGAACCGGGCCGCTGAATTTCCAGGGAATTTCCTGCGAAGAGGTGAATCATGGAAGCCGACCTGCGCTATCCCATCGGACGCTTCAAGCGTCCCGAGCGCTTAAACGAAGAGGAACGCGCGGCGCAGATCGAAGCGATCGCCGGGGCGCCGGCTCGCCTCAGCGCCGCCGTGGCCAGTCTGAACGCCGCGCAACTGGATACGCCCTATCGCCCGGGCGGCTGGACCGTCCGGCAACTCGTGCATCACCTGCCGGACAGCCACATGAATTCTTATATGCGCTGCCGCCTCGCGCTCACCGAAGAAGAACCCACCATCAAACCCTACGACGAAGCGCGCTGGGCCGAACTCGCGGATGCGAAGAGCTCGCCCATCGAGCCGTCGCTCGCGCTCCTCGACAATCTGCACAAGCGTTGGGTTCTGCTGCTTCGTTCCCTCGCGCCTTCGGATTGGGAGCGCACCTTCCGCCATCCCGAGCTGGGCCTGATGCGGCTCGATCAGAACCTCGCGCTCTATGGATGGCACGGCCGCCACCACGTCGCCCACATCACCGCGTTGCGCGAACGCCAGGGCTGGCATTAAGCGACGCCGCTCTTCGTTGTCATCGCGAGGAACGAAGCGACAAGGGGATCGTCGCTTTTCCTGTTTAGGTTGTAATCCCGGGAACGCCAATCTCCCGATTGGCGCAGTACAAACGCTCAGCGCCGCGTCATCCCCTGGCGCTACTCCCCGCTCTGCTCGATCAGCTTCGCCACAAGCGCCGTCCACCCCGTCTGATGACTCGCGCCAAGCCCCGCACCCGTCTCCCCGTGGAAATACTCATAGAACAAAACCAGATCGCGCCAGTGCGGATCGTCCTGAAACATGGCCGTGTCGCCATACACCGGCCGTTTCCCATCGCGCCGCAGAAAAATATGGTTCAGCCGGCGCGAAACTTCCCGCGCCGCTTCCCACAGCGTCAGTTGTTTCCCCGACCCCACCGGGCACTCCACCTTGAAGTCATCCCCGTAGTAGTGATAAATCCTCTGCAGAGACTCAATCAATAAAATGTTCATCGGGAACCACACCGGGCCGCGCCAGTTGGAGTTTCCGCCGAACAAGTCGCTGGTGGATTCGCCCGGCTCGTAATCCACCGAGTGCGTTTGCCCGTCCACATGCAGCATGAATGGATTCGCCGCATGGAATTTCGAGAGCGCCCGCACGCCGTGCGGCGACAGAAATTCGTTTTCATCGAGCAAGTAGCGGTAGATCCGCTCGAGTTTCTTGCGGTTTGCGACGGTCAGCAACAGGCGCGTGCCGTGCTCCGACTTTCGGCTCATATCGACGTGGTTGGGCACGTCGGGATTGTGATCGAGGAACCATTGCATGCGCTTGCGGAACCCGGTGAGCTTTCCGTAATCCTCCGGTTCGAACGACTCCGCGGCAAACAGGGGAATCAGCCCGACCATCGAGCGCACCCGCATGGGAATATGCTGCGCGTCGGAAGTGTGCAGCACGTCGTAGTAAAAGCCGTCCTTCTCGCTCCACAGCCCGAGGCCCTCGCCGCCCATGTCGTTCATCGCCCGTGAAATATTGACGAAATGTTCGAAGAACTTGCTGGCCACGTCTTCGTAGGCGCTGTCCTCCCGCGAGAGTTCGATGGCGATCGAAAGCATGTCCAGGCAGTACATGGCCATCCAGCTGGTGCCGTCGGACTGCTCGATGAAGTTGCCGGGACTCAGCGGAGTCGAGCGGTCAAACACGCCGATATTGTCGAGCCCCAGAAAGCCGCCCTGGAAGACGTTTTTTCCCTGGACGTCCTTCCGGTTCACCCACCATGTAAAATTCATCAGCAGCTTGTGAAACACGCGCACGAGGAATTTGCGGTCCTCCTGGCCGGAAACGCGCGCCGAGATTTTGTACACGCGCCAGGCCGCCCAGGCGTGCACCGGAGGGTTCACATCCGACAAATTCCACTCGTAGGCGGGCAATTCCCCGTTCGAGTGCATGTACCACTCGCGTAAAAAGAGAACCAGCTGCTCCTTCGCGTATTCGGGGTCGATGAGCGCCATCGCCACGCAGTGGAACGCCAGGTCCCACGCGGCGTACCACGGGTATTCCCATTTGTCCGGCATGGAGATTACGTCGGAGTTGTACAGGCTGTTCCAGTCGTGATTTCGCCCGAACTTCCTGCTCGGATCAGGCTTCGGCTGCGTGGAATCGCCATCGAGCCAGCGCTGCACGTCGTAGTGATAGCTCTGCTTGCCCCAGAGCAGCCCCGCGAACGCCTGCCTCTGCACCAGGCGCGCATCCTCGGTCACCCCTTCGCCGGCGCGCACCGCGTAAAATTCGTCGGCTTCCTGCAGACGGTTCGCGAAGACATCTTCGAAGTCCGCGCCGAAAAATGTTTTCGCCGAAGCCTGCTTGCCGTCCGCGGGATTCTGATCCGTAAACCTGCATCGCAGCGTCCAACTCTGCCCGGGAGCCACTTGCGCCACATAGTGCGCCGCGGCCTTGGTCCCTTGGAGCGCCGGATTCACCGCCTCGCGCTCGCCGTTCACAATGTAGCGATGAAACGAATCCTTTACGTACGGTGCGGCGTTCGGCGTCCCGTAGAGGCGGTCGGCATTCGTCTTATTCTCGGTGAAAAGCAGCTCCGGCGAACCTTCGAACAGCAGCCAGCGCTTCCCGTAGCGATAATCGGTCGCCCCCAGCATCGCCGTGCCAGCGGGGCCTTCGATGCGGAACGCTTGCGGCATGTCGTAGAGATCGCCCCAGTCCCAGCGGTTGCGAAACCACAGCGTCGGCAGCAGGTGCAGCGTTGCGGGCTCGGGGCCGCGGTTCCACGCCGTAATCCGGATCGCGATGTCTTCGCAGGAGAACTTCGCGTATTCCACAAACACATCGAAATAGCGGCTTTCGTTGAAAACTCCGGTATCGATCAACTCGTATTCAGGATCGAGACGCGTGCGCCTCTTGTTCTCGTCGACGAGTTGGGAATAGGGAAACGCCGCGTGCGGATACTTGTAGAGGAATTTCAGGTACGAACTCGTCGGCGTCGCGTCGAGGTAGTAGTAATACTCCTTCACATCCTCGCCGTGATTTCCCTCGGGATTCGTGAGGCCGAAGAGACGCTCCTTCAGGATGGTGTCCTTGCCGTTCCACATCGCCAGGGCGAAACAGATGTGCTGGTGGCGGTCGCAGATTCCCCCGATGCCGTCCTCGCCCCAGCGGTAGGCGCGCGACCGCGCGTGGTCGTGCGGAAAATAATTCCACACGTCGCCGTTGGCGCTGTAGTCCTCGCGCACCGTGCCCCACTGGCGCTCCGAAAGGTACGGCCCCCAGCGCTTCCAATGGACCTCGCGTTCCGCGCTGGCCTTGAGTCTCTGATCCTCGATCGTCATCCTGAGGCCTTTCTAATCGCGCCCACCGCCGCCATAGGGGCGGCACAAACCCGCCTGATTCATCATTCGACTCGTCGTCCAAGCACTTTAGCGGCAAACCTCCGTAAGTGACAAGGCGTCATCAATATATTCATCGGAATGTCCCGCCGCATTCATCTGCCTTACTTAATGCGAATTTATCCAGCGCACCTTAGTGCCCCACTGGCGCCCACTAGCGGATTGACCGCGGCATTCTGTATCCTTATCCATGCCCTCGCCGATGGAAGCCCTGCCTTGACCGTTCCCGGGGAAGCACCGCCGGATACGCCAGCACCAGCGACGCGTGCGCCATTCTCGTGGGCTGTCACTCTGCTGTTCGTCGCGCTGGCGGCAACCGCCGTCGTCACTCCCTTGGTGGTAATCAGCAACGCTTCGGGCCACGATATCCAGTTCCATCTTGCCTCCTGGATGGACGTCGCCGGGCAGTGGCGCGAAGGAATCCTCTACCCGCGCTGGGCGGAATGGGCCAATTGGGGCTTCGGCGAGCCTCGCTTCATCTTTTACCCTCCCGCATCGTGGCTCACCGGCGCCGCGCTCGGCTCCGTGCTGCCGTGGCCTGCCGTTCCGGGCGCCTACATCTGGCTCGCGCTGATTGTTGCGGGAATGTCGATGTGGAAGCTTGCCCGCGAATGGCTGCCGGGTCCGCAGGCGGCTGCCGCCGCAGTCCTGTTTGCCGTTAATCCTTACAATCTCGCGATTGTTTATTACCGCAGCGATTTTGCCGAACTCCTGGCCGCCGCGCTTCTTCCCCTGCTGCTATGGTCCACGCTCGGGATCGTCCGCAGAGAATCCGGTCGCTTCGCTTCACTCGCAATCGTGTTCGCGGCCATTTGGTTATGCAACGCGCCCGAAGCCGTGATCGCCACGTACTCGCTGGCGCTTCTTCTCCTCGTCCTGTCCGCAGTAAAGCGCAGCCCGCGGCCTTTGATTGCAGGCGGCGCGGCTATGGCGGCGGGCTTCGGTCTCGCCGCTTTCTATATCCTTCCCGCGGCCCGGGAGCAACACTGGGTGCAGATTGCGCAAGCGGTCACCGCCAATCTTCGCCCCGAGCGCAATTTCATTTTCACCAACTCCAACGACCCCGAATTTCTCGTTTTCAACTGGAAGATCTCCGGCATCGCGCTGGGGATGATGCTCTTCATCGGCGAGGCCTCCGTCTTCGTCGCTCGGCGCCGCCGCGAACTCGCCGAGGCCTGGTGGGCATTGCTCTCACTCGCGGTCGCGTCATCCTTCCTGATGTTCCGCCCCAGCGCGCCGCTCTGGCGTTATTTGCCCAAGCTGGCGTTCATGCAATTTCCGTGGAGATGGCTCGAGCCGCTGGCCGTGGTTTTCGCATTTTTCATCGCTGCGGCGATTGGCTTGGTGCGCGAACGGTGGCTGGCGGGTGTCGCGCTGGCTGTGGTCTTCGCAGCGATCGCCGCCACCGGCTGCCTGATCGCCAAAGACACTTGGTGGGACGATGGCGATGTCCCCTTTCTCGCAGGCGAAATCGCCGCAGGCCACGGCTACGAAGGCACCGACGAATATGCGCCCGTCGGCAGCGATCGCTATCAACTGCCTGAAGCCACTCCGGACGTCGAAGACATCCCCGACGTGCCGCCCACGCCGACCGTCGCTGAAATGGATCCTTCGACCGGCAAAATCGCCACCGCGGCCAGCGCACACGTCGCCATCCAGCAATGGAGCAGCGAACGCAAGCGATTCTCCGAGTCCGCCGCGACTCCGGTCACCCTGGCGCTGCGGCTCGTGAATTATCCAGCGTGGGAAATAACGGTGGACGGCAGAAAAGCACAGCCGGGATCGGCGGCCATGACTGCCGAGATGCTCCTACCACTCACCGCGGGAAGCCATCAGGTGGAGGTTCGTTTTCGCCGCACGTGGGACCGCACGGCCGGCGACGCGATCTCGGTTCTCTCCGCGATCGGCTTGATTGGATATGCGATGGGATATGCGGGGTATTCGCGGAAGCGTGCGAGCGTCGCGCCATTTGCGTCGCCCGCCTCACAACACTCGTAACGTAAGGCGTCCGCGTTACGTGATCGGCTTGTGCGTGAACTTCTTCTCGCCCTTCACGTACTCCGCGACAGTGTGGCCGTTGCCAAACAGCTTGAACTTATAGCTAGTCAGTCCCTCAAGTCCCATAGGGCCGCGCGCGTGCAGCTTGCTGTTGCTTACGCCAAGTTCCGCGCCAAAGCCATAGCGGTAGCCGTCCGCAAACCGCGTGGACGCGTTCTGATACACGCCCGCCGCATCCACTTCATTCATGAACTTCGCCGCCGCGGCAGCATCTTCGGTAAGAATCGCCTCGGTGTGCCGGGAGCCGTACCGGTTGATGTGATCGATGGCTTCGTCGAGGCTCGCGACGATCCGGACCGAAAGGATCAGGTCCGAATACTCCGTCGACCAGTCCTGCTCGGTGGCGGGAATGATTCCTTCGCCTGGCAACAGCGCCAGCGTCTTCGCGCAACCGCGAATCTCCACACCCGCCTTCTTCAGCTTGCTCACAATCTGCGGCAGGAATTGCCGTGCGATCCCTTCATGGATCAACAGCGTTTCCGCCGCGTTGCAAATGGCAGGCCCCTGCACCTTCGCGTCGTAGGTGACGTCGAGCGCCTTCTTCATGTCCGCGGCGCGGTCCACGTACACGTGGCAGATCCCCTCGCCATGCCCCAGAACCGGAATGCGGCTGTTCCGCCCGACAAACTCCACCAACGAGCGCGACCCTCGCGGAATAATCAGGTCCACGTCGTGATCGAGCCCGAGCAGTTCCAGCACATCCGCGCGCGTCTGCAGCAGATTCACGGCGTCCACCGGCACAGCGGGAAATTGCGCCAGGCAATCGCGCCAGATTTCCACCAGCGCCTCGTTCGAGTGCAGCGCTTCCGACCCGCCCTTCAGAATCAAAGCATTCCCGGATTTCAACGCGAGCGAAGCCACCTGCGGCACCACCTCGGGACGCGCCTCGAATACAATGCCGATCACGCCCAGCGGGCAAGTCTCCTTGTAGAGATCCAAGCCGTCGTCCAGCTCGGTCGCCGAGAGCCGCCGCCCAAGCGGATCGGGAAGTCCCGCCACCTCGCGCACCTGTTTGGCCATCTGTGCCACGCCGCGTTCGGTCGTGCGCAAGCGCGCAAACATCGCGGACGACATCGTACCCGCCGCCACAGCCGCTTCGGCGGCGCGGCAATCGATTTCGTTGGCGGCAAGAATCCTGGCGGCGTTGTCCTCGATGGCTTTCGCCGCCGCAAGCAGCACCTCGTTGCGGACACCCGCGGAAAGCCTGGCGAGCGCGCGCGCCGCCGCCCGGGCCCGCTGTGCCACTTGCGCGACGCTGCCTTCCGAAATTGCGTGAGCCGTCTGCGTCATGCCTGCTCCAGGAGCACGATGTTATCGCGCGTCACCAGAACGCGTGACGCCGCCGTGCCCTTCCCGCCCTCTTGTGAAGATTTCTTGCCCGAAAATCGCTCCGCGTCGCCGCTCGCGCAGTTCGCAATGCCGCGCGCAAACTCGCGTCCCGCCGCGTCCACGATGCTCACCACATCCATCGGAGAAAAATGGCTCTCCACGCGCACGATTCCCGAAGAGAGCAGGCTCGCCTTCCCTTGCGTGATCGCGCGATGCGCCCCGGCATCTACAACAACCCTGCCCCGCACATCCGCCGCGTACGCGATCCAGCGCCTCTTTCCCCGCATGCGCTTCGAAGGCAGGAATGCCGTGCCCACATCCTCTCCCGCGAAAATCCGCTCGATGGTGTTCCCGCCGCCGTTGGCGATCACCGCCGTGCCGCCGCAGTTCATCGCGATTTCGGCCGCTTCGAGCTTCGTGCGCATCCCGCCGCGCCCGCTCGCCGAGGGACCGGCCGCCAGTGCCTTCAGTTCCGGCGTCACTTCTTCCACCAGCGATATCACCTCTTGCGCGTGGCCATTCGTCGAACGGGCCGCCTCAGGCCTGGCCGTCTCGCGCGGGAGCTCCCGCAACAGCCCGTCTACGTTGGTCAACAGCACCAGCGCATCGGCCTCGAGTCCGCTCATCACCAGCGCAGCCAGCCGATCGTTGTCGCTGAACACCGGCGTCCGCGCGCCCTTGCTCACCGGCTCGAGTTCCGCCGTGGATACCGTGTCGTTTTCATTCACGATCGGCAGCACGCCAAAGCCCAGCAGCTTTTCCATCGTGCGCCGCAGGTTCGAGTAGCGATGCCAGTTCGTAAAGTCCTCTTCAGTGAGCAGCACCTGGGCGATTTTGATCTTCGACGTGGAAAACAAATCGCGATAGGCATCCATCAGCAGGCTCTGCCCCACGGCAGCGCACGCCTGCATCGTCACCATGTCGTTCAGGCGCGACGGATGCAGCCCCAGCCAGCCCCGGCCCAATCCCACCGCGCCGGACGAAACCAGCACCACCTGCCGGCCCTCCTGCATCAATTTCGCGATCGATTGCACAATCGGGCCAACGCGTTCGGCGCACACTTCGCCGTCCGCTCCGGTGACGGTGGTCGTGCCCACCTTGATCACCAGCCGCCGCGCCGACTTCAGCCGCTTTTCGCGCTCCGATTCCATGCCCTCTCGTGCCCTCTCGCCTGCCGCGCCAATCTCATAGGCAGCCCAAAGCCACCCCGTGTTATCCGCTCTGTTGTCAGTTGGCTTGATCTACGATTGTACCATTGCAGGGAAACGGTCTGTCGATTGTGGTGGGGCTGGACGCTACGCCTGCGGTGCCAGCAACGCAAACGGTAATTCGGAGAAAGTGTCGCTGAGAAGGAGCCTTTTTTTTCGCGCGCCGGAACCCGACACAGTCGCACCCGTAAAAATGTTCTTCCAACGCGCCGGAGCCCCGGCAGGCAGGACCACTGCGCTAGTGCCCCACGCCGATTCCCCGAGAGGGAATCCGCCATCCGCGGTAAGCCTCGTCGCCAAACGCGGCACCACAGTCAAAACCCAGCTGTTCCCGAGCCTCCTCGCATACCCGCACGCCGACTCGCGGCGCTCTCCCTCCGCCTCCAGCACAAGGTAGTCGCCTTTCTGGAATAAATCGCGATTCGCGTGGCGGAACCGCAGCGCCTCTCGCGTCAGGAACATTTTCAATGAGCCATCGCGCCAATTCTCCACCAGCGTGGCCGGATCGGCGGAGGCATCCAAATTATCGGAGATCTTTCGGCGCTTCTCGAAATCCACGTCGCCCCGGTTGTCGGGGTCGGTCAGCCGGAAATTCCACAGCTCGTTGCCCTGAAAAAAATCCGGCACTCCGGGCGAAGTGATCTTCAGCAGCACCTGGGCCAGGGCATTGCATGCGCCATACGCCGCGATTCTTTCGCCAAATTCCAGGAAGTCGCGAAGAAATTCGTTCGCTACGGAGCAGTCGCAGACGTCCGCGATGAACCTCCGCAAAGCGCTCTCGTGCGTCTCGTTCGGGGACACCCAGCTCGAATGCGTCTTCGCCTCCCGCGCCGCCTTCAGCATGAAAGTTTCGATTCTTTCTCGAAGCTGTGAGCGCTCTTCTTCAGACCGCAGCGCCTCGAGCGGCCATATCCCCAGCATCGACTGGTACAGCAGCACCTCTTCGTTGAGATTTGGAACCACGCGTCCGTCCATCATCGTTCGCTTCGACTGGTTCAGTTCGCTCCAACGCGCAAGCCGCGCTTTCCACTCCCCGGGAATTTCTGAGAGCACATTGATGCGCGCGCGAACGTCTTCGCTCCACTTGGTGTCGTGCGTCGAAGTCGCATTTAGAGTAAACGGATGCTCGCGGAATGTTTTCCTGTTGTACTGATGAAACCCCGCCACGCCAAACCGGATTTCCTTGCGCAGAGGATTGCACCCAACCTCGTTCAGCGAGATCAGCCCGTGATGCACAAAAAACGCCGTGTCCTCGAGACCCTTCGCCATCACCGCGCCAGTAAACTGCTGCCACCGCAGCACGAAATCGAGCCACTGCTCCTTGTGTTTTTCCAATCCGGCAGGCGGCGCCAGCAGAAACGCCCGCCTCAGGAATTCAAAACACTCATCGGAGACCACGGCGGCCGGAGCGCGATCGCGAGCAATCATGAAAGCGCGCACCAGGTACGCCCGGTCCGACTGCGACAGCGTTAAGTTGCGGCAATACGTCCGGTAAATCGGCAGGCAAGCGGTGATTTCCTTCAG
>Ga0302324_100026868_pt1 | contig 10985 bp, 8 predicted proteins | sample Palsa_T0_1_FD_201949 | JGI IMG/M metagenome (GOLD analysis project Ga0302324, IMG submission 201949) | Peat permafrost microbial communities from Stordalen Mire near Abisko, Sweden - Palsa_T0_1 | ecosystem: Environmental > Terrestrial > Soil > Palsa > Peat permafrost | place: Sweden: Abisko...
GCTACAAGAAAGATTTTCCCGAGCTCGCGGCGGAGTTCGAGCGCACGCAGTCGGCCAAGTTGGCTGCAGGATGGGAGAAGAGTCTGCCCGTCTTCGCGGCGGATGCCAAGCCGATCGCCACGCGCAGCGCGGGCGGCGAAGTCATGGACGCCATCGCCAAGGCGGTGCCCGAGTTGATCGGCGGTGCAGCCGACCTCACTACCTCGACCAAGACGATTTTCAAAAACGGTGGCAATTTCCACCTGGATCCAGCCGGCCGCAATATTTTCTTTGGCGTGCGTGAGTTTGGCATGTGCGCGGCGGTCAATGGTATGGCCGTTCACGGCGGATTGATTCCTTATGGATCGACGTTCTTCACCTTCAGTGACTATTGCAAACCGGCGATCCGCTTGGCCGCCCTCATGCATGCGCACTCGCTCTTCGTATTCACCCATGATTCCATCGCGCTGGGTGAGGATGGGCCCACGCACCAGCCTATCGAACATCTCTCCATGCTCCGGGCCGTGCCCCACCTGACGGATTTCCGTCCCGCGGACGCCAATGAGACGGTTGCTTGCTGGCGGCTCGCTCTGGAACGGAAGGAGGCTTCCTTCATGGCCCTTTCACGGCAGAACCTTCCCATCCTCGACCCTGAAAAGTACAAGGTCGCCGACGGCGTACGCAAAGGAGCCTACATCCTGCAGGACGGAGGCGCCTCGCCGGATCTCCTGTTAGTCGCTGCCGGCGCCGAAGTCTGGCTGATTCTGCAGTCTGCCGCAGAGCTGAAGAAAGAAGGTATTTCCGCGCGGGTGGTCTCCATGCCCAGCTTCCGCGTCTTCGAGGAACAGCCAGAAGCCTACAAACAGCAAATCTTTCCCGATCATCTGCCAGCGCTAGCGGTCGAGGCCGGTGCGCCGATGTGCTGGTGGAAGTATGTCGGCCGCCACGGAGACGTCATCGGCCTGGAGCGCTTTGGCGCTTCCTCGCCGGGGCCCAAGGTATTGCAAGAGCTTGGCTTCAGTCCGGAGAACGTCATCAAGCGGGCCAAGCATTTGCTGGAGCGGGTAAGGCCTGCGGCGACCGCCGGCAAAGCCTGAACCCTGTCCCAGCCAGGAACCACGGGTGCCCCACATCTCGCTCCTTTTTTGCGAGATGTGGGGCACCACAAATCTTAAGGCTCTAGGGTTCTGGATTCATCCGAATGACAGCGCACCCCTTCGTTGAAATCAGGAGATGCAGACATGGCCGAGATCAGCACGATTCTTTGGGATGTGGGCGGTGTTCTGCTCACCAACGGATGGGATCATCTCGAGCGCGCTGCAGTACTGAAAAAGTTCCAACTGGATAGCGACTCGTTCGAGCCGCGGCATGAGCTCGCCAATGATGAGTGGGAAAAAGGCTTGATCACCGCAGAGGAATATCTTCTACGGACCGTATTCTACGAGCCGCGCCCTTTCACCCCCGCGGACTTTTTGCAGGCGATGAAGGAGCGGTCGCTCTTGCTGCCCCACACCGCAATCCGAATCCTTCAAGAACTGGCGGCATCAGAGGAAATAGAATTGGCCATGCTCAACAATGAAGCACGGGAACTGAATGATTTCCGCATTGAGCGCTTCGAGCTGGGCCGGTATTTCGATTCGTTTTTCAGCTCCTGTTACGTGGGCCTGCGCAAGCCGGACCAGAAGATCTTTGAGCTGGCGCTGGACGTGCTGCAGCGCGATGCCGAGGAAGTCGCTTTTATCGACGACCGCCAGGGGAACTGCGAGGCAGCGGAGGCCTTGGGAATTCATGCAATTCGCTATGTGGATGAAGCACAATGCGTGCAGGCGCTGGAGCAGCTGGGCCTGGGTGCCGTTGTAAGGACATAGACATCACGGTTTGAGCAAGGAGTGAGTTCATGGCAACCACAGAAGTACAGTTTTCTCCTGAAGACTTGAAAGCGGCGCAAAGTGCCGAACGGATTCCTGAGCCAACAGCCGTGGTCATCTTCGGCGCCTCCGGCGACTTGACCAAGCGCAAGCTCTTGCCCGCTCTCTTCCACCTTGAGCAATCGAACCTGTTGCCGGAGGAGTTCGCGGTTGTAGGTGTGGCGCGGCGTCCTCTACAGGGCGAGTTTGAAAAAGATATGCGCGAAGGCATTCTTCAGTTTGGAGGGGTACAGGAGGGCGAGAAAAAGCTCGACGACTTCATGCGGAAAGTCAGCTACTTCGCCATGAACTTCGACGACCCGGGCGGCTACGACAAATTGAAGACCTTGCTCGAGGGCATAGACCAGAAGCAAGGCACTAAAGGGAACAGGCTATTCTACCTAGCTACCGCGCCCGAATACTTTGCCGAAATTATCGAGCAGCTCGGCGGCCATGGTATGGCGAAACCGCAACAGGGTAGTGTGCACGTCATTATCGAGAAGCCCTTTGGCCACGATCTGGCTTCGGCGCGGCAGTTGAATGACGAAGTGAACCGGGTCTTTGCCGAAGACCAGATCTTCCGCATCGACCACTACCTGGGCAAGGAGACGGTGCAGAACATCCTGGTCTTTCGCTTCGCCAACGGGATCTTCGAGCCGGTCTGGAATCGTAACTACGTCGATCACGTACAGATCACGGCAGCAGAGGATATAGGCATCGAAGGTCGTGGGCCGTTCTACGAGAAGGCCGGCGCGCTCCGCGATGTGGTGCAAAACCACGTGATGGAGCTGCTGTCGTTCGTGGCCCTGGAACCCCCCGTCTCTTTTGAAGCTGACGCAATGCGCCGGGAGAAGGTCAAGGTGTGGCGCTCGATCCAGCCTATCCACTTCATGGACGCGGTGCGTGGTCAGTACGGTCCGGGCAAGGTGGATGGTAAAGACGTAAAAGGTTATCGGCAGGAGGATCGTGTCGATCCCAACTCCTCCACCGAGACCTACGCCGCGCTGAAAGTGGGCATAGAAAATTGGCGCTGGGCAGGTGTACCCTTCTACCTGCGAGCAGGCAAGCGGTTGGCTAAGAGGGTCACGGAGATTACGATTCAGTTCAAGCAACCGCCGCAGTTGCTTTTTAAGAACCAGTCGGGTGCATGCAGGGAGCTGCAGCCGAACCTGATCGCCATGCGTATTCAGCCGGATGAGGGCATCTCCCTGCGTTTTGGCGCCAAGGTACCCAGCCCGAATATGGAAGTCTGCCCGGTTAACATGAATTTCAGCTATGCGGAGGCATTTGGCAAATCATCGGCCAACGGCTACGAGCGGCTGCTGCTGGATGCCATGCTCGGTGATGCCACTCTGTTTGCTCACCGCGACGGTGTGGAGGCCACGTGGTCCTTGCTGACCCCGATCCTCGACTTTTGGGCCGCCAACAAACCGAAAGACCTCCCCAACTATGCCGCCGGTACCTGGGGACCGAAATCTGCCGACGAACTGCTGGCGCGGGATGGACGCGCCTGGCACAAGCTCTAAAATACGAGTTGCATGGCTCAGACAATCGAAGTCCTCTATTACGTGGATCCAAGCGCGGAAGCGGTAACCCAGCGCACGGCGCAGTATTTCGTTGACGGTATTCGTGCCGCTGCGGGCGCGCGGGGTAAGGCGCGGATCGCCATCTCCGGCGGTCACACTCCGAAGAATGCGTTTGAGGTCCTGGCCGACCCCAGCGCGCAATACCGCGAGCAGATTCCCTGGGATGAGCTCGAACTCTATTGGGTGGACGAACGCTGTGTGCCCCCCGATCATCCGGATAGCAATTACCGCATGACCCGCGAAGCCCTCCTGGACAAAGTGCCGTTGAGCCCGAACCAGATCTTTCGCATTCGAGGTGAGCTCGACCCGGAAGGAGCCGCGTCCAGATATGAATTTGATATCCGGCAAAGCTTTCGCCTGGAGGGCGCGGAGATCCCCATCTTTGATATGGTGGCGTTGGGGATGGGACCCGATGGTCACACCGCATCCCTTTTCCCCCATACTGCGGGCTTGCACGAACTCATGCGCATCGCCATTGCCAATCACGTTCCCCAGCAAAAAGAAACGTGGCGTGTCACGCTCACCTGGCCGGTCATTAACCGGGGACGGGATGTCTTCTTTCTCATCGAAGGTGCCGACAAGGTTGCCGCGCTCCGTCAGGTCTTCACTGGACCCTACGATCCGGAAACCTATCCATCGCAGCTGATCAAGCCTGCCACCGGTCGCATCACCCTGTTGCTCGACGCGGCTGCAGCAGCAGCATTGCCCCCGCCCGGGGCCGATGGCGTGGGAAGACTGGAGATCGCGCGATGATTCTGGCCGGGGACGTAGGCGGCACCAAGGTCGACCTGGCCTTGTGCAAGTTTGAAAATGGACAACTGTTGACCGTGCACGATCACAAATATCACGCCAGGGATTTCCCTGGCCTGGTGCAGGTGGTGGAAGCATTCCTGGATGAATGCAGGCAGACCCTCGGGCTGCCGGTCGACGTGCTGGCGGCCTGCTTTGGTGTACCCGGTCCGGTCCGCCATGGCCGTCTGAAGCTGACTAATCTTCCCTGGGTACTTGATTCCAGCCAGCTTAGCGTCGATCTCAAGATCGAACATGTTTTTTTGATCAACGATCTTGAAGCCAATGGATATGGTATTGCCGAGCTAACCCCGGATCAGATTCTCGTACTCAGCAAAGGCGACCCGGCGGCGGAAGGGAATCGCGGCTTGATTGCCGCGGGCACGGGCTTGGGAGAGGCCATCCTGGTATGGAATGGTCGCACCCATCTACCCATGGCATCCGAGGGCGGGCATAGCGACTTTGCGGCACGTAACGAAGAAGAAATCGGACTGTTGCGCTATCTACAAAAAACTCTCGCTGGCCGCGTGAGCTCCGAGCGCGTCATTTCCGGTATCGGACTGGCCAATGTCTACGCCTACTGTCGTGATGTGAAAGGCCTGGAAGAACCGTCATGGTTAAAGGATCGTATGCGCTCGGAAGATCCCAACGCGGTGATCGGCGAGCTGGGTGAGTCTGGAGCGAGTGAGCTTTGTGTGGAAGCGCTGAATATCTTCGTGTCTGCTTACGGGGCGGAAGCCGGCAACCTGGCATTGAAGATCCTGTCCGTCGGCGGTATGTATGTGGGCGGAGGCATTGCTCCCAAGCTGCTCAAAAAGATGCAGGACGGTACGTTCATGAAGGCGTTTACCGACAAAGGGCGGCTGAGTGATCTGCTGGTGCAGACGCCGGTGCGCCTCATCCTGGAGAGCCGCGCTGCTTTGATGGGCGCCGCCGCTTACGCTGAGGCCCGCGCGGCAGAAACAGGCGGGCACTCCGAGCGCGCGCAGTCGGTGCAAATGGCCCCATCCTAGATAAAAAACACCATCATAAATAGAGGCTTCAGCATCCAAACTTTCAGATCTTTATTGGAGAGGCTCGTTATGCACAGCAGATCACCGCGATGGTTCGCAGGCGCAGTGATTCTTTTCGTTGTCGCGTTGCTGGCTGTGAGTTCGCGCCCCGCGTTGGCTCATGCCGTACTCGTAAGTTCCACACCCCGGAAGAACGCCGCCGTGAGTGGCCCGGATATTACGATCAATCTCAAGTACAATTCGCGCGTCGATGGAGCCCGCTCGACTCTGAGCCTGCTCAAACCAGACGGAACGGTAGAACGAATCGGCGCCCCTGCACAGCTTGCCCCGGATGTGCTATCGGCCACCGGTCATGGCCTCGCGAAGGGAGCCTACGTGCTTCGCTGGCAAGTTCTCGCCACCGACGGCCACATCACCCGGGGCGAAGTCCCTTTCCAGGTGCAATAACGCCGCTTGAACCTAAGAGTAGGAACCGCAGACCTTTCCATTCCGGGTGCGCTCTGTCGAAAAACATCACCAGGAAGGGGCGTCAACACAGAGATCTGACCGAAGCGAAGCGCAGCGGAGAGATCTCTGTGTTGACGCCCCTTCGTGGAAATGTTTTTCGACCAGAGCGTAGCGTATTTTTCCATACAAACTTGAGATGATGGCTTGATCTGGCTCCTGCGGGATATTGACCTATTGAGCACGTTACTGCGTGCAGCAAATCTCTCCTTTGAGGCGTTGCTGCTGGGCGGGATCGCGTTTTTGTTGGCGGTTGCGCGTCCTGCCGGAGCCACTGCCACGGTCGAGTCCCTTTGCTTTCGCGGTATTCGCTGGGCCGCCCTCGCTCTCGCAGGGGCTGAGCTGGTGTCGGTCATTCTCTCCAGCGCATCGTTGCTTGGCGACAGTGATCTGCATTTCCGGGATGTGATCGGCACCAGGTTTTTCGTTGCGGGTATGAGCGCCGCTGTGCTCGCGCTTCTATTCTGGATCTGCGCCCGGGTCAAAACCAGCAAGGCCGTTGCGGCGATGATTCCCCTAAGCCTGCTGCTGCTGATTGCCACCGTCGCCACCAGCCATGCGGAAGCCCGCATGGATCATCGTTTGTCGCTGGCGTTGGCGACCGCGGCCCATCATCTCGGCACGGCAGCCTGGATCGGCGCGATGCCCTTCCTGTTGGTTTCGCTGGGGCGCTGCGAAAGCGTGCAGCAAGCCCGCTCTATGGCCAGGCGCTACTCGTCGATGGCTATCCTGAGCGTCGCGGTCCTGGTTCTGGCAGGGATTTACATGGCTTGGTTCTACGTGGGCACCTGGAATGGGCTCTATGGAACCAGCTACGGCGTCCTGTTGCTGGCCAAGATTTACCTGTTGCTGGTGATGCTGATGATGGGCACGCTGAACTGGGCGGTGACGCGCCGGCTAGATACCGATCCCCAGCCACTGCTGGCTCGCCTGCGGCGTTTTGCTGAGGTGGAGGTGGGATTGGGATTCACCGCCATTCTGGCTGCGGCTTCGATGTCCGCGCAGCCGCCGGCGGTCGACGTCCCCGACCAGATATCGCTGCCGGTCATTGCGGCGCGCATGCATCCGGAACTTCCCCGCTTGAAAAGCCCAACCGCCTCCCAGCTTACCCCGCCCACCTCCATCGAAACTGCAGTGCGCGAGACCGAGTTCCAGGCCACCGGGGGCAGCGATGCCACAGACCGGAAATGGTCGGAGTATAACCATCATTGGGCCGGCCTGATTGTATTGGCCGCAGGGCTGCTGGCCTTTGCCAGCCGCTTTGCCGGCTTGCGCTGGGCACGCTTCTGGCCGCTCACCTTCGCCGGCCTGTCGATCTTCATTTTGCTCCGCGCCGACCCTGAAAACTGGCCCCTGGGCCCACGTCCCTTCTGGGCCAGCTTTTCTGCACCCGACGTGTTGCAGCATCGCGCTGCCGCTTTGCTCATTCTGTGCTTTGCCGGGTTCGAGTGTGCCGTGCAGGCAGGCAAATTACGCGTCCGATGGGCAGCCCTCATTTTTCCCGCGATGTGTGCCCTGGGAGCGGCGGTTCTGCTCACCCATAACCACGCCCCCAGCGACACAGCAGAAGATTTGCTGGCGTCGCTGAGCCATACGCCCATCGCTTTGCTGGGCGCGACCGCCGGATGGAGCCGCTGGCTGGAGTTACGGTTGCCCCCAGGCCGCGCATCCAGAATCGCCGGCCGAGCCTGGCCGCTTTTGCTGGCCGCTGTTGGACTGATACTGCTCAACTATCGGGAGACTTGACCGTCTAAGGATAAGAACTGTCAGAATGTTGTAGGAGAACTCCCTTTTTGCGCTCGACAAGCCGTATTCCCCGTAGTCTTGCTTTCGCTATCCTCTTCCTGGTGCCGTCTGTGGCGATGCTCGCCCAACGGTTACCCGGCGTCGCCCGCCCTCAGCACTACACCTTACAACTGGCGCCGGATCTTCAGGCGGCGACCTTCACCGGCGAAGAAACGATAGACCTGACCCTGGCACAGGCCGTGGATTCACTTGCGCTGAATGCGTGGCAGCTCAAGTTTGGCGCGGTTACGGCGCAGGTCGGTGGCAAGACCTTGCCCGCGGAAGTCACCCTCGATCCTGGCCTGCAGCAGGTTACATTTCACTTCGCGCGCAAGCTGCCCGCTGGGCCCGTTACCTTGAAAATTGCATACAGCGGCGTTTTGCATGGAGACTTGCGCGGCTTCTATCTTTCTCGCACCGCCAAGCGAAATTACGCTGTAACCCAATTTGAGCCCACCGACGCGCGCCGGGCCTTTCCCTCTTTCGATGAGCCTGCGTATAAGGCAACTTTTGACGTCAGCCTGATCGTGCCCCAGGGTGATACGGCGATTGGAAACACGAATATCATTTCCGACACCCCCGGCCCAATCGCAGGCGAACATACCATTACCTTTGCCCGCACACCGAAGATGTCAACCTACCTCGTGGCCTTCCTGGTGGGCGATTTCAAGTGTCTTTCGGGCGAGAGTGACGGAGTGCCCATCCGCGCCTGCGCCACCCCTGACAAGGTTCAGTACGCGCAATTCGCCCTCTCCGGCGCAGAGTTCTTTCTCCACTACTACGACCAGTATTTCGGCATCAAGTACCCCATGCCCAAACTGGATATGATTGCGATCCCGGACTTTGAGGCCGGAGCCATGGAGAACTTCGGCGCCATCACCTATCGCGAAACAGCCATGTTGGTGGACGAGAAAACCGCGTCGATCAACGCGAAGAAAATCGTCGCTGTGGATGTGGCGCACGAGATGGCGCATCAATGGTTCGGCGACATGGTGACCATGGAGTGGTGGAACAACATCTGGCTGAATGAAGGCTTTGCCACCTGGATGTCGAACAAGCCGCTGGCTGCATGGAAGCCGGAATGGAAGATTCCTCAGAGCGAGGCTGCGGAGCTCAACCAGACACTGGATCTCGATGGTGGACGCGTAACCAGGGCTATTCGCTCCCGGGCTGAGACTCCCGCTGAGATCAACGAGATGTTCGATGGCATCGCTTATGGCAAGGCTGCAGCCGTCCTTCTGATGACCGAGAACTACCTGGGCGAAGAGGCGTTTCGCGCGGGCGTGCATCGCTATCTGCAAGCGCACATATATGGCAATGCCACCGCAGAAGACTTCTGGAATACCTTGCAGGCATCGAGTGGCAAGCCCGTCGACAAGATCATGGAGAGCCTGGTGGTGCAGCCAGGGGAGCCGCTGTTGACCTTTGGCGGCACGCACGACGGCAAAGTGGAGGTGACGCAGAAGCGCTTTTTCCTTAACCCCAAAGATGCTGCAGCTCAGGAGCAGACGTGGGTTTTGCCGGTGTGCATCAAGAGCGCTGCCGATCAACCAGAGTGCCCTATTCTGAATGCCGGCACGCAGCAGCTGCAGGCGCCACCAGCGCCGGTTTTCTACGGCAACGCCGGCGGTAAGGGCTACTATCGCAGCCGTTACGACAGCGCCGACTATCAACAACTGCTGCGCCAGGTAGAGACCACCCTCACGCCTTCCGAGCGGATTACTTTTTTGGGCAGCCAATGGGCGCTGGCCCGGGCGGGCGTCTCCCCGGTTGGAGATTTCCTGAATCTCGCAGCCGCGGTTCGTGACGATGACAGCTCATTTGTGATCACTACGGTCTCAGGCGCATTGCGCATCATCGATCAGCAGGTGGCATCAACCCTCGAAGAGCACAAGGAATTAGCGGCGTGGGTGCGCAAGAACTTTGCTCCTGCTCTCACCCGCCTGGGTGCGCCGGGCGCCGGGGAAGCGCCGGACAAGAGCTTGTTGCGCGCCGCACTTTTTGGGCTACTCGGCAACATCGGCAGTGATCCCAGGATCATCGCCGATGCCCGGCAGATTTCCGAGCAATACCTGAGCAACCCTCCCTCCGTCGACCCAACCTTGGCGGCCACAGCGCTGAACGTTGCGGCGCAAAACGGAGATCCAGCCTTCTTCGATCGGTTGCAGCGCGTGAGCCAGACAAGCGGCGATCCGCAACTTCGCAGCCAGGCTCTTCATGCCCTGGCGAGTTTCCGGGATCAAGCGCTGGTGGTCCGTGCCCTGGACTATGCACTTTCCGCCCAGGTTAAGAACCAGGATTCCCTGCGCCTGGTCCAGCTCGAGATGAGGGACCGTCGTACGCGGGATGTTACCTGGCAGTACGTGCAGCAGAACTGGCCCAGGGTGCAGGCCCAGATCACCACCTGGATGGGCGGTGAGTTAGTCGAGTCGATGGGGGGCTTCTGCAGCACGGACCGCAGCAGCCAGGTCACGGAATTTTTTCGAGCGCACAGTATCTCGGCCACCTCGCATGCGCTCGACAAGGCCCGTGACAGCATCGGGGACTGCGTGGACCTGCGCGTCGCGCAAGCGCCCAATTTGCAGCAGTGGCTACAAACGGAAGCGACAGAAGCCCATTAACTTGAGCTAAATCTGGCGTGAGCCTTGCCAAAACTCTTCGTGCAGCCGCGCGCGATCACCGCCATGCAGGTCCAGCATCCTTTGCGCTACTTCTCCGCTGGAGAGATTCTCGACCGCTACTTCGATGGTCTGTACCTGATGCCACGGATAGACGAATTTTTCCCAGATCAGGAATCCGGAAGAGGCCCAACCCTCCAGCAGTCCAGTCACTTCTTTTTTTACGTCGGTCTCGTGCCGTACCGGAAGCAGCTCAACAGTTTCCCCGGTTACGAGATGTGCTTTAAGGCGGGCTATCAGCATGTGATGTTCTCTCCTCTGGGTAAGATGCGGCGTGGGCGGGCGCGGTCCAAACTCTTGAACGTTACAAATACATGTACAAAACAGCCCTTTATTGCACAAAGGTTGTACAGCAAACTCAATCTGTCACTTGAGCAGATACATTGCTTCTGCTTCAATCGTTGAGTGAACCCAGAGCCTCAATCTCCAGTTTCTTCTTCGCAGCGGCCAGTCACCGGCAAGGTGGTTGAATTCGCGGATCTTCGCCTGTCTACACCGATGACGGGTCAGCCCCTCGTGCTGTTTGAATATGAAGATCGGCAAGGCACCCGATCGATCCACCAGGTGGCATTGACCTGCACCGGCGAGGGTCGCGGAGGTCTGATCTATTTTGGTGGCTACGATAAAGGCAAGTTCAGCATCTTCCGGGCGGATTGCATTCACCGGGTAGTAACCCTCTAAAAGCTTTTCATCCACACCAGGTCTGAAGCCGCTCTATGCCAGCGAATTCTGCTACCCTGGCAA
>Ga0302324_100026871_pt1 | contig 10984 bp, 9 predicted proteins | sample Palsa_T0_1_FD_201949 | JGI IMG/M metagenome (GOLD analysis project Ga0302324, IMG submission 201949) | Peat permafrost microbial communities from Stordalen Mire near Abisko, Sweden - Palsa_T0_1 | ecosystem: Environmental > Terrestrial > Soil > Palsa > Peat permafrost | place: Sweden: Abisko...
CTTTTTTGAAGACATGACCGCTGTTGACTGGTTCCCTGCCTCGCCGCGCTTTCAACTCAGCTACCACCTTGTATCGCATTCCCTGAAAGAGCGCATTCGGCTGCGCGTGCTTCTCGAGGATGCAGATCCGGCCATCGACTCCATCACGCCGGTATGGCCCGGAGCCGACTATTACGAGCGCGAAGTCTTCGACCTGTTCGGCATCCGCTTCGAGGAGCACCCCAACCTGCGCCGCATCATGATGCCCGACGAGTGGAAAGGCCATCCCCTGCGGAAGGACTATCCGGTGGAGGGCTATAGATGAGCCACCTTTCAACCATGCCCGTCCTTGAGCCGGCGGAAGGCGCCAAAGACCAGCACATGGTCATCAACATGGGGCCGCAGCACCCGGCTACGCATGGCGTCCTGCGCCTGGTGCTGGAGATAGACGGCGAAATCATTGTTCGCATTTACCCCGAGATAGGCTATCTGCATACCGGCATCGAGAAGACCTGCGAGGCCAAGTTTTATCATCAGGTCGTCCCGCTTACCGATCGCATCAACTACCTCGACCCGCTATCCAACAATCTCTGTTATGCCCTGGCCGTCGAGAAACTGCTGGACCTTGAGATACCGGAAAAAGCCCAATGGATGCGCGTGCTGCTGGCCGAATTGAGCCGCCTCAATTCCCACCTGATCTGGCTCGGCACGCACGCCATGGACATTGGCGCCCTGACGGTTTTTCTTTATACATTCCGCGAACGCGAAGACATTCTGCGCCTCTTTGAAGCTGTGTCAGGCCAGCGCATGATGACCAGCTACATCCGCATCGGCGGCTTGGCCCTCGAACCGCCGCTCGACTTTCTGGATCGCGTGCAGGCCTTCATCCGCATCTTCCCGGAAAAGATCGACGAGTATTCAAACCTGCTTACCGGCAATCCCATCTTTCGAAACCGGCTAGTCGGAGTGGGCCATCTCTCCGCCGCAGATGCCATTGCGCTCGGTGTTACCGGACCTCCGCTGCGCGCATCCGGAGTCGATTTCGATCTGCGCCGCGACATGCCCTACTCCAGCTATGAGAAGTTTCAATTCCAGGTTCCCGTTTCGAACGACTGCGATTGTTGGGCGCGCTATGCAGTGCGCCTGATCGAGATGCGCGAAAGCGTCAAAATCATTCAGCAGGCGCTGGACGGCATGCCCGAAGGCGCAGTGAAGGCCGATGCGCCCAAAATCGTGCTGCCCGACCGCGAAAAAATGAAGACCCAGATGGAGGCGCTGATTCATCACTTCAAGATCGTGACTGAGGGCTTCACCGTGCCGGCCGGCGAAGTATTTCAAGGCATAGAATGCGGCCACGGACAGATGGGCTACTATGTGGTCTCTGACGGCACAGCCAAGCCCTACCGCGTCCACATGCGCTATCCGTCATTCGCCACCTTGCAGGCACTTGAAGTCATGTGCAAAGGCCGCATGTTAGCGGATGTAGTTGCTGTGATCGGTTCGATCGACATCGTCTTAGGAGAAATCGACCGTTAGCCAAAACAATGCGACGCTTTGAAAGGGCACGACTTTAGTCGTGCCACAAGCCGAGCAAAATGAATTTGGGCTTTAGCCCTTGAGGGAATCCAAAATTTAGCTTTGTGTCAGGGCACGACTTTAATAGCCTGCCCTGAGCGCAGTCGAAGGGTGCCGCAAGGACCGCAAAAGCGGCCGGGCTTTAGCCCCCGAGGGAATGAAGTTTGGGACAAATAGAACTCATCAGCGAAGCAGACTCCGCGCACTTGTATGCTGAGCTTTGGGTTTCCCTGGCTTCCCTCCTCCGCAGTTACACCGCGGCCCACGGACTAAACGGCAACCGCCAAGCAACAGTTGAGTTAGGCAACGAACGAATTCTTGTACGGCACGGCGAGGCCTGGCTCGACTTGAACCGCAGCGGCGCAGCAGTAAATTGGCAACGCGACGATGGAAGTGCCGGTACACTGGAGTTCACCGATCACGGGAGATTGCTCAGCGTGGATAGGAACGAAGAAGAGATGGACATGGCAGCCGAACGCTGGGCGAGAGAGTTAATGCGATGAGTCCAGAAACAATGACCCTTTTCTCTCCCAAATTGGCCGCGCAATTCGACGCGCTGGTAGAAAAGTATCCCCTTCGCCGCTCGGCCCTGGTTCCCATGCTGCTCTACGCGCAGGATGAGATCGGTTACCTCTCCGACGCCGTGATCGCCGAAGTGGCCGAGCGCATCGGCGTTACGGAACTCGAGGTGCGCAACGTGGCCAGTTACTACTCCATGCTGCGCTTCAAGCCGGCTGGAAAATATAACGTGCAGGTCTGCACCAACATCAGTTGCATGCTGCGCGGCGCATACGACCTCTATGAGCGTTTTCAGGAAGAGCTTGGCATCGGACACAAAGGAATCACGCCCGACGGCCTTTTCTCCCTCGAAGAGGTCGAATGCATCGGCGCATGCTGTTGGGGTCCAGCCATCCAGATAAACTACGACTTCCACGACGAGCTCGCGCCCGACCACGTTCCCGGCATTCTAGCCGGCTATCGCGGTAGAAGCGTTGCCGATGGGAAGGCGCCCCATGCCTAGACTCGTTTCCCATCCCGATGAAGTCAAGCTGGTCAGCAAGCGCTTCGGCCAGGGCGCGGCCAACATCGACCGCTACATCGAACTCGGCGGATACGAATCCGTGAAGAAATGTCTCGCGCAAGGTCCAGAACTGTGTCCGGCCTGGATCATCGACGAGATGAAGGCCAGCGGCCTCCGCGGCCGGGGTGGTGCCGGCTTCCCTACCGGTCTCAAGTGGTCGTTTGTCCCCAAGCAATCAGCCAAGCCGAAGTATGTCCTGGTCAACGGCGACGAGAGTGAGCCCGGAACCTGCAAAGACCACCTGATCTTCTTGCACGATCCTCATGCAGTGATTGAAGGCACGATCATTGCCGGTCTGGCCATTGGCGCCAAGGTGGGCTTTATTTACCTGCGCGGCGAGTACCGCTATCTCCTCGAAATCATGGACAAAGCCGTCGCCGATGCCTACGCCAAGGGATTTCTCGGAAAAAACATTTTCGGCGCCGGGAATGAAACCACGGGCACAGAGTTTCAGATCATCACGCAAACCGGCGCCGGCGCGTATGAAGTAGGCGAAGAATCCGCACTCATGGAGTCTCTCGAAGGCAAGCGCGGCATCCCGCGCATCAAGCCGCCATTCCCGGCAGTCGTCGGCCTCTACGGCGGCCCTACGGTCATCAACAATGCCGAGACAATCGCCACCGTCCCTCATGTCTTCGACATCGGCGGCGCGGCCTTCGCTGCCATCGGCTCGCCGCGCAACGGCGGAACGCGACTGTTCTCGATCAGCGGCCACGTGCAGCGCCCAGGCGTTTACGAATTGCCCATGGGCTACAACCTCAAGAAAATGATCTACGACGTAGCCGGCGGCATTCGCGGAGGACGCAAATTGAAAGCCGTTGTCCCCGGCGGGTCTTCGACTCCGGTCCTTCTGCCTGAAGAGATTGAAAACCTGGGCATGGACTTCGATCAGGTGGGCAAAGCCGGCTCCATGCTTGGCTCAGGCGGCGTAGTAGTGATCGACGACCAGACCTGCATCGTCGAATTCGCGCTCCGCACTATCAGCTTCTACCAGCACGAGTCCTGCGGCTGGTGCATTCCCTGCCGCGAAGGCACTGACTGGCTCAAAAAATCGCTCACCCGTTTCCACGCCGGATTCGGAGTAGCCAAAGACATCGACAACATTCAATACCTTGCCGAAAACATGATGGGCCGCACCTTCTGCCCTCTGGGCGACGCAGCGGCCATGCCCACGATCGCCTTCGTAAAAAAATTCCGCAGGGAATTCGAAGACCACCTGAACGGCAACCCCTGCCCGTTCGCAAAACATGTTGAACTGGCCGTAATTTAACGTCTTGGAGCAATTACTCTCGAATGGACGGATGTTGAATTTCCGGCAGCCGCGACTGCGCAATTATGACGGAGGTAGACCATGACGATTGATGAGCGGCTGGAAAGGCTGACGGAACGGCACGAAGCGCTGACCCAAACAGTTGCGCTAATGGCGGCGGAGAACCGGGCGGGATTCGAGAGGCTCGGGAAAGTAGAAAACATCCTCGGGCAACTGGCGCGGTCCTTGGATACTCTCGCTCGCGTCGTAGAATTGCACGAACATCGCATCGATACACTAGAGAGCGGCGCTCCGTAACTTGAGATTCACTCGGCAAACAGCGCAAGCGCATAAGGATTGAGATGGCAGACGTAACCTTCACAGTCGATGGAAAAAAGCTCACAGCCCCCGCGGGGATGCTGCTGATCGACGCCTGCCGCAAAGCGGGCATCGAAATCCCTGCCTTCTGCTATTACCCCGGCCTCAGCCTTCAGGCAGCCTGCCGCATGTGCGTTGTGCGTCAGGAGAAAGTTCCCAAGCTGCAAACGGCTTGCACCACCACCGTGGCCGAGGGCCAGGTCTTCGTCACCGAAAGCCCCGAAATCGCCCAGGCGCGCAAGGCCACCATCGAATTGCTGCTGGGCAACCATCCGCTCGACTGCCCGGTCTGCGATGCCGGCGGCGAATGCGAACTGCAGGACATGACCTTCAAATACGGCGCGGGCGAGAGCCTCTACACAGAGGCCAAGCAGCATCGCGACGAGCAGCAGTGGTCCCCTGCCGTCTATTACGACAGGCCCCGTTGCATCCTCTGTTATCGCTGCATCCGCATGTGCGGCGAGGGCATGGATGTGTGGGCGCTTGGCGTGCAGAATCGCAGCGTGAACTCGGTGATCGCCCCGAATGACGTCGCGGCTGACGGTCAATCCGGCCAGCTTGATTGCGAGCAGTGCGGCATGTGCATCGACGTTTGTCCGGTGGGCGCGCTCACCAGCGGCAGCTATCGCTACAAGACTAGGCCCTGGGAGATGAACCACGTCTCGACAGTCTGCACCCACTGCGGCGACGGCTGCAAGGTGACACTCGGTGTGCGCCAGGTCAACGACGGTTCTGAAATCGTCCGCGCCGACAATCGCGACAAGAGCGGAATCAACAACGACTTTCTCTGCGCCAAGGGCCGCTTCGGTTTTGACTTCGTTGAAAGCCCCGAGCGCCTATCCAAGCCCTTAGTGCGAAACGCAGCCGGCAAACTCGAACCGGCCACCTGGGAATCCGCGCTGCGCCTCGCTAGTGCGAAGCTGAAGGAAGTCCGCGACAACAGAACCGGCTCCACGATCGGCGTCATCGGCTCCAACCAGACCACCAACGAAGAGAATTATCTGCTGCAAAAATTCGCGCGCACAGTTCTACAAACCAACAACATTGACCACGTGCGCACCACCGACTTCGCAGCCTTCGCTCACGCCCTCGCCGGACACAGGGACAAAACTGCCAGCCTGCGCGACATCGCTTCCGCCGCGGCAATTTTGCTCGTCGGCGGCGACCCCACCGAGGAACACCCCCTGCTGGCGTGGCAACTGCGCACCAACGTGCGGCTCAACAAGGCCCGTCTTTATATTGCAAACTCAAGACCCATCAAGCTTGAGCGTCAGGCCAAGGCCGTGCAAGGCCTACCGCCCAACGGCTACAAGGATCTGACAGCAATTCTCGATCGCAACCAGTCTGACTTCGCCAAGGCAGTCATGGCCGAAGAGTCGCTGGTCATCATCTTTGGCCAGGAGTTTCGCGGCCAGGCCGTTGCCGCGCTCGTTGCCTGGGGCCTCGAGCGCGGTAACGTACGATTCGCTTATCTTGGCGACCACTCCAACTCCCGCGGCGCAGCCGACATGGGCGTCTTCCCCAGTCTGCTTCCCGGCTACGTCCCCGTATCCGAGCCCGGAGCGTTCGCTGAGTATCCAGGCCTGCCGCAAACATCCGGCAAGTCCCTCAACGAAATGTTCACCGCCGCAGCCAATGGCGAATTAGGCGCGCTCCTAGTCGTTGGCGCCAATCCAATTGCGACGCTGGCCGTCGACCCCGCAGCCTTGAAGAACACATTCGTCATAGTGCAGGATATTTTCCTCACCGAGACCGCTGCCCTTGCCGACGTCGCCCTTCCCGCCGCCAGCCTCTATGAGAAAACTGGCACCGTGACCAACACCTTCGGCGACATACAACTCGTCAAGAAGGCCGCCGACCACGCGGGAGTGAAACCGGACTTTGAAATCCTGGTCCGTCTGGCAGGCGCGATGGGCGTAGACGTGAAGTCCCTGGTGCCCTTCGGCAAAAGCGGCGTCACAGCCGACCTGGGTCAGTCCCGCGGCGCGCAATCCGGCGAGGCCGATCGTCACTCCGTGTGGCTGGCAGCCAACAACCTCGAGCCGCGGCTCAGTCCCTTCGATCCGCTCGCCGTGCTCGACGAAATTGAAAGGCTCGTTCCCGGCTACGCACTCGACCGCATCAATCTCTTCGGCGGCAACGACGTTCGCTCCGAGCCGGGCTTCGTTCCCATCTCTGCTTTGTCTGAAACGCTTAACGAAAATGTAACTCCGGTGCATGACACCCTGTTTACCTCTTCAACGCTGGGCCGCTATAGCCAGGCGCTGAATGAATTGCAACATCATCAGACGCACAAGCTGGCTGAAACGGCCGCAGACTAAAAATGAGTCGAATGTTTTTCGGCAGCAAGAAAACCAAGAGGCTGAAGGCACGTGACGATATCAATCTTCCAATTCTTCCTGTGGAGTCTGCTCAAAGTAGCCGTGGTCACAGTCGTGATGCTCATGGGTGTCGCCTACACCGTGTTGCTTGAGCGCAAACTGGTTGGCCGCATCCAGAACCGCTGGGGACCGAGTCGCGTCGGCCCCTTCGGTCTACTGCAGCCCCTCGTCGACGGAGCAAAAAACTTCCTCAAAGAAGACATCATCCCCACCGGCGTCCATCGCCCTCTCTATCTGCTTGCACCCGTCATCTCGCTGGCCTGCGCGCTGCTCTCCATCGCCGTAGTGCCTTTCGGCGAACCCCATATCGGGCCCCACGGCCTTGACCTGTTTGAAATCTCCGACATCAACATTGGCCTGCTGGTAATCCTCGGCGTCACATCCATCGGCGTCTATGGAATTGCCCTTGCCGGCTGGTCGTCCAACAATAAATATTCGTTGCTTGGCTCGCTGCGCTCCTCTGCCCAGCTCATCAGTTACGAGCTCGCGCTCGGCCTTTCACTCGTCGGCGTTGTCCTGCGCGCCGGCTCGCTAAACTTGAGAGTCATCGTCGAACAACAGGCCACCAAGGGCATCGCTACCTGGAACGTCTTCGGCGGATTTCAATTCGTCGCATTCTTTATTTACCTGATGGCCGCCTATGCTGAGACCAACCGCTCTCCATTCGACTTGCCTGAGGCCGAGAGCGAACTCACCGGCGGATACCACACCGAGTACAGTTCAATGAAGTTCGCCATGTTTTTCATGGCCGAATACGCCAACATGATCACAGTAGGCTGCGTGGCTACGCTCTTGTTTTTCGGCGGATGGACAAGCCCCTTGGGCGATCTGATGCCTCCGCCGCAAAACGTCTTTGTCCATGCGCTCTTCCCGATCTTCTGGTTTGTCGCCAAGGTCTTCTGTTTCCTGTTCCTCTACGTCTGGGTCCGGGGAACTCTGCCCCGTTTCCGCTATGACCAGTTGATGAACTTTGGCTGGTGCTACCTGATGCCCCTGGCCATGTTGAATATTGTGGCCACTAGCCTCTGGCTCGCGTATCAGTAGCTGTCAAATGAGAAAGTTTCAATAGGCGAGCACCGCACCGCCTGGCGCCCGCTTCAAACGATAAATGGCTAATGTCATAATCCCGATTTAAACAGCAGATCTCGCCAACTTCGCGGTCCCATTCGCTCCCGCGCTGCACCTACCCCAGGTACACGCAACTCGGCGATCTAAAATCTTGCGGGTTGGGACCTTTGCGGGACTCAGGCTCGACGGACGATGAAACCGCGGAAAACGCCACCAGCGTGTAGTAAAGAGAATGCTCCGAATTGAAATCCTCGCCAAAAGGCCGGCCACTTCCCCATTGGGACTCAGTCCTGATCTTGGAGCAACCGGCTCGCTCGGGACGATCCGCTTGCCTCTTCGATCTCTGGTTCTGTTCTGCGCAGACTGATAAGAGGGTCTTCGTACTTCTCGACTTGAGGATGCTCATCGTACCTCCAAATGCTGGTTATCTGTTTGGCCGATGCCCCCTAAGGAGCCGGATTTCTGGGCTCAATAACAGTAGCCCCTCTCAGCAGTCGTGAAATGTTGTGCTCCAAACCAAAGTTGCCCATCAACTTCGGCAGATGATCGCGTGGAAGATTCTCAATTCACACAATCGAGGAAGAACTTCAATCTGGATGTTCGCTGCCCATTCAAAGTCCCCACAACCAGAAAAAACTCGGCTCGACCCCATGACTTTCAGGGCCTTTTTTCTGTTACTTTGGCCTTGATCATCGGTCTGAGAAAGAAGACCTGTCAAGCACTTCAGGCGTGACCTTCTGGATATTCAACCCGTAGTAATACGGTTAGTTAACACCCGTCAGCGCCGATGCTGGGACGCTTCGCCCACTTTGAAAACCCTGCCACGGTCTCGTAATCATCGGCCAATATCGCACCTGTCAAACCGGCCGGGATGCGGTCGCCTATGACTTCATAGCTCTGTTTCATTGCGTGGGATTCGAGCCTCCGGGCAGCACAGTCCCGGATCGTCACCCGTCGCCCGTTCAACACCTTCTTGGCAGCGTTCCATCCGTCGCAAGCCGCGCTGATCTGATATTCTTGGCTTTCTCAGTGGCGATCTTCGCAGCCTCTCGTTCGGGGTCTTTTTTGTAGTTCTGCCTGGGCGAGATCGCGTAAGTCGCTCTCTACGTCTGCGTCAGCTTCATCCTGATCCAAGGAATGAGATTGCGCGGACACGATACGACCACGGCTGCCCTCAGGGACCTGAAGAGGCGGCGGGCCTTGCGGCAGTTGCATCGCTTCCACCAGCGTTCGTGGATCTTGGGCCAACCGGGAGAGTGACGAGTGAAAACGGCGACGGAAGAAATGCTGGAAATCGTTGAGCTCTCAAACACCGGGGTTCACTCTTTCATAAAGACTTCCAACGAACCGCCTTGCAGCCTTCACAGGCTGTTGATTGAATTAGGGAACGCCTGATGCACCTGATCCTGTTCCTACTCTTTGCGGGATTTTGCCTGGCTGGAGCCATTAACCTCCTCCTCCAGAGCCACCCTATCAACAGCGCTCTGTCGCTCATTGTGGTTATGACCTCGCTGGCCGTGCTTTACCTTCTTCTGGGCGCGGAGTTCCTGGCCGCCGCGCAAGTCATCGTCTATGCCGGCGCAATCATGGTGCTGTTCACTTTTGTAGTAATGCTGCTCAATGCTGGACGCGAAGAGCGCACCCTCGGCAGCCGCACCGCTAGGGCCGTAGGATTTCCCGCCGTGGTTGCCATCCTGGGCGTCATCGCTACAGCTATCCTGAGCGCTCGCGGGCTTGGCGTGGCCGCATTGAGCGACGGCATCACCTCTACTGAAGACCTCAGCCGCGTCCTTTTCCACGAACTGCTGTTGCCGTTTGAAGTGACATCGGTGCTCATTCTCATCGCCATTCTCGGCGCTGTTGCCCTTGCCCGCCACGGCAGCGGAGACCCTCACGGGAATGCTGCCCCCGTCGCAAGCGGCGAAAGGACGGCAGCCAAGTGAATTCCCTTCTGTCGCAGGAAGTCCCTCTCTTCTGGTATCTGCTGCTGAGCGCGATGCTGTTTGCTCTTGGCGTTGTCGGCTTCCTCATCAAGCGCAATCTCATTACCGTATTCATGTCCATTGAGCTCATGCTCAACGCCGTCAATCTCTCCTTTGTCACCTTCGCCCATCAGTGGCACGCGGTGAAGGGCCAAATCTTTGTCTTCTTTGTGATGATGGTGGCCGCGGCCGAAGCTGCCGTGGGCCTGGCCATCATAATTGCCGTCTTCCGCGCCCGAGCCACTCTGGCCGTCGACCGTATCGACCTGATGAAACTATGAACGCGCCTCTCCATCTTTGGCTCATTCCGCTGCTGCCCTTCCTTGGCTTCCTGGTCAACGGGCTCCTCGGCCGCCGCCTGCCCCGGCCTGTGGTCACCGGAGTCGCATTGCTTGCGCCCCTGGCGGCTTTCGGCGTTGTGATTCATTGTGCTGTCGATGCATTCGGCATCGCGACTTCTCCAGTTGCCCTCCCTTACGCGCAAACCTTCGGCCACTGGATCAACATCAGCACCCTCCACATCGACTTCAGCCTCGTCCTAGATCAGCTCTCCCTCGTCATGCTTCTCGTCGTCACCGGCGTAGGCTTCCTGATTCACATCTACTCCGTGGGCTACATGGCTCACGATGAAAGCTACGCCCGCTACTTCAGCTACTTGAACCTTTTCCTCTTCTTCATGACCACCCTGGTCCTCGCCGGCAATGCCCTGCTGATGTTTATCGGATGGGAAGGCGTGGGTCTCGTCTCCTACCTGCTCATCGGCTTCTGGTTCCAGAAGACATCGGCTGCCGAAGCCGGCAAGAAAGCCTTCATCGTAAACCGCATCGGCGATTTCGGCTTTCTCATCGGCATTTTCTTGTTGCTCGCAAACTTTGGAACACTAAACTTCGGAGAAGTCGCCGCAAAGCTGGCCGCAAGCCCCGCCTGGACCGGCGGCGTACTCACCACAATCGCGCTCTGTCTGCTTCTCGGCGCAACCGGAAAATCTGCTCAACTGCCCCTTTACATCTGGCTACCCGACGCCATGGAAGGCCCGACACCCGTCTCCGCGCTCATCCATGCGGCCACGATGGTTACGGCCGGCGTTTACATGATCGCCCGCACTCACGTTCTCTTCGACCACTCGCCCTTTGCGCTCAGCACTGTCGCAATCATCGGCGCGGCAACAGCTCTGTTCGCTGCCACAATCGCGTTGGTGCAGAATGACATCAAGCGCGTGCTCGCCTACTCCACCATCTCGCAACTCGGCTACATGTTTCTGGGTTGCGGCGTGGCGGCCTACTCCGCAGCT
>Ga0302324_100026872_pt1 | contig 10984 bp, 9 predicted proteins | sample Palsa_T0_1_FD_201949 | JGI IMG/M metagenome (GOLD analysis project Ga0302324, IMG submission 201949) | Peat permafrost microbial communities from Stordalen Mire near Abisko, Sweden - Palsa_T0_1 | ecosystem: Environmental > Terrestrial > Soil > Palsa > Peat permafrost | place: Sweden: Abisko...
AAGCTGAGCCCTGCTCCCAAAGCATCAACGCGCGCGACAGCCCCCGCAGCAGGCGCACAAGACGCACACCTTAGACTGCACGCTCCAGGTAACCAAATCGCGCCAACCAGAGCTAAAATCCACGCGCGAAAACCTCGACCAATCATCGTCGCCTATTCCTCATCCCTGCGTAAATCCTGGGCAGTCGATCACCCAGCCCCAGATGCGCCACTGACGCAGGAAGAGAAGCTTCTGCTACAGATAGCCCGTTCCGGAAACCCACATGAATTAGCCATGTTGAATCCTGTGCTTCGTGCAAAGCAGGAGGCAAAAGATGAATCGGAATTTCGCAAGTTTTTCGAGCAACCCGACAAAGGAGATAACGAATGAACTCAAATATGGAAAAAAACTGGAGACCTAAGATGAAGTTGGCAGGCGCACTCCTGATCATTGCCCTGTTTCTCACCGCCGCAACCAAAACAGTATGGGCGCAAACCGAAGCATCCGGTCAGACGGCCACCTTAACCGCCAATGAGACGATGCCAAAAACATACCGGCTCACCTACGCCATTACCGAATCGGACGGCGCAAAGCATCTTGGCACACAGCACTTCGCCCTGACCGTCAATCCGGACACAAACAATTCGGAGGTCAAGCTCGGCAGCCGGGTTCCAATAGCGACTGGAAGCTACCAACCCGCATCACCTTCGCAAGCAAACGTCCAATTTCAATATGTCGATGTAGGCTTGAACATCGCGGTCCACATTCGCGAATTTGCGGGCGGCGTCGAAGTTCACTCCAAGTTGGAGCAGTCGAGCGTGGCTGAGGAAAAATCAACAGTAAGCAGCAATGACCCAGTGATACGCCAGGCCACCCTGATGAATACCGCGCTTCTCACTCTCGGCAAGCCGGTAATGCTAGGATCGCTGGATGTTCCAGGCAGTACCCGTCACTTGGACGTCGAAGTGCTCCTTGAGTTGGTAAAGTAACTCCAACAACATTGAGGCGGATGGATAAGAGTGCTTGACTGGCAGACTCGACCAGCGGCTGTCAGACCATCCATCCACCTTATCGTTCAGGCCACGCTATAAGTGAGAATTACCCACCAACCCCAGCCGTCTTCAAATCCAATAAGATCTCAAGCACCCGTCCTCTCACCCGCACTCAAGAACTTATGAATAGATCGTTAATTGGCCATTCAAAATAATTCTTCTTGACATCCCATCGCACCTCAGGTTTATAGTTCGTCCGCAAAGTAAATCGACTTACTGCTCATCTTCGAGCATAAGCCGACCGGCTCAAACACGCTGCGCCGGAAGCCGCGCTAGCAGTGAGGTACCCCCCATGTTTCTTTCCACCGGGAACTATACCCAAGTCACGTCTTCGAATCGGATCAACCCGCTAACATGCATAATCGCCGCTATCGTGCTTCTCTGCGCCACTCACCTGCACGCGCAAACCGTAGCGACTTACAGCTTCGAAGACGGCACAGCCGACGGCTGGACCTCCTTTAATGGCGCAAGCACACCCGTGGCTACCACCGCAGCCGCGTACTCCGGCTCCTACAGCCTGCTCACCACCACCGGTTCCGGCGGAGCGGGAGGGCCCTCAATTGCGCTCAACAGCGTCCTGCTCGCTGGAGCCACATACACCATCACCGGCTACGTCCAGCTCACACCGGGAGAGACCGCCACCAACGCCAACTTCACCATCAAGCGCAGCGACCCCAGCTGCTCCGGCGGCACCTGCTATGACACCATCGGCACCTACCAAGTGCCCGTTATATCTTCCGGATGGGCGCAAATCGGCGGAAGCTACACCGTTAGCACCACGGAAACAGGCCTGACCCTCTATGCTCAGCTCGTAGGCGCGACCACCGCTCAATCCTTCTATCTCGACGAAGTCGTGATCACCGAAACAGCCCCGCCACCAGGCGGCACACCGATTGCGGCCTACACCTTCGCAGACGGCGGCCTGGACGGCTGGACGCCCTTCGGCTCCGCAACCCTCACCAACGCCGCGCCGCCCATCCTCGACCCCAACGGAGACACGCACAGCCTCTTGACCACCAATCGCACCGCCGCATACATGGGGCCAAGCCTGAACCTGCTAAGCGTGAACAACGTCGTCGCTGGCGCAACCTATCAGGTCAGCGCATACGTCCTGCTCGCCGCTCCTGACAGCAGTAATCCCACAGTCTCTCTATCCACTAAAACCACTGACTGCGCAGCCACCAACGGCTCCTACGGCACCATCGCTACCTCCGGCGCGCTCTCCAGCACTGTATGGACAAAGGTGCAAGGCACTTTCAGCTTTAGTGATCTCCCCGGCGCGCCCACTGCCCTCACCCTGTACATCCAATCCAGCAGCGCCACAGACTCCTTCTACATCAGCGATGTCGTAATCGGAGAACTCTCGCCCGCACCGCTCAGCCCCAGCCAGCAGGACAACACCGGCATCACCACCACCTTCGCAGATGGCGGCCTCGACGGCTGGAGCTCGCGTACCGGCAGTTCCACTGTAGCCAACGTAGTCCCACCCGTGCTCGATCCGAATGGCGATGCGCGTGCCCTGCTCACCACCGGGCGAGTCGCGAACTACGACGGTCCGCAGATCAACGTAAGTAACAAGATGTACAACGGCTCCGTATACAACATCAGCGTGTGGGTCCTGCTCCAGCCCACGGACGGCTCAAGCCACGTCATCAACATGAGCCTGCAAACTACGCTCGACGGCAACGTGAGTTACCCAAGCGTCACCGGCTATCCCGGCGTCACTGTGCCGGCAGACGGCGCATGGCACCAGATCAGCGTTACCGCCTACACCATGGCCAATGCCTACGACCCAGGCGCAGCCTATCTCTATCTGCAAACCGTTCCGCCGTCCGGTAACGATCTCGTCTCCTTCTACATTGACGACTTCCAGCTCACCTACGTTCCTCCTCCAACCATTCAGACCGATATCCCATCGATCTACAAGACCCTCTCTGCATTCTTCCCCATAGGCGCAGCGGTCGATACCACTGACCTATCCGGACCACACGCCCAATTGCTGACCAAGCACTTCGACAGCATGACGCCCGGCAACGACCTCAAGTGGAGCTCCGTCGAGCCCACGCTCGGCACCTACGACTACACCAACGGAGACGCCGAAGTTGGCGAGGCCGAATGCGCCAACATGCTAGTGCGCGGGCAAAATCTCGTCTGGTCCACCGGTGAGCAGACCCCCGCCTACGCCACCGGCGACGGCACAAATTCCGCTGCCAACCAAGCCCTCGTAACCGCCAACATACAAGAGCACATCCAGAGCGAGGTACAGCACTACGGCTCCAAGGTCTACGCCTGGGATGTAGTGAACGAACCCCTCGATCCCACCCAGTCAGACTGCCTTGAACATGGTCCCTTCTACCAGGTGCTGGGCGCAAGCTACATCGATATCGCGTTCAAAGCAGCCAAACAGTACGCACCCGCAGGTACCAAGCTCTTCATCAACGAATACAGCACCACCGACCCAGCCCGTCTCGCGTGCCTGGTAAAGGTGGTGCGCGAACTGCGCGACCGCGGCGTTCCAATCAACGCCATCGGCCATGAGATGCACAACCAGATCAATTACCCAACCACTGAATCCATGGTCCAGGCCATCGAAACAGTGCACAAGAATTTCCCTGACCTCGACCAGCAGGTCACCGAGTTGGATATGAGCGTCTACAACGCCGGCGACGACACCTCCAACTACGGCAACAACATTCCAGCCTCCGTTCTCGCAGAACAAGGCTGGCTCTACAAGCAGTACTTCGACGCATTCCGGCGCCTGAAAGGTAAAATCACCGCCGTTACCATCTGGGGCATGGCTGATGACGACACCTGGCTAGACAGCTTCCCCGTCGATCGCACGGACTACCCACTGCCCTTCAACATGCAACTTCAAGCCAAGCCAGCCTACTGGGGCATCATCGGTGATCCCAAACAGCTACCCGGCTATGGCCTCAAGTTCTCTCTCTCCACTAAGGCTGGCCAAAAGGACACCAGCGTCTGGACCCTCACCGCTACCAACGGCGATGTAGGCCCAGCCTATGCCACACAAATCAACAGCTTCACCCTCCGGCAGATCGAAGGCCGTCGCTGCTCACCAGTCGTAACGCCGCCCAGCGACTACCCCGTCCTGCTCGGTGACATTGCAACCAGCGGCTCCGCCAGCGCAGCCTTCACCCTTGACCTCAAAGGCTGCGATAGCTCCGCCCGCTTCGCCGTAACCGCACCCTGGAGCTCATCCGTCTACCACACCGGCACATTCGATTCAGCCCCAGAGTTTCGTGGCCACGACCATGAGAATCCCTTCAACTTTCAACACTGAACCGACTGAATTACCAAACCGGGTGCCTCACCCTCGCCACGTTTTTGTTTCTCCGGGTCCCCACGGAAAGGTCTCCGTTCGTGGGGTGGTTGTGGCTAGGGTAGGATACTTTGATCCTACTCAACGACAGAAGCAGGCAACGCAGGCGGAGCCGCAACACCCGGACTACCTGGCACTGCAAACGGCGCATAAAGGTCCTTCGAGTCCTTTTCCGGAGCCATGATGTCCGCAGGCGCCAGCGGTCGCCGCGCTGAATCCACAGCGCCACGCATGGCAAAGAATGCAGGCGTAGGCTCGTAGCTATCGTCAAACGGCAAAGGCCTTTGCCTGGCCCCATCGGACCGAAGCGCCCACGGCTGCTTGCTTTGGTTCAACCAGGTGTGCGCATCGCTGATGCCCCAGGTGAGCAAAGCCTTCACATTCGGTTCTGGGAGCACCAAATTCAGATACTGCTTGTAAACATCAGCCACCGCTGCATCCTGTAGGTCGGCGCTGCCCGGTAACGCGTGACTGTTCACATCCATCTCGGTGATGTAAACCTCCAACCCCATCTTCGCCGCTTCTCGAATTAGGCTCAACACACCTGCTCCGGGGCGCGGACCAGAAGCCTGTAAATGACTTTGAATCCCAACCGCCTGAATAGGAATGCCTCGCGCATGAAGCCGTCGCACCAGCAGCAGCACCTGAGCGCGCTTGGCCACATGCTCTTCCGTATCCAGCTCGATATCGTAGTCGTTGTAAGTCAGCTTTGCCTGCGGATCGGCCTTGGCCGCAGTCGCAAAAGCCAGCTCAATGTACTCCGGTCCCAGTAGCGCAAGCCAGGGAGACTTGCGCAGACCGTCAGAGCGGCCGTCAGGAACATGAATCGCTTCATTCACCACATCCCAGCTATGCACCCGCCCGGCATACCGTCCAGCAACCGCCTGAATATGCTGGACCAGCAACGACTCAGCATTCTCCTTGGTAGCCGTCGTGGCAAACCATGGCGGCAGCTGCTCATGCCAGCAAAGGTTGTGCCCACGCACCAATTGTCCATAACGCCCTGCAAACTCGAACAGCTTGTCGGCAGGAGCAAAATCAAATGTGGTTGGCGTTGGCCGCAGCCTCGACCACTTCATTGAGTTCTCAGCCACCAGAATGCCGGCCTGTTCGATCACAGTGCGAGTGTAAGGATCGTGACCTTCACCAGCCCGTTCTCCAGCCTGTTCTCCAGCCCGTTCTCCAGTCAGTTCCAGTAGTTCTGGAACCGCCGCACAACCCACCGGCAAACCAACCGCCGCGCCATGAGCGCGTAAGGAGTCAGGTCCACGTACGCTCACCTTCGGAGCCACCGGCGCACCGGGCCTCAGAGCCAAGAGGCTTCTGCTCAAACTTACGGACGCAGCCATCATGGCAAATTTTCGCCTGGACCAATTCCCGGATTTACCCACTACGCCTCTACCCTCCAGCTTCACGCGCTCAATATCACGATCGTCGCCGCACGTCGCGCTCAAGCCGCCCGGTCCAGGCCAGAAAGTCGAGCAGTTCCCACCGCGATTCCCAGAGGAAACGAAAGATGTCTCCGGCACCAAGGCTATCAGCTTTTTTCCCAGAATAAGTTTCGATGCGCCACTTGAGGTATTCGCTCCGCCAGGGAGTCATTCTTTGACCGCGAGTTGCATTCCAGATAAAGCGCAGTGGCGCAAACATAATGACGTCCCTCGCCCTTCAGTATAGAGCGAGCCGAAGACATGTCTTCCCTTCACTGTTGCACTTGGCAACGCGTCCTTAGGCTTCCAGCTTGTCGAAGAGACTGCCCTGCCCGAGCGAAGCAATGACACTGACCAATGCCGACTGCTGAGACTCAGACAAGGAGAGATTGGTTGAGACAGAAGCAACATCTGCCTGCATCAGATTCGTCTGCACCGCAGTCAATTGCGTCGCTTCGTTGGTCGCCACACCCGAGGCCGCAGTCAAGCGGGTAATTGAGTTATCGATCGTCACCCGTTGCTGGCCCACATAATTCAGCGCGCTGTCCAATGCAGCAGTGTCCGCAACCCCGCTGCCGGGCACTCCGCTGGCGTAGTCCGCGACGAGATTATTGAGCGTGCCCAGCACGTTGGCGGTTGAAGAAGTAAAAACCTGATTACCGGGCAAATTCAGCTGTATCGACTGCGCATTCGGTGAAACAAGCGTGCTGACGTCGCTATCACCGTTGTAGGTAACGGTCGCCGGAGTCGTCGAATCATCCAGCGTGAATGGGGCAGAGGATGTCTCGCTGCCGCCGAAGACATATTGCCCCTGATAGTTGGTATTTGCGAGTGACAGCACCTCATTGCGAATGCCGGCAATCTGGTTGGAGATGGATTTCAGATCACTTGCATTCAAAGTGCCGTTGTTAGCCTGAGTAGCAAGAGAAAGTGCCTGATTCAACTGCGTGACGACGCTGCCTAAAGCGGAATCCGTCACTTGCAACATACCCTGAGTCAGGCTGGTGGTCTGTGTAAAAGAGTCGTCACTCTGTATCTGATTGAGCAACTGGACATTCTCCGCGGCTGCCACGGGGTTCTGTCCGATTGAGCTGAAACTCAGTCCGCTCGAAAGCTCCTCGCTCAACTGCTGCTGCGTTACCTCAGTCTGATCCAGCGCACTGCTCAGATTCACTACATAAAAAGGGTCCACTCGCATTGATGATCCTCTCGTTTTGTCTTCTTCGCTTTGCCCTCTCACCCAGTTGGCGCGACTTGGCATAACCTGCCTTATTCTTTAGCGTGCGTCTGCGCTTTGGATCAGTTTGCATTCATGAAACGGCGGTCTCGACGCCGAGGTTCAATGCCGACGCCATCACACTATTCAGGATCGTGAATACCTGCGAGGCGGCCTGATAAGACCGTTGAAACTCCTCCAGATTGCTGGCCTCATCGTCCAGACTCACGCCTGAGAGTGAATTGATCTGTGTCTGCAGTTGGCTGACCGAGGCAGTCAGCGCCGAATTTTGCGTCGTCGTTTCGGAAACGGCGGCGCCCAGCGTGCTCACCAGGTTGGAATAGTAGTTGGAAGGCGTCTCGCCGTTGATGATTGCCGAGGTACCCAGATTTGCCGCCGTTACTGCGTTTGAATCATCTCCTGTACCCAACCCCGAACCAGCTGCGGCAATCTTGTTAGGGTCGGTCATCACTACCGACATGGCTGCGGCGCTCCCCGTGACCTGAGTGGGCGCGTTGAAGATATTGCCGGCGTTGCCGTTGTCTCCGTCAAGGTCGGTGCCTGCGTTGTTGACTGTGTTGACCTGCGTTTCAATGCCGTAGGCAAGTTGATCGAGAGCAGCGAGAGTCGTGGGAATACTCTGATCTCGCGCGGTCAGCAGTCCTCCTAGCTGGCCGCCGCCTGAGGCCAGCGCGCTGGTGATATCCGTCCCGTTCACGAAGAAGTGGGTCACACCATTCACCGAGCCGGTGGTAATCGGAAAAGAGCTGCCTTCCGAGACCAGAAGTTGGCCGCCGGTGGTAGTGATGCTCATTCCATTTTGCTCTGTGGTGATCTCGTTGATGCCGATGAGCTGCGAGAGCTGGCTCAGATCGGACTGGCGCTCATCTTCCAACGTGCCGGCATCAGAAGTGGGAGAGAGCGATTGAATCTGCGCATTCACCTGCGCCAAAGACGCAGTGATCGCATTCACCTGAACCGCAACGGTCGCAGCCGACTGATCCAGCGAGGACTGCTGCGCGTTCAGACTGTTAGCGGCGCCAGAGATGTCCCCGGCAAGTTGCGTGGCGCTCGATAAAACCTGCTGGCGCAAGGAATTGCTGGTAGGACTCGACTCCAGTTGCGTGTAGGAATCGAAGAAATTGGTAATATCCGTTCCAATGTCGCCGGAAGTGGAGGTACCGCTTGCAGGAGTAAAGTTATTTTCAATCGAGGTCAGAGCGGTGAGCAATGATGAAGAGGAGGCGCCCAGCTGCTGTTGTTGCTGCAATCGCTGATTAAGCACCAGATCGCGCTGCGAAACCCCACCGGTAACCGTGACACCCTGTCCATAGGAGACGCCGTTGACGTAGATCGGCTGATTCTCAGCCCAGTTCGGCACTTCGCGCGTATAGGACTCGTTTGAGGCATTAGCCACATTGTTAGAGGTCACGTTGAGCGCCGCCTGATCTGCATCCAGCGCTCCGGTTATCAAGCTCATGGCTGAATTAATTGTCGCCATACTCGCACGGCCTTTCCATAAACTTCCACCGATTTTTCATCCCGCCGTCTTCGCTAACGCAGTCTTGAGGCGCAAATGCAAGCAACTTTCCTCGCTGCAGCCGTAACAGATGCAGGCGCGTAAGCACGACGAGATTGGCGCGGGTCTCGAACAGGACACGGCCCAGCAGCTTGACATCCCCTGCCGCGCTCCGAAGTTCCATCGCAGCCTCAGCTGTTTTTCCGCTCTCCTGCAGTTCGCGGTTCAGATCTGCGCAGCAACGCGCCAACTCAGCCAGACGCTCCGCATCCATCGAGATCAGCGCATCTGTCGCTTCCTTCACAAGCCCCTTGAGCGCAACTCCCGGCCTCAATTGGTCTTGCCATTCCATGGTCATTACCACGAATCCTCCAGAATTCCCCGTTTCGATTAGTCTCACTAAGACAGCGCCGTGACGATTACTTCGCCGAGACCAGCATAGAATCGACCACCTTCTGGGCCACATCCGATGCTGGAACCGAATATGTCCCCGCTTGCAAGGCATTACGGATGCTGGCGACCTTGTCCAATCGAACATCTGAGTCGGACGACGACTGAGCAGCCTGGCTGGCCGCAGCGCTCAGCTCAGCCTTGTCCACGTTCAGAGTCTCAGTCGGCGCGTTCGCGCCAATCTTCTTGGCGGGATCGGTGGCTGCCGTCTGCGACTGCGACACCTGGAGTAAATCTTCGTTTCCGCTGCTTACCTTCATTTCTGCTTCTCCCTGTACTTGTTATCGTCGGCAGTTCTAATCACTCTAGTAATTTAAGTGGTTCTTTGGCAGTACTTGAACGTCGTTTTCGGGTACGGGAGAATTCCCAGAATGGTTACTTCCGGCGGTGAGCTGACTGATAATGCGCTTTGCGATACCGAAACCGCCATGCTCGGAGATGGCCTTCCTCAATGCCTCGCCAGCGAAGGAGCCGAGGGCGGAAGACGCACCCTCGCCGTCGGAATCCTCACCGAGGGGGTCACTCCCAGGCTCAAGCGGAGCCATCAACTCCTTCATCATGGCCGCTTCAAATTCATGAGCTGCCTTGACCAGGCGTGGCTGCGGAACTGCTTCATTCGAAGCCGCACCGACGCTCGAAGCGGTTCCAGAGGTGAGTACAAACGGTTCCGGAGCTGGAGGCAATCCCCTGATCTGGCCATGGATTTGGCTTTGCGTCTGGCCAGCGGTCTGGACGCTCAAGTTGCTCATTACAATACCTCCAAGTCGGCCTCTAGCGCCCCTGCTTCCTTCATTCCCTGCAAGATCGAGATGACATCGCGCGCCGTGGCTCCAATCTGCTGTAACTCCTGAACCAGGTCTTCGACTGTAGCGCCCTCCTTCAGTTCGATGTGATTGACCGGCTTGTCCTGAGCCTCAATCGTTGCCTGCTGCGTTACTTCGGTGGTTCCTGAGGAGAACGGACCTGGCTGTGAAACTTTGGTCTCAGTGACCACATTGATCGACAATCCGCCGTGCAAAATGGAAACCGGCTGCAGGCGCACCTTCCCGCCAATGACCACTGTGCCGGTGCGCTCGTTGACCACCACCCGCGCTCTGGGATACACGTCGATCTCAACTGCCTCAATTTGGTCCAGCAGCGCCGGAATATCCTCGCCAGGATCGGCGGCAATCTCCACCCGGCGGCTGTCGGCAACGCGCGCCCGCTGGCTTTTGAGCAAGGTATTGATGGCTCCAGCCATGCGCTCGGCGGTATGGAAATCCGCATCATTGAGAACTACGGTTACCGTCTGCAACTGCTTCAATTCAAAGGGAACCATGCGCTCAACCATGGCGCCGCCGGGAAGCCGTGCAGTCGTGGGATGGTTGACCTGTTTGGAACTTCCGGCACCGGTCACCTGATAACCACCCAGAACCAGCGGCCCCTGAGCCTGCGCGTAGACCAAGCCGTCAGGTCCGTAAAGCGGGGTCATAAGCAAAACGCCGCCCTCCAGCGATCGCGCGTCTCCTGCGGAGGATGCGGTCACATCCAGTTTCGCACCTGGACGGCTGAACGGAGGTAACGTAGCTTCGACGAAGACCCCAGCCATGTTTTTCACCTGCATATTGGCCGCACTGTTGTTGCCCGTCTGAGGAACTGTGATGCCCATGCGCTCCAGAGTTGAAAGCAGGGTTTGAATAGGAAAAACGGTTTGCTGGGTGTCGCCTGTACCCCGCAGACCGACGACGATCCCATAGCCGATGAGCTGGTTATCGCGAATCCCCTCAATCGAGGCTACATCCTTAATGCGCGCCAGTTGCGAAGCTGGCACGACAGTGTCGCCGAAGGCGGGGTGGGACACAACAGGCTTGGTCCCGAGAGACTTGGGCGTCGCCGGAGGATTCAGTGTCACGCGCGGCGGAGGAGCGGCCTGGCCCGCTCGCTGGACCGGTGCCTGAACCGGGCTTTGGCCTGCGATTTGGCCTTGAACTTGTGGCGACGCCAAAACAAAACAGGCAT
>Ga0302324_100026875_pt1 | contig 10983 bp, 7 predicted proteins | sample Palsa_T0_1_FD_201949 | JGI IMG/M metagenome (GOLD analysis project Ga0302324, IMG submission 201949) | Peat permafrost microbial communities from Stordalen Mire near Abisko, Sweden - Palsa_T0_1 | ecosystem: Environmental > Terrestrial > Soil > Palsa > Peat permafrost | place: Sweden: Abisko...
AGGTCGACCACCGCCCCCGCCCCAGCCCCCAACGCAGCCGCCTCGAATGACGGCTGGAACCCGCCGCCGATCTCTACCACCACGGCGGCGCGGTGGACCACCGCGACTTGCGCTGCGGTCAGGCGGAATGTGGTGGGGTCGGTGCCGGCCGGCACCACGTCGGTGACTGCGACCTTGCCCTGCCCGATCTGCTCGACGGCCTGAGTCAAGGGGTACAGGCCGGTGACGACCTGGATCGTGGGCGCGTGTGCCGCCGCCGCGCTCTCGCCGCAGGCCGTCAAGGTAATCCCCACGGTGACGACCAGAAGGGCGGTCGCCAGCCGGGCCCGGGCGCCCACCATCAGCACGATACGCCGTGCTCGGCGAGGGTCCCCACCTTAAGGCCGGCCGCGGCCCAGGCGTCACCCAGAATCGGCAGGGCGGAGAGGGTCGACCGCCAGCTACCGGGGGTGGAAGTGATGTCCGAGTCGTGCAAGAGCACGGTGGCCCCGGGGTGGAACGTCCGGGCCACGTTGGCGGCGACCGTCCGGCCCGTGGCGTGCGCTTGCCAGTCGAGCCCCCAGGTGGTCCACAGGACCAACTGCAGCCCGGATTGGCGGGCGGCCAGCAACGTCGAGGACGACACGGCCCCATACGGAGGCCGGAACCACCGGGCCCGCGTTCCGGTCGTGTTCTCGAGCGTGTCGCGTGCTCGGAGCACGTCGGGGATGGTGGAGGTAAAAGGCCGGCGCAGATGGCTGGTGTGCTCGTCGCCGTGCACACCCACCTCGTGACCGCGGCTCACCAGCTCCCGGGTGAGATCGGGGGAGCGGCGGATCTGGGTACCGAGGCAGAAGAAGGTGGCGTGCCATCCGAGGGCATCGAGGGCATCGAGGATCGAAGGAGTGGAGACCGGGTCTGGTCCGTCGTCAAATGTCAGGGCGACGTGGCCGGTGTCGCCCACACCGGACAGCCGGGGCAGCAAGCGGCAACGCGCGGAACGCCAGGCCACGACTCCCGGCAGCAGGTGCGCAGCTACCGCGCCGCCCAGGGCGACGCCGGCGGCTCCGATCCTCCGGCTCGCGGCGCGGGACGATCGAGGGGTCACACCAGGGTCGCGAACGGCACGGCCGTGAGGTGGGCCTGCTCCAGGCCGGCGCCCATCCGGGTCAGGACCGCGGCGAGCTGTGCGGGCGTGGCGTCCAGCCCGTTGATGAGGTAGATGTGGCGGGCGGTCACATGGATCGGAGTCGTCACCGAGGCAGCCCGGACGACATTGACCACGTGGTTGGGGACGACCAGCGAGCTGTGGGTGTCGTCGCACTCGATGAGGTCCCATGCGTTGACCCGCCGGCCCGGTGCTATCACGGTCACCGGAGCACCGATCACTTGCTCGAGGTACTCGCCGGAGAGGGCGTCATCCCGGGCTCGGGTCCACAGGGCTGGATCACTCTGATGCCGATTGCTGCCCCACCAGTCACCGCGGCCGCCGCTCGCAACGTTGACGCCCATAGCCACCAATGCTCGGACCGCTTGCGGGTCGGTCTGAGCCGTGGTGGCGTCCACGACGGCGGTGATATTCATTCGCTGCAAGGTGATCGCAACCGTGTGGCTGGCCAATTCCTGCGCGTTGAGGCGTACGCCGACGTAGGCGACGTCAGTAATACCGGCCGCGGGGTGGGCGACTCCCGCTCCCACTGCTGCGGCGGCGACCTCGACGCCACTGGTGAGACCTGTCCACCCCAGGGCGGCGACGGCGATGACGGCGGCTGCCGCCCGACCTACGTAGGTAACCGGACGGCGCCGCAACCGGATCGGTTGCACGACCGCGGCGGCCTCGAGCACGTGCCCCTCCGCTCCGGTGCGAAACATCGCCCATCCTGCGTTGATCTGGTCGGTCCGCGGCGCCCCCGACGAGGTGAGCAGGTCCAGAGCGTCGAGGAGCTCATCGGTGTCGGAGGCCAGGCGGCTCACGCCGGCGGCTGCCATCCCGGCGGTGTTCTCTCGTCCATGTCCAGCGATCGGCTGGAAGCTGACGACGGGCAGCCCGGCACGCAGTGCTTCGAGCGAGGTCAAGCCGCCGGCGTTCTCCACCAGGGCGTCGCAACCGGCCATGAGGGTCGGCATTTCGTCGGTCCAGCCGAGGACGATCGAGTTGCCAGGGTCGGCGCCGGCGAGGGCGGCCACCGCTTGGCGTAGGTGTTCGTCCTGCCCGCAGACCACCACGGGGGTAAAACGACCGTCCCGGGTGATCGCCCGCCAGGTGGCTTCGACTCCTCCCACTCCCCAGGATCCGGCGACCACCAGAACAGCCCGTTCCGACGGGGCCAGGCCGAGCGCGGCCCGGGCCCGATGACGATCCGGCAGTCGCCCGGGATCGAACGCCTCGGAGACCACGGGCCCGCATGGGAGCGAGGGGCGCCCGGTCCGCCGCTCTGCCATCTGGGAAGGTCCGTCGTGGACGGCCAGGTTCAGGTCGATGCCGCGATGGACCCACAGCGGGTGGACGCCAAAGTCCGTGATGAAGTTGACAGCGGGGATGGTGAGGTGCCGGGTCGTCCGCAACCGGCCGAGGCAAAGGGTGGCCAGAGGGTAGGTGGACACCACCACGTCGGCACCCGACTCGCGGATCCAACGGAGCACCCGCCGGCGCGTCAGGGCGGTGACGAACCAGGCCACCAGGGGGCACAGCCACGGCACTCGGTACCACAGCCGGTAGGTGGCCTCGTAGGCGGACGGGATGTGCTTGAGCTCAAATTCGTAGCCACTTCGCAGGGCGGCGCCGATGTGCAGCGGGCCGCTGTCGAGAAAGTCCCGGACATCGACGTGGTGACCGGAGGCGCGGAGCCGGTCGGCGAGCTCGCGGGCCGCGCCGTCATGGCCCGCGCCCATGCTGGCGGATATCACCAGGACCCGGGTGGGATCGCCCGGGCCAACTGCGGCTCGTCGGCCCCTGCGCGTGCGCACGACCCGTCAGCGTAGTCTCCAGAGGTCCTCCGATCCTGGGCATGCCGGCTCAAACGGCACTAACTTGAGGGCCACCAGGCTCGACACGGGGGACTGTCATGTATGTGCCGTTGACAATTTCTGACTTCCTGGTCCGAGCCGTGACGGCGTTCCGTGACCGGCCGGGAGTCGTTGACGAGCCGGGCGTGCCCGGCTCACTCGGCACGCTTACCTACGGGGAGCTCGACGCTCGGGCCCGCGGCCTGGCCCTGACCCTCGACGAGCTCGGCGTAGGTTTCGGGCAGCGAGTGGCCGTCGTGAGCCCCAACGCGGCCCGTTTCCAGATTGCCTTCTTCGGGGTGAGCGGGTATGGCCGGGTGTTGGTCCCGATCAACTACCGGTTAGTCCGTGACGAGGTCCGCTACGTGGTCGAACATTCTGGGGCGTCGGTCCTGCTCGTGGACCCCGAATCCGACGCCACCCTGGCGGACGTGACGGCCAAACACCGCATCGTCATGGACGGGGTGGCCGACGCCCAGTTGTTCGCGCCTGCAGCCGAGAGCGCCGAACCCCGACCGTGGGAGCCGGACGAGAGCGCCACCGCGAGCATCAACTACACGAGCGGCACGACGGCTCGCCCCAAAGGCGTGCAGCTCACCCACCGCAACTGCTGGCTCAACGCCGCCATGTTCGGATGGCACGTAGCGGTGACCGATCGCGATGTGTACATGCACACCTTGCCGATGTTCCATTGCAACGGATGGGGTATGCCCTACGCGGTGACCGCCATGGGTGTCCCGCAGGTCGTCGTCCGCAAGATCGACGGCGAGGAGATCCTCCGGCGCATGGAGACCTACGGGGTCACGTTGTTGTGCGGCGCCCCCGCGGTGGTGGCCGCCGTGCTCGACGCCGGAACGGCCCGGCGGGCGAGAGGGGAGGAGGTGCCCGGTCGGGATCGGATCCGCATCGTCGTCGCCGGGGCGCCGCCCCCATCGAATACCATCGAACGGGTTACAACCGAGTTGGGGTGGGAGTTCATCCAGATCTATGGGTTGACGGAGACCTCACCGCTGCTGACGATCAACCGGGCGCCGAGCGAATGGGACGGCCTCGATGCTGCGAACCGGGCCCGGCTCCAGGCCCAGGCGGGCGTCCCGGCGCTCGGGGTGCAAGTCCGCACCGCCGGTGACGGCGAGATCCTCGCCCGCTCCAATCACGTGTTCGCCGGTTACTGGGAGCAGCCCGAGGAATCGGCGAAGGCCCTCATGGACGGGTGGTTCCACACCGGCGACGAGGGACGGGTGGAGGCGGACGGCTACCTCGTCATCTCCGATCGCAAGAAGGACGTCATCATCTCTGGTGGTGAAAATGTCAGCTCGGTGGAGGTCGAGGACTGCCTTTACCAGCACCCGGCGGTGGCTGAGGTGGCGGTCATCGGCGTTCCGAGCGAGCGCTGGGGAGAGACCGTCAAGGCCCTGGTGGTGTTGCGGGCGTCAGAGACCGCCGACGAGGCGGAGCTCATCGCTTTCTGCCGTGAGCGCCTGGCCCACTACAAGTGCCCGACCTCGGTGGAGCTCCGCGACGGGTTGATCCGCACCGCCACTGGCAAGCTCCAGAAGTTCAAGCTGCGCAGCAGCTACTGGGAGGGTTACGAGCGCAGGATCAACTGATTTCCCGCCGCACGTCGGAGGCCTCCTTGTCGGTGCGCACTCCCTCGAAGCGGGGATGGCGGAGCCGGCCGTCGGGTGTCCACTCGCTGAAAGCCACGGCCACCACCATCTCGGGCCGCACCCAGTGGACTCCTTTGACTTGTCGGGCTGCGGGGTCATCGAAGGGTGCGTCCGTAGCGGCGAGCGCGGCCAAGGTGGCGCGCAGGTCTGCCAGTTCTTTGTCGTCGAATCCGGTGCCGACGCGGCCGGCATACTGCAGGAGCCCGTCCTCGTCGTAGAAGCCGACCAGGAGGGCGCCCAGTCCGACCCGGCTCCCGGATGGTTCGGTCCATCCCCCGACGACGAGTTCCTGGCTGGCGGTGCACTTGAGCTTGCGCCAGTCGGGCGACCGCCCCGACTTGTAGGTGGAGTCGGCTCGCTTGGCGATGAGACCCTCCCACCCGGCTTGGCAGGCTGCGTCCAACAGGGCTCGAGGGTCGGGCTCGGTCTGCGAGCCAGTGTCGATCGTGACCACCGCGCGTAGGTTGTCGCCGGCGCCCGCAAGGGCCTGGGCTAGCAAACGAAGACGGTCGGACAGCGGGAGGCCCGTGGTGTCGCGGCCAAGCAGGCGCAGCAGGTCAAACGCGTGGTACTCGACCCGCGTCGTGGGGTCCCGGCGTTGCAGCAAGGCGAAGCTGGTCCTCTCACCGTCGAACGCCACCAGTTCCCCGTCGATGGTGAAGTTGTCCGCCGGGAGGGCGGCGATGGTAGTCACGACCTCCGGGAAGCGGGCGGTAAATGGCAGGTGGTTGCGTGACCACAGTTCGACCTGGGCGCCGTTGCGGACGGCCAGGCAGCGCAGCCCGTCCAGCTTGCGCTCGTAGAGCCAGCCGGGTTGGTCCAGGATGCGCCCGTCCAGTGGCATCCGCAGCGGCTGAGCGAGCATCGGGGGACGCCATGTGGCTTGGCCGGCGTTCCACTCGCGGCTGCTCTGGTCGGAATTCACCTGCTCGAGATCGCGACCGGTGGTCGCCGAGTTCGGCGCCTCGGTGATGATGTCGCGGGTGCGGTCGGCGTGCTCGTCGTTGCGCTTCACCATGATCCACGCCTCTTTCGCGCCCGCGGGACTGGTCCGGGTCAGAGACCAGCCGCCTCGCAGTTTGGTGCCTTCCAGCCAAACCGACAGGTGACCCGCGGCGACGGCAACGGCGACGCCCACCGGCTTGCCGTTCTTCTCGGTCATGTTCCGGTAGGTGCCTTCGTCCCACACCATGACGGTTCCCGCCCCGTACTCCCGGGAAGGGATCGTCCCCTCGAAGGTGGCGTAGTCGAGCGGATGGTCCTCGACGTGGACCGCCAGCCGTTTGACGGCGGGGTCGTAGGATGGCCCTTTTGGCACGGCCCAGGAGATGAGGACCCCGTCGGCCTCGAAGCGGACGTCATAGTGGAGCCGGCGCGCCGCGTGCTTCTGGACAACAAACCTGGGGGCGTCCCCGCCGCTGGCTGGTTCGGCCGGCGAGCTCGATGGTTCGACCGGCGCTCCCGAGGGTTCCGCGGTGCGCTCGAAGTTCCGCTTGCCGCGATAGGCCCCAAGGGGATCGGTCTCGGCTTGCCCGCCGGCCCCACCCGCCGGCATTTCAGCTGCGCCCGCCGAGGCGGCGGTCGGCGATCAGATCGAGGACCAGTCCGGTCCAGCCCGTCTGGTGGGAGGCCCCGAGTCCGGCGCCGGTGTCGCCATGGAAGTACTCGTGGAACCACAGCTGGTCCCGCCAGGCCGGGTCCTGCTGGAACAGCGCGTAGTTGCCGAACACCGGCCGCCGGCTGTCAGGACCGGTGAGGAAGAGGGACACCAGCCGCCGAGCCAGGTCGTCGGCGACGGACCGGAGGTCGCGGGCGACTCCGGACCCGGTCGGGTGCTCGACCGTGAAGGTGTCGCCGAAGTAGCTGTGGTAACGGTCGAGGGCCTCGATGAGCAGGTAGTTGAGCGGGAACCACACTGGGCCCCGCCAGTTGGAGTTGCCCCCGAACAGGAAGTTGGTGGATTCCGCCGGCTCGTAGTCGAGGATCGAGGTCATCCCCCCGAGGTCGAGGGAGAAGGGATGGTCACGCAGCTCCTGCGACAACGATCGGATCCCGTGGTCCGACAGCAGCTCCCCCGGATCCAGGACGCGCGCCAGGACCCGGACCAGCCGATCCCGGTTCACGATGGACAGGAGCTGCCGGTCGCCGACTCCCGGCACCACCATGTGGGCGACGTGGCAGGCGTACTCCGGCTTGTTCTCGCAGAACCATTCCATGCGGCGGGCGAACGACGGCAGCCGCGCGATCACCGCCGGGTCGAGCACCGTCACCGCGAACAGGGCTACCACCCCGACCATGGAACGGACCCGGACCGGAATCTGCCCACCGTCCTCGAACTGGATCACGTCGTAGAAGAAGCCGTCGTCGTCGTCCCAGAGCCCTTGGGACTCCATGGCGGACGCGATGTAGGTGAAGTGCTCGAAGAACTTGGTGGCCACGTCCTCGTACACCGGATCGTGGGCTGCCAGCGCCAACGCCATCTCGAGCAGGTTGAGCGAGTACATCGCCATCCACGCCGTGCCGTCGGACTGCTCCAGCCGGCCCGGCACGGGCAACGGCTTGGACCGGTCGAAGAGTCCGATGTTGTCGAGGCCCAGGAACCCGCCCTCGAACACGTTGTTGCCCAGCTGATCCTTCCGGTTGACCCACCACGTGAAGTTGAGCATCAGCTTGTGGAAGATGCGCTCCAGGAAGGCGTAGTCCGGGGTGGCGTCCTCGCCTCGGGCCGCCCGGGCGTCCCGGTCGATCTTGAACACTCGCAACGCCGCCCAGGCGTGCACCGGAGGGTTGACGTCGCTGAAGTTCCACTCATAGGCGGGCAGCTGGCCGTTTGGGTGCATGTACCACTCCCGACCCAGAAGGATGAGCTGTCGCTTGGCGAACTCCACGTCGAGGTGGGCGAGCGCCACGGTGTGGAAGGCCAGGTCCCAGGCGGCGAACCAGGGGTACTCCCACGGGTCCGGCATCGACAACACATCCACGTTGTTGAGGTGCGTCCAGTCGCCGTTGCGAATCGCCCCCCGCCCGGGTGGGGGAGGGGGCTGGGTGGGATCGCCGGAGAGCCAGCGCTCCACCTCGTAGTGGAAGAACTGCTTCGACCACAGCATTCCGGCGGCCGCCTGCCGCAGCACCTGGGCCTCCTCGGCCGTGGCCCCTGAGGGCGTGAGCGCGGCGTAGAAGTGGTCGGCCTCCGACTGGCGCTCCGCCAGGACCCGGCGCCAGCCGAAATCGAGATCGCCCTCGGCCGCGCTGGGGACGGGCCGGGCACCTTCGCCGACCCGCCAGAAGCGCAGTCGCAGCTCGGCGGTCTGGCCCGCCGCGACGGTCAGGTGGTAGTGGAGGGCGGCCTTGGACCCAGTGTGGGCTGGGTTGACGGTGGGGGCGCCACTGATGATGTGATCAGCGATGCCGTCCTTGGGAAAAAGGGGGCCCTCGACGCCATAGAGCTTGCGGGTATTGGTGACGTTGTCGCAGAACAGCGGTTCTGGACTCTGCTGGTGGCCTCCGGAGCCGGCCGGGCTCGCTGCTCCGGTCAGCAACCAGTGCCCGATCGAGGGATGGTCGACGGCGATGGTCGTGGGGTCGTGGAGGTGCAGCGCCGGAGCTTCCACCCCGGCGTCCCAGCTCCAGTCGTTGCGGAACCATATGGTGGGGACGACGTCGATGGTGGCCTCGTCGGGGCCGGCGTTGCGTATCTCCAGGCGCCACACCAGGTCCTCGGGACCGCCCTTCGCCCAGGTGGCGGTCACTACCCAGTAACGGTCCTCGGCGAAGACGCCGGTGTCCACCAGCTCGTACTCCGGCTCGAGCCGGGTGCGGGCTCGGTTGGTTTCGAGCAGGTCCGCGTACGGGAACGCCTGCTGCGGGTAATGGTAGCGCCACTGCAGCCAGGAGGAGGTGGGAGTGGCGTCGAGGTACCACCAGTAGTCCTTCACGTCCTCCCCGTGGTTGCCCTGGGGGCCGGTGAGGCCGTACGGCCGTTCCTTGAGGACCGGGTCCTTGCCGTTCCACAACGCCACCGCCAGGCAGAGCTGCTGTTCCTGGTCGCAGATTCCGCCCATCCCGTCCTCGCTCCAGCGGAAGGCCCGGGAACCGGCGTGCTCGAACGGAAAATAGGACCAGGCGTCACCGTCGGCGGAGTAGTCCTCCCTTACCGTGCCCCACGCCCGCTCGGAGAGGTATGGGCCCCACCGCCGCCAGGGCAGGTCGCCACGGTTGGCCTGGGCCAGCCGCTCCTGTTCATCGTCCATGCGGCCATGCTGTCAGGTCGGCTCAGCCGGCGGCGCCGGCGGAGGCCAGCTCACCTTCGATGTCGACGATGCAGGCCGCCGCCGGCGACCCGGCGAGTTGTTGGGCGTAGGGGGCGAGGACGCCGGCCAGTTGCACCTCCGCATCGAGGAACTGCTGGCGGTACGGCGTGTACAACGGCGCCAGCACCGCGTACCCCGAGTTGACCAGGCTGTCCCACTGGGTGAGAAGCGGACCCAGCACGGGCTGGAGCTGTGTGTACAGACTCGGGAACTGGGCCAGGAGTGGCCCGAAGAGCTGGAGGAACGGTTGGAACGCCGGCGCCATGGCGAAGGCCTCGGCGGAGAACGGCCCGAACGCCGGGGCCAAGCCGATCAGCGACTCGAGGCCGCCGATCGCGGTAGGCGCGGGCAATCCGGCCGGGCAGGTCGCCGACGGGACGGTCGGTATGGACGTCGCATGCTGGGAAGGCGCGGTGGTGGGTGGAGTGGTGTGGTGCGGGGCCGGCAGCGTGGTGGGAGGAACCGTCACCGCGGTCGGGTCTGGCGAGGCTGCCGGCGGGACGGGCGTCTTGACCGGGACTTGCGCTTGCGACGTCAATTGCGCCGGCGTCGAAGTTGGGAGGGCCGGTGCGAGCGTGGTCGTCGGGGTGGTGGTCGGCGGGGTGGTGGGAGCGGCCACCGGCGCTTCGGCCGAGGTCGGGAGGGGAGTCACGCTCGCCACGATGACCGTAGCGGTCAGGAAAGCCATCACGGCCAGCGCGATCAACGCCAGCGCCACCACGACCGCGGCCGCGGTGCGCGCCGTGCGAATCGAAAGCCGGCGGGTCACGAGTCGACGCTCGCTTTGCGGATCCGCTGGTCAAGCAGCAGTAGGGCTACCAATCCCAGCAAGCCGATGGCGGTGATGGTCGCGACCAGCCAGGCAGGGGACCGCCAGCCGTGCCGGGTGGTGGTAGTGGTCGACGCCAGCCCGGGCCCGGCCTCCGATCCCGGAGCTGCTTCGGCAGGCAGAGACGCGCCCCGGCTGGCCACTTGCTGTTTCGTGGTGGCCGCCTGCTTGGTGGCGGGGGCACTTCGGCCAGGGGCGGAGCTCGCCGTCCCGTTGCCGGTGGAGACGGCACCCGTCGTCGCCTGGCCGCTGGCGGAGCCGGAGCCGGTGCCGGTGGCACCCGGGCCAGGTGCCGACGAGGGGTTGGCGCTGCCTGCCGCTGGGGTGTCGGCGGAGGGGGCGGTTACGGCTGTCGTGGTGGCGGTGGACCCGGCGCCCGACGGTGACGACTTGGTGGCCGACACGAAATGGCCGGTCAGGTGCCACTCGCCGGCGAAGTCGTTGAAGGGTCCCCCGACGACTTGGCTGATCCAGCCCAGGGTGAACGCCCCGGTGGATGCGTCATAGGTCCCCGTCAGCGGGGAGGTGGCGCCGGTGTAGGCGCCCCCCGGCTTGGGCGAGCCTTGGTTGAAGTTCTGGTTGTTCCAGGCCACGCTGAGGCTGCTGACGTTGCCCGAGAGCGTGTCCCCGGACACGCTCACTGTCGGGGCGGGTACCGCCTGCCCCGTCTGCGGATCGACGGGATTGGTCGACATCGCGAAGTTGCTTCCTTCGAAGGACTGCGACGCGGTGATGCCGTCGGCCCGGGCGCTCCCGGACGAGGTGAAGGCCGGAGTGGGATTCGGCTGGTAGGACCCGGTGACGAGACCCCCGTCGGTGCCCGCCGCCATCAGCGTGTAGGTCTGATCGTTAGTGGTTGAACCGCACGTCGAGTCGCTGTTGGAGAAAAAGGGACCGTTGGCGTTGCCGCTGGGAAGAATCATGCGGATGTAGCTCCCGGTGGCGGCGCCGCCTGCGCAAGAGCCCGGAGTCAGGTTGAACGTGCCGGTGAGGGGTGCGGTTGCGGTGGAGGCGACGGCCGCACCAGGAACCCACGCGACCGCGAGGACCGCGACGGCGAGAACGCCCGCTTTTGTCCCTCGGACACCCCATCTATAGTATTTCCATCGCATTTGTGTGGAATACTACCTGAGACGAATCGACCTGGGCGATGACTTCACTCAAAAAGGATGAAATGACGAGGCTGTCC
>Ga0302324_100026877_pt1 | contig 10983 bp, 3 predicted proteins | sample Palsa_T0_1_FD_201949 | JGI IMG/M metagenome (GOLD analysis project Ga0302324, IMG submission 201949) | Peat permafrost microbial communities from Stordalen Mire near Abisko, Sweden - Palsa_T0_1 | ecosystem: Environmental > Terrestrial > Soil > Palsa > Peat permafrost | place: Sweden: Abisko...
AACCCCAGCGCTCTCGCGGATATGCTGGACGCTGAAGTCGAGATCACCGGCGCCGCCTCGGGAAGATTCGACGGCAAAATGCAGCAGACCGGCGTCCTGATCCACGCTTCCACGTTTGCCGACATCAAACTGATCCAACCCGCCAGTACAAATCCGTGGTCTCTTCCCGTAACCCCCATGGACCAGATCCTCACCAGCTACGACATCCATGATCTCTCCCATCGAGTCAGGGTGCACGGAACCATCACCTACTTTCAGCCCGGATCGGCCGTGGTCCTGCAAAACGGAGCCAGGAGCCTGTGGATCCAGACCCAGTCCATCACGCCCCTGCGCCTCGGCCAGGAAGCCGACGCCACTGGCTTTCCCGACCTGCATGACGGCTTTCTCACCCTGACCAACGGCGAAGTCCAGCAATCCCAGGCCTACACCCCTCTAACCCCTCAGCCCGTCAAGTGGCGGGAACTGACCAGCAGCAAGCATGGATTTGACCTGGTCTCGATTGACGGCACGGTGGTCACGGCCATCCGCAAAGCCGGCCAGGATGAGTATGTCCTGGTCGCCGATGGATACAGTTTCTCCGCCATCTATCGCCACGCGGCGGTGGCCGGCTTCCCCGATCCACCCCTGGCCCAGGTTCCAAATGGCTCCACGGTTCGCGTCACCGGCATCTGCTCGCTCGACAGTTCCAAACCCTTCGAGCGCGAAGTTCCGTTCAACATCCTGCTGCGCTCCCCCGGCGATATAGCGGTCATTGCTCATCCCCCCTGGCTCAATGTCCGCAACCTCCTGATCATGGTGGCTTTACTGCTGGTTATTGTCTTAGCGGGAGGCGCCAAGGGATGGACACTCGAACGCAAGGTTCGTCGCCAGACCGCTGCCCTGGCAGCCCGCATTGAAGCCGAAGCGGCCCTCGATCACCGCCTGGCCCAGATCGAGCAGCGGCGCAGCCGCATTCTCGAGGACATCAACGGTTCCCGCGCCCTGGCTGAGATTCTCGAAGAGATCGTCGATCTGATCTCCTTCCGGCTCGAAGGCATATCCTGCTGGTGCGACGTTACAGACGGCGCACGGCTGGGAAAGCACCCGGCGAAGCCTGAGTCCATGCGCGTTGTACGCGAGATCATTCCTTCCCGCAGCGGCGCGCCGCTCGGTGTTCTGTTCGCGGCATTCGATCCCGATGCTCCACGCTCGCCTGTTGAAGCGGAGGTTCTCTCCCTGGGCGCGGGCATGGCCACGCTGGCCATTGAAACCCGGCGCCTCTATTCCGATCTGGTCCATCGCTCGGAGTTCGACCTGCTCACCGACATCCACAACCGCTTTTCCCTGGACAAGCGTCTCGACGCCCTGATCGACGTGGCGCGCCTGAATGCCGGCATCTTCGGGCTCATCTATATCGACCTCGATGAGTTCAAGCAGGTGAATGATATTTACGGTCACCAGGTCGGCGACCTTTACCTTCAGGAAGTGGCTCTGCGAATGAAGCGGCAACTTCGCGGCGGCGATCTGCTGGCCAGGCTCGGCGGCGACGAATTTGCCGCCCTCATTTGCGCCATCCCCAGCCGCTCCGGCGTTGAGGAGATTGCCCATCGCCTGGAGCGCTGCTTCGACGAGCCCTTTTCCGTAGAGGGCTACATCCTGCACGGCTCGGCAAGCGTGGGCGTCGCCCTTTACCCCGAAGACGGCGCTACCCGCGACAGCCTCCTCAGCGCCGCTGACGCCGCCATGTACGTCGCCAAGCACACCCGCCATTCCCGCGCAGCCGCCACCGATCGCCAGGGCGGCGAACTCGCCCCCAAACGACGCTCCTGACTGTTCCCAGGAAAACTCGTTGCCCTCACGGTTCAAACCCAATGAAATGAATCTGAAGGATACACACTTGCCGAATATCCACATGAGCGTTCGGTTGTAGGATAGAGGCATCCCGGCATAAAGCCTGCAACAGGATCAGGCCGCGCGGACGGGCGATGTTTTCGCACTGAAATTTTGGCGACGCTTCTTTTCGGAGGCAGCGAATTCCTTCAGCGATTGCTAGAGCCAGATACAATCGAGGGCTGACCTTGCTTGAGAATGGTTCGGTATTCTCCAGATGAAGCAATCAATTCAAGCACTTGCGATGGTAATCGGAATGGCTGTGGTTGCCTTGGCAGCCGAGCCCGGTTCCCGCACTACATTGCAAGCCATCCGCACCCTCACCAACGCTGAGGCCAGTCACGCAACCCCCGTGGCCTTTGAAGCCACGGTTGCCTATTCTCGCGGATATGAAAAGCAGCTTTTTGTCCAGGACGGCGCCGTCGCCCTCTATGTGCGTACCCCCACCACCACCCAATATGCTCCCGGCGACCGCGTCCTCATAAGCGGAGTCACCCAGGCCAGCTTCCGCCCCATCGTGATCGGGAGCAACATCACCCTGCTTCACCACGATCCGCCTCCCAAGCCGGAGCCGGCCACTTTCAATGAGCTGATTCGCGCCGAGCTAGACGCGCGATTGGTCACCGTGCATGCCATGGTCCGGGCCGCCGACATAGTGGTAGACCCGACCGGGGTCAGAAGCGGACATTTGCAGTTGATCACCGACGGCGGCCACATCGAGGCGTACATCGATAGCGGCGATGAGCAGGCGCTGGCGAGCCTGCTGGATGCCGACGTTCAAATCACCGGCGCCGCCGCGGGAAAGTTCGACGACAAGATGCAGCAGACCGGCGTGGTGCTTTATGTTTCTTCGCTGCAGAATGTAAAGATCCTGAAGCGTGCCGGCGCCAGTCCCTGGTCCCTTCCCATCACACCCATGGACAGGATCCTTGTGGCCTACGATATTCGCGATTTCACGCCAAGAGTCCGCGTCCAGGGAACCCTCACCTATTACGAGCCCGGTTCTGCAATCGTGCTCCAGGATGGCGCAAAGAGCCTTTGGATTGCAACCCACACCCGCGAGCCCTTGCAGATCGGCGATCGAGTGGATGCGACCGGATTTCCTGACGCGCATGACCGCCTGTTGACCTTGGTTGACGGCGAAATCCAGGACAGCCACGTATTCCAGCCGATAGCGCCCCACCCGGCAACCTGGCAGCAACTGGGCTTCTGGAGCAGCAACATGCCCGTCGGCCATCTCTACGATCTGGTCTCCATCGACGGCCAGGTGGTGACGGAAGTCCGCGAAGCTTCGCAGGACGAATATGTGCTGGCCGCCGACGGCCGCCTGTTCACTGCAATCTACCGCCACCCTCCCGGCACTGACTCGCTTCCCGCCATGAAGCAGATTCCGATCGGCACCAAAGTCCGCGTCAGCGGCATCTGCATGATCGTGGAATCCAGCGCCATCAACCCCGGCGAAGAGGTTCCCTTCAACATCCTGCTGCGCTCTTTTGACGACCTTGCAGTGACCGCCAAACCTCCCCTGTTGAACCTCAGCAACCTCCTCATCCTTCTGGTGGGACTGCTTCTCGGCCTGCTGCTGGTCGCGGGAGCCAGAGGCTGGGCGCTGGACCGCAAGTTCCGTGGCCAGACTGCGGAATTGGCCTATATCGAGCGCCGCCGCAGCCGCATCCTCGAGGACATCAACAACGCCTGTCCACTGGCCGAGATCGTTGAGCAGATCACCGAGCTGGTCTCATTCAAATTGAAGGGCGCGCCTTGCTGGTGCAAGATCGCCGACGGAGCGCAACTGGGCAACTGCCCGCCCAAGCTGATCGCCTTTCGAGTTGTTCAGCAGGAAATCCCAGCGCGATCGGGACCGCCGCACGGCATCGTCTTTGCCGCCCTCGATCCGCTCACGGAACCGCGCCCCATCGAGCCCGAGGCCCTCACCATGGCCACCGCGCTCTCCGCGCTGGCCATTGAGACCCGCCGCCTCTACACCGACCTCCGCCGCCGCTCGGAGTTCGACCTGCTCACGGACACCCACAACCGCTTCTCCCTGGACAAGCGTCTCGATGCGCTCATCGCCGAGGCTCGCCGCACCGCCGGCATCTTCGGCTTCATCTACATTGACCTGGACCAATTCAAGCAAATCAATGACCGCTTTGGACACCATGCCGGCGACCGGTTCCTGCAGGAAGTTGCTCTCCGAATGAAGCGCCAGCTTCGCACTCACGATCTGCTTGCCCGCCAGGGAGGCGATGAGTTCGCCGTGCTTGTTCCGGTGGTCCGCAGCCGTGCCGAAGTCGAGGAGATCGCGGTGCGCCTGGAGCGCTGCCTCGACGACCCGTTCGACATTGAGGGAGACACCATCTACGGCTCGGCCAGTGTCGGCATTGCTCTCTATCCCGAAGATGGCGAAACCAAAGACGCCCTGCTCAAGACCGCCGACGCCGCCATGTACAAGGTGAAACACGCTGGACGCTGAGAGATCTCATCCCTGAATTGGTCGCCATCCTTGCCACGGCAAAACCCAACCCCCTGGGGCCCGCACGAAAGTGTACGCTTTTCATACAGAAGAATTCACTTCTCAGACGATTTCTGCCGATAGAAGCTTTCAGGGGCCATCCTTTCCCGGTCACCGGTTTCTCGCATGAAGAGATCCATTCTGGCACTTTCGATCCTGCTCAGTTGGGCTGTGGCCGCCTCGTCGGCAACTCCAGCCACGCTTACCTCTCTGCGCGCCATTCACGCCCTCACCAATGCCCAGGCTGCGCAAGCTCCGCCCGTCGCCTTCGAGGCTACGGTCACTTACTTTCGCGGATACGAGCGAACCTTGTTTGTGCAGGACGAGGGCCTGGGAATCTATGTGTCGGCGCCCAAGGGGCTCGATCTGGCGCCAGGCGATCGCATCTTGATCCGCGGACTGGCCCGCGCCAGCTTTCGCCCATACGTCGAGAGCTCGGAGATCGCCTTGCAGTACCATGGCGCCCTTCCCCAGCCTGTTGCCGAGGGCTACAAGAACCTGATTCGGGGGCAGGCGGATTGCCTGTATGTGCAGGTTCAGGGAACGGTGCGTTCCGCGGTGATGCAGCTCAGTTCCGGCCGCTCCGTCACCCAGATGGAACTGCGCATGGATGGTGGCTATGCGAGCATCGTGATGGACAACAGCGATCCGGCAAAACTGAAGGGTCTGCTGGATGCTGAGGTCGAGATCGGCGGCGTGGCCTCCGGACGCTTCGACGGCAAGATGCAGCAGACCGGCGTCCTGATCCACACGCCCGGTTTCAGCAGCGTGAGAATTATTTCCGCGCCCACAATGGACGCTTGGGCTATTCCGGCAACGCCGATGGATGAAGTGTTGAGCACCCTCGACACGCGCGAGTTCACTCGGCGCGTTCGCGTCCAGGGCACCCTCACGTACTATCACCCAGCTTCCATGGCGATTCTGCAGGACGGAACCCGCAGCATCCGCGTGCTTACTTCGGCCATCAACCCTTTGACGGTGGGAGATCGGGCCGAAGCCATCGGAATTCCCTTCGTGGACAACGGATTTCTGACGTTGAAGCTGGGACAGATTCGAAGCACGGGCTCGGCAGCTCCGATAGTTCCCGTTCCTGTCACCTGGGAAGACTTGGCCTCGGGCAAACACTCTTACGATCTGGTCTCAATTGAAGGCACAGTCGTCACGCAGGTGCGGGAGCAAGCCCAGGACGTCTACATCGTCTCCTCCGGAGACCGGCTGTTCTCCGCCGCTGTAAGGCACCCCTTTGTCTACGAGTGGGGTATCGACAAGCCTCCCCCGCCCATGTCCGACATCGCTCCCGGAAGCGTGGTGCGTGTCACCGGTGTGGCTATTCTCGACGATGGAAACCCATTCAACGGCGCAGTCGCTTTTGGAATCCTGTTGCGTTCCGCGTCGGATGTGATCGTGATCAAGCGCCCGCCCCTGCTCACGGTTCCCCACCTTGTTTTGCTCGTCATCCTGCTTCTCGGAGTGGTCGTGACAGTGGGCGTCCGCGGATGGGTCGTCGAGCGCAAAGTGCGCCGCGAGACCGTCGCCTTGGGTTACGTTGAGGGTCGCCGCAGCCGAATCCTTGAGGACATCAACGGCGCGCGGCCGCTGGCCGAAGTGATTGAGCAGATCACCGAGTTGGCTTCCTTCAAGCTGAAGGGCGCACCCTGCTGGTGCCAGATTGTCGATGGAGCCCAACTGGGAAACTGCCCGCCCAGGCTTGCCTCGTTCCGCGTCATTCAGGTCGAAATTCCTGCTCATTCCGCGCCCCCGCTCGGCACGATTTTCGCCGCATTCCATCCTCTTTCCAAACCCCACGACTTTGAACCCGAAGCAATCTTCATGGCCGCTGGACTGGCCTCGCTGGCCATTGAAACGCGACGCCTTTACACCGATCTCCGGCGTCGCTCGGAGTTCGATCTGCTCACCGACACCCACAACCGGTTTTCCCTCGACAAGCGCCTCGACGACCTGATCGCCGAGGCCCGCAATGCTGCCTCGGTCTTTGGCTTCATTTACATCGATCTCGACAAATTCAAGCAAATCAACGACCATTGCGGCCACCATGTCGGCGATCGGTTTCTGCAGGAAGTGGCCCTGCGCATGAAGCGCCAGCTTCGCTCCCACGACCTGCTGGCCCGCATCGGCGGAGATGAATTCGCCGCCTTGGTCCCCGTGGTGCGCAACCGGGCAGAGGTTGAGGAGATCGCCCTGCGCCTCGAACGCTGCTTGGACGAACCGTTTCTCATCGATACGTTCGTGGTTCAGGGCTCGGCAAGCCTGGGCATCGCACTTTACCCGCAAGGCGGCGACACCAAAGACACACTGCTCAAGACCGCGGATGCGGCCATGTACAAGGCGAAAAAGTCCCGCCGCTCGGCCGCATTGGTGCCTGGCCGTCACAATCGCGACTAGAGCATCTTCAACTCAAGTGTTGACAGAATCCACCGTGCCACATATTGTGCGTCCTTTGCACAATGGATGGGAGAGCACAAAAGCCGAGGCGGACAGTAAACGGTTAGAGCGAAAATGCTCTAACCGCTCCGGATAGGCTTTCATCCGGCGGATCGAATGCCGCGATCATCGCACGTGCAGTTGCGAGATAGCCACTTTCCCTTTGACGACTTCCGCCTTGCGCCAGCCGCTCTTGTCGTTCATAGCCACCCAGCGCCGTTCTTCGCTGCGGTAGTGCCAATCCTTGTCGAGCTGGAAATAAATCAGCATGCCGCTCGACTCCAGAATGTTGAGAATGCTGTTGTCGTGCTGGTTCTTCTCGTCGAAATCCGTCGATGCGCTCTGCCCCATCTCCGAGTAGATTTCGTTCAACTCAAACAGCATCGCGTTTACGGATTCGTCCATGGGCTCGACGTTGAGGCCGATGCGTTTGGCCTCGCGCAGCGTGATGGGATAGCTGTGCGAAGGATACCCGGAGTTGAGCGTATTGCTGATCTCGCGCGCCTTGGCCATGTCCGTCACGTGATAGGCCAGGATCTCCTCGCATATGCGCGTGGATAACGCGCTCGACCGGTCAACGGCGCCAATCACCAGCGGATGCACGTAGGGGAACAGCGCTTCATACGGATTGTCTGTCGAGTTCTTCGCCTGCTCTGTCCATAGACGGATCACGCGGAGCAGTTCGTCGTTGCTGACGCTCACGCGATCGTTGTCGCGGTCAATGGGAGACAGATCGTGCGTCAGCGATGTGTCGACCGCGGAGAGATGAGCGACAGGCCCCATGAGAATACGGTCCGCGCCCAGCGCCAGCATGGTGGCCGCCGACTGGCATTCGAGCGGCGCAAGTACGGTGAGATGATTCGCATACTGGCGCAGTAGGTTGACCATGCGCAGCGAGGCCTGGCCAGAGCCGCCGTCGGATTTGAGAAACAGCGTGAGCCGGTCGAGCTTCCCCGCATTGCGCAGCAGCGCGTAAAGGCCGATCACGTCGTTCTGGCAGATCGATCCCTTGGTGGAATTCCAGTACGTGATCACCGGCTCGCCCAGCGCGGCCGAGAGCCGTTCGATCACCGGCTGCGTTCGTTCCATCAGGACTGGAGGTTTGGATGCGATGGGGCGCTTGCGATGCGGAATGGAAGGAGTTTTCCTGGGCATGAATGAAGCAAGCCGTGTGAACGGCCTCGGATAGGGCTTATCTTAGCAAAGTCGTTGCCGGGGCGCAAAAAAGCTGAGGCCCGGCTCTCGCCGGACCTCTTGTGTTTGTTTGCAGCCGGATGCCTATCCTTTCGATGTTCATTGTCGAAAGGGTGGGTAAGCACAGCCCCGATCCCCGCGCCTTTTTCATAGGCGCGGGCCTGCCGAAGGCGTCTGCCCCACCGCAGGTGGTTACTCCGCGGCCATCTCTTCGGCTTCGCCTTCCTGGCGCATCAGCTCCAGTTCGCGCTCCGCCGCTTCGATCTCCGCGGTCACTTCCTGCTGCACGCGCGCCGCCGCTTCCTCGAGTTCCGGAGAGAGCTGCACGTTGCGGTAGTATTCCAGGCCCGTGCCCGCGGGAATCAATCGGCCCACGATCACGTTCTCCTTCAACCCGCGCAGGTTGTCCACCGCACCATTGATGCTGGCTTCGGTGAGCACGCGCGTCGTCTCCTGGAAGCTGGCGGCCGAGATGAAGCTGTCTGTCGACAGCGACGCCTTGGTGATGCCCAGCAGCAGCGGACGCCCGATCGCCGGACGGCCCCCATTGTTCAGCACGCGGTCGTTCTCCTCGCGGAAGCGGAAGCGATCCACCTGCTGTTCCAAGAGGAAATTGGTGTCGCCCACTTCGTCGATCCTCACCCAGCGCAGCATCTGCCGCACAATCACTTCGATGTGCTTGTCGCTGATGGCCACGCCCTGCAGACGGTAGACTTCCTGAATCTCGTTCACCAGGTAAGCCTGCAATTCCTTTTCGCCCAGCACGGCAAGAATGTCGTGCGGGTTCAAGGGACCGTCCATCAGCGGGTCGCCGGCGCGCAGGCGTTCGCCCTCCTGCACGTTGACGTGAATGCCGCGCGGCACCGAGTATTCCTTCTCGTCGCCGTTGTCCGCGGTGATGTAGATCTTGCGCTGCCCCTTGGAGACTTCGCCAAAGCGGACAACGCCGTCAATCTCCGAAATGATCGCCGTCTCACGCGGCTTGCGCGCTTCGAACAGTTCCACCACGCGCGGCAGACCGCCGGTGATGTCCTTGGTGCGCGTCGATTCCTTGGGGATCTTCGCCAGCACGTCGCCCGGCCCCACTTCGTCGCCATCCTGAATCATCAGGTGAGCGCCGCGTGGCAGCAGGTACCGCTTGTGCGCCTTTGCGTTCTTGACCACGAAAGCAGGCTGGCGCTTTTCATCCGGTGAGTCGGCAACCACCCAACGCGAGAGGCCGGTGACTTCATCGACTTCCTCGTTGAGCGTGATGCCTTCCTGCAGATCCTTGAACTGCACCGTGCCGCCAATCTCGGTAAGGATCGAATACGTGTACGGATCCCACTCGGCCAGCAACTGTCCCAGCTTCACGTGCTCGCCGTCCTTCACCTTGAGGCGCGCGCCGTAAACCACAACGTAGCGCTCCTTCTCGCGGCCGCGCTCGTCCTGAATGGCGAGCGAACCGGAGCGGTTCATGGCGACCAGCGTGCCGTCCTTGCTTTCCACTGTGTTCAAGTTGATGAAGCGCACAAAGCCGTTGTTCTTGGCGTCGAGGCGCGACTTGTCTTGCACACGGCTTGCCGTGCCGCCCACGTGGAAGGTACGCATCGTCAACTGCGTGCCCGGCTCGCCGATGGACTGCGCGGCAATCACGCCGCAGGTCTCGCCCAGTTCCACCATGCGTCCCGAACCCAGGTTGCGCCCGTAGCACAGCGCGCAAACGCCGCGCCGCGACTCGCAGGTGAGCACGGAGCGAATCTTCACCCGCTCCACGCCCGCGCCCTGAATGGCCGAAGCAATGTCTTCGTCGATGCCCTGGTTCACGTCCACCACGATGTTGCCGTCGTAGTCCTTGATGCGTTCCAAGGTCACGCGGCCGATAATGCGATCGCGCAGCGGCTCGATGATCTCGCCCGACTCGACGATCGCGCCGACATAAATTCCTTCCACCGTCCCGCAATCGTACTCGGTCACGATCACGTCCTGCGCCACGTCCACAAGACGCCGCGTAAGGTAGCCCGAGTCGGCCGTCTTCAGCGCCGTGTCGGCAAGGCCCTTGCGCGCGCCGTGCGTCGAAATGAAGTATTCGAGCACGGTGAGGCCCTCACGGAAGTTCGCCGTGATGGGCGTCTCAATCACTTCGCCCGAAGGCTTGGCCATCAGTCCGCGCATGCCCGATAGCTGGCGAATCTGCTGCTTCGAACCGCGAGCGCCGGAGTCGGCCATGATGTAGATCGGGTTCATCGCGCCTTCATCGTCCGCGCGCTTCATGTTGCCGAACATCTCGTCGGCAACCTGGTCCGTAACCGCAGACCACATCTGGATGACCTTGTTGGAACGCTCGCCGTTCGTGATGGCGCCGTCCATATACTGCTTCTGGACTTCGATCACCTTCTTGTCGGCAGCGTCCACCGTGGTGTATTTCGAGTCCGGAATCACCATGTCATCCAGGCCAACCGAAAGCCCCGACTTGGTGGCGTAGTTGAATCCCAGCGACTTGATCCGGTCCAGCATGCCCACCGTTACTTCAAGGCCCAGGTTCTGGTTGCAGTAGTTCACCAGTTGCCCGATTCCCTTCTTCTTCAACAGGCCGTTCACGTATGGCATCCCGGGAGGCAGCGAGTCGTTCAGAATCACGCGGCCAACGGTGGTGGAGATGTACTCCTTTTTGAAGTCGACAGCCTCGGTGTGCGTCAGGTCCTGGTCGTCGTACGCGGTTGTCATGTCCAACACCTTGCCGGTATAGCGCAGGCGGATGGGCGACAGCGTTTCGACTTCCTTGGCTTCGAGCGCCATCAGAATCTCTTCCGTGTTGGCAAACACGCGGCCTTCGCCCTTGGCGCCCTTCTTGGCCTTGGTCAGGTAGTAGAGGCCGAGCACCATGTCCTGCGTGGGCACGGTGATGGGCTGGCCGGATGCCGGCGAGAGAATGTTGTGCGAGGCAAGCATCAGCACGCTGGCTTCGATTTGCGCCTCAGGAGACA
>Ga0302324_100026879_pt1 | contig 10982 bp, 6 predicted proteins | sample Palsa_T0_1_FD_201949 | JGI IMG/M metagenome (GOLD analysis project Ga0302324, IMG submission 201949) | Peat permafrost microbial communities from Stordalen Mire near Abisko, Sweden - Palsa_T0_1 | ecosystem: Environmental > Terrestrial > Soil > Palsa > Peat permafrost | place: Sweden: Abisko...
GCTGCGTAGGCAGCGACTACGTTGAACGCAACCAAGCGGTTGAGAGATGCGAGGTTGACAATGAGGCCGTAGCCACGCTCCAACACGTGCGTGCCGAAAACCTGGCACGCGCGGAGGGTTCCGATGGTTTCCTATCCACCACCTCGGCCCATTCTTCTTCCGGCACGGTGAGCGTCGGCATGCACTTGATTTTTCCGGACGCAGCGAATTGACGCAGTGAATTGAGGATGTCCACTTTGCCGAAGCGCCGCAGGGAGGAAGCGACTTAGTTCTTAGAGCGAAGTGCGGTGGCACACATCCGAGCAAGAGGCGCAGGGCTTGGCCCCCGCGGTTTTGCCTTCAGAGCTAAGGTTATAGGTCGTCATTATCACTCCACCTCATTCCTCCACCTCGGTGGTGAGCAAGCCGTCTTCGCGCAGCCGGCCAAGGATCTCTACGACGGCTTCCTCCGGCCTTCCGACAACGGTAACGGGCCAGGCATCCGACGGCACCTCCAGTGTCGCCAGCTGGCTGACGAGCAGGTCGGGGTTCATGTATGGATGGCGTCGTGCTCTCACGCGCTCTTGGATTAGAGAGGCGGGCGCCTGCAGATAGACAAGGCGCATCTCACGCTCTGAGAAGCCGTGGGCCAGCAACTCGCGATACTGCTTCTTCAGCGCCGAGCAAGCCAAAACGACGCTCTCGCTGTCTTGACGGTACTGGAGCATGCGCTCATGCACGGCCCTGAGCCACGGTTCCCGGTCAGCGTCGGTCAGTGCGATTCCGGCGGCCATCTTCCGCCGATTGTCCTCCGAGTGATAGTCGTCGGCATCCTCGAACCTCCAGCCCATGCGCGCGGCGAGCAAGGTGCCGATGGTTGTCTTGCCGACACCGCTCACACCCATCAAGACCACGATCATGCGTTGCGTCCCAGCAATTTGCCGCGGTATGCCCACAGTCCCAGCCCGGGATTTGGAATAAAGAAGACCTCTTCGCGGTCAACCTGGTTGTAGCCATAACGAAGCTTCTGCGGATCGTAGCGCGCCAGCATGGTTTTCAAATCACCATACTCAAAGCCCACGCCTTCAACCTCTTTTCTGGAGAGATGTCCAGGACACCACCTAATCGTGAACCGACCTTCGGACGAGCCGTGAATCAGATGAGCAGCGGCGCTCAGGTCATTGGCGAGATCCGCGTTGGCGCTCACGGCTTCGAGCGTGGTGGGTGTTCCGCGATAGCCGTACTTGCGGATGAGCGCATCGATCTCCCGGTCTTCGCCAAATTCCTTGATACCAGGCGCGAGGACAATCAGCTCCGCACCGTCGGCCAGTGCCATGCGTGTACGGTAGATGGCCTTGTTGCCCAGCCAGGTGCTGTGAAACTCTTGCGGATCGAGATACACAACCGCCTTCCGGATGGGGGCGTCCAGCGTCTCGAAGTTCACCTTCATGCTGAGAGCGGCGGCGTGGTGAAAGCACGCAACGTCGTCGCCGATGAAAAGGCCGCGCACCGCCAACCGGCCGTCATCCGTGCGTCCGACCACGGTGAGCACGTAGACGATGGGCAGATGTCGCAGGAAACGATCGGATGCGTAATTGAGAACGTTGCGCACGGGGTTCTCCGCCCGGCCCATGATTCGCTCCATCCCGTAAACCGCCCCTAGATAATGACTGCGGTTGATGCTCTCGCGCCCCCCTGTACCCACCAGAATATTCTTGTTGTAATTGGCCATGCCGATCACTTCATGCGGCACGACCTGGCCGATCGAAACAGTGAGGTCGAATCCGCCGCTCGTGATGAGCCGGTTCACTTGCGCCGGCCACGCATAGTTCAGCTTGCCTTCCGATTGCTCGTGGATGAACTCGGAGGGAACTTCGCCGAGGGTCTCGACATCGGTTCGCCAGTGATGCACGCGAAAAAGCTCGATTCGCATGGCGCCAAACATTCGCGTGATTTGCTCGGGACGCATCGCAGCATGCGTGCCGAGCGCAGGCAAAACGACCTTGAGTTGGTCGCCGAAATACTCCCCCGCAAAGCGCGTCAGGTCGCCGGCGCGGGAATGCAAGCGGCTCTGGTCAGGCGGCACGACCAGAACGCGGTGCCGTTTTCCGAGCTTCTGAAGACTTTCGACCAGCAGATCGCGCAACTGCTGCAAAGATAGATCGGTGTCAACAGTGCCCGTGTCGCAGTAAAGACTCATGCGGTGAGTTCCACCTTCCGGAGCCAGGGAGCGAGCCGCACAGAATGACCAGAGCCGGCAGGCGAACGCTGGCGGCGATGCTGAACAGGCCCGCATAGCGATGTGCCCGTTGCAGAATGTGGTCTGCAAAGAGAAAGAAAAAGAGGGCAAAGAGCCCGCCGCCGACCGATCCCGCCATGCCGCCGGCACCGACCCACTGAGCCCATCGTGCTGCTTGGAAACATATCCGACGTTGCCGTGAACAGATTGGCCGACCGGCCCTGGTGTGTATCAGCCGTAGGTCGCCTTAGACGCCAACGACAGTTTGAGCACATTCTAAAGTCCAGACCGGAAAGCACGGAATCCTTCGCGGTCAACAACGATGAGAGTTATCTCATTGCGGTGACCGCGTTATTTTGTCCGTCAGCTCAATTCGTGCGGCGGAACTTCCGACATATACATTGAAGTCTCCCGGGTTCACTGTCCAGTCATGGCTCTTGAGATCGTAGTAAGCGAAGGCCCTGCGGTCGAGTGCGACGGAAACACGCCGGGTTTCTCCCGCGTTGAGCTGCACCTTTGTGAATCCTTTGAGTTCTTTCAAAGGACGCGGGACGCTCGGCTGCACCTCGCCGACGTATACCTCAGCAACCTCGGCGGCAGCGCGAACGCCGGTATTGGTGACGTCGAAGCGGACGGCCACCGACTGGTCTCCGCGAGCGTGCTCCGGAGTGATCGAAAGATTTTTGTATGAAAACGTGGTGTAAGAGAGGCCGAAGCCAAAGGGAAACTCGGGTTTGATTTGCGTTTTGTCAAAGTGCCGATATCCGAGAAATAAGCCTTCGCCATAGACAACTTTTTCCCCCGTACCTTGCGGGTAATAATTGTCATGAACGGCATTGTCCTCCCAACTGCGCTCAAAGGAAACGGGCAGTTTGCCGGACGGTGAGTATTCGCCGAATAGAAGCTGTGCCAGAGCGGTGCCGCCCGCCTGCCCGGGATACCACGCCTCGAACAGAGCGGGAACATGATCGAGCCAGCTCCTCATGTCAACCGCGCCCCCGGATGTGACTACCACGATGATGTTCTTGTTCGCCGCGGCTAGCTGTTCGATGAGTTCGTCCTGCGCGGGAGGAAGCTCGAAGGTACGGTCGCTACCCTCACTTTCACTGTCGGGATTGAATCCAACTGCCACGACGACTGCGTCCGAGCGTGACGCCAGAATCTTTGCGGCCGCACTCACAGCCGCCTCAGAGCGAACAATGCCGAACTGAACCCTCGCATCGCCCCAACTCGAACGCCCGCGATATTCGAGTCGGACCTTATGCGCCGCCGCCTCCAGTTTCATGTGAACCTGAGCCACCCGGGCATAGGCATGTTCCCAATTATCGATGACCAGTTTGTCATCGAGGTACAGCCGGACGCCGCCTTCTTCTCCGGGACCTTGGACAAAGAGCAGGTGGTCGCCCGGAGCACCGGGCGTAAAATACCCGGCCCAGCGCGCCGAGATTTCATTCTCATTTACGTCGCCGAGAAAACGGCCGATCTTGACGTGCTGATCCGTGCGGCGTGCATAAGGTTCTCCGCTCAAAGCAGAATTCTTGAAGAACTCCGCGCGCAAGCCGGGCTGTTTGCCGTTCTCGTCGCTGCTGAAGTTGGTAGCCTCAGCCATTTCGGCGAGCGATGGAATGCCCCGCTCGTAGTACACCTTGGTTTGGGCTCCGACATATTCCGAAAGGCCTTCGAGGTAACTCACCGCGGTGAAAGGGCGCACCCCCGCACTGCCTCCGCCCACCACCTGCGCGGGATAGGCATCCGGTCCGATTACGGCGATTGAGCTGATCTTGGTCTTATCGAGCGGCAGCAGGTTGCCGTCATTTTTGAGCAGCACGATGCTGGAGCGCGCCGCCTCGAGCGCGACCCTTCCGCCCAACTCATTCAGAAGTGGGATGGAAAGATCGGTCTGCGGACGATCGACCCAGCCGAAACGAATTGCGGTCCGCAGAATGCGGCGGACTTTGTCGTCGATCGTTGCTTCGCTGACCTGGCCGGACTTCACGGCCGGCAGCAGGGTTGCGAGATTCATGAATTTGCCGGACGGCATTTCAAGATCGAGCCCACCATCGGCCGCGGCTATGCCATCGTAGGTAGCGTCCCAGTCGGACATGATGATTCCGTCGAAGCGCCATTCTTTCTTGGCCACAGCGGCGTTCAAGGATCCGTTCTGGGTCATATGAACGTCGTTGGTCAGATTATAGGAATCCATGATCGCGCCCACGTGCGCTTCTTTCACCGCAGCCTCAAACGTGGGGAGGTAAATCTCGCGCATGGTGCGCTCGTCGATGATGGAATCGCCGTTATGGCGATCGTATTCCTGGTTGTTGCCCATAAAGTGCTTAATGGTTGCACTGACGCCCTGAGCCTGCATGCCCTCGATGTAGGCGACGGCGGTGCGGGATGCAAGAAATGGATCTTCGCCGAAATACTCGAAATTCCTTGCGCACATCGGAGCACGATAAATGTTCACCCCCGGCCCCAACATAAAATGGACGCCGCGGGCGCGTGCATCCTGCCCAATCACCGCTCCGACGCGCTCGGCAAGTTCGGTGTCCCAGGTCGCGGCCAGACCGATGCCGCCGAAGGTTGTCGAAGGCCCATAATTACGAACTCCGATCGGTCCGTCCGACATTTTCAAACGGGGAAACCCAATGTGCTTTACTTCCCGAATGTAGAAATCGTCGACGCCGCCGATGAGATCGATTTTCTCTTCCAAGGAGAGTTGCCCGAGCATCGAGTCAGCACGGGCCTCGATCGCGGGGCTCGGGGCCACCGGCGCTTGCGGCCAAGCGGCAACTCCGACACTTACCAGAATCAACAGGAGCGCTAACTTGTTCTTCACGACCCCTCCAAAGGTCGGCTCTCGTTGCCAGAAGGACGCGCGAATCAGCCAACCGCTATCGCAAAAGACCGCATCGCTTTCCGTGCCGTCTCGAAATGCGCGCTCGATCTGACGTAGTTCGAAGTCGGGCTCGATTGCAATTCGCGTCAGCGGCCGGCTCATGTTCTGCTCTTCCTTGCCGTCCTCTGGGGAGCGTGCTGGAGTGGAGGACCGGTCGATTCCCGCACCACCAGTTCCGGCTCGATCGAAATTGTCTGAGGCCCGCGCCCTTTTCCTTCGCAAATGCGCTTCAAGAGGTGATCCGCCGCGAGTTCCCCCATCTGCCGCAGAGGCTGCCGCACCGTGGTCAGCCGAGGAGTCATGTAGGAAGATGCCTGAATATCGTCAAAACCGATGACCGAAACGTCCTCAGGCACTCGAAGGCCGGCATCGCGAAAGGCTCGAATGGCTCCAATTGCCGACATGTCATTAAACGCAACCAGCGCAGTGAACTTCTGCCGCTGATTGAGAAGTTGCTGCACTACCGGATAGCCGAGTTCTGGCGACGCCAGGTCGCGCTCCAGTTGGACGGTCAATTCCGGACAAACCTGGACGCCCCGCTCTCGCGCCATCGTCATGAGATTGCCAAAGCGATCGTCCGAATCGGAACTGAAGGGCTGGCCGTGCATGAACGCGATGCGCCGATGTCCCAGTTCCCACAGATGCCGCAGGATTAGTTCAGCGGCCCGGCGATGATCGAGTACCACATTTGTGATCCCGGGAATCTTGCCATGGCCAGCGATTGCCACCACCGGGATCGGGAGCCGGTGCGAGAGAAGAGTATCAATGGCGATGATCCCTTCGGCGCCTCGGCTCATCAGAAGCCTCGGATATTCTTCGATAAGGTCGGGTTTGTGGCGATGGTGTGCGCTCAGATAAAAATAACCCTCCCGCATCAAGTAGTCGCCAATTCCGCTCATCACCAGCGTGTGATACCCATCGCTCAGTTCCGGCGTCAGAACCCCGATCATGAATCCGCGTTTCAGGCTCAGCGACCGCGCAAAGAAGTTCGGCCGATAGTGCAACTCGCGCGCAGCCTTCTGGATCCGCTCTTTGGTATGTTCCGGAATCGCCTTCGCTGCCGGCGAGTCATTCATCACGACCGACACGGTCGCCGGGGACAGTTTCAGAAAGTCTGCCAGCGTTCGCAAGCTGACCGTCTTGGATGCTGAACCGCGCACGGGATCTCGAGGGCGTTCTTTTATGGGCATAAATAAAGAAGACCAAGAATAGCAGCTTCCGTTTTTCATAGGCCACATCCCGGTCTCCGACAAAAAAAACTCTTGACAGCGAACCGGATTCGAGAGCCTAATGTTTTCGCATTATACTAAACCGCTTTTGTTATTAGCTAAAGCGGTTTTGTAAATCGCAAAGGAGAAGGTGATTGAATCCGCCGAATCGAGGTGGAACCCTTCCCAGTCGTTTGGAAATTGCTTGGATCAGCAGCCGACCCCGAACCGTCGCCTGCGCGTTTCGAACAGTGGAACTCGAGAGCCCGTCCATAGGGGATGGGATCCACGTTGAGCTAAGGAGAAACTCCATGACGCGTTTCATCCGCTGGACACTCACGTTTTCCTTCCTGGTCTGCATCGCGGCACCGGCACTTTCACAGAGCAGGAATACCGGTGAGATTCGAGGCACGGTAACGGCGGCGGGAGCCGTCGTGCCGGGCGCAACCGTTACCCTTATCAATGTTGATACGGGAGTGACGAAGGATTTTGTCACCAACACAGACGGTCTCTACGACACCGTTTCGACACCCGCCGGAAGATACAACATCAGCTTCACGGCCAAGGGCTTCAAGAGACTCGTGCGCGGCCCCGTCACGCTCGAGGTGGATGTGATCACCGAGGACGCCAGCCTGGAAGTCGGTTCGGTAACGGAAACGGTGACGGTCGAAGCAGCCGGTGTCCCGCTCCTCGAGACCGAAACCTCTCATCTGGGGACGGTCCTCGAACTGAAAACTGTAGGCGAGTTGCCCCAAGTCGGCTTTGGAATTACCGGCAACGATTGGGCGAACTTCAACATACTGCTTCCCGGAGCTTCGAGCTCTCCTACTCAGCCTTCCTCGGAGGGTAGCGGCGCTTACAACGCCGGAGACGCCGTCTCTCTCAACGGAAATCTGCCGAATTACGCCAATTACCTGCAGGACGGCGGCGTGGTTCAATTACCGGTGAGCAACAACGTGGATAACACGTTGTTTGAGGCCGTGCAGGAAGTTCAGATCAATACCTCTTCGTTCTCGGCAGAATATGGCATTGGCGGCGCGGTGTTCAACCAGATCACCAAGAACGGAACCAACAGTTTTCACGGATCGGCCTACGAATATTTTCAGAATAATTATCTAAACGCAGCTCCCTACTTCGAGGTTCCGAACCCGAACTCAACCGGACCTGTCCTCGTCCCGGCAAGCCCAGCGATTTTGCGGTACGACGAGTGGGGCGGCTCGATCGGCGGGCCGATCATCAAGAACAAGTTGTTTTTCTTCTTCGTCCGCGACAAGATCTATGAAAACGGCGCGGCGCCGCCAACGACCGGCAGCACTCCGACACTGGCCGAAAGAGGTATGGGGCCGCTGGCACCGAACCTCGATTTCACCGCGCCCGGCCTCCCAACCCTTTTCGATCCCGCTAGCTGTAGTACTCCGGGTTGTAATCGGACCTCATTCGCCGCGGAGAACATCGGACCGCTCGCCGGCCTAAACGTGATTCCGGCGCCTGGTAATGGCGCCCCCGGCGAGAGCACTCTCGATCCAGTGGCGGCAAAGATGCTGACGTTGTTCCCGCTGCCTAACGCCGGGGGCGCGGCCGCCCTCAACAACAACTTCACCACCATTCTGCCCGTTCCCGAGCCGACACTCAGATATTTTGGGCGCATTGACTACGATCTTTCGCAGAAGAACCGCTTGACCTTTTCGATCGGCCAGAAGAACACCCTGGAGCCGATGAAGTACGGGCCGTTTCCGTGCCCGCTCAACTGCTTTTCCGGGGACGTGGACGGTTACGCCGTGCAAGCGACCGTTACCTCGACCCTCACCCCGACTTTGGTGAACGAATTCCGCATGGCTTATACCAAGCAAGGCAACTGGTTCACTCCCGATTCGGTTGGGTTTAACAATGCCACGACTCTCGGTTTGCAATACGCTAAGGCAAATGTTTTGCCGTCGCTATCCTTCCAGGGTAACGGCCTCTGTTGTTCGGGCGGCGTGGCGCCGGGTACGAACGCCACTTACATTGAGAACCTCTATGATCCGTCCGATACCATAACGCTGATCCACGGCAAGCACATCCTGCATTTCGGCGTTGAGGTATTGATGGGCCAGCCCAACGTGACGCCGTGGGGAAACGTTACCGCGGGCAATTTCACCTTCACCGGCAACTTTACGTCATCGCCCACCGTTCCGAATTCGGGAGCCGGTCTCGCTGATTTCCTGCTGGGCGATGTGGGAAAGTGGAGTGCGAACAACACCGCAATCCAATATGGGCGACTGAAGAGTCCGCAGTTGTTCGTCCAGGATGACTTTAAGTTCCGCCCGAACCTTACCATCAACCTCGGCTTGCGCTACGTAGCGACCACTGGAATCACGGAAAAATTCAACTCCATCGGAGGGTTCGATCCGAATTCCATCTTGTCCTGCAGTGTCGATGGAAACGGCACTCCTTGCGGCGCTGCCAACGGCTCATTAGGATCGATGTGGTTCGCTCCTCAGAACGACCGAACTTCATTGCAGAAGCCGATTTACGACATTTTCCTGCCGCGCGTTGGCTTTGCGTGGTCCCTCAAGAACGATACAGTCATCCGAGGTGGGTTTGGGATGTACTCGTATAACTTTAGCGACGATGATTACGGAAATGGACTAGGACTTGGGGCGCCGGATGAATTTAACGGTAGCTTCACGGATCCAAACGGGGGAGCCGGCCGTCCCGTACTCACTCTCTCCGCCCCAGCGAACGTAGCGGATCCGCTCCTCGGTTACGTGGGAGGGACCAAAGTGCCTTCTGCGTATCTCAACGTTACAACCTACAACGGCGAGACTTATGTCCCGTACCACGTCCCGGTCGGTAGAATCAATCAATGGCAGCTGAGCGTGGAGCATGAGTTCCTTCGTAACTACGTGGCGACCATTGCCTATGCGGGAAGCCATGGCTCAAATCTGCAATACGGGACCGACATTAACCAAATCACCAGCCCAGCTGGCTTGGCCGCGATTGGGACAGCGGGGGCGCTCGTTCAAGCAGACCGCCCCTTCCCTTATTGGGCATCCCTTCAGGGATACAACTACAACGCCACTTCGAATTACAACTCGCTGCAAGGTACGATCACCAGACGTTTTTCGAACGGCTTGCTGTTCAGCTTCAACTATGTTCACTCCCACTTCCTGGATGACCAGGATTCGGGAGGTTGGGGGAGCCGCGGCGGAACGCAGTATTGGCAGATTGGGAACGATCCCGGCGCCAATTACGGCGATTCGAACTTCGACGTTCCAAACGCCTATAAGGGATACGTATCTTACGAGTTACCGTTCGGCAAAGGCAGAGCCTATCTGAGCGGCAGCACCATACTGGACGAAGCGATCGGTGGATTGAGGGTTTCCGGGACCATGATCACTCAGAGCGGAAATCCATTCACGGTGGTCAACACCAGTAATTTGAACTCTGACTTTACCGGCTGCGCCAATAACGTTGGCGGTACCGCAACCGGGGGCGCCGTAAGCAACGGTTGCAACTGGTTTCCGAACGTTATCGCATCCACGCATGTCAGCGATCCAGGCCCGAGCGAGTGGTTCAACACTGCGGCCTTTGCCAATGCCTGGACTGCAAAATCAGGGCTCCCGTTTGCGTTCGGCGATGAGGGCAGAAATTCGCTAAGAGGACCGCGCCTGACCGTTTTTGATATGTCATTCGCCAAGGACTTTGCCTTCGGAGAACGGGTGAAATTGGAAGTGCGGTCCGACTGGGTTAACATCTTCAACCACCCCAGCCTCAACATTCCGGGCCAAACGTTTGGCGGGTCTAATTTCGGGGAGATCAGCAACGCAACCCTGGGCAATGGCGTTACGGTTGGCGCTCGCACCGGTCAACTCAGCGCTCGCATTTCGTTCTGATATGCGGTGTCCACCGCCGAAAGGACGGCAGTTCGCTGCCGTCCTTTCTGTCTCGGGATGATCGAGGTGTAGGGAAGATCGGGATTCTGGGGTGCAACTCGTCCGCCGTACAATCGTGACATGAGCGCAAAAGAAGTCGTTGTCTTGTTTGGGGTGGTTCTATTTCTTGGGTTGCTGTCGTGTTTTTCGCAATCGAACCCTGGCCGTCACGAACAAATCGAATTGCACAGCCGGAAGGCTGCGGACTACCTAAAGGAGAACAGGCCCGATCTAGCAGCGTCCGAATTTAAAGCCATTCTTGCCATCGATCCGAAGAATGTGGATGCCCACGGCAATCTTGGCGCGGTGTTGTTCTTCCAGGAGGAATACGTGGAGGCAATTCCACAGCTGCGCGCCGCGCTGAAGCTGCGTCCCGCCCTGTGGAAAACCCAAGCTCTTCTCGGCATTGCTGAGAAGCGGACGGGTGACATAGAGGCGGCCCGCCGCGATTTGGAGAAAACGTTTCCCAACGTACCCGAGGAAAAGATTCGGGTTGAAGCTGGCATGGAACTGATCGAAATCTATTCCGGGACGGGCGACCTGGAGAAAGCCGCGGCCACCGTGAGTGGTCTTCGGAAGTCAGAACCTGCGGATGGAGCGCTGCTCTACACGGCTTATAGAATCTATTCCGATCTTGCCGACGAGGCGCTGCTCAGCTTGTCCGTGGTCGATCCGAATTCCGCCCGGATGCGCCAAGCCATCGCGCACGAACTGGCGAAGCGCGGGAACATCGAGGAAGCAATCGA
>Ga0302324_100026884_pt1 | contig 10982 bp, 5 predicted proteins | sample Palsa_T0_1_FD_201949 | JGI IMG/M metagenome (GOLD analysis project Ga0302324, IMG submission 201949) | Peat permafrost microbial communities from Stordalen Mire near Abisko, Sweden - Palsa_T0_1 | ecosystem: Environmental > Terrestrial > Soil > Palsa > Peat permafrost | place: Sweden: Abisko...
GGAGTCGCGCCCCGGTCTACGGCCGCGGGGGGGGTGGGGATTGTGCAAATTGGGCAGGAGTGCGCAGGTTGGGGGGTGTGGGCGGGGTTTGAAAATAAAATCGGACGTCTAAAACCAATTCGCGGTTTGCGAAATAATAAATAGCTCTGTTTCAATTATATGGCGGATTTTCATGAACTATCCCATGAGCACACGGGAACGGCGCTCCGTCCGGCTGCTGGTAAATATTCTGTTTTCAAGGATCTGGCGTGGAGGCGCGACTTCCACCTGAGTCGAGGATAGCATGGCGGCGCTACGGATTCGGTTCTTCTGTTGGACCTAGACGTGTGTTTTCAGTGGGAAGGCGGATACGAAAGGCGTCATTCGGCGATCAAGCAGTATGGCTCGAGGCGGTCCTATTAGCCAGTACTGGCTAGTACCGTATCCCGCGGCGGGTCCGGCCGCCAATGCTATACTCTGAACAGCCTGAAGGGGTTGGCCGTAACCACTGTTACCGTCAAGCCTTAACTCTTCCCGGAGGTTCGGCATGCCAGTTCGTACCGTGTGTTCGGCCCTGCTGTCCGCGCTGTTACTCGCATCTGTCAGCCCGGCGCAGACTCCGGTCACTTTCTTTCAACCCACCAGCCTCGGCGATTGCTACGCGGTCGCAGCCGCGGATTTCAATGGCGACGGCAATCTCGACGTAGCCTGTGCCGGAGACACTCTCACCATCTGGCTGGGCGACGGCCACGGTCACTTCCATCAGACGAACCAAGTGCTCCCTTACGAGCAGGTACAGGTGGTCACCGGCGATTTCAACGGCGACGGCCGCCCCGATCTGGCGATTGCCGGTTCCGGCCAGGTGATCCTGCTGCCCGGCAGAGGCGACGGGACCTTCGGTACCCAGATCGTCATCGCGAATTTGACATCCGTCGCGCTGGCCGCCGCCGACCTCAACCAGGATGGCCGTCTCGATTTGCTGGTCGGCGTAGCCGATGCGAATCCGCCCTCCGCGGTGGAGGTCTTTCTGGGCAACGGCAATGGCACGTTTCAGAAGCCCATCGTCACCGGCGTCACCACCGCGCTCTCCGTGAATATCGCTGTTGCGGACTTTAATGGGGATGGCATCCCCGACATCGCCTCGGCCGACAACGACGAACTCGAGGTGGTCTTAGGCGACGGGGATGGCACATTCGGGCCGCCCATCGTTACCGCTATCGGGATCTCCAACCAGCCGTTCGCGATCGCCGACTTTACGGGCGATGGGATCCTGGATGTGGCCCTCAGCTACAGTTCCAAAATCTACGTTTACCAGGGAAACGGCGACGGCTCATTCTCCCCGGGTCCGGTCACATCCGGTGCGGTGGGAGCGGCACTGTTGGCCGCCGATCTTAACGGCGACGGCCGTCCCGATCTGGTCATGGCAGGCGTCGGCATTGCGCTGAATCGGGATGGCGGAGCATTCGAGCCGGCCGAATGGTACCAGGATCTCGACCTCGCAGCCGGCGTGGCGGGCGATTTCCGCAATCTCGGCCGGCCCGACCTCATGGTAGCGGGCGGCTTCTATCCGAACGATGGGACGGGCCACTTCCACGCGCCTCGTTCCTTTCCGATCACATCGTGCGGCGGCGGCTGCCACCTGATCGCGGGGGACTTCGACAACGATGGCAACCTGGACGCCGCCGCAGTCGCGAACGATACGGTGCGCGTGTACACCGGTACCGGTGGCGGCAACTTCAACGACTTTCGCCAATCCTCGTTTTCGCTGCCCGACAGGGAGTTGACCAACGCCGCGACCGCCGCCGATTTCAATAGTGACGGCAACCTCGACTTAGCCGTAGGTTCCGGGAACTACGTCAAGGTGGAGGGACAAGTCGCCCTCCTGCCGGGCAACGGCGACGGAACATTCGGCCGGCCCGCCGTGGTGTACACCGGCTATCCCGTATACGGCCTGGTTACCGCCGATTTCAAACTCGACGGCCACGCGGGCCTCGCAATCGGCACGAAAGCCGGCTTAGTCGTGATGTGCGGGAATGGCGCGGGCGGATTCACGACTACCGCCGCGATCCAGGGCATCGCCAACACGAGTTCCGTCGCGACCGCGGATTTCAATCAAGACGGCACCCCGGACCTGGCCACCGCCAGCGACGTTTACCTGGGCAATGGCGACGGCACCTTTCGCCATGCGTACACGCTGGCGCAAGCCGCCAGCCTGGTTCAAACCGGCGATTTCAACGGCGATGGCATACCCGATCTGGTCACGTCCGACGGCTACAACATCATCGTTTGGCCCGGGATCGGCGATGGCACTTTCGGCCTTCCGATCGCCGTCACCACGAACCTGTCGGAATCGGTGTTCCTGGTGGCGGATCTAAATGGCGATGGCATTTCAGACATCGCGGTGACGGCCACAAACAACATCTCCAGCTCATTGCTCCTGTATCTCGGCAGTACGGACGGCAACTTCCGCCCGGAAAACGTGGCCAATGTGCCGCCCTTCGGCGACGCGCCGATCTCATCCGGCGATTTCAATAACAATGGCCGTACCGATCTCTTGTTCGTGAGTCTCTTCAACCAGATCATGACTCTCACTAACGCCACTCAGTAGGAGATCCCCATGCGATTGTCTAATCTCGCGACCCTCATCGTACTGGCAGGAACCGCGGCGGCCCCCACTCATGCGCAGATCCTCGCGACCTTCCTGGAACCGCGGCACTTCGGAAAAGGTCTCGCTCAAGCCATCGCCATCGCGGACTTCAATGGCGACGGGATACCGGATGGCGCCACCATAGGCTCGGATCTTTCGGTATATCTGGGCACCGGCGACGGCTCGTTCCGGGAGCAGACGCCCATCGGAATTTCGGGCTCCGCGATCGTAACGGCCGACTTCAATGGCGATGGCTATCCGGATCTGGCCGTGGCTGCGGGAGCCACCCTGGTTGTCCTGCTGGGCAACGGCAACGGCACCTTCCGCGCGCCCGTCTCCTATCCGGCGCTGGCAGCCTTTATCGCCTTAGGGGATTTCAACGGGGATGGCAGCACCGACATCGCCGTTTACGGCCAGCCCGGAGGCGATGTCAACGGCCAGGTGCAAGTCTTTTTCGGCTCTCCGGCCGGCACGTTCGCGCCAGGTCCGGTCACTTCCACCATTCCTTCCGGCATCCCACTCGCCATCGTGAGCGCCGATTTCAATGCCGACGGCAAAGCCGATCTGGCCCTGACTTGCGCGATCTATCATGAGATTGGCGAGGTAGTCGTCTTATCCGGCAACGGCGATGGCACATTCGGTAGCCCCGCTGCCTATCCGGATGCCACCGCCAGTTACCTCGACGCGCTGGTCACCGCCGATTTCAATGGCGACGGCGCGCCGGATCTGGCCTACGTGTCGAACGCCGCGGAGGTGGTGGTGTTGCTGAACAATGGCGCCGGCATGTTCACCCCGCTCACGCCTATTAAGCTGGCCGCGACCGCCATTTCGCTGGCTGCGGCCGATCTGAACGGCGACGGCATCCTGGATCTGCTGGCCGCGGGCGCCGGCATCGGCACGGTCCTGCGGGGCAGCGGCAATGGCGCATTCCGCGAAGCCGGACAATATGTCCTGGCGTACGAATCGACAGCCCTGGCCATCGCCGATTTCAACGGCGACGGCATTCCCGACGTCGCGGCCACTAACGGCACGAATTCCGAGGCTGCGCCGCCCGTGCAGCCCCCGTTGTCGCTGATGCTGGGCAGCGGCCAGGGCGGTTTTGAAAGCTCGCGCGCGTTCGAAGCCAGCGCGGCGCCCAACGGCATCGCGGTCGGCGATTTCAACCGCGACGGGAACCTGGACCTGGCCGTTTCCAACTACAGCCCCTCGGTGCACGGCGCGTCCTCGATCTCGGTCCAACTGGGCGACGGCCACGGCGGCCTGGGCAAAGCCATAAACTATCCGGCCGCCAAGCCGACGGCCATCGCAGTCAGCGACGTGAATCCGGACGGCAAGCCCGACGTGGTCTTCGTCGGGCACAATTGCGTGGGCGTCCTGCTAGGCAATGGCGAGGGCGCGTTTTCGCCGGCCTCCTACAGCCCGTGCCCCGACTGTGGCGGTGTCCTGCTAGTGGCGGATTTCAATGGCGACGGCAAACCGGATTTAGCCACCGCCGATCTCAACCAGGGGGGAGTCGCGATTCTGCTGGGTAACGGCGATGGCACCTTTCAGCCCCCGGTGTCCTATGGAGCCATCAACCCGGCCTCTCTTGCCGGCGCGGATTTCAATGGCGACGGCTACCTTGACTTGGTAGCCAGCGTCGCCGGAAGCGCAGGGGGCACTTATATCCTGATGGGCAATGGCGACGGCACATTTGGCGCGCCGGTTCTGCTGAACGGGGCCGGTCAATTCGCCGTGACCGGCGATTTCAACGGCGACGGCAACGCGGATATCGCCATGTTGCTCAAGAACGGAAACGGTGTGGCCATCTACCTAGGCAACGGAAAAGGCTCCTTTTCGCCGGCATTCACGGTGGAGGCTGCCGTGGGCGCTCCGCTTTTGAGCGCCGATTTCAATAGCGACGGCGTTACCGATCTGTTCGCTCCGGCCGCCTCCGAAGTCGCCAACGTCGACGGATTGTCCACGATTCTTCTGGGCAATGGCAACGGCGACTTTTCCATCGACCCGCACCGGTACCTGATCGATGCGTCGAACGGCGTCTACGCGGCAGTGGGCGATTTCAATAACGATGGGAAGCCGGATCTGGCCACGACCGGCTACGGCAATACCGTTTGGATCATTTTGAATAACACGCGCCATTGAGGCTTGACTGAACCTGGATAGAAGTCGGGAGTCAGGAGACAGAATGACGCGCCGGCGTTAGGGGCGGGGCGCAGGCATCCTGCGTAACGCGAACAGGATTGCCGTTGCGGCGGGCATAACGGGCTAACGTGGAAGCTACAACGTGTTTGAAGATATCGGATTCACGCCAGCGTAAGCTGACACAGCAGGAAGCGGCGCGGCTCTGCGGCACGGATCAGCCAACACTTTCCAAAGTGTTGCGCGGCCGCATGGAGACCGTCACCATGGACCGGCCGACGGGCTGGCTCAACGCGCTTGGGCGGGATGTGGAGATCATCGTCAGGCCGGTCCCGCGGCCCTCCGACAAGGGCGGGTGCGGGTGAATTGAAGCCACGTGACGGTCGAAGCACGAGGCGGCGCCTTGTAGTCGGCGAGCGACGGTCATGAAAGTCTCTAGCCTAATTCTCGCAAACGACGGCGGCATCGGCGGAGGCTATCCGAGTTGATTTCAGCAGTGGCGGGCCGCCAATGATCCTGCACGAATTCGAGCATCCGCGAGGTGTAACCGGGTCCTATGGAGCGTCCGCTAGCCGGCCTCGGAACAAGATCTCTTCGGACATCCGCTTTACGGGCTTTTGACCCCAGGGAAACGAGGACCTGCTTGGGATCGTCCAATTGGTCCGGCCTGGCAGGGATCAAGATCCTGCGGATACCCAAGAAGCCCGCCAACGCCTCCGCGTCGGCCAGCAGCCAAGATTCCAGTTCCCGCACGGCGACGCGGAAACACATCAATTCCGCGGGGCGGGGCAGCCAGTCCGCGACGAGCGCCGCCGGACATTCCGCATCGCGGTCCAAATCAACGACGACTATCCAGGGACGGAATCTCGCGTCATGGTTGAAGCCGGCTATGCGCTCCCGCAGAAACGCCTTGCCTTTCTGGCCGAAGACGCGATCGAGGCCGAGATCCAGATCGAGAAGGATGCGGCGAAGGACGGCCTCGTCCAATACGCCTTCTACCGCGGCAGAGAAGTATCCGGCGAGGCTGGTCGGCGTCATCTGATTGCGAACAGCGGCAACTGTTCCGCTTGGGCAGGACGAGTGAAAGGCATCACGGCATCGGGAAGAGAAAGTCCGCCTTCGAGAAGACTGACAATCTGTTGGAAGCGCTTTACCGGACGAACCATGGTGCCTTCACGCTCCGGTACCAGCAAAAACGCTTCGTCCAATCCGATACCGGGGTCAGCGAGGATAGATGGCGAGTGCGTGCTGAGGATCACCTGACGGCCGGTTCGGCTTTGCATACGCGCGAACATTTGCGGCAGGTGAGTGACGACCTCCGGGTGGAGCGAGAGCTCCGGCTCTTCCAACAATAGGGGTCCGGAACCCTCCAAGGTGGCCCATAAGAGACCCAAAAGGCGCAGTGTGCCGTCCGAGAACTGTTCTTCGTTCTGCCAGGCGCCTTGCGGCCGCCAATGCTCGTACTTGCCTTTGAGGTGAGGCGTTCCATTGGTTTTGTCGCGATCGAATTGCAGCTCTTTGAGCTGCGGCACGGCAACGCGTAGCACCCCTTCGATGCGGCGCAGCCAGGCGTTTCTGGTTTTCTCCGGAGTTCTGGCGATTTGCTCCAACAGATCGCCTCCGTAAGGATCGTTGCTCCTTCCGGCGGAACGGTCCGGCTCGCGCACCAACTGCGGCACGACGTGCTGGTAGCGTATTGACCGGAAAAAGTCGGCCACATCCCGGAACTCGCGGTTTACATTGATTTGTTCCAGGTAGGTTTGCGTCAGGCGTTCGGGATCTTTCGCGTCCTCCGCGTTCGGGCGGGTCCACAGTTGCGTACCAGCGCAGGAGACACGCTCCTTTTTAATGATCGGCCGGCGCTGATTGTCTTGGGAAAAGCGCAGTTCGTATTCCCAGGCGTTTGGCGTGTTGTCAGATCCGATTTGAACTTCGATGACGATGTCGGGATGGCGGCGCGCCGAAAGGCTGCGCAGTCTGGTAACGCCGCCGCGATGTGGGCCGGCGGCTTCTTGAAACCCTCCTCCGACATTCACAATGTCGTTCAGGAATCGAAAGACGTCCAGCAGGTTGGATTTACCCGAAGCGTTAGGCCCCACCAGAAAAACGCGTCTCTGCAGATCCACGTCCACTTGGGTGAAGTTCCGCCAGTTCTCCAAACGGAGCCGTCGAAAGATCAGCGTGCTGGGAGCCGCATCGTTCATAAGGACTGCTTACCAGTTATCACGATAGCAAACGACTAGGTCGCAAAGTTGAAAACATGGCGGCCAGCGGGGATAAATCCCCGCGCGGGCTCAAGCCCGCCCCCCATGGCGCTGCATCGGCCTTACCTTCGCTCGTCGGTGGCCGCTTCGAGGTAGATATTGCGGGCGACGCCGTTGACGGTCTGTGCGGCCAGGCGCTCCAGAACTTCCGCGCGGAAGCGCTTGTCGCCGGCTACTTCCGCCAGTTCCAGAGCCAGTTGCAATTGGCCTTCGGCGGCGGCTTTACGGGCACGCTGCAGGATGGCTTCGGGGCCGCCGGCGGCTTCAGCCAGCGCGCGATTGAGCGGCGCGGGATCGCCGCCATTGAGGTGCGCCGGATCGAAATCGTACCAGCCGGTGTATTGGCGGAAGACGCCGTTGACGGCCCACTCCACCGTACCGTAAACCGGCTGCAGGTAGGGCTGCGCGGCGAGGTCCGGTGGGAGGCGCACCTCCTGGCGGATTTGGTAGAGCGGCTCGCCCTGGTTGATGCGCTTGACGGTTTCGTCATGCACGAAGCGGATGGCGCGCGCGTAGTTGGCGAGGGCTTGGTCGATGGCGTCGCGTCCCGTGAGCGGGCGGCTGTGCGAGCCGACCAGGAAGGCGGGATGCAGTTGGCGCATGCGATCGAGTGAGGCGGCCCATTCGAGAACCGGACGGTCGGGTTTGCCGGGGCTGGCCAGCATAGGAAAGCTCCAATAGAACAGATCGCCGGGGAGCAGCGTTTCGAAATCAGGGAGCCAGACCATCAGGTGATCGACGGTTTCGCCGAGCGTGTGATATAGCTCGATGCGCACGCCGCCATCGGTGAACTTGAACTCTTCGTCGAAGGTGATTTGCGGGGGGATGTAACCGCTTTCGGCGGGATGCAGGAGGTCGACACCGAGGGTTGCGCCGCGGGCTTCGCGAGGCACATCGGCGGCCCATTGCACTTGGTTCAGCGTGCGGTTGTAGCCGGCCATGAGGCGATATTTGCGCATTTCTTCGATGTGGTTCCTTTGCGCGATGACCTTGCTTTCGGGGCCGGCGAAGACTTTCGCGCCGTGGATGTGATCGCCATGGAAGTGGGTGTAGACGATGTAGCTGACGGGCAGCGCGGAGATTTTGCGGAAATCGTTGAGGGCGGCTTGCGCGGGGGGCTGGCCTTCGGTGGTATCGACCACCACGACGCTGCGGTCGGTCAGGATGAAGATGACGTTGCCTAGCGCGTAGCCGGTGGCGCAGTAGACGTGCGGGTTGACACGGATGAGCTCCGGGGTGGATTGGGAGAGTTGGGCGGCGGCGGGGAGGGCGGTGAGAAGGAGGAGGATGGGGCGGATGTTTCGCATGTGTTTACTTTATCAGCGCGGCTACCGCCCGGATTTGTGCTTTTCTAAAGCGGGCATTTGCCGCTTCATGAATTCCGTTGAGCGCCGGCTCCAGACCTTGCCTTTGGCATAATTTAGGTACAATACAGACTGTCCGATTACGAGCCAGGTCCGAATTGCATCAAACTTGTGAGGCGCCCCTCAATTGATCCGTAAATTCAGGGAGGTGTTTGGCTTGAAGGCTTCATTCAAAGTTCGCCATCTCTTTGTGCTTGGCGCGGCCGCGGCCGCGTGCTGTACCTATGCGGGCTACGACCGACTGCTTGGACGTGGCGTCGTTTGCGAGATGGCCAGTGCCGTGGTTTTCGGCTGCCTCGCTGCTGGCTGGATCCACCATCCGGACCGTCGGAGACCGAAGGCGAAGCACGACCCTGACAAGGCCTTAGAAAAAGTGCAGCCGAAACTCAATTCGCCTTTGCTTTTTTCTGCGATGGCGGTTTTTCTGGCTGTTTTCCCCTTTTCAGTTTTCTTGCGTGCGGTTGGTTTAGGGCCCGGCATATTATTCATCGTTTGCTTTAGTTACCTGTGGGCTGGCCTGAAGGGCGAGCATACCCCGCATAGTATTGTGGCCCTGCTTCTCCTTGGAGTCTTTGTGTGGCTGTGGGGAGAGGCCGGCAAGCCCGGATTGGTGGTGATGCCAGTCGACCTTCCGGAGGGCAGGGAGGATATGGAGTTTACTGCGGACGGGGTCGCCAATGCGCTGCAGACCGAGCTTGAGCACCTCGGGGCCAACGAGGATCGAAGAACTCACGGCGATACGGAGGCATCTATGGTTCTCACCCGTGAGCTTGGTACCAGGAGCTTCCCGCATAATCCTTGGTACAAGGAAGGTCAGCACCTGGTCGGACTGCAAGCTGGCCATTTGGTGATTGGAACGGCAGTTGAGGGCCTGCCCCTATCCGGCATCTATCACGTTCTCCGCCACCTGCGCGGCATGCAGCTATTGGAGACGCAAGTGCTCTTGGGCAATGACCGAAGCCTCACACTCGCGTTGCGCCGCTCCAATGGTCCGTTGCCGTGCACGAGTGAATGGGTTTCACGTGCGATCCTTTCCGACGCAGAACTGCCCGGCCTGCCTAACGATGACGGCCGGGCCGCTGTCGACCGATTGTGGGAGGCCACTCGTCAGGTCCGGGAGGGGATTCCTAATGGTCGCGACAGCATTGGCTGCCGGCCCGGTGTTTTCCGCCGTGCCCTGAATGCGCTCGATATTATGCCCTTGCCCACTGCCGAGGACGAACGAATTGCCAACGTCACCGCTCGCGGTCTGGAGGGCGATGCGCGGTTGTCCACCGCACTCCATTTCGCCGCCCTGCAGGCGATGGAGCACCTCTCTAGCGTGGGATTGGCCGTCTACTATGATAATACCAGCAAGTATCAGTCATCTTTTGACTTCTATAAGAAATCGGTACCGGACCTGCTGCGTGAAGCGCACGAAGCCGCTCCTTATATCGAGGGGTTTGCTAGACGAGAACTTGCAATTGCATTTATCCGAATTGGGGACTTTCAGAGCCAGCTACGGAACGAATGCGTTGCCTCGGATAAGTCCCACCAACTCAGCGAACGGGCGTACAGGCTTGCCGTCGCTGTCTATCCGGGCGACCTTCAGGTCCTGGCGAGGGTCGGTTATGGTTACCTGATTCGTGCCAAAGAACGCGAGTGGGCGGCGCAATTCTGTGGTAGGTCAGGCGACAGCAGTGATTTTCTTGGAAAATCGGTAGAGCGTCTAAAGGAAGCTGTACAAGCCGGCGAAAGGCCCGAAGCCTTGCGACGCCATGGGTTGGTCCGAAGAGATGAAATGCTGGGATGGGCCTATGCCAACCTCGCTTATGCGTTGACGGTGTATCACACAGGTAGAAACAGTCCCTACGGCGACCCCGCGATCATGGCAAAGAAGGCTGTCGGCTCCTCGCACGAGGAAGACCTACGAGCACTGGCCGCAAACGTATATGTCCGGTCTCGGGTGGCGCCTCCGTGTGCCACTATCCGCCAGGAGCTGGATAAGATCGAGGATCCCGTCTCGGCCGGGCCGGCGCTGTCCCTACATAACTATCTGCTGATTGAAGAACAGCTCTGGGCTACGTACGATTTGGCAATTAAGTCGTGTCCGAATGAGTTCCACACGGAGCCATTGAGGGGCTCCTGGCACAAATTCGTGTTTGAGTCGTTGCTTGCCCTGGACTATCTTCAGAGTGGAATTACGAATCCGGACCAGGTGTTCGCTGGACTTGATAATGACAGCGGAAGAATTGATGAGCTACGAAAGAATGCTGATATTTCTGCCGCGATTACCTTGCGGCGGGCAATTCTTAAAGAGGATTCAAAGGCCGCAGAAACGAAGTCGGGCGTTTGCAGTGTTCGCGAGGCGACGGGCTCTCCGGCTTCAGCGATCGCGCGCGCGCAGAGCTTGTGCGCGAAAATTGAATCCATCCAATGCACGCCAGGCTCCGATTGGTTCCGCATGGCGTCTCGCGCAGTCAACTCTTCTCGGGACGACCCATATCTGCGGGCGAATCTTTGCACGGTATTATTAAAGTCCAATAAGCCGGCGGAGGCTCTCACTGCGATCCAGGACGCCGTCCGGCTGAATCCTGGGGAGCCGCGGCT
>Ga0302324_100026890_pt1 | contig 10981 bp, 11 predicted proteins | sample Palsa_T0_1_FD_201949 | JGI IMG/M metagenome (GOLD analysis project Ga0302324, IMG submission 201949) | Peat permafrost microbial communities from Stordalen Mire near Abisko, Sweden - Palsa_T0_1 | ecosystem: Environmental > Terrestrial > Soil > Palsa > Peat permafrost | place: Sweden: Abisko...
ACTACCTCCTGTGCATCGTGCGCGCGAGCCAGGTCGTCGCCCTCCTGCCGGAAGCGATCACGCGGTTGCGCCCCGATCGGCCGCAGACCTGGATCAGCGGACCGTCCGCGACCGTCGACATCGAGTTTGAACGCGTCGAAGGCGTGCACGGGCCGCGCACTCTTGAAGTCATCATCGTCGAACCATCCTGAGATACGGCGTCCGCCATGGTCGCGGAGGTATGTCGTGGCTGGCGTCATATGGTGGCTGCTTCCGGCGGAGGGCCCGTGGCGATTGGCAGGCAAGCCTGTCCAGGCGTCCTGCGCCTACTTCTTTGCGAGGTGGACGACGGGAAGAACTTCGCGGCCGTAGGACGCTTGGCACACTGCGGCGAGGGCCAGGTAGAAGGCAATGGCCGCCAGCAGCAGGCCCATCCACCCGCCGGCCTTGATCAGCCCCGCGTTCGCCGAGTAGTTGCCGGCGCCCAGCACGAACAAGGTGGCGGTCAGGTCCACGAGCGCCACGCACACCAGGATGCTGGTCCGGAATGACGCGACGAACATCAAGGCGGCGAAGATGCCGAAGGCGAACAGCATCAGGGCGAGCGCGTGGCCGGCCTGGGCCACGGTCGCTTCCTTCAGGTAAAACTGAAGGTCGAAGTACAAGGCTAGCCAGAACGCGCCGAAGGTGCTGAACAGTACGCCGTCGAAGGTGTTCCCGGTGCGCAGCTGGATCAGCCCGGCGATGAGCTGGGTCAATCCCCCGACTATGAACCCGACGCCGAAGACCGCGGGCAGGGTCCCCGCGTTGAACAGGCCCGCGTTGATCATGCTGAGCATAAAGGTGGTTATTGCGAACGTTGCCAGTGCGAGTGGTGCCGAGTTTCCCCACGCCGCTTCGCCGGCCGTCGAAAGAGCCTTGGCTGCTTCTGGTCTGGCTAGGGCGGGCTCGGGGGGCTCGACGATGGTGGGCTCGCGGGGCTGGCTGATGGCTGTCATGTGATGCTCCTCACATCCGGTGGAATGCGGGAAGCGTGCGCTTTCCACTTATTTGCGGAAAGTGCCATAGGTCCCCCGGCGGGGCGTATGCCTGGCCAGCAGCCGGTGGTTCATTAGTCGGCAGCCAGGCGCAGGATATCGGCGATGTGCAAGGCTCGGACGGCTGATTTCCGGCGGCGTAGTCCCTGGCGGAGCTGACGCAGGCAGCCGGGATTGACTGCCACCACGTAATCGATCCCGGCTGCTTCGATCTCATCGATCTTGGGATCGAGTACCCGACGGGAGTCGCGGGGCCGTACCAGCGCGTAGGTGCCGGCCGCTCCGCAGCACCGGGCCGCGCTGGGCAGCTCGACGTACTCGGCCACTGTGCTGAGCAGCGCCCGCGGTTCGCGCCACACGTCAAGGCCGTTGCGCAGATGGCAGGAATCCTGCAGGGCGACCCGGGCCCGCCGATCCCCGATCCGCACCTGGCCGGTCACCCGGTGCAGCATGTATTCCGACAGCTCACTGACCCGGTCCCTGCCGATCACCGAGGACAGGTGCGCGGCGCAACCGCCGGACGTCGTCACGATCTGCCCCGGCAGCTGGGCGCCGAGTTCCTCGGCCAGCTGTCTGCCCCGCCCAGGCTCACCATTATGTGCGTGCAGCGCGCCGCAGCACCCCTGGTTGCTGGGTACGGCGAGTTCGGGCGCCAGCGCCAGTGCCGATCTGCTTACCCCCGGGAACAGACTCCGCTCGAAGCAACCGAGCATCAGCGAGTGCTGCGACTCGCCCGCCGGAGTGTGCGCGGCGCGGCGCAGCCGGCCGGCGATCCGGTGCGCCCAGGCGCGTTCGGCCGCGAAGATCAGGAACCGGACGGCCAGCGGCCGACGGCGCCCGGTCCACTGGAAATCGCGCCACTGCTCGAGAAGCTCGCCGTACTGCACTCCCGCCGGGCACACCGGCTCGCAGGCCCGGCAGCCCAGACAGAAGGAGGCCTGCTCGGCGAGCGTCGGGTCGTCGGCTGGAAGCGTGCCGGATTCGAGCGCCCGCATCAGCGTGATCCTGCCCCGTGGCGAGGATGCCTCATCACCGGTAAGCGCGTACGTCGGGCACGCCGGCAAGCAGAAGCCGCAGGAGATGCAGCGGCTGAGCAGCGTCGGGTCGAAGATCGAGCTAGCGTGCGACACCACCTTGTGGCTGGTCATCAGGATCCCAGCTTTCCAGGATTGAGGATGCCAGCCGGGTCGAAGGTCCTTTTGATCCGCCGGATCAGGTCCATCTGCGCCTTTCCGAGGCGCTGTTCCAGGTATGGCAGCTTGGCGGCCCCGACTCCGTGCTCACCGGTGATCGTGCCGCCGAGCTCAATCGCAGTGCGGAAGACCTCGGCAAAGGCACGCTCGGCACGGGCGATTCCCTCGGTGTCCTCGGCGGATTCCAGCACGCAGGTCGGATGCAGGTTGCCGTCGCCGGCGTGCCCGAAAGTCGCCATGGTGACCCCGTGCCGCGCGGTTATCGCGTCGATGCGCGCGACCATCTCGGCCAGCCGCGGCCTGGGCACGCTGGCGTCCTCGAGAATCGTCAGCGAGCCCAGCCGGGACAGCGCCGGAAGCGTGCAGCGCCGGGCGGTCAGCAGTGCCTCGGACTCGGTGACATCACCGGCGGTCTGGACTCCGATGGCACCGGAGTCCTCGCAGACAGCTGTGATTCGCTCAAAGTTGCGTGCCACGGCCGCTTCATCGCCGTCGTCGCCGAATAGCAGCAGGGCACCGGCGTTGGCATGCAGGCCCAGGTGCGCGTACTGCTCGACCGCGTCCATGCAGCTGCGGTCGAGAAACTCCAGCGTCGACGGGATCACCCCCGCAGCCAGGATGCCGGAAACGGCACGACCGGCCTGGGTCAGGGAGTCGAAGTAGGCCAAGCCGGTGCGACTAGCGGACGGATCCGGCAGGAGCGCCACCGTTACCTCAGTGATCACGCCGAGGGTACCCTCGGATCCAGTGATCAGCCGGGTCAGGTCGTAGCCCGCGACATCCTTCCAGAGCCGACCGCCGGTCCGCACGATCTCGCCGGTCGGGAGCACGACCGTCAGCCCCAGCACGTAGTTGCGGGTGACGCCGTACTTCAGCCCGCGCAGCCCGCCGGCGCAGGTGGCGACGTTACCGCCGATCGTGGAGACAGTGCGACTGCCCGGATCCGGCGGGTAGAACAGGCCATCGGCCGCCGCGGCATCGTTGAGCGCCATCGTTGACACCCCCGGCTCGGCTCGTGCCAGCATCTCCTCGGGCGCTACCTCCAGAATGCTGTTCATCCGCGCGGTGGACAGCACGATGCCGCCAGCAAGCGGGACGGTGCCCGCGCACAGATTGGAGCCGGCGCCCCGTGGGATCACCGGGATACCGTGATCGGTAGCCAGCCGCAGGATCCGTGCGACCTGCTCGGCGTCCGCCGGCGCGATAACCGCATCCGGCGTCCCACGGAACAACGGTGTCGCGTCGCGCGCGTACACGGCAAGGTCGCCAGCTGCCAGCCGGAGATTCTCCGATCCAGCGATGGCACGCAACTCGGTCAGAACAGGCCGAGGTATATGGGTTTCACTAAGCACTGTCAGTTAAGCAAACACGCCGGGCATGACGTTGTCCATACCACTACGGTTTCCGTCACCGAAACGGTCGGCAAGCGCGTCGCGCGCAGATTCTCCATGGCCACCAGCTGCCCCGGCACGCCATCGCCCGGGGGCCAACATAACCCGAATCGGCCCCCCGGGTACTCATACGAGGGCTGACGGGTGCGGCAGAGCCGCTGCAGGCGCGCTTTGCGCCAGTCGTCGACGAATTGCTCGTGCGGTCCGGTCACCGGCCTCGGCATGCGCTGTGAAACCGCGCCGACAGTCGGACCTCGGTTGATGGTTCGTCGGTCATGTGTTGGCGCAGCCGGGCTGGCTCGGAACGGAGGGTGCTGTCTCGGCCAGCCGGTCTTGAAGGAAGCGCTGTTCGGGCTCGGTCTGCGCGAGGTCGAGCGCGCGGCGGTACGCGTGGTGGGCCGCACAGTGCCGGCCGGCGCGACGCAGGAGGTCGGCACGCGTGGAGTGGAAGTATCGGTAGTGGTCGAGGTCGAGGCGGTCGAGGATGGCCAGGCCGGCCTCGGGCCCGTCGATCTCGGCCACGGCGATGGCCCGGTTCATCTCGATGATGGGGGAGCCGGTCTGTCGGGCGAGCGTTTCGTACAGGGCGGCGATCTGCCGCCAGTCGCGGGGCTGGTGCAGGTGCAGGTCCGCGATGGCCGCCTGGAGCAGGTAGGGCCCGGTGCGCCGTCGTGTCATGGCCCGCTGCAGCAGCGCTCGGCCCTCGTCGATCTGCCGCGTGTCCCACAGGGTACGGTCTTGGTCGTCGAGGGGGACGACCTGCCCGTCGCGCAGGCGGGCCGCTTCTCGGGCGTCGTGCAGCAGCATGCGCAGGGTGAGTGCCACTTGCGCCTCGAGGGCGAGCGCCGGGTGACAGCAAGTGAAGATCAGCTCCAGCCGCTCGTCCGGGATGGTGGCGGCGTCGTCCATGAGGGCCTCCGGTGGCTGTGGCCCGGCCTCGAGGCCGCGGGCGAGCAGCGTCGTCTTCGCGGCCAGGACCTGCTGGCGGCGCAGCTGGTCGATGGCGCGGTGGCGCGCGGTCGTGATCAGCCAGCCGGTGGGGTTGGCCGGTTCCCCGTCGCGTGGCCAGCGTTCGGCGGCGATGACGAACGCCTCGGCGGCCGCGTCTTCGGCCAGCTCGATGTCGCCCAGGATGCCGACCAGTGTTGCCAGCACGCGGCCCCATTGGTCGCGGAAGACGGCGTCCAGCACCACGGAAGCGTCGGTCGAGGATGGGCCGCACCTCGATCGCGACACCGGGCCTGGTCTCCTGGAGCAGTTCCTCGGCGATGGCGAGTGCCCCGTCGAGGTTGTCGGCCTCGATCAGGAACAGGCCGGCGAGGTACTCCTTGCTGTCGATGAACGGTCCGTCGGTCAGCAGCATCCGTCCGTCGTCGTTGCGCAGCGTCGTGGTCATGACAGTCGATCCCCTCCACGACGAAACCTGGACGCAGCAGCACCGCGCCCATCGCGGCAACGAGCTCGACAACCTAGAGGCGGCGATCAGGCGACGCACAATGTGAGCGCGCATGCCCGAGCCGGTGTACGAGACGCGGCCGCTGCGCGAAGACGAGCGGGACTGGCGCACATCAAGCTTGTTTGCGGGCCGCGGTACCCGGAGCCGGGTGATCTGCGCACGCGTGCCCGCCTGATCGGCAACGGGCGAGATCCATGTCATCTGAACTCCAGGTCACCAGCAGCACAGCCACCCAGAACTCCTCTGCCGCACGTATGTTTCGCAGATCTGCAATACGTGGATCACCTTGGTGAGTTGGCCGGCGCGCCAGGGTGGTTAGCAGCAAACCCTACGCAGGATGTGCCAGCTCTTGAGCTGGGCGTTCACGCGCTCGCCGGGTGACCGGGTGATGGTCCAGCGGATCGGTTGCAACGACCGAGCTGGATGTTGGTGTCTGACTCGCGCTCGGCGAGTGACTCTGTGAGCTGGGCGGGTTAGGTTCGCCGCATGCTAGTTGGCCGCTCTAGTGAGTCTGCACAGATCGACAGGCTGCTGAATGAGGTCCGCGGAGGAGCCGGTCGCGCGCTGGCGGTGCTCGGCGAGCCCGGAATCGGCAAGACTGCCCTGCTTCAATACGCCGAGCGACACGCGGCAGACATGAAGCGGCTGAGCATCGTGGGGGTGGCAGCGGAGGCGGCGCTGCCTTATGCAGGGCTGAATGAGCTCCTCAGACCGATGCTGTGGGGTCTGGAGGCGCTGCCAGCGCGCCAGTCGCGGGCGATCAAGCTGGCGCTCGGGGCTGGGGGGGATGATGCGACCGACGCGCTGGCTGTGTATGCGGGCGTGCTGGCGCTGCTGGCGGAGGTGGCATCGCGCGAGCCGTTGATCGTCATTGTCGATGACGCGCACTGGCTGGACATCGAGACGGTGAATGCGCTGGCATTCGTGGCCCGCCGGATCGAAGACGAGTCGATCGGGGTCCTGCTGGGCGCGCGGTCCAGCGAGCCGTTTGAGATGCACGGCGTTCCGCAGTTGCGTCTTGGCGGTGTCGACCTGGCTGCGGCGACGGAGCTGGTCGGCCGCGCCGGCTGTGACGTGGAACCCGAGGTAGTGCGAGCACTGTGTGACATGGTCGCGGGCAACCCGCTCGCGCTGCTGGAGCTTCCCGGCGTCCTGGATGCCGATCAGCGAGCGGGGCGGCGACCGCTCGACGATCAGCTCACGGTCACCGCGAGCGTCGAGCGGGCGTTCCTGGCACGGGTCGGGCGGCTGGATGCGGAAGGCCGCCGGGCGCTGCTGCTCGCGGCGGCGAGCGACAGCGACGATGTTGAGACAGTACGGCATGCTGCGCCTGAGGCTGCGGCCGGGCTGGAGCAGGCTGAGCGGATCGGGCTGGTGCGTGTTCAGCGAGGCCGGATCGGGTTTTGGCATCCGCTGGTGCGTTCGGCCGTCTACACCACTGCGACCGACGAGGAGCGCCGCGCCGCGCACCGCGCCCTGGCGGTCGGTCTGTCGGAGGCGCATCCCGCACGGCGGGCCTGGCACCTTGTCGCCGCCAGGGCGGAGCCGGACAACGACGTCTCGGGTGACCTGGCCGATGCCGGGCTCGCGGCGCGTCGCCGCGGCGCGTGCGCCAGCGCAGCAAGGTTGCTTGAACGGGCCGCCTCAGTCACCCCGGACCAGGAACTGCGGGCCAGGCGGCTGCTGCTCGCCGGGCAGGCTGCCTGGCTTGACGGGCAGCTGCGCCGAGCGGACGCGCTTCTTGATCGCAGCCGGGCGCTTACCCAAGACGCGGAGCTGGCCGCCGATATCACGGTGGCGCGCTGGTGGGTCGCAACCTCGGATTCCGGTCCGCAACCCCTGTTCGGGCCGTTGGTCGTTCGTGCCAGCGAGCTCGCCGCAAGCCACCCGCGCAAGGCCGCGATGATGCTGGCAGTGGCCTGGGACTGGGCCTGGTCATCCCTGGACATTGACGGGGCGCGTGACCTGGCCGATCGTGCGGAAGGGCTCGTACCCTGCGACTTCGGAGCAGACGACCGCGAGGTGCTGACCGCACTGGCCTGGCAGCGGCTCGCCGACTGCCGGGTGCCAGAGGCGCTGCAAGCGGCGCGCAGCGCGATCGCTGCCTCTGATGGACAAGCTGATCTGCAGGTCGCGTACGCCTGCGAGGTGCTGTCGGCTGCGGACCAGCTGGACGAGGCGCAATCCGCGCTCGAGGACAGCATCGCGGAGCTGACACGGGTGGGACACATGCCCGCGCTGTGCTACAGCTTGCGTACCCGCGCGACTGTCGAGCTGCGCCAGGGGCGCATGTTGCAGGCGCTCAGGACCGCAGGCGAAACGCTGGCGCTGGCGCAGGAGGGAAGAGCGTCGTGGCCGGGCTGGGCCCTCGCGCAGGTAGCGTCCGTCGAAGCCGCGTTCGGTTTGCAGGAGCGCTGCCGCGAACACGTCCTTCGCGCCGAGCAGAGCTGTGGCGGTAATGATCGCTGGGCGGCCGCGGAAGCCCAGGCCGCTCTTGGCCTGCTGGAGCTGGGCGCCGGCGAGGACAGGACAGCGCTCAGCGCCTTGGACGAGGCGGACCGCCTTCTGTGACCGCTGCGGCATCCGGGCTTTGTCCGGTATGCCGCAGACCGGATCGAGACGCTCGTGCGACTCGGCGACACAGCGGGGGCTAAAGCGGCGCTGGCCGAGCTCGAGCAGCGGACAACCGCGGCGCAGTCGCCCTGGGGACGCCATGCTGTGGCTCGCGCCCGGGTGCTCGTCGCCCCGGCCGAGCTTCTGGATGCGGCATATCAGCAGGTTCCAGCGGCGCCGATCCACTCCGGCTTCGAGGTGGCTCGCACCCGGCTGGTCTACGGGGAGCGGCTGCGGCGTGCGGGGCGACGGATGGAGGCGCGGGAATATCTCCGCGGCGCACTCGGCATTTTCCACGCGATCGGGGCCGAGCCATGGGAGCGGCGCGCTCAGGCCGAGCTTCGCGCCAGCGGCGCTCGCCTGCGCAGACCCGACCCGTCCGCACGCGGCGAGCTAACCCCCCAAGAGCTCCAAGTCGCGCTCGTGGTGGCCGATGGCGTGACCAATCGCGAGGCCGCGGCCAGGTTGTTCCTGAGCCCCAAGACAATCGAGGTGCACCTCTCGCGCGCATACCGAAAGCTCGGCGTCCGCACGCGCACCGAACTGTCTCGGCGCATAGCGCTGCACCGCGCGCCAGACTCCGCCCTTGCCCCGGTTCGCACGCTCAGCACGGTCCTTTGTGCCGGCATCATCAACCTCACCGACGATGCCGCGGGGCCGGGGGACAAGCAGCAGACCGTCCCCGTCTCCCTGGCCCCGCACAACCGTGAGGTCGCCGCAGCGGTCAGGAGCAACGGAGGGCGGCTAGTGAAAGCCGCTGGCGATGGCGTGCTTGCCATGTTCGACGCGCCCAGTGCAGCCCTGCATTGCGCATTTGGTATCTGCGCGGCCGCTCGCGCGATTAACGTCAAGGCACGCGCAGCAGTGCACGCGGGCGAGATCGACAGCTTTCCCGACGGCGAAATCCGTGGCGTCGCGGTGCAAATCGCCGAGCGCATGCTCACCCACGCAGACATTGGCGAGGTACTGGTCACGCAGACCGTGCGAGATGCTGTCTACGGCTCCTCGCTGGCGTTCCGCTCCCGCGGGGGCATCGACCTTGCCGGGGCCGGGAGCTGGAACCTATTCACCGCGATCCCAGAGTAGGCGTAAGGTCACGCTGAACCTGACGCGGTGCCTGGCGCCGGTTCTCAGCCGCGCACCAGCGGGCAACAGCGCAGCGAAAAACGGGGCGGGGGATATCTGGCCGGTTGTTGCGCCCGTCCATGCGACCCATCGGCGCCTGCGCGAGGTTAATAAGTAGGGATTTCCCTGACGCGCGGACAGGCGGCCTCTGAGATCGTCGCAGCCATGACATCGCGTCTACACCGGCCTGGGCGAGCGCACGCGCCTGCTGCGGGCCGAGACCCACCGCCCGGACCGTCTGCTCAGGCACCTGGCCGTCTGTGCGGGGCCCGGAGTGCTGAAAGCTGGCTGCGGGTCGCCCGGCGTGCTCGAGCTGCTCAGCGCCGCGGTCAGCCCGAGCGGTAAGGCCATCGGGCCGGACAACCAATCGCGCTTGATCGCGTAGGCGCGGCGAGCAAACACCGAACTGAGCCTGGCGAACGTCAAGCTTCGTGCTCAAGAAGCAACCGGAACCAGGCTGGCGACGACTCAAAGGAGTGCCGATGATGGCTGACGTCGCTTGCTTTTGCGGGTGCTTGTATTCCTTCCATGGTGGCGCAGGCGCCTGTCCCAAGTGCGGCGAGTACGCAACTTTGATGACTGCCGCCGCGTACGCGAGCGCCGGGCGCAGCCATCAGCACAGCCAGCCTGTGTCCGTAGTAAGCGAAGACGCGGGACGGGCGAACGGCAGGGAACTGCCAGGTAACCGGGAGCTGGTCCCGGTCCCATAGCCGGCATCAGCGTGATCAACATCATCGCGCGCATTCTCAGCGCCGGCGAAGGCCTGCGGCCTGACGCGAGCGCCACGACGTACCTGCGTACGCGGAAGGGCTGTGTTGGGCAGCCAGGGCCGGCGCTGCATCGGTGCGCAGGAAATGGCTCGCGATACCGATCAGGAGGTGGGATCAGTGCTGGCTCTCATATCGTGCCCGGAATGCTACGTCGCCGCCGAGGTCACGGATCGCTTCTCGCTGCCGGGCACGGATGGTTCTGTCGATCATGTGGCGTTGCGGTGTGCCGCCGGTCACCACTTCCGGATGCCATCGGACATGCTGCCTACCCAAGAGCAGGAGCAGTTGTCGGCGCAAGAGCAGGCGCCGGGCCGGCCCGCTCGTGATCTTTCCTTCCGCGTAGAGGTTCCGGTAGGCCTGTGCCGGGCTTGCCGGGCTGATGAAGCAATACAGCCGAGGCACGACAGCCACGGATATCTGCGGAGGTTGCCATGTATGGGTTCGTGACTGGAGCGTCCTCGGGGGTGGGGGAAGCGTTCGCCTGCCGGCTGGCTGCCGACGGCTGGGATCTGATGATCACGGCCCGGCGCGGAGACCGGCTGAGTGCCCTGGCCGAACGGCTGGCCACCAAGCACGGGGTGAGCGTGCAGACCTGCGTCGCGGATCTGACCGATCCCCGTGACGTCGCGGAGCTGGAGCAGGCCATCGCCGATGCCGAGCCGGATCTGCTGGTGAACAACGCGGGATTCGCGGGCTACCGCGAGTTCGCCATGGTCGATCCGCAGGTCATGGCTGATCTCGTCGCCGTGCACGTGATGGCCGTCAGCCGGCTGGCCCGGGCGGCGATTCCGCCCATGATCGAGCGCGGCTCCGGGGCGATCATCAACGTGGCGTCGTTGCTCGCGTTCAGCGGCTGCCTGCCGCCGCAGCCGCTGCCGTACCGGGCGCTGTACGCCGGCGCCAAGGCGTTCCAGGTGGCCTTCACCCAGGCCCTTGCGGGCGAGTTGGCCGGCACCGGGGTGCAGGTCCAGGTCTGTTGCCCCGGGCTGATCGACACCGAGTTCCATGCGCAGGCCGGCCTGGATGTGTCCGGCATCCCGTTCCCGGTCATGCGGCCCGACGAGGTGGCCGGGGCCGCCCTGGCCGGGCTCCGCCTCGGCGAGGTCGTCTGCGTGCCGGGCCTGCACGACCCGTCCATGGTCGAGACCGTCGACGAGGCCCAGCGGACGCTGCTGCTGACCGCGGTCAGCTCGGGACTCGCTCACCGCTACACGACGGGTCCCGGAGCATGACGCAGGAGCTGAGGAGCATGCCACAACCCAGGACCACCACGGCCGCGACGGCGGCACCGTCCGCCACCGACGTCTATGCGCTGGGCCGCGACCCGGGGGAAAGCGCGCGGCTGCGGCGCCAGTCTGAGGAGCTTCGGCCCGACAGCGCGGCGCTGCTCGACCGGGTGGGCCTCGGGCCGGGCCAG
>Ga0302324_100026891_pt1 | contig 10981 bp, 3 predicted proteins | sample Palsa_T0_1_FD_201949 | JGI IMG/M metagenome (GOLD analysis project Ga0302324, IMG submission 201949) | Peat permafrost microbial communities from Stordalen Mire near Abisko, Sweden - Palsa_T0_1 | ecosystem: Environmental > Terrestrial > Soil > Palsa > Peat permafrost | place: Sweden: Abisko...
GCCGGAGCCTCCGCGCGCAGCCTCACCTCAACCACCCACCCATCAAGAGCTCGAAGAAGCCGCCCTACACGGACCCGCCGGACGCATCGTCAACACCCTCGCGCCCCACACCGAAGCGCATCCCACTGCACTCCTCCTTCAATTCCTCGCGGCCTTCGGCAATCTCATCGGCCCCGGCCCCCACTGCATGGTCGAATCCACCCGCCACGCCCTCAACCTCTTCGTCATCCTCGTCGGCGATTCCAGCAAAGCCCGCAAAGGCACCAGCTGGAACCTCATCGCCAACCTCTTCGCCGGTGTCGACCCAGCTTGGCTCTCCACGCGCGTCAACAGCGCGCGCCTCACCGCCAACGGCCTCCTACGGGCCCTCCGCGATCAGCAGCCGCCCACCGACCGCCGCCTCCTCGCCCTCTCAGAGGAGTTCGCCACCGTCGTCCACTCCCTCAAACGCGGCGACGGTCACCTTTCGCCCCTGCTCCGTTGCGCCTGGGATAATGGCAACCTCCCCACCCTCGACATGCACCACCAACTGCGCGCCACCGGCGCCCACCTCAGCCTCATCGCGCATATCACCCAACGGGAGCTCACCCAAACATTCCAACGTCACCAGGCCCATAACGGCTTCGCCAACCGCTGCCTTTGGACATGGGTTGAGCGCAGCAACTGCCTCCCCGGCGGCGGCGCCGCGCCCGCGAATGAACTATCGGCCATAGCCGGCGCGGTGCAGAACGCCGTTGCCTGGGCCACCGCGCGGCCTGAAATCCTCTTTTGCCGCGACCAACAGGCTCAGGAGCTTTGGGCAGATTGTTATGAGTCGCTCAGCTATCGTGATCCCGGCCTGCGGGGCGCAGCCACAAGCCGTGGCGAGGCCCAGGTCCTGCGCCTCAGCGCCCTTTATGCCGCTCTCGACTGTAGCGAGATGGTCTGCCTCCCCCACCTCGAAGCAGCCTACGCAGTATGGACCTACTGCTACCGAAGCGCCGTCCGCCTCTTCGGCCTGGCCACCGGAGACCCCATCACCGACCGCATACGCGAGGCCGTCGAAGCCTCCCCCAACGGTCTCTCAAGGAATCAGATCAGCCGTCTCTTCTATGGCCACGTCAATAGCGAACGCCTCGATGCTGCGCTCGAGCAACTTGCCGCCTTCGGCGCACTCGCCGCCTACACAGAGCAAACGAGCGGTCGAAGCTCCACCCTCTGGCTGGCCACCCAACATTGAAACCGCGGATACACTTACGGAAAGCAAATAACCAGAGGAGTGGGCCTTTTCTCGCTTATCTCTCTTTTCTCTCACAAAGTGCATTCTTTTTCGGAAAGCATTGCGGAGTCGGGAACGCAACGAGGTGATTAAGGAATCTTCAAAAACGGCCTATGCTCATGCGGTTAGCGAAGGTGGCGCGAGATCAGGAGCAGTAGCAAGCTTTTCATTGGGCGCCGGTCCCAGTTCGAAGACGATGTGGCCCCCATGGGCAATCTCCTCATGCCGAATCCATAGCTTGTCTGACGGCTTGCCGTTGATGGTTACCGACTGGATGTAGATGGCTTCGGGCGAGGACCTCCTTGCTTCGATCACCAGCTTGCTACCACCTGTAACCGTGAGGATGGCTTTATCAATCAGCGGCGAGGTGAGGATATAGGTTCCGCTTACCGGGTCGACCGCGTACAATCCCATCGCGCTCATCACATACCAGGCGGACATTTGCCCACAGTCTTCGTTTCCCGCAAGCCCATCGGGATCGTTGTGATACCAGGTCTTCAGCAGCATGTTTACCCGCGACTGGGTCTTCCACGGCTCACCCGCATACACATATAAGTAGGCGATATGGTGGCTTGGCTCATTACCGTGTGCATACTGGCCGACCAGGCCTGCGATATCCGGGGGCGCATTTTTGGGTAGCGTCGATGGCACGGTAAAAAGCGCGTCAAGCTTTTTGATAAAGGGCTCTCTGCCACCCCATAGCTCCATGTAGCCCTTCACGTCGTGCTGAATGCCAAAGGTGCTCTGCCATGCATTGGATTCGGTGTAATCGCGATAGGCATCTGTGTGTCCCATGTCGATGGGGTCGAAAGGCTCGGTGTAATTGCCATTGATCAGCCTGGCGCGGATGAATTGCGCCTTTGGATCAAAGAGGTGGCGATAATTCTTCGAGCGCTCTCGCTGCAGCTTCGCGTCCTGGGTTGCGCCAACTTTCTCAGCGACATGCGAGCATGCCCAGTCACCATAATCGTATTCGATAAGCTTGCTTACCGATTCCTCTTCCCGGTCAGCGGGAATATAGCCCATCGCGCGATAGTAGCCAAGGCCACGATAATCGTCGATCATATTCCGCTTGCGCATCACCTGGTATGCACGCTGCCAATCGATGCCGGGAAAGTTTTTAACGCAGGCTTCGGCTATCACGCTCGCCGAATGGTAGCCGGTCATGGTGCCGGTCTCCTTGCCCTGCAATGGCCATACCGGCATGCCCGCGGGACTCTGTTCAGCCATGTCGATAAGGCAGTTCACCAGGTTGGGCACGCGCTCACTCTGGAAGAGGGTGAACGCCGGGTGGAGCCCGCGAAACGTATCCCACAGCGAGTAGCTGCTGTAGTTATGTTGGCCTGGCTCCAGCGTATGGATCTTGCCGTCCATACCGCAGTATTCGCCGTTCACGTCATCGAAGAGCGTCGGCGCAACTAGCATGTGATAGAGCGAGGAGTAGAAGATCGTTCGAGTGGCCGCATCGCTGGTCTCGATCCGGATACGGCTCAGCTCCGCCTGCCACTTTTGCCTGGCTGTGGCGCAAGTCGCTTCGAAGTCCCAATGCGGCAACTCGCCTTTCAGGTTCGCCATCGCATTTTGAACACTCACGCCAGAAATGCCGACGCGGATAAGAATTTTCTCGTTCGAGGTGGTGTCGTAGTGCAGTGCTGCCTTAACGGCATTCCCTGCGGCACGCGAACTCCCCGCTGGAAGCACTGCGCCTTCCTGCCACAACTCGGCCCTGCGGAAGGGCTTGGAGAACTGGGCAGCGAAGTAGATCTTTCGTCCATCTGCCCAGGCGTGCACCGTGCGTCCGCCAGTGACCATATCTTCTGCAACGATGTCGAGCGTCGCGTCCGAAACGGGACTCAGGGGATCGTTGTAGGAGTGGGAGAAATCCAACACAAAGTGGCTTGCACCTGCAGACTGAAACGTATAGCGATGCAGCCCTACGCGCTCGGTAGCCGTCAATTCAACCAGAACACGGCGATCGTGCAAGGGCACGGAGTAATAGCCGGGCGTCATTTTTTCGTCGGCATGAGAAAACGGCGCACGATAACCTTCCTGGACATCTTCCCGCGTGCCCGGATTCCACTTCACTTCGCCCACGTTGGGGATGATCAGCACATCCAGCATGTCTCCGGCACCGGTACCGCTCAAGTGAGTATGGCTGAAGCCCATCAGCGACCTGTCAGAATCGTGGTAGCCGGAACACCAGTCCCAGCCCCGGTCGAAGGTGTCAGGACTCAACTGCACGGCCCCGAAAGGAACAGTAGCGCCGGGATAGGTATGACCATGGCCGCCCGTGCCCACTCGGAGATTGACGTACTGTGTCAGGTCTTCCTCGGTGCCGTCAGTTGCCGGAGTAGCAACGGCGGCAAAACTTCTTGTTTGCTGGTCCAGCAGATCAGAGCAGGCTGCCACAGAGATAGTCTGCAGAAATTTACGTCTCGAGAGCATGAAACCATGCCTTTCGGTGTGGTGTTTTCAAAAACATCAACTCGGCGAACATTCATGAGCCGTGCGGAGAAGCATGGAATGCGTCCTGAATTCTGGTGCGCGCTTGCCCGATGAATGTGCTGACTCACATCTGTCTCCATCATCAACCATAAAACATCAGCGCTTTTTACAGTCTACTTGAATCCATTTCGCGGTTGTGGTCCCTGACGTCGTACAGGATCGTGGCCAAGTAGTCGAGCAGCAGAAGGGGATCAGAATCCTTTCTCTTGACGCGACGAATCGTCCGGCTGTGCATCCTAGTGTTTAGGGTTCAGCGAGAGTTGTCGAAGTGACAATGCGATTACATTCCGTCAGTTCCTCTGCTTCTTTTTCATGGTTATCTAGAGGTAGATGTTTATTAGCACAATCGCGGGCAGCCTTGTGGAACGGCTCACCGTAGTTACAACCGGTCTCCGCAAATATGGTGATTCCAGCAGACGGGGAGAAGGCGCGCGTCACGTGAACGCGTGCAGCCTGTGCGCGGCATTCGTTACTTGAGGTGCCCCCCAAGTAGCACGAATGTCTGGCCGGCGATCCCCAGAAATACTGCGGAATATTTTCTCTCGATGGGTGTTCCTGCATAAGAGCATGGGAACAACCACGAGTTAACGCGTACAGCAAACCCACAGACGATCGGCGCCTGTCTCGGTGGCGAGCCGCGACGAACAAGGCGCAGACCAACCTGTGGATTGAGGAGAATTGGGCCAATGAAGATTGGGTCTGTACAGACGTGGGTGGTATCACTGTTTGCCTTGCTGTTGTGGGTTACGACCGGGGCCGCGCAAACCGTAACAGGAACAGTGACCGGCACCGTGACCGACCCGTCTGGAGCCGTTATTCCTGGGGCAACCGTGGTTGCGGTCAACGTCGCCACGAGCGTGGCAACTACTGCCACCAGCGACGGCGCCGGTGTTTACTCTATTCGTTTTCTGCCCATCGGCAATTACAAGATCGAGGTCTCGGCCAAAGGCTTCAACAAGACCACACTGCCGCAGTTCACCCTTGAGATTGGTCAGACTGCCAACCTCGACGCGCGTTTGAGCGTTGGTTCGAGCGCGACCGTGGTGACCGTCAACGGAGGTCTAGCCCCCATTCTGGATACAGCGGATGGGTCGCTGGGGCTCTCCGTGGACGCGCAGGAAATTGCAACGATACCGCTCAACGGCGAGAACTTCTCGTCGGTTACCCTGTTCCAGCCAGGCGCGGTCGCAACGGCTCCGACCGGGCTGACCGGCAACAACGCAATTGAGCGCAGTACCTTCAACAGCGACGTGGTCACCATCAACGGCAACCGCGCCCAGGCTAACAACTACACCCTCGACGGCACCGACATCAACGAAACCCAAAACAATCTCATCGGCTACAACGTTGCGCCCGACGCGATTCAGGAGTTGCGTGTCATCCAGGCAAATGCACCGGCCACCTATGGCAACGTAAATGGGGGCGACATTGTCACCATTCTGAAGAGCGGCACCAACAAGTTTCACGGTAGTCTTTACGGGCTGATTGAGAACCAGAATCTGACAGCAAATACCTGGGCAAACAACTTTTCTGGGGTTCCGCAGAACCCGTATACCCAATCCATTTTCGGGGGCACGATCGGCGGCCCGATCCTGAAGAATAAGTTGTTCTTCTTTGCCGACTATTTAGGGGCAAGAAGACACCAGGGAGGCGAGGGTACGGCCAGTGTTCTTTCGGCTGCGATGCGCCAGGGCGACTTCTCCGCGCTGCTCGGGCTTTCGTCGCCCATCCAGCTCTATAACACCCAGAATGGGTTTGCCCCCTATGTCAACAACCAGGGAATTGCCATCAATAACCCCGTGGCTCGTTATCTCATTGCCCATCCTGAGTATTATCCTTTGCCCAATCACACCCCAACCGACGGTCTGGTACAAAACAATTTCATTGGGCCTACTAATTCATTTGTGCAAAATGATCAAGGCGATATAAAAATAGAGGCCGATCCACGGCCCGCAGATAAGATCACCGCTTTCTACTCGGAAGGCAGGTCATTCGACGGAAGCGTTGCCGTGCTCCCCGTCACCTTCCCCAACCAGGATACCTATCCGGACCACCTGGGCGGCGCCACTTGGGTACATACCATATCTCCCTCTATGGTGAATGAAGCGCGGATAGGCTTCACCCGCATCCGTTGGGATAGCAACATCCCCAGCGACTCGACCGGCGCTTTCGGGTTGAACGGGAATTCTATCGTTGGTATCCCCTCGGGTCCGCAGCAGTTTGCCGGCTTCTCTTATCAGGGCATCAGCTCGTCGACTCTCACCAGCGTGGGTGTTCCAGGACAGGCACAAATTCTGCGCGATAACACCTTCACTTATGGAGATAACCTGACCATACAGCACGGAAAACATGTGCTGAGCATCGGCGCGCAATTATTGCGCTATCAGCAGAACTTTTTCCTGTTCGGCAATGGGGGATCGCTCGGGACCTTCGACTTCAACGGTAACTTTACCGCTCTCTCCGGGGGCACGGGTTATGGCGGAGCCGACTTCGTGCTCGACCTCTCGTCCGGTCAACAGATCAGCTTGTCCAATGGCGCGTTTGGACAGCGGCAGTATCGCGCAGCCGGCTTTATCCAGGACGATTGGAAGATCACCGACAAGCTCACGCTCAATCTCGGGTTGCGTTACGAGTACGACCAGCCATACGCGGAAGTAAATAATAAGACGGCGAATGTGTTCCTGACCGGACCTCTGGCCGGGACGGTGGAGTATGCGAAGCGGGTGCCGGCCGGCGCGCCGGCGGGTTCGATCGTGTGTGGTAACGCGGGTTGTTACCAAGCTACTTACGACCAGTTCCAACCCCGCTTTGGCTTTGCCTACCAGGTCAATCCACGGTTTGTCGTCCGGGGAGGCTACGGCACGACCAGTTTCCTTGAGGGGAACTCAAGCGGAGAGCGCCTGGTGAATAATCCTCCGTTCGCAAACTCCTCCTCGTTGACCGCGCCCACACCAACAGCCACCAGCGGTGGGGCTCCCTTCGCCGTACAAAATGGCTTCGCTATCAACAATAGCTCGATCGTGACCGCGAGCTTCACCGCGTATCCGCAGCACATCCAGCCAGCTTACCTGCAGGAATTTAACATTACGACGGAATATGAACTGAATAACACCACCTCGTTCCAGGTGGGATACGTGGGGGAGATCGGGCATCATCTGATCGATTATTACAACGCAAATCAGCTCACTCCGGCGCAGGCGCAGACGGGCGCGCCCGGGCCTTTCGACAGCCTGGTGGGTGCGGGCAACACTCTCGAAACGATCGAGTCAGAAGCCTACTCAAACTACAACGCCGCACAGGTCACTGTACGTCACCGCCTCAGCAAGGGCTTTCAGGCGACGGTCAACTACACCTATGCGCGTTCGCTCACCAATAGCCAGGGAAATTTCGGCGGGGCGTCCGTAGACGGGCCAACGGCCACCCAAAACGGCTACAACCTGGCCGGCGATTACGGGCCAAGCGACCAGGACATCAGGCACAACCTATCGGCCAACGGATCGTATCTGCTGCCGTTCGGCAAAGGGCAAGCCTTCGCTGGCGGCGTGAACCGCGGGCTCGACCTGCTGGTGGGGGGCTGGACTCTCTCCTCCACAGCCATTGTTTACTCGGGCCTCCCGGTTACGATCTTCGGCCCGAACAATTCCGGTACCAACACCTACCCGGGAGGAGCGCGCGCCAATCAGTACCGCAAGATCAAGGTGATGAACCAGAGCGTTGCCCACTGGTTTGGTACAGGCCCATCCGCGGTTCCCTGCAGCGGCCCTGATAATGGCAGCTGCGCCTACGGACCGGCGGCCGCGTTTACCTATGGTTCAGCGCGGGTCGGTACCGAGCGGGCGCCCGGATATGAACAGATCGACAGTTCGCTCTTCAAGGATTTCCACATCACGGAACGGCAAAGTGTGAGCTTTCGCGTGGATGGCTTCAATGTGTTCAACTTCGCCAGTTACAGCAACCCCGACAACACGGTGACGGATACGAATTTTGGGCAGATTACCAGCACGCGCAGCGGGCCTCGCACCATTCAGTTTGCGGTGCACTACTCTTTTTGAGGTTGCGTAGGTTTCGTGGTCCGGGAGAATGCGGCAATTCTGCGGGTCATGGGGTAAGGCTCCGAGGGACGTAGCTCAGTTAGGCTGAAGTTGCCGGGGAGCCGGGGGTGCGTGGGTCAGGCTGAAGTGAGGAGATTCAGACGAAATAACCCAGACTCCGGTCGCCTGAATCTCGGCAGCGTTTGATGACGTGGGGTAATTTCGTCTGTTTGAATCTTCCAGGACACTGACCGACGTATTGGGAGCAACCCGGTTCGACGAGTGCTTTGGGGATGATGTGCTCTTCGGGGTTGTCCTCCCTCGAAGCTTTTTGCAAAGGCAAGGTCCTGTTCGTGGTAGGGTAGCTTATCCTTCGGGAGCGGGATCGTGAACGGCTTGCAGCCTTCATCTTCCTTTCTGAGCGTTTTGTACACTTCTCTTCTGCATCAAGGTCCCGATCCATCCTTTCAAGGCGGCATCTATGAATCGGCGTACGTTCCTCTGGCAGGGCGCTTGTTCTTCGCTAGCATTTTCCGCGAGATCCAGCTTTTCTCAGCAGGTTGCGGCAATTCCGGTTTTGATGCCGAGCGATACCCACCTCGCAGCTCTTGCGCAAAGACTGACTGGAACAATCTTCCGCCCTGGAGACCCGCAGTACGAGCAGCTTCGCAAGGGCTATGCAGCCAAGTTCGCCGCGCATCCCGCACTGGTAGTGCGTCCAGCCAACACCCAGGATATCCAGGCCGCCCTGAGCTTCGCGACTTCCAATCATCTGCCTATCGCCGTCCGTTGCGGAGGCCACAGCTATGCCGGATACTCGACCTGCGATGGAGGCCTGGTGCTCGATATGTCTGGCTTCCGCAGCATGACCATCGCTACCGACAAAAGTCATGCTCGTTTGGGCGGCGGGATGCTATGCGGAGCGGTTGAAATTGAGACCGCCAAGGCAGAAGTCGCCACGGTACTTGGGCAATGTCCTTCCGTGGGCGTTGGAGGGTTTCTTCTCGGAGGGGGCGTCGGTCCGCTCATGAGCAAGTGCGGCCTCGGCTGCGACAACATCCTTGCGGCGGAGCTGGTCCTGGCGGATGGACGCGTGGCGAAAGCCAGTGCGCACGAGAACCCGGAATTATATTGGGCCATTCGAGGTGGCGGCGGCAACTTTGGGATTGTCACCGAGTTCGAGGTTGCGTTGCATCCGGTATCGAAGGTCTTGGCGGGGATAATCACGCTTGAGTCGGCGGAGCCGCGCGAGTTGTTGCGGGCGTTCAGAGGATTTGTTGCTGCGATTCCAGACGAGCTGACCCTAATCGGCTTAGTGTCCGCCGAGCCCGGTCGCAAACCGCAAATCAACATCGAGGCATGCTACGTCGGAGACCCCTCCGAAGGCGAGAAAGTGCTGGCGCCACTTCGTCATCACCCGGGCGTCGTGCATGACACGGTTCAAATAAGGCCGTATCTCGAGCTTGAGCAGATGACACCGGCTGAGATTCCGCCGAGTTATGAGGAGCACTGCAGCGGCTTTTTCGCAGAACTCGATGAGCAACGAATTGAGATTTTCGCACATGCATTTTCGCGGGCGCCGTTTCCCGTCGAATGCTTCTTCATTCATCTCCACGGTGCAGTGACGAGAGTGCCCGTTGCGGCAACAGCCTTTCCTCTGCGAAGGAGTGGCATTGCCTTCGACGTTCTCGCCCACTGGAACCCGCCCGATGGACAGCGAGCGGCAAGTGAGTGGACTGAGGCATTGAAAACGAAATTACCCGTTGACGAAGACGGCAACTACGTGAACGTCATGGAGCGGGAGGGAGAGAACAGCGTGCGTCGCGCCTATGGCGCCAACTACGCGCGGCTGCAGCAAATCAAAGCAATCTATGATCCACGCAACCTGTTCTCCCTGAACCAGAACATACGGCCGGCATGAGAGCTCGGGTGGCCGTCGGATTGGCGATCGGTATTCCCGCAGCGATTGGGGCCGGCAAGCTGATGACGCAGCAATTGTTCAGTGTAAGACCCTGGGATCCGGTCATGCTGGCATCGGCCACGTTGGCGTTAGGACTGGCAGCGTTGCTCGCGTCGGCGCTGCCCAACGAACGAGGGAGGGATGACTTATCTGGGATGAACTTGCGCTGCGGGATGGATGTATTAAGGAACGTTAATCCTTTTCGCGTGATCTCGGCGGCCGGGGGACAGAGACTCTCGATCACCCGAGCATTGGACCTGCAGGGTGGGTCGTTTGTTTGCCGCTTCCAGCAAAGTTCCAGTCCCGTCACAAATCTCTGACGGAATCTAACTGAGTGTCGGCCTCGCCTCGTGGCCGACGCAGACGGTGCAGATCGCCGACAGACGATGCTTATGGTGGTCAGACAGAGCTGCTACTTTGCAGATCGTCAAAGTATCAGTCCCGTCTGGCCGGGACTGATACTTTGGGGAAACAGGTTTATTGCGCGGGCAGCGCGTTGATCGTAGCGTAGATCTGACGGTAACAATCGGAAACGTCTGCCGGCGTCCAGCCGACCAACCCGAAGTGGTCTACCGGCAAGGTTCCCATGTGATTTTTCAGGGTTGCCGATGCCAGGGGCACTACACCGTCATTCTGCTGTCCAGTGGAACTGAGCAGAATGGCAGGCACGGTCAAGAGTGCCGTCACCTGAGCGGCCGCAATCGAGCCGGCATAGCTGTACGCGGGCACGCCGCGCAGGTCGTGCTGATCATCGGGAAAATTCTGCAGGCATTTCTCCGTCGTCAATTCGCTGAGGGCTCCGTCATCCAGCGAAAATAAGCCGCTGAAATACGTAGCCAATCCCGAGTAATCCCCGTTACCAAGGTTGCCCACCGCAGCATTCAATTGGCCGACGGCGAAGTGGGTCATAGCCTCTACGTCAAACGGCCACGCAGCGGCCACTCCTATCTGGTAACGTCCGATCGCCGCCAGCAACTGTGCAGGATTTACCTGAAGCAGCCTGGCAGGATCGACCGCCACGTCCGCCGCCAGCGTACCGCGAAAGGGAGTGCCGAGTGTCGTTAAGCTGGCGATGTTTGCGGCGCCGCCGGCGATGAGAGAGCGGGCATCGAGTCCGCCCATGCTGTGGGCGATCACGTGAACCTTTTGATCCTTGTACTGGGCGTTGATCTGCTGGGCCAATTGTGCCGAGCGGGTCTTTAGCGTGCCTTTCGGAGCCACATCCGG